>Ga0182013_10000023_pt1 | contig 169197 bp, 140 predicted proteins | sample 612S2MmetaG_FD_120487 | JGI IMG/M metagenome (GOLD analysis project Ga0182013, IMG submission 120487) | Permafrost microbial communities from Stordalen Mire, Sweden - 612S2M metaG | ecosystem: Environmental > Terrestrial > Soil > Wetlands > Permafrost | place: Sweden: Stordalen | collected...
GGGCGGTGACTTGGACGCGGTCGCCGATGTTGAAGGGCCGGTAAAGCAAAAGGGAAATGCCGGCGATCAAATTGCCCAGCGTGTTTTGCGCCGCGAGACCGAGCACCACCGAGACCACGCCCACACTGGCCAGCCAGGCGGTTCCGAGACGGTGCAGCGACGGCACCACCTGCGCATACATTGCAAAGGCCAGCAGATACACTCCCAACCGGATCAATTGGGCCAAAAATCCAATGGCCGTGCGGTCCGAGGGAACGTACTTGGGATGCTGCATCACCCGCTTGAACCCCAGCCCAATCGCCCGCCCCACGATCCAGGCGATAAACCCGATGACCACCGCATACATCAACGCGCCGTAAGGCGTCGCGGGATTCAGCAGGTCTTTCCAGAGTTCATGCGCCTCTTCAGGTAAGTCGTCCATCGTTGCTGAAAGCATGTTTTGATTCCCAATAAATTGCGGTCGCAATTTCGCGACTGCTCTATCGAATATCCTATTCCGGGCGGCGCGAATTACAAAGTCCAAATCTGAGACATTCATTTCCACAAACGGGCAATCACATTGAACACCGGCCCGGATTCGCGCAATTTGCGGGCCATCATTGGGTTGGCACGTTTCATGGTTAGGATTTAGCGCCTTCAAGCGCGCAGAAAGATGATGTTATAATTATGCCCCGGGTTTTGGTCATTGATGACACCAACGAAGTCCGTTCCGTGATCGTAAGCACGCTCGCCCATTTCGGCTACACCACGCTGGAAGCAGCCGACGGCGCGACGGGCGTGCAGATCGCCCTGGCCCAGCCGCCGGACCTGATCATCTGCGATGTGCGCATGCCGCGCATGGATGGTTACAAGACCCTCGCCGCCATCCGCGACCGCCCGGCCATCGCCAACACGCCGTTCATCTTCCTCACCGCCGCCATGGACCGGCACGACATCCGCCGCGGCATGGTCTGCGGCGCCGATGATTATTTGACGAAACCCTTCGCCCCGGAAGAATTGCTGGAGGCCGTCACCACCCGCTTGTCCCGGCAGTCGGAAATCAAAACCGAAATCTACAAGCGCGCCGACAAGATGCACGAGGACGTGGTGCATTTGCTGGCCCAGGAAATCACGGGTTCGCTCGACGGCATCCTCGGAGTCACCTCGGCGATGATCAAGGAATATTCCGCGCTGGCGCCTGAAACCGTGCTCCTGAGCGCCCGGCACATCAACGATTCCGCCACCCGCCTGAACCAACTTGCCAAGAGTTTGGGGTGAGTCAGATATTCCCGGGGAGCGCACGCGCCCTCGCGCGCAGTGGTCGGCGCCCTCGCCGACCACAATATGGCCACGGTTGAAAGAAGAATGGACTTACAATAAACGCGCGTTCTCTTTCTTCGCGGCGAGGCGCCGCGAATGGCACGCGAGGGCGCGTGCGCTCCCCAGGTCAAAAAGTTATTCGAGGACGTATTTCTTGAGACCAATCCACTGGCAAAAAAATCGAAACGCGAATCGGGGATTGTTGCTCAGGTACCGACGCCATAATCTCCGCGGCTCGCAGCCAAGCCGGAACAGCCATTCCAATCCGCTGCGTTGCATCCAGCGCGGCGCCTGTCGCACCCGCCCGGCGTGGAAATCAAACGCCGCGCCCACGCCGAACATCAGCGTGGCCGCCAGCCGCTCCGAATATTGCGCCATGAATTTCTCCTGCTTGGGCGTGCTTAAGCCAACCCAGATGATGTCCGGTCGCTGGTCTTTCACGAGCCGGATCAAGCCGGCTTCCTCGGTTTCATTGAGCGGACGGAACGGCGGAGTGTAAGTGCCGGTGATTTTTATCCCCGGAAATTTTGCCTCCAGCCGACGCCGCAAGTCTTCCGCCACGCCCTCGCCGCCGCCATAGAAAAAATGCGAGTAACCCTGGTCCCGCGTGAATTCGCAAACCAGCAGCATCAAATCCGGCCCATAAACGCGGTCCATCTCGCGGCGCCCATTCAACCGGCCGATCCACACCATCGGCATCCCGTCGGGCGTGTTCAGAAAGGAGCGGTTCAGAATCTGGCGGAAACGCTCGTCCTGCTGCGCCTCCATCACGCCATGCACACCGGTCACGCAAATGTAACCCTTGTTTTTTTTCGCGAGCGCCTGGGCGATGGCTTCGAGCGCGAGCTTCAGATTAATGGCGCTCAAACCCACACCCAAAACATTCACCCGTTTGGATTGGCTTTCGTCCGGCATAATTGGTTTGCGCCGACAATTTTGTGATTTGGCCGGCGGCAGAACACCAGCGTACCATTGGGTTACTTTGCGTTTCAAGACGCAAAACTTTTTCCACCGCGGCCAAAAAAAGCTTTACTTTTGGAACGATTTCAGGTTAGGGTGGCGCTTCCAAATTTCCTTTCGCGGTAACTGGGTTGGGCTTTTCAGCCTGAACAGGGTTTTATGAAGCTGCTGATTTTTGCGCATACGCCACCGCCGCATCATGGACAGAGTTACATGGTGCAACTCATGTTGAACGGTTTCGGTGGAGACCAACGGAAGGCCCCTGCCGGCATCGCCGCGGCGCCGTCCCGGTTTGGCATTTCGTGCTATCACGTCAACGCCCAGGTATCCAAGGAACTCGAGGACATTGGTGATTTCCGCATCGGCAAACTCTTCCTGCTCATTGGTTTTTGTTTCCAGGCCATTTGGTGCCACTTCCGTCACGGCGTGGACACCCTGTATTACATCCCCGCGCCCGGCAAATATTCCGCGCTCTACCGCGACTGGCTGGTGATGTGGTTGTGCCGCCCGTTTTTCAAGCGCATCATTCTCCACTGGCATGCCGCCGGCCTGGCCAAATGGCTCGAAACCAGCGTTCAATTCCGCTCGCGCAGCATCACTTACAAAAGGATGAAGGATGCGGACCTGAGCATTGTTTTGTCCCGTTACAACCGCGCGGATGCCGAAAAACTTCTGCCCGCGCAAATCCGCATCGTCAGCAACGGCATTCCCGATCCCTGCCCGGGATTTGACTCCCAGATACTACCCCGCCGGCGCGCGCGCGTCCTGGCCCGCAACAAACTTATCGCCGGACACGCCCTCACCGCAGACGAAGTCGCGGACGCCGGTGGAGATCCCCACGTGTTCAAGGTCCTTTATCTCGCCCATTGCACCCGCGAAAAAGGCCTGTTTGATTCCATCCAGGCCGTCATCAGCGCCAATGAGATTCTGGCCGCCGGCAAATCTCCCATGTCGCTGCAATTGCTCGTGGCCGGCAACTTCGTCAACGACGATGAAAAGGACGAGTTCTTCCGCATTTACGAGACGCCGGACGGCAAGAAATATCTCAATTATCTGGGTTTTGTGAGCGGCGTGCAAAAACAGGACGCCTTGCGCCACGCGGATTTCTTTTGTTTCCCCACCTTTTACCAGAATGAAAATCAGCCCGTTAATTTGATCGAGGCGATGGCATTCGGCCTGCCCATTCTCACGACGCGCTGGCGTTCCATCCCCGAATTGTTCCCGCCCGGTTACCGCTGCCTCGTGGACGTCCGCTCGCCGGACCAAATCGCCGAGGCCCTGCTGGCCAGCCTCACCGGCGAAACGGCCGAGTTCTTCCGCGAAATTTTTCTTCGCCAGTTCAATCTCGATCAACATCTCACCAGCCTGGCGGAGGCCTTCCACAGCATCGAATCCGAAAACGTCCCCGTCCCGCCCCCCGAGTTGGCGACGGCGTGAGCAGCTAATCGCTTGTGGCCCATCCAGAGTCCCGCTAGGCTCCCGCCGTGAAAAAATGGAAGGCCATCCTGACGATTTTTGTTTCTCTCCTGCTGGGAGTGGTTCTGATTTTGATTTTCGTGGAACATTGGCGCGGTGAACGTGCGCTGAATTCCAAGTTGAAAGAACTTGCCGCAAAAAGAGAAAGACTGGACTTTAACGAATTCCTCCCGTCAAAAATTGCCCGCGATCAAAACGCGGCAGTTGAGCTGGTAGCGGTTACGAATAGTCTGCACGATTTATCCAAGCTCTCCGAAGAAGCGCCTCCCATGATGAAGCTCGCTTCGCCCGGTTTCGCAATCTCTTACTGGCAAAGGAATTCGTGGCCCAACGGGGATAAGACCAATTCGTGGGCTGAATTCGGCCCAAAAATCGCAGCGGCGGGTCCTGTTTTGGCACAATTGCAAAGCGTATGGTCAAAACCTAGATACGATGATGGGTTTGATTATGCAACAGGCATGGTGGATTTTCCGTCTATGCCGCTCCTTATTTGCTCCAAACAATCCGCAATGTTGTTTTCTGCCGCCATTGCTGATGACTTGAGTCGCGCAAAACCAGAGGAAGCCCTAAACCATTTGTGCTCTTTGCTCGCGGTGGTAAAGGATTTGGGCGATCAACCATTAATCATCTCTCAACTGGTCCGGGTTGCCTGCGCCTCTTATGCTTTTAATGCTACTTGGGAGGCCCTGCATGCAACTGACTTAACTGACGCTCAATTGCGAGAAATGCAGACGGCTTGGGAAACGAATGAATTCTGCACGACGATGGTGAAATCATTAGAAATGGAGCGGGCGCTTACACTCGATTATTTCCGACAAATCCGCGGCTCGCGCGATTTAGAGCTGAAACAGTTGGCTGAAGAGGAAGAAATAACAGACGCCTTTAGGGATGCCTTCAATTATAATGGCCTGCCCACCCACGGATTTATTCTGCGTGATTTGCATCTGCCTGTCTGGCGGATTGCATGGGCAGCGCAGGATGAGTTGCGCTCGTTGGCTCGCTGGGAGCCTTTTATAAAAGGGGGAAGGGTGGCGGAGTCAAATTCATGGTTGGACGCAAAGAATTTTTTCCCCGGATTCGACCCTTATTCTATTTCTTATTTGCCATTTCCGGCAACGACGAGAGAAAAGCTCGGATGGTATGATCGGTGCCGTTTTCTGTTCTCCGAACAACCCTTTTCTATAAACGGGGTGATAATCTTGAAGGTCAATAAGATTGAGACACAAAGGAACATGGCGATCACCGCCATCGCGCTGAAGCGATATGAATTGCGCCATGGCAAGAAGCCGGAGACGCTTTCAGCGCTGATCCCAGAATTCCTTGCGGCGGTTCCGATTGACCGGATGGATGGCAAGCCGCTCCGCTATCATCTTAATTCAGACGGGACTTTCAAACTCTACTCGGTGGGCGTCAACGGAACCGATGAGGGCGGCGATCCGCAACCTGAAAAGTCCGGCGTGGATTCGATTCACGACTTATGGCAGGGAAAGGACGCTCTCTGGCCCAGGCAAGTTGAAGAATCAAATGATTCGGCGGGAGCTTCGAGATTGTAACAATTTTGCCCCTTTGCATCGGGCCAAAACGTGCTATGTTGCCTCACGCATACGGTTTTATCCGATTGTAATTGAAAGCACTAATCTCGACCGCAACGAAACGGACCGAACGAGTCTTCCTCGTCGGTGTGGAACTCAAAGCCCGCAGCGCCCTCGACACGCGCGATTCCCTCGATGAACTTTCCGAACTGGCCGCCACCGCCGGCGGCGAAGTCGTCGGCGACGGCACGCAGAAATTGGAGGCGCCCTTTGCCGCCACGTTCATCGGCAGCGGCAAGGCCCGAGAATTCGCCCAGCATTGCCGCGGGGAAAACGTGGACACCGTCATTTTTGACGATGAACTTTCCCCCGCTCAGAGCCGCAATCTCGAAGTCGTGTTCGATTGCAAGGTGCTCGACCGCACTTCTTTGATTCTCGACATTTTCGCGCAACGCGCCCGCACCCGCGAGGGCAAGTTGCAGATTGAACTCGCGCAACTGCATCACTTGCTCCCGCGCCTGACGCGGTACTGGGGCCACTTGTCCCGGCAAAAGGGCGGCATCGGCATGCGCGGGGATGGTGAAACGCAGTTGGAAACCGACCGCCGCCGCGTGCAGGACCGCATCGCCAAGATCGCGCGCGAACTCGACGTCGTCCGCCGCCAGCGCTCCACGCAGCGCCACGGACGCCAGCGCAATCTCTGGCCGCTCGCGTCCATCGTGGGTTACACGAACGCGGGCAAATCCACGCTGCTCAACGCCCTCACCGGCGCGGAAGTCCTGGCCGAGGACAAACTGTTCGCCACGCTGGACCCCACCACGCGCCGGTTGAAATTGCCGACCAATCAAAACATTTTGCTGACGGACACGGTGGGTTTCATTCGCAAGCTGCCGCACGGCCTCGTCGAGGCGTTCAAGGCCACGCTGGAGGAAGTCGTGCAGGCGGATTTGCTGTTGCACGTCGTGGACGCCAGCCATCCGCAGGCGGCGGAACAAATTGACGCGGTGAACGCGGTGCTGGAAGAAATCGGCGCGTCGGGCAAACCCACGCTGATGGTGTTCAACAAAATGGACCGTCTTAACGGTGATGGCCACATGTTTATGCAAAAGCACGCCAACGGCGTCGGCGTTTCCGCGAAAACCGGCGAAGGCCTGCCCGGGCTGCTCGCCGAGTTGAGCAATCAAGTCCGGCCCATCCGTGAATTCATCGAACTGCTCGTCCCCCACGAATCCGCCTCGGTCATCGCGCGCCTCCATGCCGTAGCTCAGGTCGTCGAGCGCAATTACGACGGTGAAAAAGCATGGTTCAAAGCGCGCATCCCGCCACATCTCCACGAAGAATTCGCGCCGTTCATTGTGCAGGAGTTACAGACCGCATAGGGCGAAGTTCAAGGTCGCACCCGGGTTTTTAGCTGACAATTGTGCGGAGTCGTATTACATTCCGCCATGAGCTTTAACGAAGTTCTTGCTGAGTTGTCATCTTTGACTTTTGCTCAACGGCAATTGCTTGTGCGTCGCGCATTAGAACTCGATGATCCCGCCCTTCCGGTGCCCGACGAAGTCCTGGTGGAAGAACGCATTGCGGAGCATCGCCGCGATCCTAATACTTCCATTCCGCTCGATGAGATGAAATCACGCCTGCGCTCTCGTTTTAGCAAATGAATTGGCGGATCGAATTCCGCCCGCAAGTTGAGCAGGACATCCTTGAGGCCGCAGCTTGGTATGAATCCCGTCAATTGGGTCTCGGTGTTGAATTCGCCGAGGAGATAATCAGGGTCTGGGATGAACTCGCCGAAAATCCTTTGCTCAATTCACGAAGGCATCCCGCCAAAAATATTCGCTGGCGCTAACCTGAAAGATTTCCTTACCGGGTCATTTACGAAGTTATCGAATCGGAACGAACAATAGTAGTGGCGGCGGTACTACACGCGGCAAAGCACGACCGACACTGGCAAAGACGAATATGAAAAAGAGAAAAATTAAATTGAAGTCAGCGCATCCGGGCGACGTTTTGCGCAAGGACTTCATGAAACCATTGGGATTGTCCGCGTACGCGGTGGCCAAGGCCATTGGGTCCACGCCGATCACCATCAGCCTGATTTGCCGGCGGCAACGAGCGGTGAGCGCCGAGATGGCGCTCAAGTTGGGACGGTTTTTCAAAGTTTCGCCTGAATTATGGCAGGGGATACAGGCGGATTACGATTTGGAAGTGGCGCGATTGCGATTCGAAGCCGTTATTGAAAAGCGAATTCAACCGCTTCCGCATCCCTATCCTGTGGCCGCATAAGCGTGAAGTTTAATGTTTAAGATCTAAATCAAAATTATCAAAGATCCATGCGGCGACAAATTCCTATATATCGCCATTTTCTTTTATCTTAACTTCCTCGTAGGCCACGGCTTTGCGGCGATAAAATTCGTGCTGCACACAATTTAACACCCCCATCACCTTGTTGATGTTCGCATAGGAAGGTCTGGCATCGAAGGCGGCATTGATCATTTTTGACATGATATAATTCAGGTTGCCTTCGTTGAAGTCGGATTTTTTCAGCTCGCTGATCAAGGCTTTGATGGTGGGGTCGAACTTCTTGCGTTCCGTTTGTTTGATGTAGGGCATGGTATTTGTTTGGTTGCTGAAAGTCACACGAGGCGTCGCCCGGAAAAGTTTCGTTTCCCGGGTAATCTGCTCATGCAACGCGATGACCGAGGATAATTACCAATCGCCAACCGGTCAAGGCAGACTCGTGAAAAACCGGTGCCAGCGGGGAAGATAGTAATCGTCGTGGTCGAGGGAAATCACCACGGCCGAGGCGCGGCCGACGATGCGGTTGCGGGCCACGGCGCCGTAAAAGCGGGAGTCGAAGCTGTTGTCGCGGTTGTCGCCCATCATGAAATATTCGCCTGGGGGCACGGTAATGGGGCCGAAGTTACGCGGCGCGCTCAACATCGGCGTGGCCATTACGGGATGCGGATGGGTGGCGAGGCCTTCGCTGGCAAATTGATGCTGCGGCTGCTCGGCGGCGGGAAGTTCATTGATGAATTTTTGCGGGAGCGGTTCGTAATTCAATTCATGGCCGTTGACGAGCAGGTGATCGTGGCGCAGTTCGATGGTGTCGCCCGGCAGGCCGATGACGCGCTTGACGAGCCGCTTTTCATCCGCCGGGGAAAAGAACACGACGATTTCGCCGCGCTTGGGATTGTCCCATTGCGCGAGGTGCCAGGTGGTGAAGGGGACTTTCAAATCGTAGGCGAGTTTGTTCACGAACACGCGGTCGCCTTCCATGATGGTCGGCTTCATGGAACCGGTGGGGACGTCATTCCAATCCGCGATGGCCGAGCGGAAGGCGAACAGGACGAGCACGGTGATGAGCAGCGGCCGCGCTTCCTGGCGGACGAATTGGTTCCAGCGCTGTTTCAAGGAGAGTTTCATCTTCATGGGAGTTTGAGTGAATTGCTGTCAAACTGTTCAATTTAATCCCTGGCTAACGGATTTGTTCCGGTAAAACTCCAGCGTCTGGCGCAGTCCCTCCTGCCAGGTGACCTTGCATTCATAGCCTAGCTCCCGTTGCGCGGCGGTGATGTCGGCCATCGAGGAATGCACATCAGCCACGCGCCCGGGTTCAAATTTTGGCTGCAAGGATTGGCCGGTCAGCCGGTTCAATTCCGCCACCAAATGCAGCAGCGAAATGCTCTGTCCGCCGGCGACATTAAAAACTTTGCCCCCGACTCCCGGCGCTTCCGCCGCAAGCAGATTGGCGCGCACCACGTTTTCAATGAAGGTGAAATCGCGCGATTGCAAACCATCGCCGAAAATCACCGGGGCTTTTCCCGCGAGCATCCCCGTGCAAAATTTCGCGATCACGCCCGAGAAAGGCGAATTGAACGCCTGCCGCGGGCCGAACACATTGAAGTAGCGCAAGCTCACCGTCGGCAGGCCATAAAGCCGGTGAAACAACTGGCCGTATTTTTCAGCGGCGTATTTTTGCAGGGCGTAAGGCGAGAGCGGTCCGGGCGGCAAACCCTCGTGTTTGGCCGGCACGTCCGCATCGCCGTAAATCGAGGACGAGGAGGCAAAAAGAAATCGCTTCACGCCCGCGTCGCGAGCGAGCACCAGCAGGCGCAGCGTGGCGTCCAGATTTTGCGTGTTGGTCTTGACCGGCTCGGCCACCGAGACCGGAACCGAAGGCATGGCTGCTTCATGAAAGACCCAATTGCAACCCGTGATGATCTGTTTCACCAAGGCTTCGTCCGCCACGTCGCCCTCGACAAATTCCAGCGCGTCACCGTTGCCACGCCACGCGAGGTTCTCCAATTTGCCGAGCGAGAGGTTGTCCAGCGCGATCACGTTCGCGCCCTGGCGGCACAACGCTTCCGCCAGATGGGAACCGATAAATCCCGCCCCGCCGGTGACCAAGGCTTTCATTCGGGATCTTCTGGCGGCTCCGGTTTCATATCCATTTCGTGCAACCGGCGATAGAAACCATCCAGCGCCAGCAAATCATCATGTCTGCCCGTCTCCACGATGTGCCCCTTGTCCAGCACCACAATGAGGTCGGCGCGCTGAATCGTCGAAAGTCGGTGCGCGATGCAAATCGTGGTTCGTCCCCGCATCAACTCGTCAAACGCCGTCTGCACCGCCCGTTCTGTTTGCGTGTCGAGCGAACTGGTCGCTTCGTCCAGAACCAGTATCGGCGCGTTTTTTACAATCGCCCGCGCGATGGCGAGCCGCTGCTTTTGGCCGCCGGAAAGCGTCACGCCCTTTTCACCGATCATCGTGTCGTAGCCCTGCGGCTTTTCCACGATGAAATCGTGCGCGTGCGCGTGCTTCGCCGCGGCCACGATTTCCGTTTCAGTCGCGCCGGGCCGTCCGAGTTCGATATTCCGCCTGATGGTCTCGTCAAACAATAATGTCTCCTGCGTCACCACGGCAATCTGGTTGCGCAAGTCGGGCGTGGCCACGTCTCGGATATCAGTCCCGCCGATGCGCACCGCGCCTTTTTGCGGATCATAAAAACGCAGCAGCAGATTGGTCACGGTGGTTTTGCCAGAGCCGGTTTTGCCCACCAGCGCCACCATCTGTCCGGCTTTGACCGTGAGATTGAAGTCTGCCAGAACCGGTTTTTCGTCGTAATAAAATGTGATGTGGTCGAATTGAATATCTTTGCCGGCTGCGAGCAGAAGCAACGGCTTGGCGGGTTCGGGCAGCGTGGATTTCGTTTCCAGTAATTCGAACACGCGCTCGCTGGAGGCATTGGCCTGTTCCAACTGGTTATACAAACGGCTGATGGATTTGATCGGTTTGTACATTGAAAATACGCCGATCACGAAACCGAAGAAATCCCCGGCGCTGATGTGCCGGTGCGAAATAAGCAGAATGTAATAAAACAGGCCGGAGAGCCCGACCGCGCCACAGAACTCAATGAGCGGTCCCGGCATTTCGCCGGCCCGGACGGCGCGCATATAATGCCCGATGAATCGACCGGAGGCTTCCTGAAATTGCGCCACCACATTGCGCTCGAGATTGTAAGCCTTGATGATGCGGTTGCCCGTGAACGATTCGTGCATGATCTTCCCGAGTTTGGCATATTCCGTTTGAATGGCCCGGCTCGATTGGCGGACTTTGCGGGCGTAAATCACAATCGGCACCAGGCAAATCGGAAAAACCACCATTGAAACCAGCGTCAGCATCGGCTGGTTATAGAGTAGGAAAGCCGCCAGACCCACCAGCGTGGCCGGGTCTTTGATGAGCACGATGAGCGAGTTGCCGATGGCATTTTGCACCGCCATGGTGTCGTTCGTGACGCGCGAGAGCAGTTCACCCGTGCTGACCTTGCTCAGGAACGCCAGCGGCAGGTTCATCAAGTGCGAGAAAAGTTTTGTGCGCAAATCCGTGATGGCGCGCACGGCGACCCATTGCAGAAAATATACATTCAAATAGGAAACCAGGCCGCGAAGCAACATGACCAGCGGAAGGGCAATAATCACCAGCAGGATGTTCGTGGCCCGCGTGGTGCTCGCGCCGGTGGGCACCCATTGCGAAAGCCGCGTCAACTGCTTCCGCAACCAAGGATGTTTGTCGAGGAAGGAAAGCTGCGCGGTGGCTAATTCGCCAGGATAAGCGCTGTCCAGCAGGAGCCGGTTCAGTCGGATAAGGTCCGAGTCCTTCGGCTGCTGCGCGAGCAATTGTTTGACTTCCAGGGGCAATTGCACGCCGGCAAAACGATCCGGATCATACAATTTGGGATCCAGAATGATGAGGCTGAGTTCCCGCGACACCAATTCGCCCAGCATTCTCGGCGGCGAATTGGTCTCCACATAGCCCAGCAACTCCTGTTGCGTCGCGGGCCAAAAACGATTCCAGAGATACGCGGACAGCGGGTCGGAATGTTCTTTTAACCGCACGGCAAATTTGGGCAGATCTTCGATGGTGTCAGCGGAATAACTTGGCAGCGTGGACCAGATTCCCCCCGCGCCCGGGAAGGCCACATCCACGGCGACTTTGATGGAATAAACAAAGAGCGGTTCCATCAAGCCGCCGAGCAATCCCATCAGAATGCCGAGAATCAACCGCTGGCGGTAAGGCCGGCAGAGACGCAACAACTTTCTGATGAATACAATCACGCAGCAAGAATCTGCATTAGAACGCTGTCGGCTGGCTAGGATTTATTCTGTCGCTGCCAATGGCGGGCGCGAGAATTTACTTTCGCCGGTTCGCGAGGAACGTCCCCAGGCCAGCAATTCCTCCGCCGCCCGGCGCAAGGGCGGCAGCGGCTCCGACGCGCCGATGATGCAGCACCGGACCCAGGGATGCGCATGAAAATGTTCCCGGTTGTCCCAGCGGAAAACCGCCAGCGTCGGCACGCGCATCGCGACGCCGATATGGAACGGGCCGCTGTCGGTCGAAATGAACAGCGCGCAGGCATTGATGACCCCGGTCAAACTGCTGATGGTAGTTTCTCCCGCCAGATCAATCACCGGTAGGGCCGAGCGCTGGCGATGGATCGCGCAAAATTCCTGGTTGATCGCGCGTTCAAACGGCGCGCCCATCAGCACGAGACGCAATCCGTGATCGCGTTCGAGTCCGGCCACCAATTCAGAAAGCAGCCCCAAATCCGGACGCTTGGCGATCGCGTCCGGCGTGCCGCAACCGATGTTCAGACCCAGCAACGGGGCCGATTCCGCCAGTCCGTGCTCCCGCCGCAGCGCCAGGCGGACGCGCCGACCCGATTCCGTTTCACGCAATTCAATCGGACAACCCGCCCGCGTCAATCCCAGCGCCGCGAGCGCCACAAAATCGCGCTCGGTATAATCCAACGGCCAGCGCAACCCGCGTTGCCGCGCGAATTTTCGCGGCGACGGCGCGGCCTGGCCGTAAAATAAAGCGCGTCCGGGCGCGGTGTTGATTCCCACTGTCCGCGCGCCCCAGCGCCAGGCGAACCACGCGGTCACCACGGAAGTGCGCAGGCCGCTGGGCTCGAAATCAATCACCAGGTCGGGTCGCGCCTGTTGCGCCACGCGGTTCAGGTCCGCCCAATATCGTCGCCGTTGCTCGCGGTTTGGCGTCCGTTTGTCCACGACATAAAATCCGTTCAGCAAATGATGTTCGCGAATAAGTTCCTCCGAGGGATAACCCGGTTCGCGGCTGAGCAGCAGCAAATGCAATTCGGCCTCGGGATACGCATTCTTCAGTACCCGCCACGCCGCCGAACTCCGCAACAAATCGCCGATGCCCGCGCTGTGGCCCTTCAGCATCAAAATTCGCTTCGGCTTGAAAGGCGGTTTCATCGGTTCATTTTGAAGCGATGGTGTCTGCCATCCCCAGGCGGCGGCGGATTTCAGCGCCCACGAGCTCGGCGGAAATGCCGCCGAGGCAGGCGGCTTCTCCGGCTGCGGCGCACGGCGGATTTTTGGAGGTCATGCACGGACAAGGAGCGTCAAAATAAGCATGCTTCGGCCCCGCCGGCAGAAAATCAGCCATGTCCGAATAACGGCGGAAGATTGCCACCGTGGAAACATTCAAAGCCGATGCCAGATGAATGACCCCCGAATCAGGGCCAACGTGCAATACGCAACGCTCCAACATCGCCGCGAGCCGGGCGACGCTCAATCGCTCGTTGATCAGCACCAGTCGCGGATCCGAAATTTCCCGGCGCAACGCGTCCAGGCGCGCCTGCTCCCGCGGATTGGGTGCCGCGCTCACCACCAGCTTGCGGTCGAAACCATTTATCAGCAGATAACGCAGCAGCTTCACATTGTTCGCCAGCGGCCATTCTTTCAGTTTGAAGCTCGCGTTAAGGGACAGATGCACCGCGCCCGCCGGGATTTGCTCACGCGCCCATTGCCGCTCCGCTTCGGGAACCGTCAAGTCAAAGCGCACCGGGCCAAGCGCGAGTCCGCACAAATTCAGAATTCGACGGCGTGCCTCATACACCGGGGATGGCAGTGAAGTCCTTTCCAGCCAATGGCGGATCAACCATGGTTGCCAGAAATGCCGGCGCGCGCCGCGATACACCATGGCGTGCCGCGCGCCCAGAATTTTCGTGACAAACACCGAGCGGTCCGCACCGCTGAAATTAAAGGCCACGTCAAATCGTTCGCGCCGCATCGCCCGCAACACATCCCAATGCTCCCACCACCCGGGGCTGGGCGGTCCGAGCGGAAACGACCACGCTCGGTCCACGCAAGCCGCCATCTGCAAAACTTCCCGTCCCACCGGCGAGGTCAAAACGTGCAACTCCGCGCCGGGATAATTATTTTTGATTTCCCAGAGCGCCGGAACCAAATGCACCGTGTCGCCCAGAAATCCCAGGTCCACGACGGCGATTTTTTTCGCGCCGCTGGTGGTTCCGTGGAATGTCATCAAATCCAACCGTTGCATCACTCTATTGCATAACCAGACACACGAGGTTGTGGCGATAAAAAACGCAAGCGGCTTAATTTGAATTTCGCGCAACTTGTTTAGGACGGAGAAAAACAGGTTCCGGATTTGTGACACCGATGACTATATGTGTGAGTTTAAATTTCACCCGACGCGGAATGATTTATCGCGAGACATTTTCCTCGACATGCCGATATGGCAGCCTTTACAATTGTTTCACCCCCGAATTGCAGTCGCTCAATTCGGGGGTGAAACAATTAAAATGCATCTTGAAATAAGGACAGTTTTCGTGTTTTAAAATCTTGGGTAGTTTTAAATCCGGGGTGACAAAGCCAGGACTGATCGCGGCAAAAGCCGTTCGTGCCATACTTTTCCCTGCGCCAGCACCTCACTGGGTGATGCTGGCCGTGATTGCCTTGATGCTGATGGACCGATGGCGGACCATAATGCGACGCAATTGGAACGGGTCGGTGGACTGGGTGTTCACGCCAAAATCCGTCGTGCAAGCCGTTTCAAAACCGGCTTCCTGGACCAGGGCGCTGATGGCCTCGTTCCGGTCGCCGTAAGGATAACAAAAATGGCGGATGCGCACGCCAAACAGATCCTCGAGTTTCTTTTTGCCGGACAAAACTTCCTCGCGCGCCTCACGAAAACTCACCCGCGTTAGAAAAGGGTGCGTCAATGTGTGAGCGCCGATTGCGTGTCCCGCCGCGAGCCAGTCCTTGATCTGGGCGGCGTCCATCAATGGTTCACGCACCTCTTCGTGTTGCACTTCCCATTCGTTGAACTGGCCGATGCGGTCGGCCACCAGGAACTGGATGCCGCTCAAGCGATGCCGCGCGAGCGGTTCCAGCGCGTGCTTGAACGTGTTCAGGAATCCGTCGTCGAAAGTAAACGCCAGCGATTTGGCGGCGTTTTCGCCCGGCGGCAATTTGCCGAAAGGAACCGTGGTGAAACCGGCTTCCACCAACTCGGCGAGCTGTTTTTCGAACAGCTCCGGGCTGACGTAAAGTCCCTTGATGCGAACGCCCCGCGGTCGCGGGCCGATCTTGTGATACATAAGGCACGGCATGCCGGTCTCAAAGAGACTGCGGAACGCCTTCAACGAAGTATAATGTCTTGGATTATTTGCCGACACACTTCAGTAATAACAGGCAATCCGGCGCGGCACAATTTTAAATAAATGATTCCAGGCAGGCGACCAATTGCAAATTTGCATGTTGGCACAGCGACTTTGAGTTTGTATCTTCATAATTCCTAATGCTCTCAGTTCAAATATGAAAGTAGTCATTTTATGCGGCGGGTTGGGAACCCGTTTGCGGGAGGAAACGGAATTCCGCCCCAAGCCGATGGTTCCCGTGGGCGAGCAGCCGATTCTCTGGCATATCATGAAAATCTACGCCCATTACGGGTACAAGGAATTCATCCTTTGCCTCGGATACAAGGGCGAGATCATCAAGGAGTATTTTCGCAATTATCATTGGAACACCAGCGACGTCACCCTGCGCCTCGGCGCCCAGCCCCAAATCAAATATCACAATCAGCACGCGGAGGAAGATTGGTCCGTCACGCTCGTTGACACCGGCCAGAACACCCAGACCGGCGGCCGCCTCAAGCGCGTGCTGCCCTACATCGAGGACGACACTTTCCTGCTGACCTACGGCGACGGGTTGACCAACAGCGACATCGCCCAATCCGTCGCTTTCCACAAAAAAAAGGGAAAAATCGCCACACTCACCGCCGTGCAACCGGCGGGCCGGTTCGGGGATTTGGACATCAAGGGCGACAATGTGACGAGGTTCCAGGAGAAAGCCGAGCGGCAGACCAAATTCATCAACGGCGGATTCTTCGTCATGGACAAGCGCATCGGCCAGTATCTTACCGATGACCAGTGCGTGCTGGAACGCGAGCCTTTGAACCGCCTGGCGGGCGAGGGGCAGATCGCGGCGTTCACCCACGACGGATTCTGGCAGTGCATGGACACCTACCGCGAACAGCAAATGCTCACGGACCTGTGGGTGCGCGGGCAGGCCCCATGGAAGATTTGGTAAAATGTTTAATGGCTTCTACCAGGGCAGACGCGTCCTCGTCACCGGCCACACCGGGTTCAAAGGCGGCTGGCTTTCCCTCTGGCTCAAACGACTCGGCGCGACCGTCTGGGGCGTCAGTCTGCCGCCGCCCACGAACCCAAATTTCCACGAACTGATTACGCCGGGAGTTTTTGAAAGTGAAATCGCCTGCGACATCCGGCGCCTGGAACCGCTCACGCACGCAGTCAAAAAAATCCAGCCCGACCTCATTTTTCATCTCGCCGCGCAACCCATCGTGCGCCTTTCCTACACGCAGCCGCTGGAAACTTTTCAGACGAATGCCCTCGGCACCGCCTATGTATTGGAGGCGGTTCGCTATGCGGAACTGCCCTGCGCCGTCATCGTGGTGACCAGCGATAAATGCTACGAAAATCGTGAATGCGAATATGACTACCGCGAAAATGACCACCTGGGCGGTCACGACATTTATTCCATGAGCAAGGCCGCGACGGAATTGGTGGCGCAGGCATGGAACCGCTCTTTCTTTCAGCCCAACCCGCGGCTGGGGCCGGTCGTCACCGCGCGCGCGGGCAATGTCATCGGCGGCGGGGATTACGCCGCCGACCGCATCCTGCCGGACTGCATTCGCGCGCTCATGGCGCAAAAACCGATCCTGGTGCGCAATCCCGCGGCAGTCCGTCCATGGCAGCATGTGCTCGAATGCCTGAGCGGTTATCTCTGGCTCGCGGCAGAACTCGACCGCGCCGGAAAATCCTCACCGCTGGCCACGCCGTTTAATTTCGGGCCTGAACCTTCCTCCCGTCAGCCGGTGCGCCGGTTGGTCGAGGAAGTTTTGTCCGTGTGGCCGGGGGAATGGGTGGACGGCTCCGATCCCAACAGCCCGCACGAAGCGAAGCTGCTCACCCTTTCGATTGAAAAAGCGGGCGCGCTCTTGAACTGGTTTCCCGCGTGGGATTTCAAGGAAGCCGTGGACCGTTCCGTGGCGTGGTATCATCAACGTCACGCGCTCAAGAACCCGAATATGATGCCCTTCAGCGGTGGCCAAATTGATGCGTATGTATCGTCGGCGCGCGCCAAAAAATTAACCTGGACGCGATAAAACTAAAATGAGATTTGCGATTTACGATATACGATTTACGCGCCTATTTAACAGGGCGCAACTTGATACCCATACCAACGGATGGTGCAGTCTGGTTCCCTCGCCCCATGAGGGACGAATGGGGAGAGGGTTAGGGAGAGGGGTGATCGTATCTTCTTTGGCGTGTTTTAAAGCTGCCCCTCACCCCGGCCCTCTCCCCGCTCGTTCCTCGCGGGGCGAGGGAGAAGATTCGCGCTTGGTGCGGGGGGCAACGGGCGCCCATTTAACAGGGTCCAATCACTTCTATTTGCGTGCGTAAATCGCAAATTCCCAAAATGAACGTTTTCCAATGCCGCTCGTGCGGCAGCCAGCGCGGGACGCAGATTCTCGACCTCGGCATCCAGCCGCTGGCGAACAATCTTTTGCGCCCTGAGGATTTGTCGCAGCCGGAGCCGAAATTTCCCCTGCGCCTCGCGGTTTGCGAAAAGTGCTGGCTGCTGCAAATCGTTGACCTGGTCCCGCCGGTGCGGCTCTTTTCCGAGTATTTATATTTCTCGTCCTTTTCGGATTTTATGCTGCGCCACGCGCGGCACGCGGCGGAGCGTTACATCGCGGAGTTTGCGCTGGATAAGAAATGCTTCGTCGTGGAAGTGGCCAGCAACGACGGTTATCTTCTCCAATATTTCGCCCGTGCTGGCGTCCCTTGCCTCGGTATCGAGCCGGCGGCCAACATTGCCCGCGTGGCACAGGAAAAAGGCATTGAGACGGTCGTGGAATTTTTTGGGACTGGACTGGCAGCCAAATTAAAATCGTCACATCGGCGGGCCGACTTGATTCTCGGCAATAATGTGTTCGCCCACGCGCCCGACCCGAATGATTTCGTTTCCGGTCTGGGCGCTCTGCTCAAATCCGGCGGGCGCATCATTTTGGAATTTCCCTACGCCGTGGATTTCATCGAGCAATCAGAGTTCGACACCATTTATCACGAGCACGTTTTTTATTTCAGTTTGACCGCGCTGCAGCCCCTGTTCGAGCGGCACGGTCTCACCATTTTCCATGTGGAAAGGCTGCCCATTCACGGCGGCTCATTGCGATTATTCGCCGGCCACGCTGGAGAGCACTCGATGCAGGCTTCGGTGGCGGCATTGCTGGCGGAAGAAGCGGGCAGGGGGATTTGCTCGCTCATCTGGCACGAGGGTTTTGCCGGGAAAGCGCTGGCAGTAAAAAATTCGCTGACCGATTTGGTGCGGAGGTTGAAACGCGAGAAAAAATCGCTGGCCGCCTACGGCGCGTCGGCCAAGGGCAGCACGCTGCTGAATTTCTGCGGACTCGGTCGTGAAGCCTTCGAGTTCGTGGCTGACCGCAGCACTTACAAACAAGGCCGGCTCACGCCTGGCTCGCACCTGCCCATCGCGCCGCCCGAACAGTTACTCGCGCAAATGCCCGATTACACTCTGTTGCTGACTTGGAATTTCGCGGATGAAATCCTGGCCCAACAACGCGCCTATCGCGAGCGCGGGGGCAAATTCATCGTGCCCATTCCGGAGGTGCGTATCGCATGAAATTTTCGCCGACAAAATTGCCGGGCGTGTGCATTGTGGATTTGGAACGGCATGAAGACGAACGCGGATTTTTCGCCCGGTCATGGTGCCGGCAGGAATTTGAAGAGCGCGGACTGGACCCGCGGCTGGTCCAATGCAACGTCTCCTTCAACCGCAAACGCGGGACCTTGCGCGGAATGCACTATCAGATCGCGCCGCACGCGGAAGCGAAACTGGTGCGTTGCACACGCGGCGCCATCTTCGACGTGGCCGTTGACCTGCGGCCGGGTTCGCCCACGCAACGGCAATGGGTCGGTATTGAATTAAGCGCCGAAAATGGCCGCGCGCTTTATATTGGCGAAGGTTTCGCGCACGGTTTCCAAACGCTCGCCGATGACTCCGAGGTCTTCTATCAAATGTCCGAGTCTTTTCATCCCGAATGCGCGCGCGGCGTGCGCTGGGATGATCCAGCCCTGGGAATCATTTGGCCCGCGCCCCATCCCATCATTTCTGAACGTGATCAAAACCACCCGTTGTTTGGCGCGTCATGAGAATACTTCTCACGGGAGCAACTGGCTTTATTGGGTCGGCTGTTTTGAAGCTGGCCGCGAGTCAGGGGCATGAAGTGGCTGCCTTGGTTCGCCCCGAAAAAACGGCGACCCCGAAGCCGGTGAAGGGAGTTCGCTGGCTGACTGGGACATTAGCCGATGCGCCCTGGGGCCAAATTATTGCGTTTCATCCCGTAGTTTGCATTCATGCGGCCTGGATAACCACCCCGGGCGTTTACCTCGAATCGCCGGAAAATGACCAGTTGGTCGTCGAGAGCGAGGGGTTTATCAAACGAGCGGTCGCGGCGGGCGCGCGGCGGGCCGTGGCGCTGGGCACTTGCATTGAGTATCAAATTACAGGCAGCAAGCTCGCGGAAGAAATCACGCCGCTCGCGCCGGTTTCCAGATATGCGCGGAGCAAAGACGCACTTCGCAGGCGGTTGGAACAAAAGTCGTTTCAGGACGGCTTTCACTTCAATTGGGGCCGGGTATTCTATCCGTATGGCCCCGGCGAACATCCGGCGCGGCTGTGCAGTGCCGCGATTCAAAAGCTGCGCGCCGGCCAGCCATTGACGGTGCAAAATTCCGAAAGTGTGAAGGACTATATTTACATCGAAGACCTGGCCTCGGCCATAATGACTCTCGCCGGCAGCAATGTTTCAGGGCCAATCAATCTGGGCACCGGCATCGGCGTCAGCGTGGGTGAGGTTGCCCGCACGCTAGGTGATTTGCTGGGCCATCCCGGTCTAATCCGCGAAACCAGTTCGGCGATGCCGGATCCGTTTAATTACGTGGTTGCGGATGCCAGCCGATTGCGAGCCCTGGGCTGGGCGCCAAAATACACCTTGCGCGAGGGGCTGCAAAAAATGATTCAGCATACGAGGCCATGACACCACTCAAGCGATGTCCGGGCTGCAACGATTCGCGTTTGTCCGCGCCGTGGACGCTTCCCCGGCAACCCGTGGTGTTGAATTACCGTTTCGCCAAACCGGCGGATGCGATGCGCGTCGCGCGCCGCGATTTGCGCCTGGCGCAGTGTCTGCGTTGCGGACTCATTTTCAACAGCGCGTTGGACGAAAAGGCGATTCCGTATGACACCAATTACGAAAACCGCCAAGGTTGCTCGCCGGCGTTTCAAAAACATCTTGGAACGCTGGCGGATGGACTGATCAAGAAATACAGTTTGCATCACGGTCGGATACTGGAAGTCGGTTGTGGCAAAGGGGACTTTCTCAAAATGTTGTGTGTGCGGGCCAATGCGAAAGGCGTGGGCTACGATACTTCGTATGAAGGCCCGGTGGTTTCCGCCAAACCGAGCCTTCGTTTTCACCAACGCTACGTGGCCGCATCGGACGTCCGCACAAAATTTGACGCGGTGATCTGCCGTCATGTTGTGGAACACGTCGGCGGGATCGGCGCGTTTCTATCCGGGTTGCGCGGCATTGCTGCGGCGGCTGGCGATCCGATCATCGTGATTGAAACTCCAGCCTTTGAGTGGATCGCCAAGCACGATTGCTTCTGGGACATTTTTTACGAGCACTGCAATTATTTCACCCGGCGTTGCCTCGCCTATTTGTGCGAACGTGCCGGGTTTGAGGTTGTCCGCCAGCGGCTGGTTTTCGGCGGCCAGTATCAGGTGCTGGAATTGAAAGTCCGCCGGAGCGCCATGGTGGAACCCCGGCCACCCGGCGCGTCAGTCAGACTTGCCGCATTCGCCCGACGGGCGGACGCCGCGAAGCACAGGCTGGAGGAGAAGTTGCGACGGCACGGCGCCGCGCGGGGTTGGGCAGTCTGGGGCGCGGGAGCAAAAGGTGTCGCGCTGGTAAACGGTTTGCGACGGCTGCCGCCACGTTTCGTGATTGACGCGAACACGGCGAAGCAGGGCTGTTTCATTCCCGGCTCGCGCGTGCCCGTGATTGCGCCGGACGATCCGCGCATCCAAAGTCTGGCGCTCATTTTGATCGCGAACCCCAACTACTCACGGGAAATCACTTTCGCCTTGCGACAAGGCGGATTTGCCAGCACCATCTTAACGGCCTGATTTCATGCGAATTATAATAGATACCGAGGCCCGGACATTGGCCTGTGAAGACAAAATCGGATCGCGCTCGCTCCCGCTTTACTCCGACGAAGCTTTCGAGGTGCTTTCCCGCCAATGGGTCAAGGTGGGCTGGAACCAGAAATATTCCTACACCTTTTCCTGGTTTGGACGGCCATTGATCCAATTGCCGGAGGACGTGCTCCGGATTCAGGAAGTCCTTTGGCGCGTGAAACCGGATGTCATCATCGAGACTGGCGTGGCGCATGGCGGTTCGCTGGTTTTTTACGCGAGCCTTTGCGAGGCGATGGGACGCGGACGGGTAGTTGGCATTGACATTGAAATCCGCCCGGCCAATCGCAAAGCCATCGAGACGCATCCGTTGGCCAAACGCATTACTTTGCTCGAAGGCAGTTCCACCGCGCCAGAAATTGTGGCGCGCGCGCGCGGGTTGGTGAAGGCTGGCGAAACTTGCCTGGTCATTCTTGATTCATGCCACACCAAGGCGCATGTCCGGGCGGAATTGGAAGCCTACCATCCGCTCGTGACGACTGGCTCCTACATCGTGGCGACGGATGGGATCATGGAGGATTTGCATGACACACCTTTGGGCCAAGCCGGATGGAATGACGATAACCCGTCGTCGGCGGCGAGGGAATTTGCCGCGGCGCATCCCGAATTTGTGCTGGAACAACCGGCGTGGGCATTCAACGAGAGCGGTCTCAAGCATAATCTAACGCACTGGCCAGACGCCTATCTCCGGCGGCGTTGAGATAAACCAAATGCCAGGATGACCACACCGTTTTTCAGCATTGTCATTCCCACCAAGGGAAGAAGTTTTCTCGTGGGCAACGCAGTCGAAAGTGTGCTGCGCCAGACCTTTCGTGATTTTGAAGTGGTCGTCGTGGACAATGATGACGGCGACGCCACCCGGCAGGAGGTGAGCCGGTTTAAAGACCCGCGCTTTCGCCATTGCCGGACCGGAAATCTTTCCATGCCCGACAATTGGGAGCGGGCCTGCGCCGAGGCCCGCGGCGAATATTTGCTGTTGGTCGAAGACAAGCAGGCGCTGCATAGTTGGGCGCTGGAACATTTGCACGGGTTGATTGAAAAGCAACAACCGCCCTGCCTGAAATGGCAGTCGGACACGCTGGATGATACCACCGGTTCGACCTGGGTCGAGGAAGCCGGCGGCACGGGAGAAGCGCGTTTTCTGGCGTCCACGGAAGTGTTGGGGATGTTTCTCGGCGGCACCGGCAGCGACGCGTGGTGTTACTTGCCAGTCGGCCATCTTTCCGCTTTCAGCCGCAAGCTGCGCCAGAAAATCCTCGCGGGTCCGATGGGAAAACTCTGCCCGGCGGTCTGTCCGGATTACACCTTGGGAATTCAATCAATGGCGTTTGGCGAAGGCGTCCTGTGGCTGGACAAAGCGCTCGTGGCGATGTCCCGCCGGCACAGCAACGGTCGGAGCGTGACGCGCAAAACCGCCTTGGGCAAACAGTTCATGGCTGAACTCGGCGGACCCAGCCGGCTTTGGTCGCGCACTCCCATTCAAGCGCCGATCATACCCGCGTTGCTGTTCAACGATTACCTGGAATTGCAAGCCACCATTGGCGGGCGGTTGGCGGAATTTCCGGTGAATTGGGTTAATTTTTACGTCGAATCCTGGCGTTCCATTCTTGGATTGGATAATGACGGCGTGCCCGTGACCGCCGAGTTCGCCGCGTTTCACGCCGCGTTGTCGAAGGAAACGCCCGGAATGCAAAAGCAGGTATGGGAAGCAATCGAGAAACGCGAAGGGCCGGTGGAAAAAAGCCTTCAAAAAAATCGCCGCAAGGCCTTGCGCCGCCGGACGGGCTTGCTGGCTTTGGAACGCGGCTGGAAATTATTCACGCGCCGCCTCAGCGGACGCAAGCACATCAACCAGTTTCGCAATCCCCTGGAATTTGTCATTTGGGCCGACGAACAAAGGCAGCGTCCAGCGCGCTGAAACGGTGGTTGGAATCTAAGCATTAATTTTCCGCGCGCGCCTTTTTCCTCGCATCAGTCATTATCTGGGGCGCAAATATAGCGGCCGAACTGTCACCGGCGGCGCAGTTTGAATTCCATGTTCCCGGCGCGGAAAACAAAACAACAATATTTTTCGTAAAAGGAATAACCCATCACGCCCGCAATGGCCCGGCCAATCAGCGAAGGCAGGCCGTTGCCGAATTTCAGTTTGCATTCGACCAATTCAAACGCTTCCGTGCCGCTCTTGTTTTTATAGAACGGCTCCAGCGTCTTCAGGCTGAAGTGCATGTAATGGGTCATGTCGCCCCACGAATCCGGTGAACTATAGTGCGGTGTGGCGAGCTCAACCAGCGCGCCAGGCCGGCACAAACGCTGGATTTCGAGCATGGCTTTGCGCGGATTTCGCAGATGTTCCATCACATGCCAGGCGATGATGTGGTCAAAAGTCTGGTCCGGAAACGGCCAAGGAAAAACATCCAGATCGTGAAGGACATCGGCGCAACTCTGCGGGTCGAAGTCCACGCCCACCGAATTGGGGATTTTTTTCGGGCCGCAACCGACATTCAAAATGGGCGGATAATCTTTCATTTGATTGCCTGAGTTTGGTTTACCTGCGGACTGATTGCAAGTCTCCGGCTATCAGGTTGCGGCTATCAGGTTGCGCCGCCGGCTATCAGGTTGGGCCAGTCCGCTCACAAACGCCGCCATCCGTTCCGCGCCACGCGCCCAGTTGAAATGACTGATGACTTGCGCGCACAACGCCTGGCCACGGCGGTTCAATTCCTCGCGGGGAACCATCGCCACTTCATCCAGCATCGCGCCCAGGCTCCGCTCAAAATCAGCCTCATTCAGGTAGAAAGCCTCGCGGCCCAGGACCGTGTCCACCCCGGAAAGGCGCGTCGTGAGAATGGCGCGGGCGCTTAACGCGTACTCGAAGATTTTGGACGGGAAATTATTTTCATTGCCGCGACCGGTTGGCCGGGGATTGACCAGGACGTCGCAACCCTGAGCGAAGCGCAGGCAATCTTCCGGCGAGGGCAGCACGCCGAGAAACTCCAGCCGGGAGTCTCCCGCGCACAACTTCCCGATGGCGGATTCAGCCTTGCCCCAGCCGCAGATCCGCAGGCGATGGGGGCGGTCGGTCGCCGTGAATACCTTAATCAAATCGGGCAGCCCCGCGTGCCCGGCGAATGCGCCGAAATAACCAAACCGGATTGGCCCCGTGATTTTGTCCGGCCCGGTTGTGATGGCGCGCTCCGCCAGACAACCGCCCGGCATCCACATCCAGGGAATTCCGCGCGAGGTGAAAAAATCCTCGGTCCCCTTGCTTAAAGCGATGCACGCGTCAAAACGCGGCACCATGTCCTTCTCCGCCCAGACGAAGGGCTTGAAGGCGCGGCGAAATCGCTTGGTCCACCGGGGTTGCTCGCGCAAATACGCGCTGTCCGAGAGCAGCAGTACCAGGCGCGGTCGCGGAGATTGACGCTTGAGCCAAAGCACGAACGCGTTGTATATGGGCGACATATTCACCAAGAGCACCGCGTCCGGGTTCCAGCCCTGCCGACGCAGTTGGCGATAGGTCTGCTTCAACTTCACTATCGAGCGCCAGCGATGCCAGACCTCGGGCGACCGGTCGAGCAACGCCACTTCGAGCGGGACGCCGGGAACGGGATGGGGCGGCAGCTCAAGTCCTTCGACTGGAAACGAAAAAACCCCCGCCGCGCGGATTTCAAAATGCTTTTCCAATGCGCCAACCATCTGCGTCTGCATCGCGTGGCCGGCGGGTTGCGCGTCCGGAAAAAGTCCCGCGACGCCCGGCGGAAAGGCGGAGCCTAGAAAAAGCAGCTTTGGTTTCGGCAGCTCGGGACTCAAGCGCGGAAAATCCTGGTGGTTTTGTTTTCCATTTCGGGATTTGCGGGGTGCGGTGAAAGTCCCGTCAAGCGCGAATAAACCTGCAGCATGCGTTTCCCAAAGGCAAGGATGGAAAACTCCGCCGCCACTTTGCCGTGCAGCGCGGCGCGTTCGGCGGGCGTTGCCGCCGGGCGCCGCGCCCATTCGAGCATGGCGGCCGCCAATTCGTCCACGGATTCAGGCTTAACCAGCTTCCCGTAATTGGCCACGGCGAAGGCTTCCGGAATGCCGTCGAGAGCGGAGGCGATGACCGGTTTTCCGCACGCGAACGCTTCCAGGAGCACCAGCCCGAACGACTCGGTGCCCACCTGCGAATGCACCAGGCAGTCAATCGCGTTCATCGCCAGCGGCATGTTGTCGCAATACGGCGTGAGCCACGCCGCCCCGGTCAACCCCAGCCGGCCGATTTCCGCCCGCAGCGAGTCGCCCATGTTGCCGCGGCCGATAATGAGAAAGCGCGCGCGCGGCAACTGCGCCTGGATCCGCGCCGCCGCCAGCAAGAATTCCCGCTGCCCCTTGCCGCGCGGCAGCACATATCCGCCCGCCATCGCGAACGCAAAATCGCCGGGATGCAGGCCCCATTCGTGTCGTTGGGACTCGGCGTCCATCGGGTGAAAGCGCTCCGTGTCAATGCCGCCGTGGACGACCTCGATTTTTTTCAAATTACCGCGCAAGGGCGGGCGTTTGCGGCGCTCTTTTTCCGGCGAATCCGGTTCGTAAACTCCCTCGCGCAATACCTTTTCGACAAAATGGGAAACCGCGATGAGCGAATCGCATTGGGTGAGCAGGGCGCGGCGGCTGACGATTGAACTCGGGCTTTTGGCAAGGTGCCGCGTGAGCACAATTTTGGGCCGTTTGCCGGACCATTTTGCCGCGAGAATGGTGGGCCAGATGTCCCGGCCGTGATGGCCGTGGACCACGTTGATTTTTTCGCGACGAATTAATTTTGCCGCTTCAAAAATGAAACGCATTTTCAACGGGCCTTCCGGCGGCGTCGGGTAAAACGGCACTTCCAACTCGCGGATGGTTCGGGAAAAATCGCGGCCCACCGGTCCGGCCAGACCGACTTCCTGGCCCAGTTGGCGCAGGGCAAAGGCGAGCTTCACACATTGATCGTCCGTGCCGCCGCCGGAGAGCAGCGAGTTGAGATGCAGAATGCGCAGTGTTTTCATGGGGTCCGCGTCAAAGATACTGCTGCAATCCGCGCTGGCAACGGATTTTCCCCGAGGCGATGGTTTCGGCGAGCCGTTGCCGGCTGGCGGGAACGTGCGGCCGGGGCAATTGCGGATGGTTCAAATGATAAACCACCGCCCAGCCGTAAACGAATTTCCGCGCCCGCCCCAGATGATAAAGCCGCGCGCCCAGGTCCGAATCCTCGCCGATGCCCCACCCGGTATATTCCTCATCGAAGCCATTGACCGCCAGCAAATCCTCGCGCCAGAAACCCATGTTGCAGCCGATGATGCCGCGATGCTGCCGGTTGCGGCGCACGATGGGGAAGGGGAGGCGGAACGCCTTGCCCAGGCCGGTGATGCGGCCTTGCAAAATCCACGCGCCGATGGACGTGCCCCCGATCGCAAAATCCATCACGCGTTCCTGTTTCACAAAACAGCGCCGTCCCTGCACCCAGAAATTTTTCTCCGCCAGCGCCGCGTGGTCGCGAATGAACTCCCGGTGCGGCACGCAATCCCCGTCCAACAGCACGACGTAATCGCCCGTCGCCGCCGCGAGTGTTTTGTTCAAAATGATCGTCTTGCGAAATCCCTGGTCCTCGTGCCACACATGCCGCAGACCGAGCCGCTCCTGCCATTTGTCAATCAGCGCGCGTGTGGCCGGCCCGGAACCGTCGTCGGAAATCAATATTTCATGCGGGCGCAAGGTCTGCGCCGCGAGGCCTTGCAGGACTTTCTCCAGCGCCGCCGGGCTTTCGTAAGTGCTGATGATCAGGGAGATTTTTGGGGCGGGCATGACGGACCATCCGAGTGTGAGTGTTCATAAAGGCGGCTGTGCCGGACCAGCGTCGAGTAGGCCGTCGAGACGGCGATGAAAAACCCGGGAAAGCCGTCCATAAATCCCCGCCGGAAAAAATACGCCCGCAGAAAACGCCAGCCCGAGCGCACAATGACCGCCGGCGCCGACCAATGCGTTTTGGCCGCCAACTGGCGCTCCAGAAAAATGTCCGAAAAATAATTCATCTTCGACACGTAACTGTTGATGGTCGGGTTGGTGTAATGATACAGGTCGCCGTCGAGCTTCTGAACCTCGCCGATCAGTTCAATTTTGCAATGCTCCCGGCTGCCGCCCCATTTGCCCGCGTCTTTTTTGATCAGCCGCAAAACATGGTCGGGATACCAGTCGCCGTGCGTGATCCAGCGACCGAGAAACCACACCTTGCGCGCGAAGTAAGCCCCGGCGCATCGTTCGGCGCGGCCCTCGCTGAAAAACCGGAAAATCGCCGCCCGCAAATCCGGCGAAACCTCCTCATCCGCGTCCAGGCAAAGCACCCACGGCTGCGCGGCCTGGGCCAGGGAAAGGTTCTTTTGCTCGCGAAAACCTCGCCACGGCTCGCGCAGAATTTTCGCCCCGTGACGCCGGAGGATGTCCTCCGTCCCATCGCGCACTTCTTCATTCAGCACCACCACGATCTCGCTGGTCCAGCCGGCCACGCTGTCCAGCGCGCGGCCAATGCGCGCCGCTTCCGCGCCCGAAATCATGCTCACCGTGATGGGCAGCCGGTTCATGGGTTGGTCAGGTGGTGATGGAATGCCATGCTCGTTGCGATGACGCAAGTGAAACATTCCCCCGCCAGGCTGAAAAGACAAAAACCTTTTTTACTTTTTCGCTTGCCTGGATTATTCTCTTTTGTTCTTTTAACCGGACATTTCGCGGGAGGGACTGGTCACCCAAAAACTGCGATATGCCATAACTAAGCAAAAACGTCGTAATCCAGATGCACAGCACAAATCACAATTCCCAGCTCAACCACCCTCAACACCGCTACTCGGCCAAACGCATGGCCAAACCGGTCAACTTCATTTGTATCGCGCCCGGCGCCAAGAGCGTCACGCTCATCGGCGATTTCAATGACTGGGACCCCATCGCCTATCCCATGAAACGCCAGCCCGACGGCGCCTGGATTGTGCAGATTCCCCTCAACCACGGCCATCATCATTATCAATTCCTCGTGGACGGCAAACCCACCCTCGACCCCCGCGCCCAGGGCATCGCCCGGAACGAGCAGAACGAAAAAGTGTCGTTGCTCGCGGTAAGCTGAACCTTTCGGGAAGCTCCAAATTCCAAGCTCCAGGCACCAGAGAAGCGCCGAGCTTCAAACTCCAAACCCGGCGGACCGCCGCGGCTGGGCTTGAGCCGACATGCGTTTTGAAATTTTAAATTGGAAATCCGAAATCTGAAATTTCAGATTTCACATTCTTGATTTCAAATCGTGATTCTGAAATTTTGAATCTGAAATCTAAAATTCAAGTTCCGGCGACTCTGTTGAAATTGAAGCTTGGTGCTTGAGATTTCTCTGGATGTTGGAGCTTGGCCCTTGGAGCTTCAGCGCCGCGCGCCCGCGCTCAATTCTCCGCCAGCGACGCCCCATTCCCCGGCTTCTTCCGGTTCTTTGCCCGCTGTTCGGCAAAAAATGTTTGCAGCAGCGCGCGGCACTCCGCTTCCCGCACCCCGCGCGTGATTTCGCAATGATGATTGAATGACGGAAATTGCAGCAGGTTGATCTGACCGCCCGCCGCGCCGGCTTTCGGATCGCTCACGCCATAGACCACGCGCGGCAATCGCACATGCACGATGGCTCCCGCGCACATCGGGCACGGTTCCTTCGTGACATAGAGCACGCAATCCGTCAGCCGCCAATCGCCCACGACTTCCTCCGCCTGCGTCAAAACGAGCATCTCCGCGTGCGCGGTGGCGTCCTTGAGCAACTCGACCTGGTTGAACGCGCGCGCAATGATCCGCCCGGCGCGCACCACCACCGCGCCCACCGGCACTTCCTCCGCCTCATAAGCCCGCACCGCCTGGCGCAACGCCTCGCCCATGAAGAATTGGTCGCTCTGCAAATCAATGATCGGTTCGTCGGACATTTGAAATTTACAATTTACGATTTACGCGCCGCTGGCGCTACATGGCGATTCAAACATCCCCGTTCGGTGTCCACGCTTTAGCGTGTCCGCTGGCGGTTGGCAGCCTAAAGCCAGAACAATGCAATCATAAACCACGGATGAACACGAATTAACACGGATAGGAACCGGAAAAACAATCTTTCCGACGTCTCTTTGAACCGCACTGGACAGCAAGTAATCCTCCATCAGCCAAAACGCGACTTTTGCAAATCTGAATCCGTGTTCATCCGTGTCCATCCGTGGTTAAATTGAATTTTTACGGTTAAGGCGTGGACACCGAACTGCTGTGTCGCGGGCATACACGCCATTTTTTTCAATTGAAATCTCAAATTTGAAATTTGGAATTGTTTCATTCAAAATTCGAAATTCGTCACTCGACCTTCGCAATTCTCGATTCTTCCAGCGTCCATTCGTTTTGGCCGCCGGGATGGCACAGACAGCTTGCCGCGAAAAATCCGCCGCGATGCCGCCAGAACAAAGGCCAGATTTGCTCAAGATCCGTTTGCGGCACCTTCAACGCTTCGAGTTCGCTGCGCGGAAAAAATTCAAACGTCCCTTCTCGATGCGGCGGCGGCAGGGATTTCAATTTCACTTTCACCTCGAATAAAAACATCAACCAATGGCTCTGCCCCAGATAGCCGCTCTCCGCGATCATGCCCGTCAAATGCAAATCCGCCGCGCCCAGCTTCACACCCAGCTCCTCCCCCGCCTCGCGGCAGGCGCAGGCGTGAGGCGATTCGCCCGTCTCCGTGCGCAGCTTCCCGCCGCACGGACTCCACAAACCCAGGTTCGGTTCCTGCGCGCGTTCGAGCAGCAGCACTTCATCATTTTCATTGAAACAATAAAGCAGCGTCGCAATCTTGTACGGCAGCGTCATCGAGAAGAGTGAAACAGTCAATTGCTTTGCGGGCAAGCTGAAGCGGGCGATGCTTCCCCCTCTCCGCTCCCTCCGAGGGAGGGGAGAGCGCTGGGGTGAGGTGAGGTGAGGGTGCGGTTCACGGTTAGATCGGAGTGTTATCAAACCAACGCAAATGGATCGTAGCGCAATGCTCCGCGAGCCTATCTGGAAAGGCCTGCACTTACGCGCATCACTTCTTCCCGATACAATACAAATTCTCCGTCGTGCGGATGAACAACTGCCCGTCCGACACCGCAATCTCCGACCTCACCGGCGCGCCGCCCATCGGAATCGTCGCCAGAATCTTGAACTCGTCACCAGCCGAAAGCACGATCGCCGTGCCGTTTTCGCTGAGGCAATAAATTTTTCCATCCGCGCCCGTCGGCGAGGACCGGAAAATCTCGCGCACCCCCATGCTGCCCTGCCATTTCTTTTCACCCGTCAACGGGTCCAGGCAGGTGATCATTTGTTTGTCGCCATCCAGCACAAAAAGCTTTTTTTCGTAATAAAGCGGCGTCACGCAATCGGGGGTGAATTCCCGGAATTGCCACACGATATTCGTGTCGGTCACCAGTCCCTTGCCGCCGTCGCGGATGCCGAAGACCGGCGCGCGTTTCGGCGCGCATGAAACGATCAAGCCGTCCGCCACCACCGGCGACGTCACCACGCGCCAGGTGAAATCATTGCGCGAATTCAAACCGCCGCAGCGCCACAACTCTTCGCCCGTCGCCGCATCCTGCGCCGTCGTGCAATCCCCGCCGACAACAATGATCTCGGTCTTGCCCTTGCCCAATGGTTTGGGAATCGGCGAGGAATACGCTTCCTGCGATTCCTCCCGCGCCTCCGTCGGCCGCACATGCCGCCAAAGGGTCTTGCCCGTTGCGGGATCGAGGCAGAGCAGATAAGACTCGCCCGCAGGGCCGCCATCACTCGCGGTCGCGGATTCTTCGGTCGGCGGGCGGCGATTGAGCACCTGGACATAAAGTTTTCCGTCGTAGAGCAGGGGACTGGAGCCATACAGAAAATTATATTGAAACCGGCCGTAATCCTTGACCAGATTGCGCGACCAAAGCTCCTTGCCCGAAAAATCATACGCGGCCAAATCCCCCGTTCCAAAAATCACCACCACCCGTTTGCCATCCGTCACTGGTGAGGGCGACGCCATGTTATTGAGACCCCGTTTGCGGTCGCCTTCCGCCACCGTTTTTTGCCAGAGCACCTTGCCGTCCTTGCGGCTGAGGCAGAGCAGGAGCAGGTTTTTATTCACGTCCGGCGACGAGACAAAAACGTGGTCGCCCCAGATCACCGGCGTCGCGCCGCTCATGCCCGGCATCGGCGCAGTCCAAGCCACATTTTCCGTCGTGCTCCAGGAGTTCGGCAGATTCGTTTCCGTCGTCGCGCCATCGAACAGCGGCCCGCGCCAATGCGCCCAGTTCTCTGCGCGCAGTTTTTCCGGCGCGAGAAATGCGAGCATCCCGGCCAGGAGGGATACTCCGACAACTGATCGTCCATATATTTTCATATAAATAGAAGATACGGATGCGGGATGCCGGATGCAAGAATGGCGGTTAACTTCGTGATCGAAATTCATCGAAATTCATACCAGTTGACACTAGTATCATTTATGGTACAGTGGCTTTGTATTGAATGATGAGCGTCCATTGGCGGTGGTATTTTTTCAGACTGATGCAGGCAATGAGCCGGTAAGGGGTTGGCTCCGGGGGTTGCCGAAGGACGAGCGAAAGGCGATTGGCGAGGACATCCTCACGGTCCAATTTGCCTGGCCAGTTGGAAAGCCATTGGTGGACTCGTTCGGAGGCGGTCTCTGGGAGATAAGGTCCAATTTGAAGGGCAAAATCGCGCGGACGCTTTTCATGATCCATCAAGAGGAAATCGTGCTGTTGATGGTTTCATCAAGAAAGATCGCAAGACGCCAAAGCCAGAATTGGAGTTGGCAAAAAAACGAATGAAACAATACCGGCACGACCATGAATAAGAAAAACCATCGGGGAAGCGATTTTCGGGAATTTCTCGCCGAAGAGGGCATTTTGGAAGAAGTGGAAGCGCGTGCGCTAAAACGGGCCATTGCCCTGCAACTGGCTAAACTGATCGAAGAAAAGTCCCTGTCCAAAAGTGACATGGCGTTGCGGATGAAAACCAGTCGCGCCGCCGTGGACCGCATGTTGGACGGTTCCAATCCATCCATGACCCTGTCCACCTTGGAAAAGGCCGCACGCGCACTCGGCCAGCGCATCAAATTGGAACTGATACCGGCGTGAGCGCACCAAAGACGATTATACGCCCTCAGAAACTAACCTTGCCCACCGCAAGAGATTTCATCCTGGAAGGGAACCGGTCTCAGCTCGTTTCCGAGCCGTTTCCGAGCACTCTTTACAAGCGGCCACTCAAAGCATTAGAGTGTGGGCGTAACCGATGTTTAGTGATCGCCCATTCGAGGTCCGCCAGCCGTGAAGCCCAAACTGCTCGTCATCGAACTTTGGGGTGTGGGGGACCTTGCCATCGCCACCCCCTTTCTGCGCCAGGCCAACGAGCAATTTGACGTCACCCTGCTCGCCAAACCCTTCGCCCGGGACATGCGGGCGCGCTTCTGGCCGTGCATCGAGGTGATACCTTTCAGCGCCCCGTGGACCGCGTTCAACGGCAAATATCATCTGCTCACCTGGCCGTGGCGCGATTTGATTTCCGTGGGCATCAGGTTGCGCCGGGAAAAATTTGACGTGGCGCTTTCCGCCCGCTGGGATCCCCGCGACCATTTCCTGCTCCGGCTCATCGGCGCGAAGGCGCGCCTGGGATTTCCCCGCACCGGCAGCCAGATGTTTCTCACCCACCCGCTGGCCGTCGCCGATTCCAAGTCGCACCGTTACGAGAACTGGCGGATCATCGCCCAGGCGCTCCATCTGCCTTCGGAGCCGCGGGAGCAGCTTGAATTCCCGCCCAGCCACCAAAGCCGCTTGATTCTCGTTCATACCGGCGCGGCCCAAGCCGTGCGCATCTGGCCGCTCGAACGTTATCTCCAAATCGTGAACAAATTGCGCGCGCTCGGCCATGCCGTGCGGGTGGTGTGCAATCCCGAACAATTGGCCTGGTGGAAAAACGCCGGCGAATCCGCCGCCTCGGCGCCCGCGAGCATTGTCGAATTACTCAAAATCCTGGACACCGCCCGCGTCTTCCTCGGCAACGACTCCGGCCCGGGCCACCTGGCGGCCGCTTGCGGTGTCCCGACCTTTACGCTGTTCGGTCCGCAACTGCCCGAATGGTTCGCGCCGTTGCATCCGGCGGCGGAATTCGTGGAAGGCAAGCCCTGTCCTTACAAACCTTGTTTCGATTACTGCCGATTCCCGACGCCGCATTGCCTGTTGAACATCAGCGAGGAGGAAGTCTGGCCCCGCTTGATTAAATTCGTGGACCGGCATCTCAAACGCGCCGCGGCGCCTTTGACTGTAGAAGCCTTGGCGCGCGACTAAAACCAGAAGTGGCAGCAAAGCGCCGAATGGCGGCGGGCATTGGTCTCCCTCCCTGCCATTTGCATAAATGGCGGGGAGGGTTGGGGAGGGGTGGCGCTGGTTGCCTCGCGAAACTGGGAAGAATGGATTTTCCTTTTTCAGGCTTTACTTGAGCCAGACCCTCGCGGACGTTCTTGCCCTTATGGACGCGGATGAACGGCAGATTTACCATTACCTCAAGGCGCGCCGGCGCGAGTTTGTTTCCCTCCGGGAAATCAGCCGTGATGCCGCCGGGAAAAGGCGCGGCCGTTACTCGGCGGATTGGGCGCAACCCGCGCTCACGCGGATGACCGAGCGGGGAATTCTGGATTGCGATGGCCAGGACGGTTACCGGCTCCGGCCCATGCCCGGGCAGGACACGGCGCGGCATTACGCCTCCCCGAAAATCGCGGAGATTCTGAAAGCCAGCGGCAAGGACTTCGATCACCTGCTGCGCCTCAAAGACGAGGACGAATACTACGACAAATTGTAATCGCGTCGTTAAGCGTAAACCAACAAGTGAATATCCTCGGGCAGGTTGTCGGAGATTTCGCGGATGATGCTGCCGCGCAGCAATTGCGCCAGGCCGCTGCGTTCCGGCGCGCCAAGAATCAAATGCGTCGCCCCCACGGTCGCGGTGATGTCCACGATGGTGTCCGCCACGGAATCGCTGACAGCGTAGCACGGATAAACGGGATGGCCGGCCGCCTTGGCCCGCGCCTGGGTGAAAATCTCGCGCGCTTCGTCGTCCTCCTGCCATTTGCGTTTGTGATCATCTTCACTCAACACCGGCAGCGTGCGCACATATAAAAGGTAGAGCGGACGATGACATTCCTTGGCTTCCTCGATGGCGAAGTCCAGCGTCTTGCCCAAGCCGCGCACGGCGCACATCATCGGATTGCCATCCACGGAATCCGGGTTCACCACGAAAGGCGGCTCGGACGCGGGCAATGGCGGCGGGGTGGCTTCGGGAATTGGCGGCGCCGCCGTTTGGGCGGCAGCGGTGGTCTTGCGTTTGCGGTGCGCTGATTCCGCAGCCAGCGCGCGCAGAAGCAAACCAACCGCGAGGATAGTAATGGCGAACGCCCTTGCGTCCGGCTTGGTCCAAAAAAGCGAAAGCTCAATCGCCAGCATGATCAGGAAGGTGCAGAACATCAGGATCCGTTCCCAATTGACCAAATCCAGCTTCCGATCCGTGGAACTCGCGCCCAAATTCGTGGCGATGGCGCCGACCACGCCCACGGCGTACAAATTAGCCAGTCCGCCGACATCCTTCACCGCAATCACCAGGATGGTTGGAACCAGGGTCGCCACGATGATGCCGGCATTGGGCACGCCGAATTTATTCAGCTTCTGAAAATGCGGAGGGAGTTCGCCGTCGCGCGACATGAGATAGGAAATGGCGATCAAATCCACAATGGCGGTGTTGACCGCCGAGAGCAGCAGCAAGGCGAACACCACGCTGACCACGATGGCGGCGATATGCCCGACACCTGGCACGAACATTTCGGCCATATAAGCCAGCATGTAATCCCGCACACCGGAATGGCCGGGGGCGTTCACTTCAGGCGTCATGCCCGGCGCCGTTACCACCGTCGTGTCAACAGTGAGATTAGGCAGCGCATTCATGGCCAGCGCGAGCAACGCCGTGAAAATGCAAACCTCCAACATCACCACCAGAATGGCCTTCGTGGAGGTTTTTGAAACGTTCGGTTTCGCATCGCTGCTGCCGGGGTTGAGCTTCATCACGCCGGTGGCGTTGGCGATGGCTTCCACGCCGGACAAGGCGAGCACCATGCCGACGAAGGCATTCCAATTTTTCCAAACTCCGCCCTTCACCGCGTCCATATGATTTACCGCCTCACCCAGATGCGGCAGGCAGAACACCGCCAGCAGGATGACCACGACCGCCGTGGGCACGGATACCAGCACCGCCAGACCGCCGGTGTGCTTGGGGCCGAAGTAATTCAAGCCGCCGATGATGAGGATGCAGGCCGCCGCGCAATATTCCGGGTGCGGGATATTTAAGTACTTGCCCAGATATAGAAATGCCGAAAGCGCGCTCAACGCCGCCGTCACAATATAGTCCGCAACGAGCAGGAAAGCCCCGGCGATGGAAATCACCTCCGAGCGATGCCGCACGCTGGCATAAACGCCCCCGCCATCCGGGTAATGCTTGCAGATGGCCATGTAATTCACCCCCACCAGCGCGGTGAGCAGGCACATGGCGGCAATGAGCCAGAACGAACTGTAACCCCCCACGGCGAAAGCCAGACCGATGACGTAAGCCTTGCTGGTGCCCCAATCGCCATACAGAATGGCCGCGGCCCGCGTCCAATCCACATTACGGGGCCGCTTCGTATTACTGGCGATCATATTTGCTCGGACAAACGGACAACTGCGGCGGGATCAAACTGGACGCGCGCGTCCAGGTTTCAAGATTATTGAGCCGGGCAATTTGATTGCCTTGCCCTTAATGTTAACGCTCACGGGGTTAGCTGTCGGGCTGGAACCACCAGGTGTTCCCGATGCCGCCGGCACCGTTAGCCCCAATCCGCCGGGCGGAATCATGGGTTCCCCGCTGGCCTGAACCTTCAGGCCATTAAGCAGACAAAGAACTGGTGGAGAAATATCAGCCGAGGCAGGGGAAGTCAAGCGGGGCGCAACCTTGGTAGTGTCCTAATTTGAAATCTTCAATTTTTAGCGCCCCCATTTCCGGCTTACATTGATACTTATTTTATATCAATTAATGGGTATTAGGTTGCTTCAAAGTATTAATGTGTAATATTGGAGCGCAATTTGCATTATGTTAGACGAGACAACCATACAACCGAATTCATTTAAGGATGCAAGAGCGACTAGCAAATCCTTGCATTGCAAGATGGTTTTGGCTAAACCTCGAAGGGTGAACTTTGAATTGCAGAAGCTTAAGATTGAACATCTTAAAAATTACTTTGTGGATCGAGTAATTGATTTGGCTCCCCTTTTTCAAAGGGGGCGCGTGTGGAAACCAAAAGACCGCAAGGGATTAATAAAAAACATCCTACAGGGCAAGCCCGTCCCCGCTATATTTTGGTACAAAACGCAATCTGGCCCCCGGAATGACATAGTTATATTGGACGGAAAGCAACGCCTCGAAAGCATTCTACTATTTATTGGGAATCAAAGAGCAGATTTTTCAATTCCAAACTGGACAGATTACATCGCCGGAATGGGTTACAGGAGAGAACATGGCTTTACCGCTATTGCAAATGGAAAAAAGAAGAATTTAAAACAGTTGTCAGATGACGAAATTGTAAAATTCCGAGACTACTCCCTTTCCATAATCGAAATTGATTTCGATGATGAAACCACCCTTCAAGAAATCGTTGAGCTTTTCGTGGACATCAATCAGACAGGGGTAAAAGTTACACGTTTTGAAATTGTAAAATCTCTTTATCGAGAAGACCCATTGCTTAATCAAGTTTTGGGATTTATCGCAATCCCGCAAGACCGAGAAAAAGACATTTTTTACAAATCAAAATCAACTGCTTTTGTAAAAGTGCTAAAACATTTGGATATTGTTAAAAGGGTCGAAGATTCTCAGGCTGGTATTGATGTGATGAGGGAGCGTCTTTTTGAATTCGCCTTATTTGCTCAAACCTCACAGCATCGTAAGCCGAGCCAAATATTAAAAGATTACATCAGCCGAAAGCCACAATCTGTTATTCCAACGAAGCTGGATTCTCACCAAGTAAATCTGTTGAAGAAGGTGTTTGAATTCCTAGAAATGGCCGGGAAGAAATGGAATTTCTATCAGACTAGAATGGCGAGCGAGCACACACATTTTTATATCTTAGTAACGTATTTAATTAATGAGATAAGAAATGTGGAGCGCGCCAAGATCAAAGAGGTGCTTTCGGATTCAAAAGCCCAAAAAATAGCGAGCTTTGATGGTCTTTTTGTCGGCAGAACGAGAACGACAAATGAGGCCCTGGCCAATCAAATTAGGCAGTACAGGGAAATTTCTGAGAAGCAGACAACTGATGTAAAGAAAAGGCAAGATAGGGAACAGTTGGTCAGGGATATACTCAATTCGCTCTAATCTGGCAACATTCACGGAACGGATTCAGCGGCGCTAATGAGGACGCTGCGGGCCCATTTTGATAGCGGGAATCGAAAAGAGCCAATGGACGGTTGCGCAACTGGTTGAACGCTGTGGCGAATAAAGATTATCGAAAGCGGCTTAAAAAAGCCATCCGTGACCTGCACGGCGTTGGCGCAACATGGGTTGCAACAACTCCCGTGCATGAAGTGTTTAACGGTCAAACGGTTTGGATGGGAGATGTAGAGATGTTCATTTTGACCGGACACCCAAAAACGGATACGTGCTACGCATGGTCATATTTCGAGGGGGAAAATAATGAGACGGAGCAGTTCGTTGCAGTCCTTAAAATCCCACCTGTTGAATCTCCCGAAGCTGCCGTAAAGGTTGCGATGGGTCATGCGGTTAGGGAAGCTCGCTCAATCAATAAAGCGAGCCTGAATTGAAAAACGTGAAAGGGAAGAAATGAATCCCAAGGATTTTGACGCACCCCTTATAATTTTCTGGATTATTTTGTGTGGTTTCATCTGTCTCGGATGCTTCTGGAAATTTTCGTTTAGCGATGAGATTTGGTTCATACGCCTTCCAGTGGGACTGGTTTGTGCGTTTATAGTTTACGCAGGAATTGCAAAATTGAAAGGAGAACGAAAACCATGAATGATACCCCATCCCTACCTATAGTTGTTGAAATCCCCCATTCAGATAGACCTACCGAATGGGGGGTGTCTTTTAATGGGCCGATACCGACCGATGAAATGTGGATTCCATGCCGTTCACGGGAAACCGCATGGCAACTTCATCATTTGGTTCGCGCTTTGGTTAAGAATACACTCCCCAGTCGCGTGCCAGAATCCAATCTGGTGTCCACGTAACAAATTCTGCGGGGTCAAATGCGTCGGCCAAAACAGTGAGGCCCGTAATTTGCCGGTCAAGCAAACCTAGAACGTGCGCCCTCGTGTCGCTGGTGTAATCCCAGACCCAGTAACGCGGGATTCTGTCCTTGATTCTTTTACCCGGCCCGTAATCCATTGGAGCACAGATTCGACGTAAAATCGCGCCGCCATCCTCTTTGGAACGGAAGGATAATTCAATACGTGTTTTATCATTGATCGCCCCAATATACTCATCATGTAGTGTTATCATTATTTTACCTTATTTTACGTGTTGACAAACGCGGCAGGATGGGTTCTAATAAGGGCGTGATTACGTAGCACTCCCCGAACCCATCCAACCACGGTATTCCCCATGCCGTTGTTATGTTGGGCACGGGAAAGTGATCGGGCCTTTGCGGTCATCAGCCGCTTTGGCCTTTTTTATTGCGCGAAAGGAAGCTCCTTATGACAATAAAAACGTCCAGTCTTCTAAACCTTTTGGTTAGGTGCTGGCCTCACGGTTTCAGCAGACTGGACTGGTACTAAATTGTCAGTTTTACCAAGGGCTTAGAACCCTTCTGATACCGTAAAGTTAATCCCCTTAATGGCAAAATGCAAATCGTTGTTCGTCACCATTTCGGGTTACACGCATAAACCCATCTCGATTTGATGATTTAAAATTCAAATTAGGACACTACCGCAACCTTATGCCAAAAAAGGGCTGTGATTAAAAGTGGGTGAGGCAAGAACGAAAGTTGGAATTAACATTTCCCCCATGCCAACGGCATGATCAATCATTCAGCCTGGGGTTGGCGACGATTCACCGAGGCGCTACCCCAGGTTGGAGGTAATGGAATCCATTGCTCTGAAGGAGTTGAATCAAACATCAGATTTATGGCTGGTGGTAGCCGGCAGGGTGATGCAACCCTTTCAGGGTATTGGAATTGCCGCGTTGACCTGGGGTAGGCGCTCCCTGAGTTGCGCCAACCCCAGGCTGGATGATCGCACCCCTTTGGGGTTAAGAATAAAACTGTTCTTTCTCTCACCCGCTTTTAATCATACCCCCAAAAAAGCTTGCAGATGCCCGAAGAACCTGTTTATAAAATCATCATTCAAGGAACGTCCCTGGGAGGGGTTCCATTTTATAACGGGAGCTTATTGATTTGGAGAGAAATTATGAAAGACATTTATCAGGAAAACAACCACAAGGAAGTTGTCCATGGCACGAAGGTTTTTTTAGCGATTGTTTTTTCATTCGCCTTCGCCGCCAATATTTCCATCGCGCAAAATTGCGATCCTGCGGCATCAGGTCTGATTAGTTGGTGGGCGGCGGAAGGAAACGCAGGAGACAGCGTCGGCACCAACAACGGCACGCTGGAAAACGGAGCGGGATTTGTCGCTGGGGAAGTGGGTCAGGCATTCCAATTTAATGGGACGAATCAATACGTGGATGTCCCCAGCAGTTCTTCGCTGAATCCAACTGGAAGTTTTACTTTGGAAATGTGGATTTACCCCGTGGCGCATGCCTCCCCCGAAGCGATTGTGGCCAAGTGGGGGGACTATGGGAATTACAACAATCAGCGCTCGTATGGAGTTAACCTGACGGCTGGCAACGCGATACAGTTTTCCATTTCTGACGCAGCCAATCAATGGAACCTTTCCTTCCCCTTTCCCAGCACGACCAATAATTCTGTGCCCCTGAACGCCTGGACCCACATAGCGGCGGTTTATGACCAACCGTCCGGTACCCGGTGGATATATCTGAACGGCACGAATGCCGCGAGTTGCATCACCACGCCGATCTTCGTCTTGAATAGTATCGCCGATTTCGCCATCGGCGGACGGCTGTCGTCGAGCACCATATTTGTCGATCCATTTGCCGGTTCGATTGACGAGGTCAGCCTGTATAATCGGGCGCTGAGTCAGGCTGAAATCCAAAATATTTACAACGCCGGCAGCGCGGGCAAATGCCCCAGCGCTCCCGCGGTGCTGACAGGGCCGCAGAGCCAGACAGTGACGGTGGGTAACACCGCGACTTTGAATCTGGTTGCAGTCGGCGCTCAGCCGTTGGACTATCAATGGAGCCTTAATGGAACGAATATTTCCGCCGCCACCAATGCCCCACTGATTTTGACCAACGTGCAGTTGTCCATGGCGGGTAATTATACGGTGACCGTTTCGAACGCTTACGGTTTCACAAACAGTTCCAATGCGCTGTTGACGGTAACTATTCCGGTTTGCGATCCGCCACCCAACGGGTTGGTCAGTTGGTGGGCGGGCGAGACCAACGCGTAGGATTTGTTTGGCAATAACAATGGGACGTTGCATGGCGGGGCGAGTTTCACCAATGGCGAGGCCGGCCAGGCGTTCCAGTTTGACGGTTCAACGGGCTACGTCACGGTTCCGGCCTCGAGCAGTTTGAATGTCGGCACCAATGTGGGGTTGACGGTTGAGTGCTGGATTAATCCCGCGAGCCTTGCCATTACGCCAAGCGCCGGACCGGTAATCGTTGACTGGAACACTGGCAACACCATTGGGGTGCAGCTCGGCATTTTTGGCAATCCCAATTCCTTCTTCGCGAACGTGCTTGATACGTCGGGCAACCAGCACGGGTTGAACGCACCGGCAAACATCCTCCACACCAATGTGTTCCAACATTTGGCGGCGACCTATGACAAAGCTTCGGGAGTGGCCAAACTATATTTTAACGGCGCCTTGGCAGCGTCCAACACGCTGGGCAGCTTCACCCCGCAGACGGCTTGCAACTTTAATATTGGGGCGGTCTTTGGACCAAACCCGGTTTATTTCCAAGGCGCGATTGACGAGGTAAGCGTGTATGGACGGGCGCTCTCCGCCACCGAGATTGCCGCCATCTACAACGCCACCAGCGCGGGCAAATGCCCGGTGCCAGCGCTCGCTTCGCAGCCTGCCAGCCAGGTTGACTATTGGGGCAGCACTCTGACCTTGACGGCGAATGCCAAAGGGGCGAATCCGCTGACTTATCAATGGGATTTTGACGGTGTGGCGATCGCCGGCGCGACCAACGCTTCGCTGGTTCTTTCAAATGTGGCGTTTGGGAATGCGGGAGATTACACCGTGGTGGTAAGCAACATGTATGGCGTCGTGAGGAGCGCCCCGGCCATCGTGACGGTGAACCCGGCCGGCGTTTCCATTGCCCTATATCCGGGCATTACCATTGATGGCGTTGTGGGATTGACTTACGGCATCCAGTACACCACTAATCTAAACAACACGAACGACTGGTTCGGCCTCGCGAACGTGACCTTGGGCACCACGAACGAGCTTTGGTTCGACGTCCAAGCCGCCACTCAACCACGGCGATTCTACCGGGTTATCCCGGGACCGATTACGATTCCATAAACATTTTCGTTGAGGTTGATGCTTGCCGGAGGTGGTTCCGGTAATGCGCGGATTTGCCCGAATTCCGGGGCTTTGACGGCGGGCAAGACAGGTTTGGGATGCCGCTGGTTGCCGTAAGAACTGCGTAAATTTGGGCAATGTGGATTGGACCACTGAAAGTAAAGTATTGCACTGCAATTATTTAGGGTGCGATTTAAGCGCGGCGATCAAGTGGAACGGGTTCGGACACTTTGTCGTAGCTTACCTGCCTTTGCACCCTCGGCGACTGGGGGTTTTGAATTATCGGCTTGAATTTATTCTGGTCGCGCTTATGGTTCGCGGCTCTAGTTCCGATACAATTCAAAAATATGAGCGCAGGAAAAATCGTGGTTTGCGGCGGCGGCGGATTTATTGGCGGTCATCTGGTCGCGGATTTGTTGCGGCAGGGTCACACGGACATCCGTTCCGTGGACCTCAAACCCGTCAAGGAATGGTATCAATCCTCCCCGAAAGTCGAAAACCTTCAACTCGACCTGCAAGGCAAGGAAGCTTGTGAAACCGCATTGAAAGACGCGCACACGGTTTACAATCTGGCCGCGGACATGGGCGGCATGGGTTTCATCGAGAAGAACAAAGCTTTGTGCATGCTCTCGGTGCTTATCAACACCCACCTGTGCATGGCCGCGAAGAAGCACGGGGTGCAACGGTTTTTCTACGCTTCCTCGGCTTGCGTCTATGCCGCCGACAAGCAGACGAATCCGAACGTGACGGCGCTCAAGGAAAGCGACGCGTATCCCGCGATGCCCGAGGATGGCTACGGCTGGGAGAAATTGTTCAGCGAGCGGATGTGCCGGCATTTCCGGGAGGATTTCGGTTTGGTGACGAGGGTCGCCCGGTTTCATAATGTGTACGGTCCGTTTGGGACTTACGACGGCGGTCGCGAAAAGGCGCCGGCGGCGGTGTGCCGAAAGGTGATTAAGGCGAAGCTGACCGGTAAACAGGAGATCGAGATTTGGGGTGATGGACGCCAGACGCGGAGTTTCATGTATATTGATGATTGCCTCAAGGGAATGCAGGCGATTCTCGCGAGCGACATTCTGGAGCCGCTGAATTTGGGCAGCGACGAATTGGTGTCCATCAATCAGTTGGTGGACATCGTGGAGGACATTGCGGGAATCAAGCTCAAGCGGTCGTATAATCTGAGCGCGCCGAAGGGCGTGAACGGTCGCAACAGCGACAATACCCTGATCAGGAAGAAGCTTGGCTGGGCGCCGGAAGTGAAGTTGCGCGACGGTCTGGAAAAGACCTACCGTTGGATCTACGGCGAGATGACCAGGAAATGACGGATCGCGCCGAACCTCTGATTGGCTTCAATGAACGCCCCGTCCGCTGCCGCTGAGAACAGCGACGAAGGCATCAGCGCGCGATCATGGCCGTGGGCGGTGTTGGGGTTGCTGGTGTGTCTGGTGGCAATCAGCCGGCAGAGCTTGTGGATTGACGAAGCTTTCATGGCGGTCAAGGCCTCGCAACCCACGCTCGCTGCTTGGTGGCGCGCGATGCTGGAGGGCGGGGGGTCTGACCTGCAAATGCCGCTCTACATGATCTATGTGTGGGGCTTTGCAAAAATCTTTGGCCTCAGCGAATGGTCGTTGCGGGCCGCGAATATTCCCTGGTTTGTCGCGGGCGTGGCGGCGTTCATCCGGGTGTTTCCCCGGCCGCAAAGACCGGCCGTGGCGGCGGTGACTTTGGCCGCTCCCTTTGCCTGGTACTATTTGAACGAAGCCCGGCCATACACGATGCAGCTTGGCGCGAGCCTGCTGGTTTTTGCCGGACTTTATCAACTCAGCCAGGCGAAGTTGACTCTGCCGCAGGAAAGAAAATGGTTTGCGGTTTTATGTTTTGGGTTGCTGGCCTTGTGCGGGAGCAGTCTGCTGGGGGTGATTTGGGCGGGCGCGGCCTTGCTCTGCGCGGCATGGTTGTTCTCCTCGAGGCGGCTTTGGGATTTGGCGCGCGCGCAGAAGGTCGCCGGCTTGTTGACTCTGGGTCTGCTGTTGGCGCTTGGACTTTACTATTTTTGGACCCTCCAGTTGGCCGCGCGCGGTATGCACGCGGCCAAAACCGGTCCTGAAAATCCGGCGCTCACCACCATGAAGGCGGCGGCTAATTTTCGGACGGGATTGGCGGGAGGGACGGACGGGCGAAACATTGCATTTATTGTTTACGAACTGCTTGGTCTGGGGGGCTTGGGGCCGGGGAGGAATGACATTCGCGAGGCCGGGCTTTCGGCGTTCCGGTCGTACGTGATTCCTTTGGTGTCTTATGCTCTGGTGATGGGCGGTCTTTTGTGGCTGGCGGTATCGCGTCTTTGCCGGAGCCAGTTCCACGCCAGGTGGCTGGGCCTGGCGCTGGTGCTCGTATTGCCGATGGCCCTGTTGTTGGGCGCGGGTTATTTCCTGGATTTTAAGATCTTGGGGAGACACCTGACGCCCATTTCGCCGGTGCTTTTTTGTCTGTTAAGCCTGGGCCTGGCAAACGGTGGGTCGGGGCGGCATTGGTGGTCCCGATGCGTCACAGGGATTTTCCTGATCCTGAGCCTGGCGTCATGCTTTTCTTTCAGATTCTCTGCGCGGCACGAAAAGGACGACTATCGCGACGCCGCTGCGGCAGCCAATGCGGCGCTGCGGCGGGGTCAGCGGGTTTGGTGGAGCGCCGACGCCTACGGAGCGGCTTATTATCACCTGCCGTTAATTACCGGAAAAAACGTCGCAGCCGGGGCGTTTGCGGTTCAGAATATCAAGCCTGGCGAGCTTCCGCATTTCCCGGCGCCGGATGTAATCGTGGCTTCCAAGCCGGATATTTACGATAGCCACGGAGTATTGGCAGGATATTATCTCCGGCACGGCTCCTATATGAAATCCGCGACTTTCCAGGCATTTACGATTTGGGAGCGGATAGATGGCGGTGACAGCCAAGAACGAAGATAATCGCCCCGGACACACTCGCATCAGCGCAAGTCAATGTGAAAATGGTAGAATTTGATTGAGCATTCCCACCAGATTATGGTATAAAGAACAGCGAGTACGTACAAATGGATGCCAAACAAGATAGTTCTGCGCCAGCCCCAAGTTTAGCCCAGGAGTTTGCGGCCTGCTGGCAGCAACTTCCAAACAAGGGGTTGTTTTTCATTTTGCTCTCGGCCTGGATGCTGATGTTCCATCTATATGGAAATGCCACGTTTGGATACATACCGGACTCGGCATCATTGCCGGTTTGGATGTGCAAGGCTTATAATAATCCGATGGGACACGGCGAAGATGGCCACGGGAATTTGATTCCATTCGTGGTGCTCGCCTTGTTCTGGTGGAAGCGGAATGAATTGCTCGCCCTGCGCCTGCGCGTCTGGTGGCCTGGGTTGGTGCTGCTCGCGCTCGCGCTGGCGCTGCATGTGGTGGGTTACATGGTGCAACAACCGAAAATTTCCATTGTGGCGCTTTTCGCCGGCATCTACGCCCTGATGGGTATGTCCTGGGGGCCGCAGTGGCTGCGGAATAGTTTTTTTCCCTTTTTTCTTTTTGTTTTCTGCGTCCCCATCACTTCGCTGGGGGAACCGCTGACCGTGCCGTTGCGCCTTGCCGTCACCAAAATCGTCGCCGGATTTTGTTATAACGTCCTGGGCTTGGATGTTCATCGCGAAGGCAATATTTTGTTCAATGCGGCGCGGACTTATCAATACGAGGTCGCCGCGGCCTGCAGCGGCATTCAAAGCCTGATAGCGATCGTGGCGCTGTCCACCATTTTCGCGTTTATGTGCCTCGAAAAGGGTTGGAAACGGATTTTGATGATCGCAGCGGCCGTGCCGTTCGCCATGTTGAGCAACGTGGTCCGGATGCTGTTCATTGTCGCCGCCGCCGAACTGTACGGTCAAAGCGGTGGAAATTATGTGCATGACAGCGGGTTTTTCAGTGTGCTGCCCTATATTCCCGCGATCATCGGCGTGTTCTGGTTGGGCCGCTGGTTGCGGGAACCCGCGCCGCCGACTCCGCTCAACCTGGCCGCCAAACCCATATGAACAAACAGAATTTAACCATGCTGGTGGCGGGTCTCGTCTTGATTTGCGGCACGTCTTTGGGGATGCATCAACTCAAGACCCACCAAAAGCTCGGTTTACCCGGCATCAAGACGGTCCCGATCCCCGGCAGTGTGAGGTTGGATATTCCCCTGCCCGAGAAAGTGCTGGACTATAGTTCGGTGATCGTTCCGATGGACACCAATATCTTGAACGGTTTGCCGCACGACACCAGTTTCATGCAGCGCATTTATTCTGATGCGAGCGACAAAGATCGGATCCAGATGAACGTCGTTCTGATGGGCAGCGACCGCACCAGCATGCACCGGCCTCAATTCTGCCTCACCGGCAGCGGCTGGAATATTGACACAGCGGAATCCACGTTCGACTCGGTGCGGATTGTGAAACCGCACCCCTACGACCTGCCGGTGATGAAGCTTTCCACGACCCGCGAGGTGACGATAGATGGGCGGACGGTCAAAGTCCGGGGCATTTTTGTTTATTGGCTGGTTGCGGACAATGATCTGGCCGCCCGGCATGAGATCGCGATGTGGAAGATAGGGAAGCACCTCCTGCGCACCGGTGAACTCGAGCGCTGGGCTTATGTTTTTTGTTTCTCCCACTGCCTGCCCGGAGAAGAGTCGGAGACGTACGGCCGGATGAAAAAATTCATCTCCGCAGCCGTGCCGGAATTTCAACTGGCCACCGGACCACTTGCCACCGGTCCGGGCCCGGTTGCGTCAGCCTCGCCTTGATTCGCCGCTTGCTGGCGGACCAAAAACAGCCGGCGGTCTGGCAAATTGATTGCATAGAAAGCCCCGTTTTGATAAGAACCCAAGTTCGTTAGACGTTTGGTTAAATTGGAACCATGCTGCGCCGCCACCGCCAGATAAAGATGCAGATTCAACAGATGTTGGATGCCTGTCTTTTTGGCCTGGGCTTCTGGTTTGCGTGGCTCCTGCGTTCCGACCCGCTCATCATCGAAGCGTTTGGTCTGAAATCCGTCCATTCCTTCGACTCTTACGTGTGGCTTTACCTGGTCTTGATCTTCACCGGCCCGCTCGTGCTTGAGGCCCAGGGCTTTTATGACCGTCCGCTCATTTCCCCGCGGCGCGGGGTGCTCTGGCCGCTCTTCAAAAGCTGTCTCATCACCACGATTGGTTTGATCATTGTCATCTACTTTTTCAACCTGACGCTAGCCCGCGCCGTCGCGGTGTTGTTCGGCATCATCAGTTTCCTGCTCGTAATCACCAAGGAGGAATTGCTGCGGCTGGGGTTGCGAAGCCAGTTTGCGCGGGCGCAGTTGCAAAGAAAGTTCATCCTCCTGGGCACCCCGGCGGAAACCGCGTCCATGCGCACCGACCTCCGCGCTGCGCCGGAGGATGGCATGGTGGTGCTCTTTGAAATGGATTTGAACACCAGCTCGATGGAGGAACTCGCCGAGTTGCTGCACGAACACTCCATCAACGGCGTCATCCTCAACGCCCGCCACAATTATTTTGAAAAGATCGAGCACGCGATCAAGACCTGCGAAAAGGAGGGCGTGGAAGTCTGGCTCCTGGCGGATTTCTTCAAGGCCCAGATTTCTCACACCAGCTTCGATGAGTTTCAGGGACGGCCGGTGCTGGTTTTCCGCACCGCGCCGGAGACCTCCTGGCAGAGCGTCATCAAGCCGATTCTCGATTTTGTTGCGGCCTTCGTCGCGGTGATCCTGCTCGCGGTTCCCTTCGCCATCGTGGCGCTGCTCATCAAGTGGGGTTCGCCGGGCCCGGTGCTGTTTCGCCAGCAACGCTGCGGCTTGAACGGGCAGCCGTTCACCATTTTCAAATTTCGCACCATGGTCACCGACGCCGAGCAGCGCAAGCACGAGTTGCAGGCCATGAACGAGATGTCCGGGCCGGTCTTCAAAATGAAAAACGATCCGCGCGTCACGAGCATCGGCAGATTTCTTCGCAAGTTCAGCATTGATGAGTTGCCCCAGCTCTTCAATGTCCTGCGCGGCGAAATGAGCCTGGTCGGCCCGCGTCCCCTCCCGGTGGATGAAGTGAAGCGGTTTGACGACCTGGCGCACCGCCGCCGCCTCAGCGTGAAGCCCGGCCTCACCTGCCTCTGGCAGATCAGCGGGCGCAATAATGTGACGGATTTCAAGGAATGGGTCCGGCTGGACCTCGAATATATTGACAACTGGTCGTTATGGCTGGACATGAAAATAATTTGGCGTACCATCCCCATCGTTTTAATCGGGACGGGCGCAAGATGATTTTGAATTTAAATTCCAACCCCGCGCAGGTTCAGGCGTGCGTTAGCCGCCTTTGAGCCTGGCAACGCCTCTCCCTCCAATTAACAAAAACTATGGCTGTAAAAAAGAAACCGTCCCCGACTTCCGCTCCACCCACCTCAGTAGTAACCGGCGGCGCGGGCTTCCTCGGCTCGCACTTGTGCGACCTGCTGCTGTCGCGCGGCCACAAGGTCATTGCGATTGATAATTTTGTGACCGGCTCGGTGGACAACATCGCGCACCTGGCCGGCAACACTCATTTCAAGTTCATCGAGCACGATGTGACGGAGTTTATTTTTCTCGAAGGGCCGGTCAATTTTGTCTGGCACCTGGCTTCGCCCGCCAGCCCGATAGATTATTTGGAAATTCCCATCAAGACCCTCAAGGTCGGTTCGCTCGGAACGCACAATGCCCTCGGGTTGGCCAAGAACAAGGGCGCGCGCCTGTTGCTGGCTTCCACATCGGAGATTTATGGCGACCCGCTGGTGCATCCCCAGCAGGAAAGTTACTGGGGCAATGTCAACACCATCGGCCCGCGCGGTTGTTACGACGAAGCCAAGCGCTTCGCGGAAGCCATGGTGATGGCCTATCACCGGCAGCATGGCGTGGAGACCCGCATCGTCCGCATCTTTAACACCTACGGCCCGCGCATGCGGTTGAACGACGGCCGGGTGGTGCCGGCCTTCATCAGCCAGGCGCTGCGCGGCAAGCCCATCACCGTGTTCGGCGAGGGCAAACAGACCCGCAGCTTTTGTTACGTCTCCGATTTATTGGAGGGCATTTACCGGTTAATGAACAGTTCGACGTTTGACCCTGTCAATATTGGTAACCCGCATGAGTTGACAGTGCTGGAGTTCGCCCGCGAGATCATCGGGGCGACGGAGTCACGCAGCCGGATTATTTACCAGCCGCTGCCGCAGGACGACCCGAAACAGCGCAAGCCGGACATTACGCGGGCGAAGACAATATTAAAGTGGGAACCGAAGGTTCCCTTGAAGGAGGGGTTGACCAAAACCATTGAGTATTTTCGCGGCAAAGTCTGACGCAAATGTGTCACGCGGACGCGTTTTGAGTCCCGCGCACGCATTTTTGAAGTTCGTTTAAAAGGACAAGCAGTCATGTGCTCCTGGCGTCTCAAAAGAAAGTCATGCCAAAATGGATTTTATATTTGACCAGTGCCCGGATTTTCAGTAACCACCACGAATTACTTATCTGCTCATCGAATGGTTTGGCGGGACGCCGCGAAGTTGTTTAAGAGGGCAAACAAAACGGAATGTTAAATTCTAAGTCATTTTTGACTGTTGATTTCGGTGCGGGCAGCCTCAAGTTAGCCGAGTTTGAAGTCAACGAGGCGGGCGGTCTGCGGCTCAAACAATACGGTCTGAAATCCCTCGGCGCCGAAGGCGCCAAGGAAGAAACCCGCGAGAGCGTGATGCAGAAGGCCCTGCAGGAGTTGCTGGCCGAGAAGGGAATTCGCTCCAAGAACGTCAATGTCTGCGCCCCGGGTTTTCATGTTTTCTCCAAGTTTGTCAAACTTCCGCCGGTTGACACTTCCAAAGTAACCCAGATCATTCAGTACGAGGCCCAGCAAAATGTTCCCTTCCCGCTGGCGGAAGTGGTCTGGGATTACCAGATTTTAGGCTCGACGCCTACGGGCGAGTTGGAGGTGCTCCTGGTCGCGATCAAGGCGGATATTGTCGAGGGGCTTTTCCGGGTGACCGAGTCCGCCGGGCTGCACCTCCAGTTGGCGGATGTTTCGCCCGCCTCCCTGTGCAACGCCTTCCGCTATAATTACGGCGACCTCGAGGACTGCACCATGCTCCTGGACATCGGCGCCAAGACCAGCAATCTGCTGTTCTTTGAAAAGGGCAAGATGTATTCCCGCAGCATCAATCTCGGGGCCAATTCCATCACCCAGGATTTTGCCAACGAGTCGAAACTTTCCTGGGCGGAGGCGGAGAGGAAAAAGATCAGCGAAGGGTTCGTCAGTCTGGGCGGCGCTTATGAAGAGCCGGAAAATCCGCATCAGGCGGCCATCTCGAAAATCGCCCGGCAGTTCATGACGCGGTTGCACATTCAAGTGAACCAGACCATGCAGTTTTACCGCGGCCAGCAGGGCGGTTCCGCGCCGCAGCGCCTGTTTCTTTCCGGCGGGGCTTCCCTCATGCCCTATACCGCGCAGTTTTTCGCCGAGAAATTGAGCGTGCCGGTGGAATATTTCAATCCCTTCCGCAACGTCCAGATTGATCCCGCCATCAACCTCGAGGAACTGGCGCATGTCGCGCACGCCCTGGGCGAGGTGGTCGGGCTTGGCTTGCGCAACCTGGCCCATTGCCCGGTCGAACTGAACCTGATGCCCGAGAGCACGCTGAATTGGGTCCAGTTCAACCAGAAGAAGCCCTATTTCATCGCCACGGTATTCAGCCTCGTGCTGGTGGTTTTTCTGTCCGCATTCGTGTTCAGCAAGCTCGCCGCCATCAACCGCGAGGAACTGGCCAAGCTCACCGAGAAAATCACGCCGCTCCAGGCGCAGGAGGTCAAATTTAAAAAAGCCCTCAAAGACCTGGACGTTTCCCACAAAGAAGCCGATCAATATGCCGGTTGGGTCCAGCAGCGCTATTACTGGGCGGATGTCCTCACCGAGCTGCATCAGATTCTGATTGCGGTTGAGGCGGCCACCGAGGCCAAGCTCCATACTCCCACTGGCGTTTGGATTGATAAGTTCATCACCGCCCAGCCCTCCGCCGAGGACGCGCAGCCCGGGGGCTCTGCCCCGCCGCCGGAAAGAATCATCCGCCGGGGAGGCTTCCGGGGCGGAGAAGCGCCCCCGCCGCCGGTGCCTTCCACCGCGCTGGCCCCGGCTCTCAAAGATACGAATGAAGTTTCGACGATAACCATTTTGTTCCGCGGCGTGAATCTAGCGCCCTTTACCGTCCCATCCGCGAATACCGACATCGCCTTTGAGATGCAGGACGAGCTGAAAGGGAGTCCTTTCTTCGACAAGGATGCGACCGTCCTGGTCGGCACCGTTGACCCTGATGCGTCCGGGACGTTCACCTTCGCGGTGAACGTAAAATTAAAGAAACCGCTCAAGTTATAAGTATGGCCTGGATCAAGCGAAATTTATTGTTTCTCATCGGGAGCTTGGTGGCGCTGGCCTTAATGGCAGGCGGCGGTTATTTCCTCTATCAACAAATCTCCATTGAAGCTGCCGTGTCGGCCAAAATCGCCGAACAATACACCGAGCTCCAGCGTCTTTACAAACAGAACCCGCACCCAGGCGTGCCGCCGATTGACAATATCCAGGCCGCCCGCGATGAGGAGAAAACCTTGCGCGACTATGTGAAGAAGATTCATCCCCTCTTCGAGCGCATCCCTCCGATTCCGGATTCCGGCGGCAATAAGGTGAGCGCCGCCGAATTCGCCACGCAACTGCGCAATACCGTGGCGCAATTGCACCACACTGCCGAACAGCAAAGCGTCATCTTATCAACCAACTATTATTTCACTTTCGAGGCGGAGAAAAACCTGGTGGTTTTTGATTCCCCCGCCCTTAATTCAATGGCCTCCCATCTCGGGGAAATCAAAGCCATCTGCGATATTTTGTTCGACGCGAAAGTCAACACCCTGGACAGCATTCGGCGCGAGAAAATCTCCGAGCTGAATGATAATTACCCTTCCGATTATCTGGGGACGCAAAAAACCATCACGAACACGCTGGCCGAATTGACGCCTTACGAAGTCACCTTCAAGAGTTTCAGCGCCGAACTTGCGCTGGTGCTCGGCAGCCTGGCTGGTTCCCCCAACGGCTTTATCGTCAAGTCCATTAATGTGGAACCGGTGATGTCCGCGGGGGGGGAAGATATGTCCGGCAGCCAGCCAATTTATACACAACCGCCCCAGAACAACCAGGGGGGCTTTAACAGCCAGGGTATAAGAAGGGGGGGCTACGTTCCTCCAAATCCTGCGCCAACCATGGCGCCAACGGGGAATCGTCCACAAGAGTTTCTAAAGGAAAAGGTATTCAAAGTGACGCTTTCAATCATCGTGGTCAAACTCAAGCCGGCCAAATAAGAGATCACATGGAGTTCATCAAGAAGAATTACGAAAAGGTTGTCCTCGGAGTCGTGCTCCTCGGCTTGACCATCGCCGTCTGCCTCCTGCCGGTCATTATTCACGCCAAGCGCGCCGCCTTGGACGATATGATTGTCCATTTCCAGCCCAAGCCCAAGCCGCTCCCGGCATTGGACACGACGGTGGAAGATTCCGCCTTTCAACGCACCCAGAGTCCATCGAGACTGGATTTCACCACCAAGCACAATATCTTCAATCCCGTTCTTTGGCGCAAGCAGCCGGACGGCACGCTGCACAAAGTCTCGTCCAAGGATGAAGAAGGGGCGGAAAAATTGGAGATCACGGCCATCAAACCGCTTTACTTGATTTTGAGCTACGGTTCCCAGAGCGGGAGCGGTTACTTCATTAATATCGAGCGGCAGACGGCCTTGACGGAAAGCAAACGCCACACGCAAAACTTCGCCAGCAAGGAAAACAAAGGTGAATTGCTCAGCTTGAGCGAAGTGAAAGGCCCGCCGGACAAGCCCACGGAAATCATCGTCGAGTGGAAGGAAACCGGCGAACTGCTCTCCCTTAGTCCCGACCATCCGTTCAAGCGTGTGGAAGGTTACGCGGCTGATTTGAAATATCCCCCCGAAGCCGGCAAGGTCTGGACCGACCAGCGCGTCGGTCGGCGTTTGATCTTCGCAAATGGTTCTTACAATATCGTTGCCATCACTGAATCCAATGTTGTAGTGTCGGCCAAATCAAACGATAAGAAAACGACGATTACATTCCATCCCGCAACCGAACCGCGTTGAAGTTCCTCATAAACGCTCAAAACCCATGACAAAAGCCTCAAAATTATTCTGTTTGATTTTCATTACCCTGATCGCGTCCGGCCCGATCCTTCGCGCCCAATCCGACGCGCCGGATCCGGTGACGCAAGCCACGGATGAAGCCGTTCGCCGCCAGGCCAACACCATGCTTTTGCGCAAGACGCTCGTTGACGCCCAGAGCGCGGTGCAGCGGAAGGACCTCCTGGCAGCGAACAAGCTTTTTGAAAGTTGTTATGCGCTGGTCCAAAGCATCGGCACCGGAGTGGAGCCGGAAGCCCGGCAAACCATTTCCGGTCTGACCAGCGTGCTTTTCGAAATCGCGCGCGAATACCAGAAGCGCCATGATTACAAGCGCGCGGAAGAACTGGTCAACCGCATCCTGGTGGTTGATCCGCAAAACCAGGCCGCGCAGGTGTTCAAGCAGGAAAACCACCACCTCCTCGATCTCCAGGCCGGCACGATACCCAGCCAGGAACAAATTGAAAAGATACCCGGCTGGCGCACCAATGAAGTGCGGATTGCCACCATGATTCAGGATGGCAAATTGCTTTACGAGGCCGGTAAACTGGATGAAGCTGAGGACAAGCTTGCCCAGGCCTACGCGGAAGATCCTTCCAGTGTCGCCGCTTACTCATACCTGCAAAATATCCGGCAAAGACGCATGGCTGACGTCACCCGCAAGAGTGAATTGGCGTCCGCGGACAGTCTTCTCCATGTGGAGAAGGCCTGGACCAAGGATCTGCGCCGCGGCGATATCGTTCCCAAGCCCAATCTCTATGCCCGGACGAATCTGGTCCATACCGGCCCCGGCCGCGAGGCGATCATCTCGAAGCTGGATCGCATTCGCGTGGATACCATCAAATATGACAACCTTCCCCTGGGTGAAGTCATCAATAATTTAAGCGAGATCGCCAAGTCGCGCGACCCGGACCATGTCGGCATTAATTTCTTCGTTGACCGTCAGGCCCCTTCCGCCGCGGGCGGAGCCACCGGCGTAATTGATCCGACCACTGGATTGCCCGTCAACGCGCTGCCGACCGACACGGGCGACCTCACCTCGGTGACCATCAAAATCAACCCCGCGCTCACTGACGTCCGTCTCGCCGATGTGCTCGACGCCATCACGATGACCGCTGACCGGCCGATCAAGTTTTCAGTGCTGGAATACGCCGTTAAATTTTCACTTCGCGGGCCGGAACCCCAGCCGCTCGAGACCCGCATGTTCCACGTGGATCCTAATACATTTCAAATGGGTCTGCAGAGCGTCTCTGGTATTCCCTTCGGCAACGTTGGCAGCAGCAGCGGCGGCGGCGGCGGCTCCAGCGGCGGCGGCGGCGGCGGCAGCTCCAGCGGTCAGACAGTCACCACTCTGGTACCGCAGGTCATTTCCGTGCCCGGTGGATCATCCATTGCCAATAGTGGCGGCGGCGGCGGCGGCGGCGGCGGCGCTGGCGGCGGCGCTGGCCAGACTGGTGGTGGTCTTAGATATGTCACCAGTGGGACGAACTCTACGGCCGGGCTCCAGATCATGGTGCGGCAGTTCTTTCAGGCAGTTGGTGTGGATCTCAATACCAACAATCCCGCCAATGCCGGGAAGATGTTCGTTTGGAACGATCGCAAAGGCATTCTATTGGTTCGTTCCACTTCCCTGGACTTGGACATGATCGAAGCTGCCGTGCAGGCTCTCAATCAAGCTCCTCCCCAGGTCAATATTAAATCCAAATTCATCGAAATCACCCAGGATGACAACCGGGCCTTGGGATTTCAGTGGTGGCTCGGCAACACCCAGCTTGGCGGGACAGTCACTTCCGGCGGCTCACAACCCAGTCTGAACGGGGCCAATCCACCAACGACAATCTTTCCAGGCAATCTTAACGCCGGCACGACCCTCCCGGCCGCCGCCACCGACGGCCAGTTAACCTCGGGCTTGCGCAATTTTTACGGTCAACAACTCAACAGCACCATTCCCACCATCGGAACCGTCACCGGCATCCTTACGGACCCGCAGTTTCGCGTCGCCATCAATGCCTTGGAGCAACGCGACGGCGTGGACGAGTTGAACTCTCCGGAAGTCACCACTGAAAGCGGTCGGCAGGCCCAAATGCAGGCGGTGGATATCCAAACCATTGTCACCGGCGTTAACGTGAACACCAGTCAAGGCTCCGGCGTGACTGGTGTCGCCAACGGCATCAACAGCCCCATCGTCCAACAGACGCCAACCGCCAATTACCCCACGTCAGCCCTGCCATTTGGGCCGGTCTTGGACGTGATTCCTTACGTTTCTGCTGACGAATACACCGTCCAGATGACCTTGATACCGACCATTACGGAATTTATCGGTTATGATGATCCCGGCCAGTTCGTGCCTCAGGCGCTGGTTTCCGGCCAGACGGGCAATGCCTCCTTGACAGCCGTTCTGCCGCTGCCGCATTTCCGCATGCGGCAGGTGACCACCAGCGTAACGGTTTGGGACGCCCAGACGGTGGTGCTCGGCGGTTTGATCACCGATAACGTGACCAAAATCAAGGACAAGGTTCCCATGCTGGGCGACCTGCCGTTGTTTGGCCGGCTTTTTCAAAGCCAGTCCTCCAGTAAATCCAAGAAGAATCTGATGATTTTTGTGACCCCCACGATCGTCAACCCCGATGGCACGCGCTATCATTCGGATGAGGAAATGCCGTTCAACCAAAACGGTCCTGCTCCCGTGAAACCGGTGGTCATCCGATGATTTGGAGGATTTAATTCGGAATTCTTTTCCTTTTCATGCGTCATACCTCAGGAAAGAATTTGAAATCGAATGAACATCCCTGGCAAAACGTTTTGAACTTGTGTTTATCCGAAGAAAGCATGGACAAAGCGTTGTCCCAGTGCTAAAACAAATCGAAAATCTTATGTCACTACTGCAGCGCGCTTGTAAATCGCTGGGAGGATTGGGTCTGGTCGTCGCCCTGCCTTCCTTGGTTATGAGCCAGTCCACCAATTCCACCAATTACTATGCGTCGCAGGCCGGGGAATATACTCCAGCGGGCATTTTCCCCGGTTCCCAGGCCTATCCCGCCGTCAGCCTGAAAGCTTCCGGTGGCTTCCTGGTCTGGCAGGACAACATTACCGATGGCAGTGGCCTGGGCATCAGCGCCGTGCAACTCGACGGCAGCTTTTCTCCCAGGCTCAGCAATTTCCGCGTCAACCAAATCGGCACGAACGATCAGGAAAACCCCCAGGTGGCGCTGCTGCCCGGCGGCGGGGCCGCGTTCGTATGGCAGGGAGGCTTGCAGAGTTTCCAGCACATTTATGCCCGGTTTCTCTCCGCCAGCAATCTCTGGATCACCGGCGACGTCGAGGTCAATACCGCGACCAATTATCAGGCCAATCCCGCCATTGCCGCGCTGACGAACGGCAATGTGGTCGTCACCTGGGGCAGTTTCGGGCAGGATTATCCTGATGGCCATCAGGGAGTTTACGCCCAGGTTCTTTCACCCACAGGACAAAAGGTGGGCGGCGAATTCCTGGTGAATCAATTCACTCCTTACAACCAGCGCACACCTGCGGTCGCCGCCTTTCCCAACGGCAATTTCATCATCACCTGGGTTTCTGAAATGGAACGAGCCTCCGTGAGCGTGGATGGCAGTGGCAATGCCGGCGCGGGCTTCAACACGGTGGACATCTACGGGCGAGTGTTCAACTCGGCCGGAGTGGCCCAAGGCAACGAATTTCTGATCAACACCAGTTCCAACATCTGCGCCAACCCTTCCGTGGCCGTGGCTTCCGACAACTCCTGCATCGTGGTCTGGTCGCAAAAGGATCTGGTGAACCTCAATAATAGCTGGGACATCTGGGCGCGGCCCTTCAGCAGCGCCGGCATTGGCGCAACCACCGCGCAAAACGTGAATTCGCAACTCTATGGCGATCAATTTGGCCCCAAAATTACCTCGCTGGGCACCGATTATCTGGTCGTCTGGACCAGCCTGGGCCAGGACGGTTCGCGCGAGGGTGTATTTGGCCAGTTTCTGAATTCCACCGGCGGTCGTGAAGGCGGTGAGACGCAGATTAATACCTCGGTGCTCAATCAGCAGGAATTTCCGGCGGTGGCATCCGACGGCGGGGGCCGGTTCCTCGTGGCCTGGTCGAGTTACACTGCGGGGATAAATGGTCTGGCCGTGAATGCCCAACGTTTTGCCACGACCCTGCAACCCTTGACCGCGCCCAGCGCGCCCATGGTGCTCGCCTTGGATTCCTACAGCCTGAGCGTGACCTGGCCGTACCTGGCGGGATTCAATGTGAGTTACTATGAACTGTTCGTTGATGGCTCGCCCACTCCGGCAACCCTCACCAACAATCTTTGGTATTCCGGCCTGCACAGTTACCAGCCCGGCTCGACCCATACTTTCCAGTTGGCGTACGTTCTGGCGAACGGACAGCATTCACCATCCTCCGCCACCGCCTCGGGCACGACTTGGGGTTACGACGACGAGGGCTATGAAGGCTATAGCGACGGGCTGCCGGATGATTGGGAAACACTTTATTTCGGCAGCAATGCCGCAAATTGGCCGAAGAATGGCGCCTCGACTTTGCTCGCGCCCGGCGTGACGGTCTATGACGCATTTCTCTGGGGCGCCAATCCCAATAATCCCAACACCTGGTTGAAACAATGGATCAGCAACACCCCGGAAGGCTATTTCCTGAATTGGAACACCGTCCCCGGCGCGATCTATCAAGTGCAAACCACCACCAACTTCAGCGCCTGGACCAACCTGGGTTCGCCGCGCTTTGAGGCCAGCACCACCGATTCGCTCTACTTGGGGCAGGCGGCTGGCAGCTTTTATCGCATCGTGCGCAACCGCTATTAAGATTTATATGTTCCATTCACTAAAGAGATTTTGGCCGGCCCTGGTGATGTTGCTTGCGGGCGCGCAGTCCATTTTCGGCTTCGCCTATATTGGCCCGTTCAATGAACCATATCAGGTCAACACCATTGGCTATAATCTTGGGCCAATCCCCAGTTCTTTGGGTGACGACGGTGGAAACAACGATGTCGGAGCCCCCAAGAATTTCAATCAGGGATATCGTTGGAACACTCCCACAAACTACTACGCTTATGACTCCACTTTTCTTTCCTTTTTCGGTTCTAATGGCGTGGCGGCAGTGGATCAGGCGTTCGCCGTCTATAATAATTTAACCAATGTTTCCCAACTGAACTTGAACGACTGGCCGCTTCAATCCGGACGGTATAATTTTGAAGCACAAGCGCTCAGTTTGGTTGACCTGAAGTCGTACACCATGTCCTTGATTATCGAGCAATTGGGTTTGGCGCAGCCGGACCGCTGGACGTGGTGCCTGCATGACCGGATTCTTCCGGGTGGCGCTGTGTGCCCGAATTACGATTACCTGGTCATTCAGCGTAATTTCAGCCCCACCAACTATAATTACAGTCCCTACGTCAATGGAGTGCTTTACGATTACGTGATTGTGGAATTGTGCGGCGTGGCGGCCAATCCGTATGCGCCGTTGGTAGCGGATGCCATCGAGGTTCCAGTGGACCCTTCGCAGCTTGCGAATACAGGTTCTGCCGTGGCTTCGGGGGGGCAATTAGTCGCAACCTTTGGGAACTTTTACACCAGTCTATCCCAGGATGATATTGGCGGTTTGAAGGCCCTTTATTCGGCCACGAATGTTTATGTGGAGAGCGTGGAACCAAATAGCGTCCAAGTGCTCACCAACCAGCAGGACGTTCAAATACTGGTCACTTCCAATCTGTCCGACTTCTTGGCGCAGGCGCTCACGAACAGCGGGCCGGCCTTGAACGCCCTTTATCCCAGCCTCGTGATTATCTCCAATACCGTCATCGGCTTCACGAATTTGGTGACCACCAATGAAACGGCTGTGCTCTACTATCCTCCGAATTCCCCGGCGGGCTTTGTGGTGACAAAACTGGTTCCGGTATTAACCACCAACATCGTAACCCTTTATTCCCATACCTACGCCAATCTTGAGATTTTGAGCACCAATGTCCAGGCGTCCCTGATCTACCAGACCGTTTCTGACGTTTATAACCCGGACGGCCCCGCCGGCCAGTTTAATGTGGAAACCAACTACTCCACCACTTTCTATACCACCACTGACTACTACATTCTGCCGACCAATTTGTGCGGACCTTATCAGATCGTTTCCACCCAGTTGGTCCAGCAGGTTTTTGTCACAAACCCCATCCCCATTAACACCACCGCAATCACAAACACGAATGCCGCCGGCGTCTTTTCCGCCAACCAGATCACCTCCTTCAACCAGTACAGCCTCGTGGTCTATCCCGTGGAGTGCGGTTCCAATCTGGTTTCGCTGCGCGAGGGCATGGAGAAGATCAACTTTATCCGCCAGGATTTTGATTCGCTCCTAGGTCAGGCTTGGACGCCGGTGACGAATTTCTATCATTTGATCGCCATCACCAACGGTGCCCCATTCGTGCAAACTTTCCGGCGGATACTGACCAAACCGGACATCATTCTCAGCGCTGCGGACCTTGCCAGCGGCCCGGCGGCGTTGATCTTTGATCCCGACGCCACACGCACTACTCCAACTTACAATGTCAGCCTGGTTCCAGTCAACCAAGGCGGACCCGGAACCATCGAACCGCAGGGAGTCAACTTTGTATATAATTCAGTCGGGACGCTCTATGAAAATGACGGGCCACCCACCGCCTACTTCCAGTATCCCGGCGTGGCCACTCCGCAGGGCAATTCCACGTTCGAATTCCAATGGGGTTCATTCGATGGTTCCACCAATGATCCGGTGGTTTATCCGAGCAGCACCAGCCTGGCCGGCCTGCAGGCACAGGTATTTTTCCAAATCACCACCGGACTGCTGCCTCCTGCCAGCGTTTCCACTAATAAAGCCGGGAACCCGTATTCTTTCACCAACAGCGCCTCGGGCGCATCGCCGTTCCCTCCGCCCGCCGCCCCTTACGTTTGGTCTCTGGCCCAGGGTTCGGCTGGATTGCCGACCGGACTGTCATTGTCTGCTGCGGGGGTGGTTTCCGGCTCGCCAACCACACCGGGCACTTATGATTTTACCGTCCAAGCCACGGATGCGGGGGCTCGAACGACGCAGAAGTCCTTGTTCATAGTCATTGACCGATAAAATGCGACCAAGCAAGATTCCCTAATTCGACAAATTGAGATGTTATGAAGCGATTTTTACTTACTGCTTTCCTGCTGCTGGGACTGGTCGAATGGTCCCGCGCCACGCCCGGGTCTGGTTACACCAATAACGGAATCATCTCGGTCGTTTGCCCTCCCGGTGCCCCGCCCCAGGTTGACGCGACGAATTTCAACAACATCGGCACGTTCGACGTCACGTTCGCGGTGCAATTATCCCCTTTCGACTTTTCCGATGTTCTTTATTACACCAATCGCGGAACAATGACCTGCAATACGGGATTCATCTTTAACGATTCGCCTTACGCCGGCGGCACCGCGTCCATGTCCGCCATTTTCGGCAACGGCAATCAAGGCACAATCTTGGCCGGTTCCGCCTCCAATAATTTTTCAGCTTATGTTTCGTCGTCGCCGCTGCTCCAAGTTTCGGCGACGAATATTATCAACACCGGCCTCCTGGACGTGGGCACTTCCGGCAACCTCATGGTGGGCGGCATGGGTGTCAATTTGAGCCGGGGCACGCTCCACATCGAGGGTCTGGATGATGCCTTCATTCTGACAAACTTTTCCAGCGGCAACCTTGGCATCAATGAGAATTACTGGGGCATTGGCACCCAGACCAATGAACTCGGCCTCTACGACCTCAAGTTGCCTGATCCATTCAGTCCGGGCGAAAAGGTGACCACCGCATCCTACCAGCAGTCGTTCAGAACTGTGGCGCCGACCAACGCAGCGGTATTCGTCCTTTCTTATGGGGTAAGCGCTTCAAATAATTTTTATCAGTTGGTATATGTAAACACCAACCTGCCAGGAATTTCAACCGCTGTGCGATTTGAAGCGGACAACAATCTCTCCGATCCCGTGATTCAATGGCAGGCGATTGTCACCAACACTTATGGCAAAGCCGGCCAGACCGTGGTTACCAACAATTTATACCTGACGGATGCTTTCGGGGCCATCCAAACAAATTACCTGGTCACCAACAGCTACACTCAGAGTGGCGCCACCCTGTTCGCGCCGTTCAATTATACCTTTTCACGATCTTTTCCGGGCTTCACCAATCTGACAGCGGCCAATACGACCTTTGACCCGCAGACCATCTTTTTGAACGCATTTCCGGCGACCAATGCTTATTCCGCCTACGGCGTGACGCTGGCCCCGGTGACCTACTTTCCCGATCCCACTTTGCCTGACTCGAGCGTTACGAACACACCCGGACGCATCCAGATCAACGCCGGGATTTCGCTGGATTTGACCAGTGCGAGCGTCACAGGTCCCAATTATCTCAATCTGACGTCCACCAACCATTATGTCGGGAGCGCCGGCGCCACCATAATTGCGCCCTATGTGGACGTTAACCTGGGAACTACGAATGGCCTTTTGACCGTTAGCAACCTCGTCGCGCCGGACATCGCCCGTTTCACCGGGCCGATTGACATGTATAGCGCCCGCTGGACCAATGTAACTGCGGGCATAACCAACGAATACCACGTATTAATAGTAAATGCCGCGCTCGCGCCAACTTCACCGCCCCTGCTTTTGAACTGCCTGTTGCGAAGCACCAACGTGTACATCAGCGACGTCCTGAACATCAGCAACAGTCTGTATGTGAATGCGCAGAATCTCACCATCACCAGCAACAGCCCGGGCGCCGCAAATCCCTATGGGGAGATCAACCTTATGCCGGCGAACATTTTGTGGTCATCCAGCTTTCCCGTGCTGCAATCCTTCACCAACTTTGGTTTCATCAGCGCGTCCAATTCGATCTATTTTTATGCGACGAGCAATTCGCCTTATTATACCCCCAGCAGCGGGCTGTTTTCGTCCTTCGTCAACCGCGGGATTATCACGAGCGCCGGAGATTCAATTGGCGCCAATTATTTTGAAAACACAGGCGTGGGAACCGTGTTCACGAACCTCGGCTACACCAATAGCGCCCTGATTTATTCGAGCATCGGTTCGGTAAATATCCAGGCCAGCACCGCCTTGATGGGTAACGCCTCCATCCTCGCGCCTGCCGGCGACTTCAATCTCACCACAGGCAGTCTCACCATCACCAACCATCCCCTGCAGGTCAGCGGGGCGCTTAATTTCGCCGTGAGCAACAGGCTGACGGATGGGGGCGCCGCTTCCAGCAATTTTTGGTCGGCGGGCGATGGGATGAGTCTGTTTGTGAAACCGGTCACCGGCGATTTCCTGGGCACGACCGTCACCCTCACCGCTCCAATAGGCAATCAGGTGTTTAACACCTGGGCCGGGCTGGATCAAGGGCCGGTAGTGCAAGGTTTCTTGAATAATGGCGCGATCGGTCACTTGATCCTGAATGGCGGCGACGTTACTTCGCAGTTCGTTTTCAGCGGTCCCGACGCGACCAATCAATATGCGATTTATGTGGATCAACTCGATTTGAGAGGTGGCACCGCCCAGCAAACTCCCGTGGGGACGGGAACCAACGAGGTCGAGTACTTCAACGGCATGGCCGCGGCGTCCAACTTTAAGATTTATTTTGCCGATGCGGTCGTCAGCAACTTCGACATTTCGGAAAAATTGAACGGGGCCAACGGCGGCATTCTGGTCTGGGTGCCCTCGTACGCGGGGATCTTCAGTTCCACGAATCTGGTTTATCCGGCCGGCGTCACGAACAAATTCAACCGGGCGCTGGTGGGGAGCACGGACATTGACTCGAACGGCAATGGCAGCGCGAACGCCTTCGATCCCATGCCCATCTACACGTCCTACGATGTGAATTTGACCGTGTCGCTGACCAACCTGCCGCCGAAGGCGCCGCTGCTTCAATGGTCGGGGCTGGCCAACTCGACCAACATCGTCTTTTTCAAGACGAATTTGGCGAACACGAACTGGACGGTACTGACCAATTTTGTTTTTGGGCCGGTTAACGGGGTGGCGACAGTGATTGACCGGGGACGTACGAACGGCGCGGCGTATTACAAGGTTCAAGTCATCGCGCCCCTGCCCTAGGGCTGGGTTGCCGGCTGGTTCCGGAGTTGTTCGTGAAATTTGGTTTTAGAAGATTAGAAGGTTACTATGTGTAAACTGCGATTGAATTTTTTCGGCCAGATGCTGAGTCATGCCAGCTTGGTTAAGCTGGCGGTGTGCCTCCTGCTGGCCGGTGCGGCGACAACCGTTTGGGCAGCTCCCCCGGTCAACGATGATTGGGCCAATGCCACGGATATTACCGGATTGACCGGTACTACCAACGGCACCGATATCGGCGCCACCGCGCAGCCCGGCGAACCGGTCGTGGATGGGATCGGCGGCGGCAAGACGATCTGGTACTCCTGGACGGTTCCCAGTATAAATGGTGCTCCTCCCAGTCCTTGCACCATGTTGTTTAACACGGAGGGCAGCGATTTCGACACGGTGATGGCTGTTTACACCGGGACCAGCGTCTCCAACCTGACGCTTATCGCGCAGAATGACGATGTGTCCTTTCCGAGCGATCTGACCAGCCAGGTCACGTTTGCGGCTTTTCCCGGTGTAAATTATTTTATAGTGGTGGATGGAAATGAGGGCGACAGCGGCAATGTGATTCTGAACTGGAATTCAACCGGCAATTATTCCGCCGGCAATTTTACGTTTGCATCCAGCTTCGGCACGGACCAAAATGATGGTTCTCCGGTTTATCTCGTGAGCCAGTTTGATTCCCCGCCGAATGCGCAAGATTATCCCACCATGACCGATAACGGCATGAATGTGCGGGTCGTCCGGAACACTCTCAACGACGGATATGCAGGCATGGTAAATGTGAGTTATCTGGTTAGCAATATGACCTGGACTAACTTCTTCGTCACCAACTTCTATGGCAGCAACGTCATTACGACCAATTCCGACAGGACTTTTTCCAATGTATTCATCACCAATGTGATTGTTGTAAGCGAGATCGAGACTTACACGGGCAACCAGACGGGTTTTGGCTTATTCACCAATGGGTTCCAGATCGGCATCACTAACATTAACGGCGCTATTCTGTCCAGCACCAGCATATTGACCGGGGCGGCTTTGGCGCTGCCCTTCCCCTGCCCAACCAACACTCTCACGAACAGCATTACCACGAACGGCACGGTCATCTCCACCAATATCACCAAGAATTTTTGTTTCATGATTGCAACCAACCAGGCAGTGCCCAGCGCTCTGCCCAATGTGGACTACGTGGACCCCGGTGGCATCCAGACCGCCACGCTACAAGATTACCAGATGGGGGCGAATCTTTCGTACACCATCTTGCCAAATATGGCGGCGGGGCAAGTGCCAACCGATGTGACCAATATTCGAAACGCGCTGGTGGTGATATACTTGACCAGCGTGGCGCTGGATCCGCAGGAATCAACCAACAGCCTCACCCCGCCGACCATCTTGACCCCGACGGCGTTTGTGGAGATCCAAAATGCAAATTTCGTATCGCAAGCGCAGTTTGAATTCATGCCCGCGGCGGTGGGCGTGCCCTATGGCATGGCCAGTTCCACTCCCGTTATTTTCCCTGGAATTTTTGAAACCGCCATTGTTACAAACTCGATCGCCAACTTCCAAAAATCCATTTATTGGATCGCCGAACACCAGAATAATCAGCCCACAGTGATCGCGGAGATTTATGTGATGCGTACGGGCACCAATACCTCCTCCAGCATGACCGTCAACTACACTGCGGATTTAAATCCGAATACTGGCGCTTCGGACGCTTATAATTTCTTCCCGACCGCGCCGGGTTCTGATTACGCGACGCCAACGAACTCCAATCCCGGCAGCCGGGAGAAAATTCCCCATTACACACTGGCTGATGGCACCGTGAGTTGGGGGGCGAATGACACTGCTCTCAAACCAATTGATATCATAATCAATTATGATCCGATGGTCCAGTTTAATGAGGACATAGTGGTGCAGTTGTATAATGCCCAGGGGGGCTGCATCGGCCAGCAGGGCTATTGCACGCTCACCATTTTATTCAATGACCAACCGGCGGGTGCGCTCGATGTCAACCACAATCCTGATAACGCGCCCTTAACCGTTCCGCCGGAAAATAAATATCCCGGCGCGGGCGGCCAAGAGAACACGGTTTTCGCGGCGGTGGTTCAGCCGAATGTCCAGACGGTATTCGGCGGGGATTTCCTGGCTTACAATACCAAGCAGCGCAATCACATCGCCCGGATGAATTTCGATGGTTCGCTGGACACCAACTTTCTGGCCAGCCCGAACAACGGCGCCAATGACACCATTGACTGTCTGGCCTTGCAGACAAACGGTCAGATACTCATCGGCGGAGCGTTTACCGTTTTCAATGGCACTAATCGTTATCACGTGGCGCGTTTGAATTCGGATGGCAGTCTCGATCCCACCTTCAACACGGGCGTGGGAGTGAACGGTACCGTCTGGTCCATTGCTTGCCAACCCGACGGGAAAGTCGTTATCGGCGGAGATTTCACCACCGTCAACGGTACCAATCGCAATTATGTCGCCCGGCTCAACACGAACGGTACTTTGGACCTGACCTTTGATCCCGGCGTCGGCCCGAATAGCATTGTCAACGCCCTCGCCCTGCAAGGGGACGGCGGAGTGATCATTGGCGGCCAGTTCACCACGGTGGATGGCACGAACATGAGTTCCATCGCCCGGTTGACCAGCGCCGGACCACTGGATACGACCTTTAATCCGGGACCCGGCGCCGATCAGCCGGTGTATGCCCTGGCCTTGCAGGAGAATGGCCAGATTTTGTTGGCAGGCGCCTTTGCCAATGTAAATAACACCAGCCGCAATTCCATTGCCCGGTTAAATTCGAATGGCTCGATGGATTTGACATTTGATCCGGGCAGCGGCGCGGATGATGTGATTTACACCATGGCGTTGCAGCCTGATGGTAACATTCTGATCGGTGGCCAATTCGCCTCTTACAACGGGACACGCCGCATTGGTGTGGCGCGCGTGCTCAATAGTGGCTTTCTGGACACATCATTCATGGATACCGCTTACAATCAATTCGCGGGATTGATCAACCCGCTCAACAATCAGGCTGTGAACCCGAAGAATATTCTTTATACCATTGCCGTGCAGCCGGATACAAATGTCATCATCGGCGGGCATTTCTACCAGGTCGGTGGAGGCGGTACGCGTGACACCATGCATCCCCGCATGAACATTGCCCGGTTGATTGGCGGTTCAACTCCCGGCCCCGGGAACGTTGGCATGCTTTATAATAACTACACCATTGATAAAGAACCGAATAATCAGCTCTACGTCAGCCTGCAGCGAATCAACGGCGCCTTGGGCACGGCTTCGGTTACCTTGCAACCAAACCCGCTTCATACCGGCACTGGCGATGCCGTTCCGAATGTGGATTATGTGCAAACCATATTGACGCCGACTTGGGCGACGACGTGGAATAATACCACCTGGTCGGTCGCCGATAGCTTGGAGGGCGATAATTTCAACCCCTTCACTGTGCTTGGCGGAGCCCAGCCACTCATTGGCGGCGCCAGCGTCCAGATTCTCGATAATTTAAAGTCGAGCGGAAATCTGGGTCTTAATCTCCAACTTAGCCAGCCTTTGGACACCTTGGCCCTCGGGGGTGAAACGATTGCGACGGGTCTCGCCCTGGCCAATTCCTCAGCTCCGATGACCATCGTGGATGACAGCATACCTGCCGGCACGCTGAGTTTCAGTGTGTCCAATTTCTTCGTCAATGAGAACGCCACCAACGCGGTCATCTCGGTCATCCGCACCAACGGGAGTGTGGGACCGGTTTCCGTGAAGTACCAAACCATCCCCGGAACCGCACTGCCGGGTTTGACCAATGATTACATCGGCACCAGTGGGACCCTTAGCTTCGGCTCGGGACAAACCAATAAAACCTTCACGGTGGCCATCGTGAATAACACCGTGGTGCGGCCGGACCGGTCCTTGACTTTGAACCTCTACAACCCCACCGGTGGCGCAGCCCTCGGCTCGACTACGAACGCTTTGCTCACCATCATCAACGATAATTTCCTGCCGGGCATGATGAGCTTCATCGCCAACAACGGCACCAATACGCCGAATTACGTGGTGCATCAGGATGGCGGACCGGCCATTATCAGCGTAAACCGTCTCGGTGGCAGCCTGGGCACGGAATCCATTGCCTTTTCGACCGGCAATGGCACGGCCACGACGAACGATTACATTCCGACGAACGGCGTTCTGAGTTGGAATTCCGGCGACACAACTCCCAAGACTTTCGCCGTCAGTCTGCTCAACGACGGCCTGGTTCTCACGAATCGGCTCACCATCAAGCTCGCACTGTCCCAGCCGGTGGTGGACGGTGTGACCAACACCAATGCCTTCGGTCAATTCACGAATGCCACCGTGAGTATCATCAACGACAACTTTTTCGGCAAACCGACCCTCAGTGCGAGCAGTTATTATGTCAATGAAAACGGCGGCGGCGCCATTATTACCGTCAACCGCCTGGGTGGAAGCTCGCAGAATATCTCCGTGCAATTCACCACTGCCGACGCCACCGCGCGGTCTGGCATTGATTACCTGCCAACCAACGGCGTGCTGACCTTCGGCCCCGGAGTGTTCAGCCAGTCGTTCTTTGTGCCGGTGATTAACAATACCGTCCAAACGAACAACAACGTATTTTTCAACGTCACGCTCAGCAGCCCATCACCCACCAGCGGGCCGGGCGGAGCGGTGGGCTTGGGCAGCCCGTCCACGGCCACCGTGACGATTATTGCCAACCAGATACAGGATCAGGCGCCTGGCGGTCCCGACACCACCTTTAACGCGAACGCAGGCTTCAACGCCAATGTCTATGCCATTGCGCTCCAGACCAACGGCAGCCTGGTGTGCGGCGGTGATTTCACCGTGGCCAATGGCATCGCCCGGAATCGCATTGCCCGGCTGGATCTTCATGGCAATCTCGATGTCAAATTCTCCTCCGACGCCGCCGGCGCGAATGGCTCGGTGCGCGCCCTCGCGATTCAAACAGACGGCGAAATTCTGGCCGGCGGCCTTTTCACCACGGTCAACGGTGTGAATCAAAACTACATCACGCGCTTGAATTACGACGGCTCGCTGGATTCAACCTTCAACCCCGGCAGCGCGGGCGCGGACAACCCGATTTATGCCATCGCCGAGACTTTTGCCGGCGGCGTGGCCACCACGGCCAATCGGAAAATCGTGATTGGCGGCAGCTTTGCCTCCGTGGACGGCATTCCTTACCGGAGCCTCGCGCAACTCAACGAGGATGGCTCCGTGGACACCACGTTCGATGCGACTCCCAGCGCCGGCATCAACGGGACGGTTTATGCGATCCAGGTTTACTCGACCAATGACGATGTCAATGGCGGGAAGATTCTCATCGGCGGCGATTTCACGGTGGTCAACGGCGCAAGCGTGGCGCACATGGCGCGGTTGAACGCCGATGGTTCGCTTGACACCACCTTCAACAATCCCTTGCTGACTTCCGGCCCGAATGATTCGGTCCGAAGTCTGGCCATCCAGGTGGACGGGAACGTGGTGATCGGCGGGTTGTTCACTTCTGTCAACGGCGTGCCCTTGAACTATTATGCCCGGCTGGATCCCTTCGGCCAGGTGGATCCCACTTTCAACGTCGGCGTCGGGGCCAACGGCGCGGTCACGGCCCTGGCAATCCAGCAGGACTTGAAGATCATCGTGGGGGGCGCCTTCACACAAGCCAGCGGCGTCACCCGCAGCCGGCTCACGCGGTTGAATTCCGACGGCACGGTTGATCCCGGAATCAACTTCGGATCGGGTGCCAACGGTCAAGTGGACGCCATTGTCATCCAGCCCGATTCCAAACTGGTCATCGGCGGCGGGTTCACCACCTTTGACGGCGTGAGCAAGCCATACATCGCCCGTCTGTTTGGCGGCACTGAGATTGGTCCCGGCAACGTGCAATTTGTTTCCGGCTATTACCAAGCCAACGAAGGCGCCACCAACATCGTGATTACCGTGGACCGCGTGGGTGGCACCGCCGGATCCATCGCGGTTTTGGCCAGCACCAGCAACAGCACGGCCATCTCCGGGGTGGATTATATCGGGGTGACGAATCTGCTGTATTTCGGCCCGGGCGAGACCTTCCAGTCTTTCACGGTGCCGATTCTTAACGATCCCACCAACCTGGGCGAGTTGTTCGTGAATCTGTCCCTGACCGACACCAACGACAATCCAATTGTGAGCGATCAAGCCACGGCATTACTGGCCATCATCGGCGCGAACAGCACCGTGAGTTTCTCGGCGGCGAATTATGCCGTAAACAAAAATACGAGCACAGGTGTGGCGGCCATCACTATCAATCGCAATCTCAGTTCCGTCGGCACGTCATCGGTTGTGTTTACCACCACCACCAACGGGACCGCCACGCCGACGCTGGATTACACGCCGGTAACTAACATTCTTGTCTTTACCAATGGCCAGAGCAGCCAGACTGTGTTCATTCCCATCAATAATAACGGGCTGACGGAAGGAAATCTAACCGTCGGGCTGGACTTGAGCAATCCCACGAACACCGCGCTGGACTTGAGCCTGCCCACCGTTGCCACGCTGACCATCGTTGATAACAGCCAGGCTCCGGGCAGTCTGTCATTCTCTGCTCCGAGTTACGTGGTTTCCGACGGCGCAACCAATATTGCCATCACGGTAGTGCGCACCAACGGCAGCGTCGGCCAGATTTCCGTGAACTATACCGCCGGGGGCGGCACGGCGACACCGGGGGTGGATTATACCCCGGTCAGCGGCACCCTGACCTTCATTGACGGGCAAACCAGCCAGACGTTCAACGTGCCGATCATTGACGACCCCAACTTGACGGCTGACGTGACGGTGAATCTGACGATAAGCCAGCCGACGGGCGGCGCCTCGCTGGTCGCGCCTACCACGGTTCCGCTGACGATTCAAAACGCAAATTTCGACGTGAGCTTTGCGCAAGCCGGATATTTTGTGGATGAAAAAAATGGCAGCATCATTATTGGCGTCAACCGGACGGGCAGCACGAACGGCACGGTGTTTGTGAATTACGCCACCAGCAACGGCACCGCTTCGAACGGTGTCAATTACCTCTCGACGAGCGGCACGCTCACCTTCCTGGCGGGTCAGACCTTCGAGACCTTCATTGTTCCCATTGTTTACGACCCGCAGATCACGGGCAATCTGATCTTCTTTGTCAACCTGACGACGTCGAATTCATCACCCGTGCAATTGGTCAGCCCCGCCACGACGGTCGTGACGGTGCTGGATGATAATACCGGTTTTGCCTTCGCGACCCCGACCAACAGCATTACGAAGGGGGCGACCAACGCCATCATTTCCGTCCTGCGCCTGGGCAATGTCGCGGGCGCGGACTCGGTCAGCTTCAATGCCGGCGGCGGAACGGCGGCGGCGAATATCGAATATGTGCCGACCAACGGTGTGCTCAATTTCTCGAGCGGCCAGACCACGAATACATTCAGCGTGCAGATCCTGAACGACGGACTGATTGATGGGAATCAAACCGTGAACCTCAGCCTGTCCGCGCCCACGGCGGGCGCCCAGTTGCTTTCGCCCAGCAACGAAGTCCTGACCATCATTGACACTCAATCCGGCTTCAGTTTCTCCAGTGGGAACTACAGCGTGAACGAAAACGGTGTTTCGGCCTTGATCACGGTTTTGCGCACGGGTGTCCTCACCAATGCGGTTTCAGTGCATTACGCGACGGCTGATGGAACCGGGCATGCCGGCGGCCAATATGTCGCCACCAGCGGCACGCTGAACTTTACCAATGGTGTAACCTCCGCATCCTTCAGTGTGCCGATCATTGATAATAATGTCACCGGTGGCAGCGATACGGTCCTGCTCCAATTGTCCAAACCCTCTGGCACCGCGTCCCTGCTCAGTCCCGTCGCAGCCACGCTGACGATTCTCAACAACGACGGCAGCCTGATTGTTCCGGCAGGCTCGGCGCTGCTCAGCCCGACGAACGGGATCATCAACCCCAATACGAACATCACCATGCTGTTTTCGCTCCTGAACACCGCAGGCTCCAACACCACGGTGACGGCCACTTTGCTCGCGACCAACGGCATCACCCCGCAGGGCGGTTCGCAAGTTCAGAACTACGGCACCCTCGTGGTCGGTGGCACCTCGGTCTTCCGGCCGTTTATCTTCAGCGTCAGCGGCACGAACGGCACGACCACCAGCGCCGTCCTCAAATTGAATTACGGCACGAATGTCACCACCGTGAGCTACTCCTTGACTCTGGGCACGGCCACCAATTACTACACCAACAACGCGCTGATCACCATCAATGATCTCGCGGCCGCCACGCCCTATCCCGCCACGATCAACGTGAGCTCACTGGTGGGCGCCATCACCAAGGCGACTGTGACGGTATCAAATCTGGGTCATGCTTATATTTCCGATGTGGCCATGTTGTTGTCCGGGCCCACCGGCACGAATGACTTGCTGCTGGAAAACACCGGCGGCGCGCACGTCATAACCAATGTAACGCTCACCTTTGACAGCGCGTCGAGCAGCGGGCTTACCTCCGCTTCTCCCACCACTGGCACTTACCGGCCCAGCCCCTTGCAGACCGGCATCGTTTTCCCGACGGCAACGAATGGCACGTTGCCGCCGCTGCTGCCTTACGGCACCAACCTGAACGATTTGAACGGATCCAACCCGAACGGAACCTGGTCCCTCTACGTGGCGGATACGCGCTACCTCAATTCCGGGACCATCAACAACGGCTGGAGTCTCGCGATCAGCACCGTGGCCGTAATCACTCCGAATGTGGATTTGGCGGTAGGCCAATCCGCCTCGCCCAATCCTGTTATTGTCAGCAACGCCCTGACTTATACCATCTCGGTCACCAATGCCGGGCCTTCCCCAGCCACCGGCGTCAAGCTTACCGATGTGCTGCCAGCGGGCGTGGCCAACGTCAGCGCCTCGCTTTCTCAGGGGACATATCTCACCAATAATGCGGGCAACATCGTATGCAGTCTCGGCGGTCTGGCGACCAACGGCACGGCGACGGTCACCCTCACTTTCAGCCCGACCGAGGCTGACCTGGGTTTCATCACGAACCTGGTTTCGGTCACGGCCAACGAGACCGAGGACAATCCCGCGAACAATAGCGCCTCTCTGGTTACCAGCGTCATTCCACCGAGCGCGGAACTGACCTTGACCGCGTCGGAAAATCCGAACCCGGTTTATATCGGCAACCTCCTGACTTACACCATCATCGTTTCCAACCTCGGTCCGGCGACGGCGACGGGCGTCATCGTCACCAACACCCTGCCGACCGGTGTGACGTATGTCACCAACAACGCGCCCGGAGGATTTAACGATGCCGCAGGCTTCGTTACCATGGGCATCGGCACCATGGCGAGCGGCGCGGCGACGACCTTGAATCTGGAAGTCGAGCCGACCGTGGCGCAAACTTTCTCCACCACCTTTGGCGCAAGCTCGCCGGTGGCTGATCCTTTCAAAGGCAACCGGATCGCCACGTTGAAAACGATCGTCCTCTATGTTCCGTTGACCGCAACTTATTCCCACAGCGGGCTGACCTTCACCTGGCCCGCCGGCGGCAGCATCACTTACACCTTGCAATCCACGCCCACATTGAATCCGCCTAATTGGACCGCGGTGGGAATCACTCCGACATTGAACGGCAACGCGGAGACGGTGACGGTGCCCGTTGGTGGTGGGACGAAATTCTTCCGTTTGATCGGCAATTGAGGCGCGGTCGCCCGGCGGAATTGATTTGGCGAAAATTGAGCAAGTTTTAACAAAGTGCGTTTTCCCCGCAGCGGGGAGGGGGCGCGCAGTTCGGATTCGGCCCGGAATTTCCGGCCCGATGGCCCTGTATCGAAAGACGTTTTATATGAGAATCGTGAATGCCTGTTGTTTATCTCGGTGGAAGATCGCCAGTCTCGGCGCGCTGGCGCTGACGCTCGTTCTGGGCATGAACTGTTCCGCGCGCGCGGATGCCGCGTTTAGCACGAATGCTGCGGCGCAAATCTTCGCATTGGAACAGGAGAAGGCGTCATTCACGCCGACTGAGCAGAAGATGGATTCGCAATTGATTTTTGCGTACAAGAAAAGTCAGAATATTCCAATCGCTGGCGGTGCCGTGCCGCAAATGCGCATCGGAGCGCAGGCCGATACCAACGGCATGATTCAGGTGGATATCACCGGCACGGTGACGCAGAATTTTCTCAAGCAAATCATGCTGGCTGGCGGAACTATCATTAACAGCTTCCCGCAATATAATGCGGTTCGCGCATCCGTGCCGCTGGCGCAGGTTGAGAATATTGCGGCGTTGCCGGCCCTTAGATTTATTCGTTCTGCGACAAAAATGGTGTTGAATAATTCCGATCCCGAGGGAGTGGCGGACCATCGCGACGTACTTGCCCGTAATAACTACCACGTGGACGGCACTGGTGTGAAGATTGGCGTTATGTCTGATAGTGTTGATTACCTAGGCTTGGGTCAAAGTCTGGGCGACTTGGGGCCAGTGACGGTTTTGCCGGGGCAGAGTGGTGTTCCGGGAACTGGCGAAGGCAGCGCGATGCTGGAAATTGTGCATGCCATGGCTCCTGGGGCGCAACTCTATTTTGCCACAGGCGAAGGCGGCGAGGCGAATTTCGCTCAAAATATAATCGCTTTGCGCCAGGCGGGTTGCGATATCATAGTGGACGACATCACTTATCCTGATGAGTCGCCCTTTCAGGATGGGATCGTTGCCCAAGCAGTTAGTCAGGTGGTTGCATCAGGGGCGCTTTTTTTCTCTTCTGCTGCAAACTCTGGGAACCTGGATAGCGGCCAATCTGGAACATGGGAGGGCAATTTTGTTAATGGCGGTGGCGTTACGACCCCTAAAGGCGCGGGGCAAGTACATAGCTTTGGAGCTGCCAATTATGATATTGTCACTCAGGAAAGCAGCGAAGGAATACCCACTACCTTATCTTGGTCTGATCCGTTGGGCGCCTCTACCAACGATTACGACCTTTATATTTTGGATGCGAACGGTATGAACATTATCAGCAGTTCGGTGACGGTGCAAAACGGCAGCCAGGATCCATATGAAACTGTGCCGGCTCCTCTTGCCGGGCAGCAAGTTGTCGTCGTGCTCTTTTCTGGCACTAATCGCTTTCTCCACATTGATACCGATCGGGGGGTTTTGACGATCGGTACCCAAGGCAGCACGAGAGGACATAACGCCAGTACTAATGCTTTCACCGTAGCAGCTACTCCTTCGTCCGCTGCGGCTGAGCCAGGCTTCCCATCTGGACCCTACCCGGGAGTTTTCACTGGTGCTCCCGCGAACGTGGTTGAACCTTTCAGCTCAGACGGGCCACGCCACATGTTTTACAAACCTGACGGCACCCCCCTTACCCCTACGAATTTTAGCTCAACTGGCGGTGTGATCTACCAGAAGCCAGATGTTACCGCTGCGGATGGTGTCACCACCTCAATCCCGGGTTTCGCCCCATTTTTCGGCACTTCCGCCGCCGCCCCTCACGCCGCCGCCATTACCGCTCTGCTCAAGCAATATAGTCCGGCCTTGACGCTATCGCAGATTCGCACCGTCTTCACCAACTCGGCGCTGGATATAATGACGAATGGAGTAGATCGGGATTCCGGGGTTGGCATAATCATGCCGGACTTGGCTATGGCGGCTGCGCCGATACCACTCCCGGTGCCGAATCTGGTAATCGTCACCAACTTTTTATCCGGCGGCAACGGCAATGGCTTGATTGATGAGGATGAATGTAACTCGCTTCTAATCGTCCTGACCAACTTCGGTTCCACGACTGCGACAGCAATTCAGGCGACGCTTTACACCACGACCCCCGGAGTGACGATTTCCGGCCCCACGTCCCTTTACACGAACCTGCCCGTTGGCGCGTCGGGTACGAACCTGACTCCTTTCCAGATTAGCACCTCGCCGCTATTTGTTTGCGGTACCACCGTCAATTTTGCCTTGGTCACTAAGTGCGACCAAATTACCCAAACCAATCTGTTTGCCTTACTGACCGCAACGCCAGGCACGCCGGTTCGTTTCGATAATACCGGCGTGGTAAACATACCGGATAACAATCCGGTGGGGACTAATTCCACCATTGTAGTGTCCAACGTGACCGCAGCCTTGCAGCATGTCGCTGTCTCCTTGAATATCATCCACCCCTTTGTCTCGGATTTAACCCTGTATTTGATCGGGCCGGACGGGACGACCAATATTCTAGCGCAAAACGTGGGCGCGAGCGGACAGAACTTCGGCATAGATTGTAGCGACGCAGACCGCACTACCTTTGATGACAACGGGTCCTCGTCTATCTTGACCGCCAATGCGCCCTTCATCGGCACGTTCCAACCGGAACAACAATTGATTACTTTTAACGGAAAATCCGGCTCCGCGCTAAACGGTCCCTGGCAGCTTCGCATGGTGGACGCCGGCGCCAACGGTGTCGGCTATCTCCAGTGCTGGTCTTTGATTATCACCCCCGCCGCTTGCCTGGATGGCGGCGGCCCTTGCCCGGGGGTTGACCTTGCGTTGGGCATGACCGGGCTACCCAACCCGGTTATGGCCCAGAGCAATTTAACCTACACGATTACCGTTACGAATAACGGCCCGCAAACCGCGACGGAAGTCTCCGTCAGCCAGAGTATTCCGACGAGCGCGACGTTCGTGTCCGCCACTCCTTCGCAGGGCACGGCCAGTTTCGGCAGCGGCATCATGAGTTGCAATCTCGGCACCATGCTGGTCGGAAGCAACGCCACCATTACGGTTGTGGTCGTTCCCCAAACGGCGGGGACGATATTCTCAAGCGCCACCGTTGGGTCTTTGGAGCAGGATCTGAATCCGGCCAACAACACGGCCAATATCTCGACCCTAGTCCTGCCGGCCAGTGCGGATTTGGGCGTGGTCTTGACGGCCAATCCGAATCCCGTTTTGCTCGATGGCTTGCTGACTTACACCGCGACCATTAATAATTACGGCCCTTCGATGGCGACGAACGTGGTGGTTACCAATACCCTGCCTCAAAACGCCAGCTTGTATTCGACCAGCGCGTCGCAAGGCACCATATCGAGTGTGGCCAATATCGTAGTGGCGGATTTGGGATCGTTGCCGTCTGGCAGCAACGCGACGGTGACCATTCAGGTCTATCCACTCGTGCTTGGCTTGATCACTGCCAAGTCGGTGGTGTCCGCGAGCACTTTCGATCCCAATTTGGCCAATAATTCATCCACTATAAATGTCAACGTCACGCCAGCAGCGGACTTGGTTCTGACCTTGTCGGGCCCCGCCTCTGCAGTAGTTGGCAGCAACGTCACGTATGTGGTTTCGGTGGAAAATCTGGGTCCCAGCACGGCTACCGGGGTGGTTATCAAGGACACTTTGCCTTCCGGAGTTGCCAGCTTGACGGCCACTTCCCCGCAAGGCCCCTGCACCACCTCCGGCGGAATCGTGAGTTGCACGGTAAGTAATCTGGCGGCAGGCTCCAATGCCACAGTTACCATCACCGCCTCGACCACCGGTCTGGTTGGCAAGGCGCCGACTAATGCCGTTGACTCCGCCAGCGTCTCGGCCAATCAATCCGACCCGAACACTACGAACAACAGCGCGAGCTTAACTACGGTGGTGAACTTCCCGATGGTCAACGTGACCGCGGTCGGTTCGGTCCTGGAGGGCGAAGCCTTCGCGCCAACCAATGGAATGATTGACCCGGGTGAAACTGTGAAGGTGTTGTTGGAAGTGCAGAACCTGGGCAACATCAGCACGGCGAACAATTTGACGGCCACCTTGCTGGCCACCAATGGGGTGACTCCCGTGGGTACCCAGGTGCAGGTCTTCGGGAGTCTGGCAGCGGGTTCGGCTCCGGTGGGACTGCCCTTTATCTTCACCGCTGCGGCCACCAATGGCGAAGCCATCACTGCGACGCTGCAATTCCAAAATAACGGCACGAATCTGCCGCTCGTGTCATTCCCCTTCACGCTATCCACGACGAGCAAATTCGCGAACACCACGAACATCATCATCCCCGACCACGGCCCGGGTGTGCCCTATCCTTCGAGCAATCTGGTTTCCGGCGTGACCGGGCTGGTGGGCCGGGTGGCGGTGACGATGACAAATGTGAACCATACCTTCCCGGATGACATTGACATGCTGCTCGTCGGTCCCGGCGGACAAAGCGTGCTGCTGATGTCCCACGCAGGGTATGACGGAGTCCTGACCAACACCTCCATTACTTTTGACAATGTGGTGACCAATTCGATCGGTAATCTTGGCACATCAAACTATATTTTCAGTTCCCAAGAATATCTTCCTCCCTCAAGTCAGATTCTTTCGGGAACCTACGCGCCCAGCCAGTATGGCGCGGTCAATTTCACCAACACTTTCGGCGGCACAATTGTCATCAACACCAACAATCCGCCCCCGCAACCGCCTTACGGAACCAACCTGAATGTGTTCAATGGCACCAGCGCCAATGGGTACTGGAAACTGTGGGTCTTTGACAGTTCGCCCGGCGATAACGGGGTTATAGTCGGTGGCTGGAGTTTGCAAATCTCTGCCGGAACCGAAATCAACCCTGTCGTGGATTTGGCGGTGACGGGCAAGTTCACCCCCACGAGTGGCCTGCTGGCGGGCAACAATCTGACCTACACTTTCACCATTACCAACAACAGTCCGAACGTTGCAAGTGCGGTGCAATTCACGAATGTGCTGCCCACCAACGTGGCGTTTGTCTCGGTCGCCAACTCCGCGAACGCGGTTTCCACGACCAACGGCAATGGGGTGGTTTATTGCCTGCTCACTAATCTCCACACGGGCAGCAACGTGACGGTTACCGTGGTGGTCACACCAACCGCGCCCGGTACTGTCACGGATACGGCAACGGTTACCGGCAGCGGCGGCGATCCAAATCTTTCAAACAACTCGGCCACCTTGGTCACCACCGCGACGGCGCCGATAGCGGATCTGGCCGTTACGATGACCGGGGCGACCAATTCGCTGATCGGGAGCAATGTGTTGTACACCGTGATTGTGACTAATAACGGCCCGGGCACGGCCTTGGATGTCCTCGTGACGGATCCGTTGCAGGGAATATTGTCTTTTGTTTCCGGCACTTCCACCGGCTCCCTGGGCAGTCCGTCCTCGAACGGTTCCTCGGCCGTCTGCAACCTGGGCAACCTGGCCTCGGGAACGGGCGCCACCGTTACGTTCCTGCTGACCTCGGTGCAGTCTGGAACGGTCACGAACACGGCTCCCGTAACGACTTTGTCAACCGACCCCAATTTGGCAAATAACTCCGCGTCCGTCGTGACCGTGTTTAGCGTGCCGACACCCAGCATTGTGGCGGCCGGGGCCAAGCTGATTTCCGGCCCGGCCAACGGTTCCATTGCGCCCGGCCAGTCAGTCAATATTTCACTGCAATTGGCCAATGTTGGCACTGCGAACACCGTCAACCTCGTGGGTACTTTGCTCGCCACTGGCGGCGTGGTTTCGCCGAGCGGCCCCGCCGACTACGGCGCGCTGGTTTACGGCGGCCCAACCGTTGGCGAACCTTACAGTTTCACTGTGAGCGGGACAAATGGCGGCGTGATTGTGGCCACCTTGCAACTACAGGATGGCACCAACACCCTGCCGCCGGTAAGTTTCACCTTCAACCTGCCGGCGACAAACAGCTTTGCCAATTCCAACTATATTACCATCCCCGACCACGGCCCCGGAACGCCTTATCCGTCCATCATAACGGTCTCCGGCGTGACCGGCTTTGTCAGCAAAGCGACGGTGACCTTGAACAACTTCACCCACCAGTTCCCGAATGATGTGCAAATCATGCTGGTTGGTCCGGCGGGTCAGAACCTCGTCTTGATGTCCGGCACGGGCGGCGCTTATTCCGTCACCAATGCGGCGCTTACCTTTGACGATGCGGCAATCCAGTCATTGCCCGCCTCCAGCTTGTATGGCGTCGGTTTGAGTGGTTTCGCGTTGGGCCAGATTTTCCCCGGCACTTTTAAACCAACGGATGACGGGCAGGCGCTGCCCTTCCCGAGTCCCGCTCCGGCGTCTCCATCTGGATCCTCCCTGGCCACTTTCAATGGCAGCAACCCGGATGGCCCATGGACCTTATATGTGTTCGATAATTCCCCCGGTGATAATGGTTATATTGCCCTGGGTTGGAGCCTGAATCTGGTCACCATCAGCCCGGTCAGCGCCGTTTCTGATTTGGCTGTGGGCTTGGCCTTGCCCGCGAGCGGTGTGTTCATCGGGCACCCAGTCACTCTCAGCGGCAGCATCACGAACAGCGGACCGGCTAACGCTTCCAACGTGACCTTATCGGAAACCCTTTCCTCCGGCCTTAGTCTGGCAGGATCCTCGCTGGGCAGCTATACCACCGGGGCCGGCGGGGCGTTGCTCTTTAATCTGGGAAGTCTTAACAGCGGCAGCACCACGAATTTCACGCTTACCGTCCTTCCCAGTGCATCGGGATTCTATTCAGACACGGTCAGCGTCAGCGCGGATCAAACGGACCTTAACCCGGCGAATAATTCGTCCCAGGTGCAATTCCAAGCGCTTAATCCTCCAAGCTTGAGTGCCGTGACCGGGAAGTCCAACGGAGTCCTCGACTTGACGCTGACGCTGACCGGCCCGGCTGGAACATACAATATTCTGGCATCCACCAATCTTCAGTCCAACCTGAGCACGTGGACCGTGGTGGGCACCGTGATGAACACGACGGGAACGATCCAATTCACCGACACGAACGTCGTTGGTTATCTGTCCCGATACTACGCGGCCGTCCTGGTTCCCTAAGCCGGACGGAGCGCGGAGCCTTGTTCCGCGTCGGGAGCATTCGTTATTTTGCGCAACTGGCTCAAAACACGCCTTTGCTTTCCTCGTTCCTTTGCTGTGGCGGTTGCTGAATTGAATCCATGAAAGTTTATGGTTTGACCGGCGGAATCGGCATGGGCAAATCCACAGCGGGCAAACTGCTCCGCGACCGCCGCATTTCCGTGGTGGACACGGATGCCATCGCCCGCCAGATCGTCGAACCCGGCCAGCCCGCCCTCTCGGAAATTCAGGCAGTGTTCGGAGGCGATTTGATTGGATCGGATGGTCGTTTGCGCCGTGGCGAACTCGCGCGGCGAGTCTTTGGAGATGAAGCCGCGCGCCGCCGCCTGGAGGGAATTCTTCATCCGCGCATCCGTTCCGCCTGGCAGGGGCAGGTTGCCGCCTGGCGCACGGAGGGACTTGCCCGGGCGGTGGTGGATATCCCGCTGCTGTTCGAGACCAACGCGACGCCGAGCTTCGACGCCACCATTTGCGTAGCCTGCTCTTTCAGCAGCCAGAGACAGCGATTGGAGGCTCGCGGCTGGGACGTGGATCAAATCAACCAACGAATTGCCGCTCAATGGCCGGTTGATAAAAAAATGGAACTTGCCAATTACGTTGTCTGGACCGAGGGTGATCTGGACATGCACGCCGCCCAGCTTCAGCGAATCATCCCTTGAAACTTCCCGGGTCGGCTGTCCGCATACCGTCACTTTTTTCCTCTGCTCTCTCTGCGTTCTACGGCGATATAGCAATTGCAATTTGCGAGAATTACGAAATCAAAGAAGTTCAAATTTGGGTGTCAATTTCCGCAGGTTATGATAAATTTTCCTTGAAATGCTCCTAACCCAAGATGAACTGCAAAGTCTGATCCTCGCCCGGCTCCGCTCACCTCACGATCTATTGGGCATGCACCCCTTGGGTGATGGCTCGGGCATCGTGGTGCGCGCTTTGTTGCACAATGCGGCCAAGGTGGAAATCGAACCCACCCACGAGAAGAAGAAACCCAAAATCGAACTCAAACGTTTGAATGACGTCGGCCTTTACGAAGGCACCAGCACCGCCGCCAAAGAGGTCTATGCGTATAATTTGGTCATCACCGATTATCAGGGCAAGACGCGACGCACACGCGACCCCTATTCCTTCCTGCCGACGCTGGGTGAAACGGATTTGTTTCTGTTCGGCAAGGGTGACGAGCACCGCATTTATGACAAGCTCGGCGCGCAACTGCGCGTCATTGACGGCGTGCCCGGGACCAGTTTTGCGGTGTGGGCGCCCAATGCCGGGCGCGTCAGCCTGGTCGGTGCTTTCAATGGCTGGGACGGTCGTTATCATCCGATGCGGTTGCTGGGCGCATCCGGTGTCTGGGAATTATTCGTTCCCGGACTGGGCGAGGGGACGCTTTACAAATACGAAATCAAGAGCGCTTCCGGCGCGCTCATTTTGAAGGCGGACCCTTACGGCTTTTTCTTTGAAGCCGCGCCGAAGAACGCTTCCATCGTCTGGAACAATAAAAAATGCGCTTGGACGGATGACGCCTGGCTGAAACAAAGGCGGGAACGCAACGCGCTGAAATCGCCGGTAAGCATTTACGAAATTCACCTCGGCTCGTGGCGGAAAAAATCCATCGCGGAATCCTTCAGCTACCGCGAATTGGCGGGATTGCTCATCCCCTACCTCAAACAGCTCGGCTTCACCCACGTCGAATTGCTGCCCGTGTCGGAACACGCGTTTTATCCGTCATGGGGTTATCAGGTGACAGGTTTTTATTCGCCCACCTGCCGTTACGGCACACCCGATGATTTTCAATATTTCATCAACGCCCTGCACGAAGCGGGCATCGGAGTGATCGTTGATTGGGTGCCCGCGCATTTCCCGCGCGACGACTGGGCGCTGGCGCGGTTCGACGGCACCGCGCTCTATGAGCACGAGGACCCGCGAAAAGGCGCGCACCAGGATTGGGGGACATTGATTTTCAATTATGGCCGTCACGAGGTGAGCAATTTTCTCACCGCCAACGCGCTGTTTTGGTGCGAGCGTTTTCATATTGACGGCCTGAGGGTGGACGCGGTGGCCTCGATGCTGTACCTGGATTATTCCCGTCAGGAAGGCGAATGGGTTCCCAACAAATTCGGCGGACGGGAGAATCTTGAAGCCATCGAATTCCTGAAAAAATTCAACCACCTTACGCACACCGAACATCCGGGCGTGATGACCATCGCCGAGGAATCAACCGCCTGGCCGCTGGTGACGCGGCCACCATATCTGGGCGGCCTGGGATTTTCCTTCAAGTGGAACATGGGCTGGATGCACGACACGCTTGGCTATTTTGGCCGCGACCCGGTTTACCGCAAGTATCATCAGAACGATCTGACGTTCGCGATGCTGTATCATCACAATGAAAATTTTGTGCTGCCGCTTTCGCATGACGAAGTGGTTCACGGCAAAGGCTCGCTGCTTGGCCGCATGCCGGGGGACGACTGGCTGAAGTTTGCCAATCTCCGCGTCCTGCTGGGCTATCAATGGACTTTTCCCGGCAAGCCGCTCCTCTTCATGGGCTGCGAATTCGGCCAGCGCGCCGAATGGAACGCCAACGGCTCGCTGGACTGGCAGCTTTTGGATCAAGGGCCGTTCCATCGCGGTCTTCTGCGCTTCGTGGAGGACTTGAACCGGCTCAACGCCGCCAATCCCGCGCTCACCGAGTCTGATTACGAACCAGATGGCTTTACCTGGATAGACTGTGCCGATCAGCGCAATAGCGTCCTTTCCTTCTCCCGGCAAAACCCGGATCGAACCAGCGAGCTCGTGATCATTTTGAATCTCACGCCGGTACTGCGAACCCATTATCGCGTCGGTCTGCCGCGGCCCGGCGTCTGGCGGGAAATGCTGAACAGTGATGCGGCCGTTTACGGCGGCGGCAACCGGGGAAATCTCGGCGGCGTCACGGCGGAAGATTACAACGTCCATAATCAATCGTACTCCGCTGAATTCACGCTGCCGCCTCTGAGCATTCTGGTGTTCCGGCCCGAACGCTGACAATGCAGAACGCCATGCCCGGTGTTCCGCTGTCGCCGCTTCATGCCGAAAAAGAAACTGGCGGCCTGCTTGCGGCCGCCAGGAATATACTACTTGTTTTGAAGAACGCTACGCTCGCCGCGCCGCGTTTTTACGCAGGTTGATGATGGGCCTTTTCACCTTCACCATGATGATGAAGACGGAGAGAATTACAAAATCCCTGTTTAAGGAGATTCGTACTTTCTGCATGGCAGCGTAAAAGCAGGGAACATACCAACCTCTTCCAAGCCCTCTGTGACTCGTCCGCAAGCAGTTGCGAATTCAATCGTTCATTGGCATTGTCCGATTTTGCTTCACCGTGTCCAAAATCGGAACAAAACCGCTTAATTCTATTCAGGAAAATGATCGAATTTCGGAATGGCCATGACGCGGACATCACCCTCGAAAAGCACGCGCTTTCTGCCGATCGTCAATTTCTCCTTGCCCGCCAACGCAATCGCGTCCAACGCCTCCCGGTCATTTAAATTCCACGCCGCAAAACTATGCCGATAGAAATGCCAGGAAGCTTGCGAATGCAGCGGCGGATCGAAATGCAACCCGGGATTTCTCCTCAAGATGGGCAGCAGGAAATCGTAATCCCGATCGTTGTAAACCACATGCGGCAAAAATTGTTTGTGCGCCAGTCGCTCGGCGGTTGCGGCGTCGTTGACCGCGATGATCGGCTCCAGCGGATCTTCATCCGTGTGCAGCAAGAGCAGGGGAGGGCGGAAGGTGACCTTGATGAGCGTCTGATTCGTCAACGCGGTCACGGCGTCGAGCAAAGTGGGATTCGAGTTCGTCAAGTTCGCCTTCGCCCGGCGAAACATATAAAATTCATCCGTGGCGCCCGGCATGAAAACCAGGGCTTTCACTACGTCGTTGGATTGCAACGCGGGCAGCATGATCTTCACGCAGTTCGTTCGGTTCAATTGCGCGACATTCGTGCCGAGCGGCATCCGGCTCAGGGCGCTTTGCCAAGTTTCCTGTGCAGTGACGGTACAACTAGCGAGGCAAAGCGAGAGGCAAATCAATAATCGCATATTTTGAAATGATCGTTCAGGCAAATGATAATTGCGCGACTCTTTCCTGGATCTGCTCCGACCAGCGCGTCAGATACCCGAGCAACCGGTAGATCTCATCCAACCGGTCAAGTGGTTTTGCGCGTGGCGCAATTGCGCCGTCGGCTGGTTCCCAGGCCGCATTCATGGCCGGAAGTTCTAGCATCAATTCAGCGCGGCGGGAATTTATCTTTTGCCGCAGCGCGTACAATTGTTCCGTCCACTCCTGTCCGCGCTCGAATTGTTTCACCTTGAGCAGGGGCGAAGTAATCTTCGCGTTCTCCAGCAGAAAGGCGTCCACCTGCCGGCAAAGCTGGCCGACCTCGAACAACGACTCCATCATCTCCGCCGGCACTCGTTGAATGTCGGCGGGCTTGGCGCCGAGTTCCAATTCCAGCAAGTGTCGCAGCCGTTCCTTGGGTTCGCGCAGGCAATTGTAGGCGGCGTTGATTTCCGCAAAACGCCCGCTGGCGGCGCGCCGCTCTGCCTCGGGCGACTGATGAACGCGGTCCGGATGGAATTGCGCCGAAAGCGCCAGGAACTTTTCCTTCAAAGCATCCGGATCAATCCACGGCCGGCGCGCCACATTCAGCAGAGAAAAATTGTCGGTCATGGCCTGTGGCAAGCAGATCATCGCCAAAACCAGATACAGTAAGTCACAATCCCAGAAATAAAAAATGGCGGCACAAGACCAACCCAATTGAAATGTTGCGGTATCGCCCCAAGCGCTGGAACGGTGCAGTTCGAAATTACTGCCGCAAATACCAGAAAACCAATCGCGGCATTCGCTATTATGCTGGCAACAAAAAGACCTCTAGTGTTCGTGTTCAAATTATGCCCACTCCAACATTGGGTGATTCACCGCGCCGCGCAGTTATGCGCTGAAACTTTCGCCGCAGGAGCAACTCGTGGCCGCATTGGGATTCTTCACTTTGAAACCGCCCTCCACCAGGGCATCCACAAAATCCAATTCGCTGCCCGTCACATACAGCGCGCTCTTGGGATCCACCACCACCCGGATGCCGCCTGACTCGACCAGGATGTCGCGGTTCGCCGGGCCGTCCTGCAAATCCATTTTATATTGCAAGCCGGAGCAACCGCCGCCCACCACGGCCACGCGGAGCACGCCTTGGGCGCGGCCCTGTTTCGTCAGCAGCGAGCCGACCTTTTTTGCGGCGCTCGGCGTGACCTTGATCAGGCGCTCGTCGCCCACGCGAAAGTTTGGCGCGGCGGATTTTTGGCTGGCGGTCGTGGCAATCATAATTCCAATCTACCCCGAAACTAACGGCCTTCACCTCCCGCGTCAATGTCCCGCAGCGACGGTTGGCGCCTGGGGTTGGGGTAACTGGTTAACGCGCAGACCCGTGGAGAGCGCAAAGTGGAGCAAGGTTGCGCGATTCAGGATGCAAAATGCGCGACGGACTTCGTGTATCGCGCGTCTCGCATCCTAAATCGCGTATCTCCCATGAGTCTGCGTCGTGGAATTGTTTCTTGTCAGCCGGATGAAATTATGTTCTCTGTCTTTCAGAACTTGAGAATAATCGCATGAAAATATCCAATCAATTCATCGGGGGCGTCGTAACGGCAGCGGCGGTTTTGCTGTCAGTCAATCATCTGGCCGCCCAGCCCACGCCCAAGGTGCCGCGCTTCTCGCCGGAATACATGGACCGCTCGGTGGATCCGTCCGTGGATTTTTACCATTACGCCTGCGGCACCTGGCTCAAGGAAAATCCGGTGCCGGAGGACAAGTCGCGCTGGTCGGGCTTTGACCAGTTGCAGCAGCGCAACTGGTTTCTGATGAAGGAAATTCTCGAAGCCGCCGCGCCCGTGGATTCCGCGCCGCCGAATTCGCCAAAGCGCAAGGTCGGCGATCTTTTCGCGTCCGCGATGGACACGAACCGCATCAATGAACTGGGCCTCAAACCGCTGGAAGGACCGTTCGCGCGCATCGCCGCACTCAAGTCTGCGGATGAATTGATCAGCCTGCTGGCGGATCTGCAACTGGGCGGCGTGTCCGCGATGTTTAACGACGGCGCCTCCCCGGATGAAAAGAATAGCGACGTGTATGCGTTTTATCTGATGCAGGGCGGCTTGAGTTTGCCGGATCGCGATTATTATCTGAGCACCAATTTCACCAAGCAACGCGAAGCTTATGTGGCGCATGTCACCAAAATGCTGACGCTCGCCGGTGAGACCGAAGCGGACGCGAAGACGCACGCCGCGCTGGTGCTGGAATTGGAAACCGCTCTGGCCAAGGCGAGCAAGTCGCGGACCGACCTGCGCGATCCCATCGCCAACTATCACAAGTTCACCACCGACGAGACGGACGCAAAATATCCCGATCTCAAGCTGAAGACCTTCCTGGACGCTTCGGGAATCAAAGACCTTCCCGAAATAATCGTCGGCCAGCCGGAATTTTTCACGGCCTTGAATCAACTCGCAAAGGAACGGTCGCTGGACGATTGGAAGGTTTATCTCCGTTGGCATGTGTTGCATGGCGCCGCGCCGTATCTTTCCGAGCCGGTGCAGGTGGAGAATTTTGCGTTCTTCGGCACGGTTTTGAGCGGCCAACCCGCCCAGGAACCGCGCTGGCAGCGGTCGGCGCGGATGGTGGATGGCACCATCGGCGAGGCGCTGGGGCAACTTTTTGTTGAGAAATATTTTCCGCCCTCGGCCAAGGCGCGGATGGCGGCGTTGATTGACGATTTGAAATCCGTCCTGCACGACCGCCTGGAAAAAGTCCCCTGGATGACCGCGCCGACCCGCGCCAAGGCGGAGGAAAAGTTCGCCGCGTTCACGCAGAAGATCGGCTACCCGGACAAATTCCGCGATTACTCGACGGTGGAAATCCGCCGTGACGATTACCTGGGCAACGTCCAGCGCGCGGCGATTTTTGAATCGAAGCGCGAACTCGCGCGGCTTGGCAAGCCGGTGGACAAAACCGAGTGGGGCATGACGCCCCAGACCGTGAACGCTTATTTCAACCAGACGCAAAATGAAATCGTTTTCCCCGCCGGCATTTTGCAGCCGCCTTTCTTCGATATTACGATGGATGACGCCGTGAACTACGGCGCCATCGGCGTGGTGATCGGCCACGAGATGACGCACAGCTTTGACGACCAGGGCCGCAAGTATGACGCCAAGGGCAATCTGAATGACTGGTGGACGGAGGACGACAGCAAGGCGTTTGAAGTGCGCTCACAAAAATTGGTGAATCAATACAGCAATTATGTGGCGATGCCGGGCTTGAACGTAAATGGCAAGCTGACCCTGGGCGAAAACATTGCCGATCTCGGCGGCGTGAGCATTGCCTACGAGGCGCTGCAACGCGATCTGGCCCGCGATCCCTCCAAGCGCAAGCAGATTGACGGGTTCACGCCGGAGCAGCGGTTTTACCTTTCGTTCGCGCAACTTTGGCGGACGAACTGGCGCGAAGCCGAGTTGCGACGCCGCATTACGACTGACCCGCATTCACCCGGGCAATTCCGCGCCATCGGGCCGGAATCGAACACCCAGGAATTCTACGACGCGTTCGGCATCAAGGAAGGCGCACCCATGTGGCGCGCGCCGGAAGTCAGGGCCATCATCTGGTAAAATCATTTTCGAATAACTGCATTTGATTATGCCTGATAATCGCGTCGGGGTCATCGGCGGCAGCGGCCTCTATCATATCGAAGGATTCACCAACCAGAAATGGGTGCGGGTTAAAACTCCGTTTGGCGAGCCTTCGGATGAGTTTTTGACCGGGAAATTGTCCGGTCGCGAAGTGGTTTTTTTGCCGCGCCATGGCCGGGGCCACCGCATCCTGCCGAGTGAGCTAAACCATCGCGCCAACATTTACGGGATGAAAAAGCTTGGCGCGCAATGGATCATCAGCGTCAGCGCCGTCGGTTCGTTGCAGGCAAAATACCGGCCGTGCGACGTGGTGCTGATTGATCAATTTGTGGATCGGACCAAGCAGTCGCCGGCGCACACATTTTTTGGGCGCGGGATTGCGGCGCATGTGGCGTTTGCCGACCCCATTTGCGAGGAATTGCGCCAGTTGCTGCTCAAGGGCGCGCGGGCATTGAAGGCGCGGGCGCACGACGGCGGCGCTTACGTGAACATGGAAGGCCCGGCGTTCAGCACCCGCGCGGAATCCGCTACCAACCACAAGCTTGGCTACGACGTGGTGGGGATGACCAACCTGGGCGAGGCCAAATGCGCGCGCGAGGCGGAAATCGCCTACGCCACGCTCGCGATGATCACGGATTACGATTGCTGGAAAGTGGATGAGGCGCATGTGACCGTCGAAATGGTGATTGCCAATCTCATGAAAAACGCCGCGTTAGCCAAAACGGTGGTGAAGAATGTCATTGCCCAAATTCCGCCCCAACCCAACTGGCCCTGCCACAGCGCCCTCGCCAACGCCATCATGACCGACAAAAAATTCTGGCCCTCGAAAACCAAAAGCGAATTGAAACTGCTGCTGGCGAAATACGTCTGAGACCGATGTGAATGGGAGGTTGCAGGGTGGGGAGGTTCCGTTTATACTCTGACCGCAATTAATTAACGAATATGGAAACATCAAATCCGCTGTTAAGTCGTGAGAATGCCTTCACGCAAGAGGGCGCCAGGAATATGACCTTTGACGGGGCGCTGGGCAAAACCGCCGTGCTTCTTTTGATCTGCACCGTGGCCGGGTGTTTTTCCTGGGCCTCGCCGGCCTTGCAAATGCCGCTGGTCATAGTTGGAGGCTTGGGAGGTTTCGTGGTCGCGATAGTGGCGGCGTTTAAATCGCAATGGTCGCCGGTCCTTGCGCCGACTTATGCCGCGCTGGAGGGATTGGCGCTCGGCGCTATTTCGTATATGTTTGAATTGGCGTATCACGGCATCGTGCTGAACGCCATTTTGCTCACCTTCGGAGTCCTTGCTTTAATGTTGCTGTTGTTTACCTCCCGAACCATCCGCGTCACACCCGGCCTCAGGGTTGGAGTGATTGCGGCGACTGGCGCCATCGCGCTGGTTTATTTGGTGGATATGGTTTTGCGGATGTTTGGCATTCATGTCCCGTTCATCAACGAAACGGGCTGGCTCGGCATCGGCATCAGTGTGGTGATCGTCGGCGTGGCCGCATTTAATCTGCTTTTGGACTTTGACGCGATTGAGCAAGGCATCCGCTCCCGGGCCCCGAAATACATGGAATGGTATTGCGGTCTGGCCCTGTTGATCACGCTGGTCTGGCTGTATCTGGAATTGCTGCGGCTGCTCTCCAAGTTGCAAAACCGGCGTTGAAAGGGAAGATACGAGTTACACGATGCGAGATACGGGATGTCACGCGAATCGCGCATCCTGCATCTTGCATCACGCAACCGCCTCTTGGGCGGACCCGCAGTAGAATCTGTCCCGTGATAGGATAACAGAAAGTTCCATGCAGACGAGTCGTGGCGGTCTCGCGGAGTTGCAGCGTTTGCCGCGCGAGGTTTCCCGCTGGCAAAAGGCGCAACAACAATTAATGGGCGGCCGGCACAGTTACGCGCTGGCCGGCTATCGCGACCTCGTCGCGCATCATCCGCAGGTGGCGCAACTGTGGTTTGAACTGGGCATGGCGGCGGGGGGTGACCTGGATTTTGCGCAGGCGCATCAAGCTTTCCAAAGGAGTATTTCCCTGGCGGCGGACGATGTTTCACTGCTGGTTTTAATCGGCCAGCAGTACCAGAGGTTGCGGCAATTCAATCCGGCGCGGGAGTGCTACGAGCGCGCGGTGGCGGCGGATCCTGATTCGGCGCACGCGCGGCTGAGTCTGGCGGCGTGGTTCGAGCGGGAACGCCGGTTGGAGGACGCGTGGAATTGCGCTGAGGAATGCCTTAGCCGGCATCCGAAAACCGCCGAGGCGCTGTATTTCAAATCGTTTTTGCTGCATCGGCGAGGTCAAAACGAAATGGCGGCGGCGGCGTTGCGGGATTTGATCAAGTCTAATCCAGCCGAGCCGGGAGTGAAATATTCGAGCCGCCATTTGCTGGGCGTCGTGCTGGATGAACTCGGCGAATACGCGGAGGCGATGCGCTGGTTGTGCGAAGCAAAGACTCTGCTGCGCCAGACGGCGGACGCGGTGTCGCTGCAAAGAAATTACGACCAGACAGACTGGCAACGGCGCGAATTGCTGGCGGGGTTGACGCCGGAGACGATTCGCCGGTGGCGGGACGAAGGGCCGCGCAGTCCGCACCGACTGGCGTTTCTCGGCGGACATCCGCGAAGCGGAACCACCTTGGTCGAGCAAATCCTCGGGGCGCATCCGCAAGTCCTGGCATTTGACGAACCGGAGGCTTTTGCGCAGGAAGTGGCCGCGACGATCGCGCCGGCGCAATCTTCCCGGGGGTTGACACTGGACGGGCTAAACGCCCTGAGCGCGGCCAGCCGGGCGAGTTTGCGCGGGCGTTATTTCAAGAGCCTGTTGCGGGAAGTGTCGGGCGAAACGGGCGAGCGGGTTTTGGTGGATAAAAATCCCGCTCCGACGGCGTCGCTGCATCTTTGGCTACGCGTGTTCCCGGATTTGAAGGTGATTATTCCATTGCGCGATCCTCGAGACGTGGCGATCAGTTGCTTTTTTCAGAATCTGACGATGACGGCGTCGAGCGTAAATTTTCTGAGTCTGGAGCGGACGGCGCAGCACTATGCCGACCTGACGGATGTCTGGCTGCGAATGAAAGAATTGGGCGGTTTCGACTGGATCGAAACGCGCTACGAGGACGTGGTGGTTAATCTGGAACGCGAAGGTCACCGGTTGACGGAATTTCTGGGACTGCCTTGGGATCCCGCGCAGGCGAAGTATCATGAAACGGCCCGGCAGAAGTTCGTCTTCGCGCCGACTTATCACGAAGTCACCCAGCCGGTGCATCAACGCGCAGTGGGGCGATGGGAGCATTACGCGGACGCGCTCCAGCCGGTGATGGGAAAATTGGAAACCTATTGCAAAGTCCTCGGTTACTCCTGAGCTGCGCTCGCCGATTATCTATGCGAACCGGAAGGTTTGGGAGTGAAGGGAGCTTCAAGAACCAGTTGCCCGGCTGGTTCATCAATGGTGACGAGGGAAAATTGCGAGAGCAATCCGGAGCCTAACAGCCCGGCTTCTCCCGCCAACAGTTGTTCCGTTTGCAATCCGGTGGAGACCTCTTTCAAGGTGGTCTGGCCAAGATGCACGGTCTTGGTGTGATGCCGGATGAGCTGGCTGCTGATGCCGACGCCCAGTTCCTGGGACGAATATTTGCCGGCGAAGTCGGTTGGCGAAACCGCCCAATGCAGGGCGGAAGCGCAACCGGTATCCAGGCGCGCCCAGGCCTTGCCGAAACCCTCGACTTCTATGGGCACCCGCAAACGCGAAGACTCGACTTGCAGCGGCAGGACTTCGGCGGCCGAGCCTGGCTGATAATCTTCCAGCAAACGAATCTTATGTTTTGCGAAATCAATCTGCACGACACGTCCGGCAAAAAAATCGGCTCCGAGAAGACCATCCACCCCATGCTGGCAGGCGGCGCTCAATACCGAGAGGTCCATGGCTACATAATTTGTGGGCAATGAAACTCCGCCCAATCGCGCCGACAAATGCTCTGGCCAGTATCCGAGAGTGGTTGCGTTGACTCCCCGGATGGTGACCGGCTTGCCCAACGCCAAGTGAAGCCGCTGCGCGGCGGGGAGATCAATCACGCTGGCCTCGGCGCCCGAATCCAGAATAAAATTCAAAGGCTTGGCGCTTTGCGGACTGTTCACCTGGATCCAGATTAATCCGCCGCGCGACTTGAACGGAATTTCGCACAATGGGTCAGCCCACGCGGAAACTCCCGGCAATAAAAAAAGCAGCAGGCTGAACCATTTCAACCCGCGCTTAATAAATCTGGTTTGATTTTGCATTCTTACCACGTCACCGTGCCCCAGAAGTCCCGGATCGGATAATCAAAAGCCGCACCAAAGGCGTAAAAATAAAATCAAAATTCGTAAGTTCCGAATCCACCTTCGCGCTACTGCAAGCCTGAAGCCACTTGGAGAACAGCATTGGCGACTTAAAAAATCCCTGGGAGAACAAAAATGGAATCCCCAACCATGTTGGCAAACGCTGCATCGCACAACGCAAGCAAAATTCATTCCGGATTCGTTAACATTCATAACATGCTATACCATAACATGATAGGTAATGCGAGTGAGGAGGGGACCCGCTAAATTGCCATTCTTTTTGACCACGCTGGATAATTTTGTTCAGGCTAAAATGGACCAGCTATTGACATTTTCTGGGCAGCGATTTACCTATTAGAATATATCATTCTTCCATGAGCGAAAACAACTTTCGCCTAATAGAAGAGAAAGGTTTGTGATGAACGCAATCAGCCTTATATCCAAAATCGGATCAGGCGTGGCAGTGGCGGCGGTGCTCGGGATGTTGAGCGCGTTGCCGGCGCAGGCAGGAGGCGGGAACGGCCAGATGAAAATCACCCACGCCCCGACCCCCTACCGCAGCACGCCGGTTCAGTCTGGCCCGACCGACAGCAAAGCCAAGACGGCAGTGACCGAATCCAAGCCAACCGAATTCCAGGTCGCCGTGATGGCGAAATCGCCATCACAACCGGTGGCTCGGCGTTCTGTTTTTATACACAGATAATCGCGGGGAAGTGTAAAACGCCCTCCAATTGCGGCGGATTCACTTCCGCGTCATTTCATGTGTCTGGAGGGTCGTCCGGTGCAGCCCGGCGACGTCTGGCATTTCCGCGGTTCCATTCCTCTGCCAATAATTGTTCGATTTCACATGACGGCGAACAGTTCCCCGCTGAACGGGAGCAGAGCGATTTACTTTTTCTTGAAGTAGATTTCCTGCAGATTCCAAGCGAGGCGGTTCGGGTCAAGAGTGGTGCCGCGAACATTGCCGATATTGTTCCGGGCTGCGGCGAAGGCTTTCTGGGAAATGGTGGGAATCATGGGCATTTGCTCGGCCAGAATGGCTTGGACTTCGTCGTAATATTTTTTGCGCTCCGTTTGATCCAGGGTTTGCAATTGGAGGTTCATCAGTTCATCCATGCGGGCCTCCCATGGAGTGGAAGGGGTCTTTTGGAGGCGATACCAAACATGGTCCCAACTGCTCGATCTGAGAATGTTCATGCTATTGACCGGGTCGGGGGATCCGCCGGCCCATCCCAGCAGGATGCACTCCCAATCCTGTGAGTTATCCATTTTATCAATGAGCGCGTTGAACTGGAGCGGTTGGAAGGTGAGCTGGATGCCGAGACGCTTGAGGTCTTCCTGAATGAGCACGGCGCTTTTTTCACGACGGTCATTGCCCGCGTTCGAGTTCATAATGAACGTGATGGGATGGCCTTCGTCATCGGCCAGCGTACCATCGCCGCGGTCCTTGATGCCGATTTCCGCAAGGAGGGCGCGCGCTTTGGCTGGGTCGTAGGGATATTGCTGGATATTGGGATTATACCAATTGGTGGCGGCGGCGGAGACGAAGCTATAATTAGGCGCGCCGTGCCCGGCAAGCCCGGATTTGACGATGGCTTCACGGTCAATGGCATAGGAAATGGCCTGGCGAAATTTCGGGTTGCGAAACCATTTGACTTTGATCGGATCAACGTAGGGAGCGCCAGTCTTGGGGTTCTTTTCCGGATTTTCGTTTAGATGAACCATATCGTGCTCGGAGGCGAGGCCGAGGTCGAGCACCTGAAAACCACCCTTGTCGGCTTCGGACCGGAAATGTTCGTATTCCTCGGGCCGCACGATTTCCTGCAGGTCAGCCTTGCCGCTGAGGAAGACGAGAGACATGGCATTCATGTCGGGCACGATGGCGTAAACCACCTCGTCGAGATACGGCAGGCGGGTGCCCTTGCTGTCCACCATCCAGTAATCCGGGTTGCGTTCCAGGATGACGTATTGGCCGGGCTTGAAGTCCTTGAGCCGGAAAGGGCCGCAGGTGACAACCTCCGAGGGCTTGGTGTTGAGGCCGTAGGCGGATGCGAAGGATTTGTTTTTTACCGCATCCGCCAGAATATGTTTCGGCATGATCGGCACCACGCCGAAGAATTCGAGGAAAGGCGCGTAGATGTTCGGGGTGACGACCTGGATCGTGTCATCATCAATTTTGGTGACGATGAAATTTTTCTTATCAATCTGGAATTGATCACGGGTGACGTTGATGATGTCCGGGTTGTAAATAATGTCATTCCAGGTGAAAACGACGTCGTCGGCATTCAGCGGCTGGCCGTCGCTCCAGCGAAGGCCTTTGCGGAGGTGGAAGGTCCAGGTTTTGTTGTCGGAAGCAACCGACCAGGAATCGGCGAGGCCGGGATAAGGTTTTTCCGTGGGGGCGTCCACGATCACGAGACCGCCGTTCATGCGGTAGGTGAGATCGGTAGTTGAGGTTTCGCTGCTGGTGATGGGATTGAAAGTCTTGGGATCGCCGAAGAAGGCCATCACGAGGCGGCCGCCGCGAATGCCCGGTTCACACTGGGCGACCGCCGGAGAAGGAGGCAGCGGATGGCTTTGGGTTTCACTGGTGGGGGGCGGGGACTGTGGCTCCTGTTTGTGTCCGCAGGCGGAAAGAAATACGGCGAGAAGCGTGGCGAAGAGGACGGAAGCGCTGGATTGAAATTTTCTCATGGGTTGATTCTGACTGGTTGGCGGGAAATTTAAAATTCAAAATTAAAAAGGAATGCGCGCGCTCCAGCTTGATCCCGAGTGTTTTTAGGCAAAAAGCGCATTCGACGGCGTTATTAAAACATGCTATGCACGAAATTGTTGAGGCCGCGGAGGACGCCGCCGTTGTTTTCCGGATCGTAATACCGGCCCCGGGTGCGTTCGAGGTTGATCTGGACGAGGATGCCGACGGTTTGAGCGCCGCGACCGTGATCGCGGATGGCATCTATGCCGTAGCCATAGTCGAGGAGCACATTCCAGGCGTCGGATTTGGAGTGGTAGCTGAGGCCGCCGCCGACGCCGGAGTTCAAATGGCCGGGTTGTTCCAGGCCGGGAAGATATTCCATGGTGGCAGTGCTGGCGACGGCGGTGATGGCGAACCGCTTGGCGGGATCGAGGGGCACGGAGTAATTGGCGTTGACGAGCGCGAAACGGGTGGCGCTGAGTTCCTGATAAAAATAACCTGGCAGGCTGAGCGGAAATTCAGCGGCCAGCGGCAGGAAACCACCGAGACGATAAGCGCTGAAGCGATCGGCATCCATGCTGTCGCCCGCGGTGATGCTGATCATGAAGTTTTGTTTGGACTCGGGGAGGGTGTAGGCCAGCAGCGCGCGGCACCAGAAAAGTTGGGAAAGGGATTCAACGTGGCGGTCGTTATTGTAACCGTAATCGCCGGAATTCAGGCGGAACTGGCCCTCATACCAGACGGATAATTCCATGGCGAGTTCCGGCGTGAGGACCGGTTCCTTGCCGCCGAAGCGCAGGCCGGTGCGGACGTTGAAACCGGTGAGGTCATTTGGCAGGACGAAGTTTGGCGCGGTGTCGTCGCGGATGTAATCGGCGTAATGGGCCTCTCCGCGAAGGATGCCGCTGAGCGGGATGAGCTCGCCGGGGTCGAACAAATGGTAAATGCTGCCGGAACCCGTGACACCGTGGCCGATGAAGGACTCGGCCTTCAAATATTTTCCCTCGCGGGTTTCGTAGTAGCTGTCCGCAAAACCGCCGCCCGCGAGGCCGACGCCGACGTCCGTGTTCGGGCCGAGCAGATGGCTGAAGCCAAGTTCGGAGTCCACATAGACCGGGGCCACGGCGAGGCGGAGTGTGAGGTTGGAATCACTGAGAAAGTCCGGCTGGTTGTAATAATAGAAGGCGTAGGCGGAAAGCGGCGACTGGCCCTCAATGGACTGGTTGTAGCCGAACTGGACCAACTCGCGCTTGACGGGGTCAATTTGCGCGACGGCGGCGCACGGAAAGAGCACGACCGGGAACAGGAGACCGATGAGCCAGCGCCTGGAATTCAACACGCACATTAACTAGCCAAATCCCCGGCTCGCGGCAAGCGGTAACTGGCTGGTTCACTTTTGCGGGAAATGACAAATTTCGACGGCCTGCCGCGCTTGCCGCACGGCAGGCTGGCCCTAATGAATCAAAAATGCCCAAGGCTTCAGAACTTCACCGTAAAACTCGCCATGATCGCGTGCGTTCCGATGTAACTGCCTTCACTGGGGATGGCGGCGAGGAACTTATAACCGATTCCCACGTCGCTGATGGGGTTGAGGCGGAACCGCACACCGGCCATGGCGGACACGGCGGGATTGATGGCGTCGCTTTCGCGCTCGAATCCGAAATATCCCGGACGATGGATTCTGGCTTCCGAATAGTCACCGCCCCCGCCGAGGCCAATGTAAGGCACGACAATGGAATCCGTGTTCAGTTTGAGCACCAGGTTGGCCAGTAGCGGCACCTGGTAATAGTCGCCCCGCAACGAGTTTGGGTTGCCGGACTGTTTGACCGAATTCAGATAATTGTAGGCCACTCCAGTTTCGAATTCCGCACCCAGGGTGAATTGGCGCGTGGCCAGGAAATTAAAGCCCGGTTCCGCGTCGAAGCGCACCCCCGGCCGCGCGGAAAAATTTCCCGGAAAGCCGAACCGGGCGCTGTGGAAATCCGTCATGAAGTCCGGACCCAGATCGGCGTTGAAATAAAAGCCGAAATCATTGCCGGGATAGGAAACATAAGCCGGCGCATACACCGGCGCGTAATAAGGCTGGGCGCTCGCCGCAGCGAGTCCCAGAAAGCTGGCGCAAGCCGCAGCGCCCAAGACACGAACTGGCAGATATTTCATAGTACAAGGTTTTTTCATATTCAATTTTCCATTCCTCCTTTGGACGCTCCAAACGGGTGTTTTATTGAATCATTCTTTCATCGCAGACAAGCGCTTTTGCCCGGCGAATCAAATCTCCATTCATTGATTAGATGAGTTTGGTCATTTTGTGCATCATCCTCCCTGCCTAAATTGTGCCATCCGAAACAATTCATTCGCAGGCCCTTCTTGAAATCGCCCGGCGCATTTTGCAATCGTCGCCATGGTAGAATTGCGTTTCGCAAGACTTGGCGTGTTGAAGGTTGCGCCGGGAGGTGGCGGGCGGTATGCTTCGGCCATGAAGACGGTCAAAAAACTCTTGCACACACGGTATCGCGTGGACGATCTCGAACGGACGGTGAAGTTTTATCGCGAGGTGCTGGGATTGGCGGAAGTGCGCCGGCACAAGTCCTCGCGCGGTTCGGAACTGGTCTTTATGAAAGCGCCGGAAGGCGAAGAAGTCATCGAACTATGCCATTACCCGGCCAGCGGACCGGTGCAGGTGCAGGCGGATTTGACGCACCTGGCGTTCGAAGTGGACAGCCTGGAGGAGTTTGGCAAACATCTGGCGTCGCACGGTTATAAATATTCCGACGGCCCGCATCTGCGGCCCGACGGCGGCGGCATCGCGTTTGTGGACGCGCCCGAGGGTTACGAGATTGAGTTGATCCAAAAGCCGAAGTTGATGGGACTCTGAGAAGCGCGGAATTCGGAGTGCGGAGCGCGGAGTTGGGGAAAGCTCCAAGCGCCAACATCCAAGCTCCAGAGAAGCACCAAACTTCAAATTCCAAGTTCGACGACGATTTGCCTTGGTTAATTGAATGTTGGAGCTTGAGATTTCTCTGGTGCTTGGATGTTGGAGCTTGGTGATTAATGGCGTTGAAATTTGGAGCTTACAACCGGATGTTAAATTTTTTGAGAAAATGATCTTTCGCGCTCGCCATTTCGAGTATGTGTTTCCGCGTCCGGGGTTGGTCATGGGCATCGTGAATGTGACGCCGGATTCGTTTTCGGACGGCGGTCAATTTTTTGACCACTCCGCGGCGGTGACCTTGGGCGAAGAATTGGAGCGGCAGGGCGCGGAAATCATTGATGTGGGCGGGGAGTCCACGCGTCCGGGCGCGAAGCCGGTAAGCGAGGCGGAGGAATTGCGGCGGGTGATTCCAGTGATCACGGCGCTGGCCGCGCGGGTGAAGGCGGCCATTTCAATTGATACCATGAAGCCGGCCGTGGCGCGGGCCGCGCTGGCTGCGGGCGCGAGCATCGTGAATGACGTGGGCGCGAGCCGCGCGGAGGACGCGATGTGGAAATTGGTGGCGGAAACGGGCGCGGGTTATGTGGTGATGCACAGCCAGGGCACGCCGCAAACGATGCAGATCAATCCGGTTTATAGCGACGTGGTGGTGGAGGTGGGGGCGTTTTTTGCCGAGCGTTTGGAGCGGTTAATTGCGGGGGGAGTCAAGGCGGAGCAAGTGGTCCTTGATGTGGGTATCGGATTTGGCAAAACAGTCGAACATAATTTGCAGTTGCTCGCGGGGCTGGAGAGTTTTAAAAGATGGGAGCGGCCTTTGTTGATTGGCGTTTCGCGCAAATCGTTTTTGGGCAAGATTACGGGGAATGCCCGGACGGAACGGCAACCGGGAGTGCCCGGCACTACCGGCACCGACCGTTTGCCCGGCGCTCTGGCCTGCACGGCCCTGGCGGCGGAGGCGGGAGCGCAACTGTTCCGAAATCACGACGTGGCGGCGACGGTGCAGGCGCTGCGGATGACGGAAGCGATAATGGCCGCAAGAAAATGACGGACCTGATTATCTTGCTCCATGGCTGGCAGTCAGCCTGGCGACCCGCGTTGGAGATCATCCTTCTCGCGGTGGCGATTTATTATGTACTGATGTTCGTGCGGGGCACGCGGGGTTGGTCGGTCGCGGTGGGATTTCTGCTGCTGCTGGCGGCCACACTGGTGACCTGGAAACTGAAACTGGCGGTAGTCACGTGGCTGCTCGACAAAATTTTCCCCTTCTCGGCGTTCGCGGTGCTGGTGATTTTCCAGCCGGAATTGCGCCGCATGCTCTCGGAACTGGGCAACCTGCCGCTGTTCTACACCGCGCGGGAGCAGCGGGAAAATATCGAGGTGATCATCCAGGCGATGGAACGGCTCGCGGAAGTGAAGATCGGCGCGCTGGTCGCGGTCGAGCAGGCGATTCAATTGCATGACGTCGTCGAGTCGGGCATCGTGGTGGATTGCGCGGCCACGCCCGAAATGCTGGAGACGATTTTTTTCCCAAACAACGCGATCCACGACGGCGGCGTGATTTTGCGCGGCGACCGGATTGCCTACGCGGCCTGCATTTTTCCGCTGACGCAACGGCAGGATTTGAACAAATCGCTGGGCACACGGCACCGGGCGGCGATTGGTTTGACGGAGGAGACGGACGCGGTGGTGGTGGTGGTGTCCGAGGAAACGGGTTTGATTTCGTATGCTTACAAAGGGCAGTTGGTGCGCGGCGTGAGCCAGGAGGCGTTGCGGGCCTTCCTGACTTCGGTGCTCGTGAAAAGCAGCCAACCGCACAATCTCGTGGTGGCCTCGGCAAAACTGCTTGGTGGGCGGCGTCCCGCGCAATCCGTGACTCCGGAAAAGTCCGAAGTCAAATAATATGCCCATGCGCAAATACATCATGGACAATTTCTGGTGGAAGCTGCTCTCGCTGCTGCTGGCGGCATTGACGTGGCTGACCATTTGGACGGCCTTCCAGAAAGATCAGGATTTGCGCGAATCCCCGGTGGTGACCTCGGCCAGCCGGAGTTTTCCCGCCATACCCATTACACTGATGACCTCAACCTTGAACCAGAATCAATATCACGTGGACCCGACCACGATTCCTGTGGAAGTCAGCGGATCCACGGGCGAGCTCGCAAAATTGCAGGAACGCGAAATACGCGTCTTCGTGGACGTGACCGACGCGGGAGAGGAAAAGAGACTGCGCCGGATCATCCAATTGCAAGTGCCGGAGGGTTTGGTGGTCACCAACCTGGCCAAATCCCCCTACGCGATGGTGGAGCGGGTTCCGGTGGCGAAGTGAGGGTGTGCATTTGAAAAGCGCAGGACCATACACCATCATGGCATAGGCCTGCATAATCGAATCAATCACTCGCCAAATTTCCTGCTTTCCTCCGAGAATCAAAAATACTCGCAAGCCCGCCTCGCGTTGCTCGAAAGTGATTTTTTGATTTGGCTCTGAACCCGGGGTAGGCCCTCTGTGAATCGGGCCAACCCTGGGCTGGGTTATGAAACCTCGTTGAGGTTTTCAGAGGGGCAGGGAATATAATCTTGCATAATCAAATGAACTAAATTTTGAATTCCCGGGATTTCTGACGCGGCAAAAATGAGTTGGGCTTGATGTGCCGGGTCCACTAAATCGGCTCTGGCTCAAGTTGGTGATGACGCGAAAATTTCCCGTTCTTTCCGACAACCTCAACGAGGTTGTGTAATAAAGCCCAGGGTTGCCCCGTACGCGGGGCTACCCTGGGTGAATGTTCAAAAAATCCCCCACACTTTCGAGCGAAGCGAGGCGAGCTCTCGAGCATCTTCGTCTGCGGCACACGCCGTCAGTGAATGCGACGAAGTGGTTTGAGGCCACAAAGAAAGGCCATCCTGGGTTTGTCCTTTGCCTTCGCGAACCGCAGAGCGGAACCAAAATATTTGCGCTGTAGTTCCACCTGTGATATGGTTTCGCACGCAGGAGTACGGTTCCTTGACATCTTTCCGCCGTCGCGAGGGACGCTATGGCCCGACAAGTCCGGTGTCTCGAAAGACGCTTAAGCAACACAAGCTTGGCGGATGTAAAATTCAGCGCCATTTGAAATTCCGAATGGACGCAGAGGGAATTTTTTGTCCCGGTTCAAATCCTGGAGGCGTTACATTCTGCGCCTCCGCTGACTAGGAATTTTTTGCCGGTTCCACCTTCCGTCAAAGCCGAGTCGCACCTGGTCGCACCAAGTCAAACCACTTTGACCGGTGCGACTGTCTCTTTTTGTGCAGCAAACCGCCATAACGACGACGACCGTACCGCTTGGTACCGCTTAAATTCGGATAAATTCGCCTGACGGAGAAAGAAATTATTGTGAGTGTGCCCTCTATTTATCCGCAGCTTTGCTGCGCTTGGAGCAATGCTCCGCGTTCCGTTTCGCGTTCGGACGAACCTCCCACCTGTCCGGCTTTCAATGTAGTCAGCAGCGCTTTAAGACTTTCATCGCGCCGCCAGCCTGATATATTCGACGCGATGTTTCAGACTCAGGATTTGAACGTAACCGAATTCGTGCGGCTTTCGACGCCGCGCGCGTTGAAGGCGGAATTGCCCACGACGGAAACCGCGAATGCCACCGTCGCGCGCAGCCGCCAGGCCATTGGACGCATCCTGCACCAACAAGATCCGCGCCTGCTCGTCATTGTGGGGCCATGCTCGATTCACGATGTCAAAGGCGCGTTGGAATACGCCGACAAGCTCAACGTCCTGCGCCGGGAACTCGCCGATCAGATGGAAATCGTGATGCGGGTTTATTTTGAAAAGCCGCGCACCACCATCGGCTGGAAGGGTCTGATTAACGATCCGTTCCTGGACAATTCGCATGACATCGAGGCCGGCCTGAAAAAAGCGCGGCGATTGCTGCTCGACATCACCGGCTCGGGCCTGCCCGCCGCCACGGAATTTCTCGATCCCATTATCCCGCAATACATCGCGGACCTGGTCAGTTGGGCGGCGGTTGGCGCGCGGACGACGGAATCCCAGACGCACCGCGAAATGGCCAGCGGCCTTTCGATGCCGGTCGGCTTCAAGAACGGCACGGATGGCAGTTTGCAAATCGCCATTGACGCGATGGGCGCGGCGATGCGGCCGCACAGTTTTCTTGGCATTGACCAGGATGGCATCACATGCATTGTGCGCACGACGGGAAATGCCGCAGGCCATGTGGTGCTGCGCGGCGGGCGGTTGCGCACGAATTACGACGCCGCGAGCATCCGCGAGGCGGAAACGAAACTCGCGCAGGCCGGTTTGCGCCCGGGCCTGATGGTGGATTGCAGCCACGCCAATTCCGCCAAGCAGCACGCGGTGCAGGAGGAAGTCTGGCGCAGTGTGATCGAACAACGCGCCGCCGGCACGCGTTCGCTGACGGGCGTGATGGTCGAGAGTTATTTGCAGGAAGGCAACCAGCCGTTTCCCCAGGACCCCGCCAAATTGCAATACGGCGTTTCCATCACCGACGCGTGCCTTGGCTGGGACGTGACGGAACGAATGCTCCGCCGGGGCCACGCCATTTTAAAGGAAGCCAAATCACCGGCGGTGGCGGCGGTTTGATTATGATTGGTATGTTCCCATTTACGATTTCATTTTCAATAAAACGAGGTTCATCGAGCCTTGCTGAAGGCGATAGAGAACGAGCTGTTTGTCGGGACGAGCCTCATAAAAAAGCAACCAGCGGGGAAAACCAGAAATGCGCCACGAGCGAATGCCCCCCGGTGAAAGGTCTTTTCGTGGTCGCCCGAGAAAGGGATGAATCTCTAATTGACAGATGGTTTCCTTCAGGGATTGATACCAGGCTTCGGCGACCTCGGTGCCGGCCTTTTCTTGCAGCCATGTCAATTCCTCAGCCAGATCAAGCAGAAACTGGGGCCGCTTAAGGGTCTGGCTCACGCGGCCTTGCGCTTCAATACTCGATTACGGATTGCGTCCATTTCCTTTTCGGTCAAAGGTGTGGCGGGTCCGCTGGCGAGAGCCTCGTCAATCCATTTCTGGTCTCGTTTGGAATTCAATGCCGCGTCAATTTCAAAAGTCCGTTCGACACGCGCCAAGACTTCCTGGTTCAAGCTGCGAAAGTTTGCCGCAGCCTCCTGCTTTAACTGTCCGTGAAGGTCTTCCGGTATGCCCTTGATAGTGATGCTCGCCATGGAAAAACCATAATGCAACCGTGCGGGACGTCAAGCCGAACGATGCCCATTTCAAGATCGTTTGAACGTGGGAATTCAGAATGATGACGCAATCCGCTTTTTCTTGATTTGACATCGCGCCCATCCGGGAGATTACTTGAGCCAAATGACGGTTACATTCACAGACATCCAAACAGCGGCGGAGCGCATTGCCGGCCACGTCGTCCAATCGCCTTGTCCACTCTCCCTGCGCTTGTCCGAAGCGACGGGCATGAGGATTTTTTGCAAGCAGGAGTATGCGCAGCGCACCGGCAGCTTCAAGGAACGCGGCGCGCGCAACGCGCTGTCGCTGCTCACGCCGGAACAGAAGCGGGTTGGAGTCATCGCCGCATCGGCGGGCAATCACGCGCTGGGGTTGGCGTTTCACGGAAAGCTTCTCGGCATCCCCGTCACGGTGGTCATGCCGCGGTTTGCGCCGCTGACCAAGGTGACGAACTGCCGGCGGCTCGGGGCGAACGTGGTATTGCACGGCGCGGACCTGGGCGAGGCCCGCGTTCACGCCGAGCAGATGATCGCCCAAAGCGGATTGACTTACATCAACGGCTTCGACGACCCGGCGATCATCGCGGGGCAGGGAACCATTGGGCTGGAAATTGCCGCGCAAGTGCCGGACGTGGATGCGGTGATTGTGCCGGTGGGTGGCGCGGGGTTGATCGCCGGCATGGCGCTGGCCCTGAAAACGCTCAAGCCCGGTGTGAAAATCTTTGGCGTTGAGCCGGAACGAGCCGCGAGTTACACGGCGGCGCTCGCGGCCGGCCATCCGGTTGTCGTCCAACTCAAACCCACGCTGGCGGATGGCTTGAGCGTGGCAAAAGTCGGCGAGAATGCGTTTCGCCTTGCCCGCGATCTGGTGGAAAAAACTTTGCTCGTCGGCGAACACGGAATTGCGCTGGCGATCCTCCGCTTGATTGAATTGGAAAAAACCGTGGTGGAAGGAGCCGGGGCCGCGCCGCTGGCCGCGTGCCTGGCCGGATTGGTTCCAGAGTTGAAGGGCAAGACCGTCGTGCTGCCATTAAGCGGGGGTAACATTGACACGCCCATTCTTGGCCGTGTGCTCGAACGCGGCCTGGCCTTCGATGGCCGGCTCGCGCGTTTCACCGCGACCATCAGCGACCGGCCCGGTGGCCTGGCGCGGTTCGCGAGTTTGATCGCGGAAACCGGCGCGAGCATCATCGAAATCACCCACGACCGCGCCTTTTCCACCGAGGACATTACGACGGTCAACGTCCATTGCATCGTGGAAACGCGCGATGCAGAACACATCGCCAAATTGCGCGAACGGCTCGAATCGGAGGGCTTTCCGGTTTCAACCGGCATGTAAATGCCATCGTCATCTGTTGAATCAATTCAAGCGCAACTCTTTTTTCAATGCCTCCGCCAGCACTTCATACTGCGGGAGCGAATTGTATAGTTGCGCGGATATGCGGACCAACCGCTTGGGCAGCGCGGGCCAAATCATGATGGGAACTTCGATATTGTGCTTTTCCAGCAGGCGATTTTGCAGTGGATTGATGAAGAATGGAGCGACCGGTGGTTCGTTGGGCGGATTGTCGGGCAACGGAATCGAGGCCATGGTGCCGATGAATTCGTCCGGGCAGGGCGCGGGAACGTTCAAGGCGTCGCAAATAATTTTTCTGCCGGCGAGCGCCAGGGCGTGGTTGCTCGCCATGACTTCCGGCCAGCCGCCGGGCAGCATTGCGCCGACTACCCGCAACACCTCCGGCACGCACAAGGCTGGCGAGGAATCGCCGGTTCCGGGCCAGCCGAACTCGATCAAAAAGCGCGAGCGGTCGGTGCGCCGCGAGTTGGCGCCGTGGCTGATGATGAGCGGGCGGATTAAATTCTGGCGATCCGGCCGGACATATAAAAATGCCACCGTCTTGGGTGAGCAAAGCCATTTGTGGCAATTGCCGGTGTAGTATGCCGGGCCAAGCGCCTCCAGGTTCAAGGGCACCATGCCCGCCGTGTGCGCGCCATCCACGAGTGTGTCCACGCCGCGCTCGGCGAGTTCACGCAGCAGGGCGGCGATGGGCATGACCATGCCGGTTTCGCAGGTCACATGGTTCACGAGCAGAAGTTTCGTGCGCGGCGTCACGCAGCGCGTGATGGATTCGACCAATTCCGCCGCCGTCTTGAACGGAAACGGCACCCTGGCCACCACCACTTTTGCGCCGGAGTTATCAGCGACAAAATTCAGCGCGTTGCGGCAGGCATTGTATTCCTGGTCGGTGACGAGCAATTCATCCCCGGGTTGGAATTTCAGCGAGCGCAGCACGGTGTTCACGCCGGCGGTCGCATTCTGGACAAAAACCAGGTTATCGGACTTCGCGCCGAGAAAATCCGCCAACGCGCTCCGCGCTGCATCGAGCATGCCTTCAAGATCCCGCACGAGGAATTTGACGGGTTGGCGTTCGAGGCGGTCGGACAACTGACGCTGGTAAGCGAGCACTGCGCGCGGGCAACTGCCGAACGAGCCGTGGTTGAGGAAAACGACTTGGGGATCGAGCATCCAGTTGGCCGGATCGCTCGCGGGTTTATTTAATTGATACATTTCCTGGTTCATATCCAAAGGCGATAGCGTAACACATCCCGACGAGATGAGTTCAATCGAAAAATTTACCGTCGTCCCATCTGGGAGATTATTTTTACCGCAGAGACACAAAGACGAAGAGAAAAAGATGCGAGACGCGGGATGCCGGATACAACAGGTTGCCTCCGGTATCTCGCATCGCGCTTCCTGAATCCCGCATCAGCGTCCTGCTCACTGTAGCCAGGCCATTCTTGCCTAGCACACAGGCCGCTAGGGTAATAATTGCCCGGTGCGGCGCTTCGGTCACGTCAAAACCCCTTGTTTTAGGCCATTTTGGCACGCTGGCATCGCGAGTGCTAAAAAACCGAAAGTTTATCGCTATGATTGACGCATTATTCGGCAATTCGAATTATCTGGCCGCCAAGAAAATGCTGGACGCCAACGTCCTGCGTCATGAGGCCATTGCCAGCAATCTTTCCAATATCGAGACCCCCAATTACAAGCGTCTCGATGTCTCGCCGTCCTTTGAAACCCAGTTGAGCCAGGCGGTCTTGGCGCGGGACACCGACCAAATCTCGAACCTTCAGCCCCAACTCGCGGTGGACGCCTCGGCCAATTCCAGCCGCAGTGATGGCAACACCGTCCAATTGGAAAATGAAATGCTGAAGCTCAACCAAAACATGGTCGAACACTCGCTCGAAACGCAATTGGTGAGCAGCGAACTGCTGAAAATGCGCACCGCCATCACCGGCAAAGATTGATTTGAATTATGATAAACCTCCTGTCCGGCATTGATAGCACCGCCGCCGCGCTGAACGCCGAGCGGATCCGCATGGATGTGGTTTCGGAAAACATCGCGAACGTCAACACCACCAAGGGTCTCGATGGCAAGCCTTATCAGCGCCAGCAAGTGATGTTTGAATCCATTCTCAAGGCGCAGCAAGACGGCGACCCGACCGGTTCCGGCGCTCAATCCGTGGCCATCGCCCAGGTCGTCAAGGACAACCGCCCGCCGCGCATGGTTTACAATCCCACACATCCTGACGCCGACGCCGACGGCATGGTGGCCATGCCCGACATCAATATCAGCGAGGAAATGGTGGACATGATTGCCAGCTCGCGCTCGTACGAGGCCAATCTCGCCGTCGCCAAGAATGCCCGCTCCATGGCGATGCAAGACATCGCCATCGGCAAACATTGATAAACAATCACCGCTCAAATGGACGCACTTTCAGCATTAAAGATGATGACCCCGCCCGACATGGGGGCCAAGCTGAACAACGTCATCACGAATGCCAAGGCGAACACCATTTCACCGGCGGAATTGCAGCAGCTCAATCCCGATCTAGCGGCTTCGAGTTCCGGCATCGGCGCCACTCAAACTGGCGGTTCGTTCCAAAATTTGCTGACCAATTTTGTCTCGGAGGTCAACGACAAGCAGAATGCCGCGAACGATGCCATCACCGGGCTGATGAGTGGCAAGAATGTTTCCCTGCATCAAGCCATGATTTCGTCCGAAGAAGCCAGCGTCTCCTTCTCGATGATGGTTGAAGTGCGCAACAAACTCCTGGATTCCTACCAGGAACTCATGCGGATGCAGATATGAGTCAGGTGAATGAAACCATTTTAAACGCGGATCAATCCGTGTTGCGTATTGCGTGTTGCGTGAAAAAAAACGGAACACGCGACACGCAATACGCAACAAAGCCCCCGACAAGCTAAAGCTTGAACTCTGAACAATTTCATGAACAAAAATCTTACCCAAATCACCCAGCAGCTCACCGGCATCTGGAAGCAGCTCGGCCTGAACCAGCGCATCAGCATCGTGATGGCCACCGCGCTGGTGTTCGTCGGGCTGGGCCTCATGGCGTTCTGGTCCAGCCGCGCGGATTACTCCCTGCTTTACGGCAAGCTGGATGAATCCGAGGCCGCGAAAGTCATCGCCGCGCTCGACGAATCCAAGACGCCCTACAAAATCAGCCGGGGCGGCGGGGCGATTCTCGTGCCTTCAGACAAGGTTTACCAGGTCCGCATGCAAATGGCCGGCAAGGGCATTCCGCGCGGCGAAGGCGTGGGCTTCGAGATTTTTGACAAGGCCAATTTCGGCATTTCGGATTTCGTCCAGCGCGCCAATTACACCCGCGCCGTCCAGGGCGAACTCGCGCGCACCATCAGCCAGCTTGACGAGGTGGAATCCGCCCGCGTCATGCTCGTGATGCCTGAGAACCGGTTGGTCTCGGACAGCACGCGCAAGCCCACCGCTTCAGTGTTCGTCCGCGTGAAAGGCAATGGCCAATTGTCCTCGTCCGCAGTGAGTTCAATCCGTTTTCTGGTCGCCAACAGCGTCGAGGGCTTGCAGGCGAACAATGTTTCCGTGGTGGACAACCAGGGGAATGTGCTTTCCGAGAACCAGGAACCCGATTCCGTGGCGGGCCTTTCCAGTAATCAGCTCATGGCCCGGCGCAATTTCGAGCAATATCTCACGAAAAAAGCCGAGGGCATGCTGGAAAAAGTCCTCGGCCCCGGCCAGGCCGTCGTGCGGATTTCCGCCGACATCAACTGGGACACCATCACCCGCACCGAAGAGAAATTTGATCCGGACGGCCAGGTCGTTCGCACCTCGACAATTAATGATGAGAATACGGAAACCACGGCCGCCTCCATCGGCGCTGCCGGTGGCGCTCCTGGACTCGCCGCGAACGGCGCTCCCGACGGCGGCACCAATGCCGCGGCCGCCACGCCGGTCAACGCCAGCCACACCAAGAAAAAAGTCACGAACAACCAGTACGAAATCAACAAGAGCACGAGCAACATTCTGCAGGCCGCGGGCGGTTTGAAACGCATTTCTAGCGCGGTGTTTGTCGCGCAACGATTTGAAGGCAAAGGCGCCGACCGCAAGGCTGTGCCCCGCTCGCCCGAGGAAATCCTGAAAATCCGCCGCATCGTCCAGAGCGCGCTCGGCATCCAGGAAAACGACACCACCCGCAAGGATGAACTCACGGTCGAGGAAATGCCGTTCAACGATCAGACCGAGGAATTGACGCAGAAATTTGAACAGCAGGACAAGCGGCAATTCTGGGTGGACCTGGCGCAGAAGTGCATTTATCCGGCGCTGGCGATTGGCATCGTTTTCATGTTCTGGCGCATGCTTAAAAACACCAAGGTGGATGAGATCCCCATCGGCGTTCCGATTGGCAACGGCAATGGCAATGGCAATGGGAACGGCAATGGCAACGGACATTACGGCAAGCCGGGACCGGGCGTGGTCACGGTGGATGTGTTGAATCAGTTGATCCGCGAGAACCCCACCAACATGACCCAGGCGGTGCGCGGCTGGCTCACGCGCGGCAAACCCAATAACTAAATTTGTAAATTATGGCCGGAGAAATTGCAGCGGTGGAAATTGTCAAAATGACGAAGGTCCAAAAACTGGCCGCTTTGCTCATCATCCTCGGGCCGGACAGCGCCGCGCAGATCATGAGGAGCCTGGACGAGCAGGAACTTGAATCCGTTTCCCTCGAGATGTCCAAGCTCGCGGTCATCAGCCAGGAATTGCAGCAGGAAGTCCTGCGCGATTTCACGGAAGTCGCCGTGCAGGCGAGCACCGCCGTTTTGGGCGGAGTTGGCTACACGAAGGCCGCGCTCGAAAAATCCGTCGGCGTGTTTCGCGCCTCGGACATTATTGGTCGCGTGGCGCCGTCGCCGGCACCTATCGCCGCCATGCAGCAAATTATTGAACTGGACGCCCGGCAGATTTGCAACCTGCTCAAGCACGAGCAACCGCAGACCATTGCGTTGGTCGCCAGCTATCTCACGCCGGATAAAAGTTCCCAGCTCCTGATGCACTTGCGGGCCGATCTGCGCGACCAGGTGGTCGAACGCCTCGCCACGCTCGCGCCCATCCCGGTGGAAGTCGTCGAGCGGATCGTGGGCGTGCTCAACCAGCGGATTGGCGTCAAGTCCTCCCGCCCGTTCAACCAGACCGGCGGCCTCAAGAATGCCGCCACGCTCCTCAACTCCCTCGATAAGAATCTGAGCGCGTCCATGCTGCTCGAAATGGAGAAGCGCAACCCGGACCTCGTCCAGGCCATCCGCCAGAAAATGTTCACGTTTGAAGACCTGGCGCTGCTCGATTCCGCCTCGCTCCAGAAAGTCATGCGGGAAGTGGACATGCGCGATCTCGCCGTGGCCCTCAAGACCGCCAGCCCCAAACTCAAGACCGCCCTGCTGTCCTCCATTTCCAAACGCGCAGCGGAAACCGTCAACGAAGAAATCAGCTTCCTCCCGCCGCTCAAGAAAAAGGACATCGAGGCCGCGCAATTGCGGATGATCGAAAGCGTCCGCCATCTTGAATCCGAGGGTGAAATTGATCTCAGTGCCGCCACCAACACTTCCCAAGATGAAATCCTGGTCTGAAACCATCAAGCTGACGGCGCCATTGCGTGACGCCCGTCCGTCGCGCTCCCTGTTGCTGATGACGCCCGACGATTCCAAGCACCAGGACCAATGGCAGGCAAGTTACGATCTTGGCCGCATTGAAGGCGAACGCGCCTTGAGCGAGCAGTTGCTGAAACAGCGCGCCGACCTGCACGAATTGTCCCAAGGCCTGCTTAATTCCCTCCGCGCCGCCGTGCCGCAAGTGGTTCGCGACACGGAAAATCATGTCGTCTCGCTCGCCCTTGAAGTGGCGCAAAGACTCGTCGGGGAGATGCCCATTTCTGTTCCCATGATTGAATCCGCCGTGCGCGATGCCCTCACGCACGTCGAGGACACCGTCCAATTGACCATTCGCCTGCACCCGGCCGATCTGGAATTATTGCAAAAGGCCGGCTCGCCCGTGTTGTCCTCGGACACCTCCACGGAATTCCGCTTCCTCGGCTCGCCCGATGTCACGCGCGGCGGTTGCCTGGTCCAGACGCGCTTCGGCACGGTGGACGCCCGCCGCGAAACCAAATTCGATTTGATGAAACGGAGCCTGCTCGCATGATCGCGGAAACTTCAACCGTGCCGCCAAACCGCCTCGAGGGCCTGCTGCGCCGCGTCCAGGGAGCGCAGGTCGTGCGCAATCATGGCCGCGTCGTGCAGCTTATCGGCCTCGTCATCGAATCGGAAGGCCCGCTCGCCGCCGTCGGCGAAATCTGCCGCATTGAATCCGCGCGCCACGACGGTTCCACGCTCGCGGAAGTGGTGGGTTTTCGCAATCATCACGTCCTTCTCATGCCGCTCGGTGAAATCCAGGGAATCCATCCCGGCAGCGAAGTCATCGCGCTCGGGACCTCGCTCCAAGTGCCCGTGGGCGAATCCCTTAAAGGCCGCGTGATTGACGGTTTGGGCAACCCGCTGGATGACAAAGGACCGATTGAAGCGGATGCCGCGATTAATTTGCACATGCCGCCGCCGCATCCATTGAAACGCCAGCGCATCCACAATGCTTTCCGCACCGGCATCAAGGCCATTGACGCTTTCACGCCCTGCGGGCGCGGCCAGCGGCTGGGAATCTTCGCCGGCAGCGGTGTCGGCAAATCCACGCTGCTGGGCATGATCGCCAGCCAGGCGGAAGCGGACGTGAACGTGATCGCGCTGATCGGCGAACGCGGACGCGAGGTGCGCGAGTTCCTGGAGAAAGACCTCGATGAAGCCGGGCGGCGCAAGTCGGTCATCGTCGTCGCCACTTCCAACCAACCCGCCATCGCGCGGTTGAAGGGCGCCTTCGTCGCCATGGCCATCGCCGAGCATTTCCGGGATGAGGGCAAGAATGTTTTGTTGATGATGGATTCCGTGACGCGCTTCGCCATGGCGCAACGCGAAATCGGCCTCGCGGTCGGCGAGCCGCCCGCCACGCGGGGATATACGCCCTCGGTTTTTTCGCTGCTGCCCCAATTGCTGGAACGCGCCGGGTCAGGGGAGCGGGGCTCGATCACCGGCCTTTTCACCGTGCTGGTGGAAGCCGACGACATGAATGATCCCATCGCCGACGCGGTGCGTTCGATCCTTGACGGCCACATCGTGCTCACGCGCGAGCTGGCCACGCAAAACCATTATCCGGCGATTGACGTGCTGGAAAGCGTGAGCCGTTTGACGCGGGATTTGACCACGCCGGAGCAGCAACACCTCGCCTCCCGCGCCCGCGAAGTCATGGCCATTTACCGCAAGAACCAGGATTTGATCAACATCGGCGCGTATCCGGCCGGCACAAATCCGGCAATTGATTTGAGCATCCATTTGCACGAGCCGCTGAAAACCTTCCTGCGCCAGGCCATCGAGCAGGGTTTTTCCATTCAACAAAGCTGGGCCATGCTCGGCGAAACCATGGCCACGCCGATGCCGCAAAAACCCGCCGCCACGGCCGCCCGGAAATAAACCCGCATGAAATCATTTCGATTCACCCTTGAAGCCGTCCGCATCCTGCGCCAGCGGCAGGAACAGAACGCCCTGGAGCAATACGCGCAATCGCTGCTCGCCCGCCAGCAGGCGGTGGCCAAGCTCGAGCACGCCCAGCGCGAGTTGGATGCGTCCATGCAGGATTTGCGCCACCAACTGGCCGCCGGTTGCGCCGCGGCGCAGGCCGCGCAGGCGCACGATTATCAGCGCTCCCTGTCGCGCCGCCGGGATGAATGCTCAATCGCCCTCGGCACTGCCGAACGCCGCGTCAACGCGGCCATGCAAGCCATGCTTGCCGCCCGCCGGCAGCGGGAGATCGTGGATAAATTTTTTGACAAACAAAAACTCAGCCACGCGCGGGGACTCGCGCGCAACGAACAAAAAATGCTGGATGATCTGGCCGGCCGCCGCGGCAACTCGATTCTGACCTGGAACCCAACGGAAAACCCCACATGACAAAATTACTCACCTCCTCCTGGATGACCGCCGTCATCAGCGCCGTGCTTTACCTGGGCGCCACCGTGGCTTTCTGGAAAACACCAGTGCTTGCGCCCGATGCCGCCACGAAGCAGTCGGAAACCGCCAAGGCCGCGGCGAATGCGCCCTCCTGGGAGTTCATCAACCCGGAAGCCGACCAGCTTCTCGCGGAACTCAAATCGGAAAAAAAGGCTTTGGCAAAAAAGGAACAGGACTTGAACGATCTGAGCCTGCGCTTGCAAGCCGAACGCGCCGAACTGAACCAGGCCACGAACTCCGTGCATCAATTGCAGGTTGAGTTCGACGTAAATGTGCTGCGGATTCACGAGGAGGAAACGATCAATCTCAAGAAGCTCGCCAAGGTTTATGCGGACATGGCCGCCGAAAGCGCCGCCAATATTTTCGGGGAGATGGATGACACCTCGGTGGTGAAAATCATGGTGTTCATGAAGGACAGCGAGACGGCCGCCATTTTGGAGGCGCTCGCCAAGAAAGGCCAGCCGGACGCCAAACGCGCGGCGAACCTTTCCGAACACATCCGGTTGGCCGCCTTCCGTCCACCCACCTCCAAATGATGACCAATTCCAGTCCCGCCGCCGCCAGTGCTCCGAATGCACCGGCAGATTCATTGCTGTCCATATCGCCGCCGTCCATGGCGCCAGCCGGGGGCCAGGATTTTTCCGCCCTGATTTCACGGTTTTCTCCCACCCGCAATCGGGCAGTTCCCAGCAGTCCAAAGGCAAACCCAACGACCGCTCCGGTTGCCCCCAAGGATGTTGCCGCCGACAGCGCGGAAGAGACTGCTTCGACCACTCCCGCGACCGCGACTTCTGCGAAGACCGGCAGTGCTTCCACCGACTCAAAAAAGCAAGCTGCGTCAGCCGAAAACACGGGTCAGACTTTGAATCTGGATGCCTCGCTTTCGAGCACCATCATGGCCATGATGGCCCCACCGGTGTTATCGCCAGTTGATCTTCGAAAACTCGTGCCGGTGTCAGGCTCCAATTTAAAGATCACGGCGGACGACAATAAACCCGCCACTGCCGCGCCCGGCGATGCAACCACTCCCGCACCCTCCGACAAATCCGCTTCGGCTGCGTCCAGCCAACTGACCGAAGCTCCCGCTTCCAAGCCAAATGATGCAAGCATCGGCGCCATCGTTCTGCCTGCCGTCATGAAACCGGTGCCTGAACCCATCAAATCTCCTCCGGCAAAAATTACCCCACTCGTCGCTGAACCGGTTGTCAGCCCGACTGCACCCGCTACTTCACCGCCCCAAGTCGTTGAAGCGCAGTTGGCAGCCACCCCACTTGACGGGCTGGCGGCCGGAATTCCGCCGAATGGCACGGGCGTTGCTTTGAATAGTCAACGAATGAAGTTTGCAGCCGAAAAGAACGAAATTGCCGGGCGCACTGTGCAGAAATTGCCGGGTGCGACCCTGAGCGATGATTCCGCCGCGGATGATACTGGCAAGCTGGCAGGCATCGCGGATGCTGATCCTTCCGGACATAAAAAGGATTCATTCGATCTGACTTCGATGATGGATTTGCCGGGCAAGACTGCCGCAGTTGAAGTCGGGCAAAATACCGGCCTGGTCGCCACCGTGCCCGCCGATAACTCCGCCGCGCAAGCCGATCGCGTGGCGCACCTGGTGAACCAGGAAGTGCTGATGATCCGGCAATCCGGGGCCAACTCGCTCGCGGTCTCGCTGAAGCTGGACCCGCATACCGAACTCTTTTTGCAATTGACCAATCACAACGGCCAGATCCAAGCCTCCATCCGCTGCGAACGCGGCAATGTGGCCGGGTTGGACAGTCATTGGGGAAATTTGCAGGACTCGCTCGCGCGGCAAAATGTGCAATTGCTGCCGCTGGAGAACAAGCAGCGCGCTTCCCTTTTCACTCCCATCACCGCGACCTCCGACGCGTCCGCTTTCAATCCCTCCTCGCAAAATCCCCGGCGGCAAATGCGCGAACTCCCGCAGGATTTCGGCGAGGTCGCCACCGTCAAACCGCTTTCCACCGCAAAAACCAAAAGCAAAACCAGTTCCCGGCAAGGCTGGGAATCCTGGGCCTGAATTATGTCAACCACATCCTCCGTTAATTCCAACAACACCCTGACTCAGGCGAACTTCTTGCAACTGCTCGTCACGCAGATGACCTCGCAGGACCCGCTCAATCCGCAGAGCGACACCGCGTTCGCCGCGCAACTGGCGCAATTCAGCGCGTTGCAGCAATCGCAAACCATGGCCACCGACATGGGTGCATTGCAGGCCGATGCTTTGATTGGCCAGACCGTGAGCGTGGCTTCGGCCACCAACGGCACTCAATCAACCAGCGGCGTGGTGAACGGCGTGGTGATGTCCGGCGGTGTGCCCAACATTTTGGTGAACGGCCAGCTCTACGATCTCAGCCAGATTCAAGCCATTGCACCGACCCCGGCGGCGACAGCTCCAAATTAAACCTCAACCTAATTAATACACACTTATGCTTAGTTCCTTATCCTCAGGCGTCAGCGGACTGGATAGTTTCCAGGAGCAGATGGACGTCATCGGCAACAATATCGCCAACCTCAACACCACGGGCTACAAGGCCGCGACGGTTGATTTCGCCGATGCCTTCAGCAATGTCTTGAACGCTCCCAGCGGCGGCTCTTCCACGAGCAGCGGCACCGACCCCATCCAGGTCGGCACCGGCGTCAGCATCACCGCCATTGACAATAACTGGACCCAGGGAGCCATCGGCAGCACTGGTATTTCGAGCGATCTCGCTGTTTCCGGCAACGGTTTCTTCACGGTCCGCGACACTATCACCGGCAATGATTACGTCACCCGCGACGGCACCTTCACGGTTGACGCCAATGGTTACCTGATCTCGGCCAACGGCGACCGCGTCCAGGGTTACACCGATAGCAGCCTTTCAACCCTGGGCGACATCAAGATTAACATCACCGGTTCTCCCAGCACTTCACCCATGGTTTCCTATAACGTGGACGCGCAGGGCAACGTGAACGTGACCCAGGCCGACGGCACCACCTTTGTTCGCGGCCAGGTTTTGCTGACGAGTTTCCAGGACCCGCAAAAACTGATCAATCAGGGCAACAATCTTTACTCGAACCTGGCGGAAGCCGGCCCGGGCACGGCCGCCGCGCCCGGATCGAGCGGCCTCGGCAATATCCATGCGGGTGCGTTGGAGCTTTCCAACGTTGACCTCTCCACCGAAATGGCCAACCTCATCACCGCCCAACGCGCTTTCGAAGCGAACTCCAAGATCATCACCACGAGCAATGAAGTGCTCCAGACCCTGACGAACATGAAGCAGAGCTAAACGTTAGCTTGTTATGGCCAACACCCCACTCGAACCACCCCGCAGCGGACGCGAAGAAGCGAAAGCGCCGGACAATGGCGATGCCGCCGAGAAATCCGCCGCGCCTGCCGGCGGCGGCGGGTTCAAAGCGTGGCTGCCGTTGATAGTGGCCGTGGTGGCCATGCCGGCGCTGGCTTACGCCACCACCAAGTTTGTCCTGCTGCCCAAACTCCAGCACTCCGCTTCGCAACCCAAAACAGAGGCGGCGAGCGCACCCGCGACGGAGCCCGCCGCCAGCGGCAAGGAAGGTGAAAAGGCCGGTTCGGGCAAGGCCAAGGTCACCGTGGCCTTGAGCAAAATGCTGGTCAATGTTTCCGGCACCATGGGCACGCGGTATCTGATGACCAGCGTGACTCTCGTCGGCAGTACGCCGGAATTCAAAAGCAAGATCGAGGACAACAAGGACCAGCTCATGGATCTCGCCACCGGCACGTTGAGCAGCAAAACCATTTCCGATCTCGAGAAACCCGGCGCGCGCAATGTGATCCGCGCGGAACTCATGACGGTTTTCAACAACGCCCTCGGCGGACCGGTCGTGCAGGAAATTTACATCACCGAACTGGCCATCCAATAGAGCCATGAACCCAGGCAGCGAATCTCCCGACTCCTCCGGCCCGACTGCTTCCGTCTCGGAGGTGGTAAGTCTGCTCGCCACCATCGAGCGCGGCGAGACCACCCCCGCCGCCATCCTCGCCAAAGAGCCTGCGGCAACCGGCTCCCAGGCTTATGATTTTCGCAATCCCATGCTGCTTTCCCCGCGGGAAATGCGCAAATTGCGATCGCAACACGACGGGTTCATCAGCCGGATCGCTTCGCGCCTCTCGGCCCATCTGCGCCTGGAATTTTCGCTCAGGTTGACCAGCCTGCAGACCATCGCCTATCAAAAAGTGGCGGCCAGTTGGGCCAATCCCTCGCATCTCACGCTTTTCAAGATCGAATCACTGCGCGGCGTCGCGGTAATGGAAATTCAACCGCCGCTGGGAATGGCCATGGTGGACCGCCTGCTCGGCGGCTCCGGCCAGGCGCAGGAATCCGGCGCGGAAATGAGCGATATTGAAAAAGCCCTGCTGGAGCAAAACGTTCAAATCATTCTCGAAGAGTGGTGCGGCCAGTGGGCCCGCGCCAAGGAATTAAAGCCGGTCATTCTCGGCAGCGAAACCAATGGCAGTTTCGTCCAGACCGCGACGGCGGAAACCATCATGCTCGTGCTGTCGCTGGAAGCGGTGCTCGGCGAAACCACCGGACAAATCCAAATCGCCTTTCCTTTCGCCGCGCTGGAATCAAAGGTCCGCCAATTATGCCAGGGTGAAATCGTGGCCACGCCGGCGCCAGTCCCCGCCGCCGCGCCCTGCAAATGGAACTCCAGTTTTGACGATCTGTGCGTGCCGGTCACCGCAGAGTGGCATGGCCTCGAAATGACCGCCCGCGAAGTCGTTTCGCTCAAACTCGGCGACGTGGTCAAGCTGAATCCCGAATGCGCGCAACAAATCATGGTGCGCCTCGCCGACCTGCCCAAGTTTCAGGGCCGCCCCGGCAAAATGGCCGGCAGTTGGGCGGTCGAGTTGACGCACGTGATCAAACCCTGACCAGAATATATGGAATCAACCACCAAAACACCCCCGAACCTGGAGCTGCTGCTCGATGTCAAAGTGAAGCTCAAGGTCGAACTCGGCTCGTGCGAATTGCCGATGCGCGAGGTTCTCCAGCTCGCCGCCGGTTCGGTCGTCAAGCTCAACAAGGCCGCGCAGGCTCCGGTGGATATTTACGCCAACCAGAAACACATCGCCCGAGGTGAAGTGGTGGTGGTGGACGACGCCTACGGCATCAAAATCACCGAACTTTTTGGAGCCGCCCAGTGATTCCAAAATCAACCATTTTGAAAGTCAAAATTTCCGCGGTTGCGATGTCGCTCCTGGCCGGGTTGCTCGGAATTTGCTCCATCGCGGCTTTTGGCGCGGCGGCTGATTCCGTCAATTCCACGAACCTTTCCGAGAATGTCGTCGCCGTTCCGTCCGCGTTGCCGGATACGGGCGCGTCGGTGTTCCGAGTCATGGGCGCGCTGGTTTTGGTCATTGCGATCTTTCTGGGCGGCGTCTGGTTGTTTCGGAATTGGCAGCGTTTCACCGTCCAGAAGGGCGGGGGAGCCAAGTTGAATTTGCTGGAAGTGAAATCGCTTGGCCAGCGTCAGGCGCTTTATGTCGTCGGTTATCAGCAACAGCGGATGTTGCTCGCGTCTTCGCCCGCCGGCGTGACGCTCGTGAGCCATTTGCCCGCCGCCGAAGAAGCCGAAGCCGTCGCAACCTCCGCGCCCAAACTGAGCTTTGCTGAAGCGTTCCAACACGTCCTCAGCCGTCAAAAATGAACTTAAAAACGGCAATGAGGGTCATAGATTTCAAAGATGGGAAAGCAAGAAATCCCGCTGACAGTTACTTCCGAAGCGGTCGCAGCCTGCTGTTGGGCTTGATTCTATTCGTCCTTTGTGGCGCATTTAGCGCGCACGCGGATACCAATCCAACTTCGCTCAACCTGAACATCGGTTTGAACGGCATCACCGGGTTGAACCAGCCGTCGGACATTGATGGCGCGATCAAGGTCTTGGCGATCATGACACTGTTGACGCTCGCGCCGTCCATCATTCTCTTGATGACCTGCTTCACGCGCATCGTCATTGTGCTGTCATTTGTGCGCTCGGCGCTTTCGCTGCAAGGCACGCCCTCCAACCAGATCATCATCGGCCTCTCGTTGTTCCTGACTTTTTTCATCATGTCGCCGGTTTGGGAGCGGATTGACCACGAAGCCCTCACACCCTATCGCAACAAGGAAATCACCAGCGAAGTCGCGCTGGAAAGGGCGACCGTGCCGATCCGCACCTTCATGCTGAAGCAGACGCGGCCCAAGGATGTGGAATTATTTGTGGCGCTGGCCAAGGTCGGCCCCACGCCCCCGGACCAATTGCCGCTGAAGATTGTCATTCCCAGTTTCATCATCAGCGAATTGCGCACCGCGTTTCAAATGGGCTTCCTCCTGTTCGTGCCGTTCATCCTGATTGACCTGATCGTCGCCACGGTGCTGATGAGCATGGGCATGATGATGATGCCGCCGATGACCATTTCGCTGCCCTTGAAAATACTGCTGTTTGTGCTGGTGGACGGCTGGCATCTCATTGTGAGTTCCATCGTCCAAAGCTTCGGAACCTGACCATTATGAACCCTGAATTCGCCACAGAATTGCTCAAGACCCTGATGTTTGAAGCGGTGACGCTCGCCGCGCCCATCCTGACCACCGCGCTTGTCATCGGGTTGAGCATCTCGTTGTTTCAATCCGTCACGTCCATCCAGGAACAGACGCTGACCTTTGTGCCGAAAGCGCTGGGCATTGTGGCACTGCTGGTGGTGTTGCTGCCCTGGCTGCTGCGTTCGCTCATCGAATTCACGACGTCAGTGATTCAAAAGATGCCTCAAATGGTGCAATGAAAACTATTATCGAACAAACCCCGGACTCCGAAACGCCGCCGCCTCCCAACCAGAAAGTGGAGAAACTCCTGACGCGCCTGGAGCAGGTCGGCTTGCTGCTGCTCTCGTTGTTGGTCTTTGGAGCCTGGCTCATGGTCATTGGGGTTTACCTGCTTCATTGATCGAACCACCAATTACATGGCCGAGCTCACCAATTGGATGCTGGTCTTTCTCCGGGTCAGCGCGATGCTGTCGGTCTTTCCGATTTTCTCGGCGACGAATTTTCCCGTTCAATTGCGGCTCGCGCTGGGCGCGTTGCTGGCCGCGCTGGTGAGCCCCAACCTGCCGCCGGCGCCGTGGCAGGGACAGGACGCCCTCGGTCTGGTGGGCGTGATGTCCATCGAGGTTGGCGTGGGCCTGTTGTTCGGATTTGCCAGCCGGATGATTTTTTTCGCGATGGATATGGCGGGTGCGATCATCAGTTCGGACATTGGCCTGTCGTTGCCGCCGAGCATCAATCCCATGAGCGGAGCGCAGATGACCGCGCCGGGAAATATTTTATACTACCTGGCGGCGATGATTTTTCTGGGCCTCGATTTGCATCATTGGATGCTGGTCGCTTTTCAGCGCACTTACGATTTTTTGCCGATCGGCGGGGCGCATTTATCGGAGGTCTTCGCGATAGACATGATTGGGCGCACCGGCCAGACCTTTGGGATCGCCCTGCAACTGGCGGCGCCGGTGATGGCGGTTTCGTTCATTGTTTCGCTGGTTTTCTCGGTGCTGGGCCGCGCGGTGCCGCAGATGAATGTTTTTCACGAGAGTTTCAGCGTGCGGACGCTCGCGGGCCTGTCGGTTTTTGGAATCACGCTGCAGGTGATGTCGCAACACATCACCAACTATCTGCGCCGGTTGCCGGAAGACATGGTGAACGTGGCGCAATTTCTCGGTGCGCACTAAGACTAAAAATTAAATTTAACCACGGATGAACACAGATAAACACGGATTCGGATTTGCAAAAGCGGCATTTTGTTTGACGGAGAACGACTCACTATCTCGTGCTGTTCGAGGAAAATCCGGTAAGATTGTTTTTCCCCTTCCCATCCGTGTGAATCCGTGTCCATCCGTGGTTGATATCGCATTGTTCCGGCTAAAGGAATCCCATGGCTGAAACCTCAGGCGATAAGACGGAGCAGGCAACGCCGAAAAAGCTCGAGGAAGCTTTTAACAAAGGCCAGTTCGCCCGCAGCCCGGAGGTCCAGACTGCTTTTGTTCTCCTCGCGGCCCTTGGGGCGCTGACGCTTTCAGGCCGCGAGATGTGGCACATCATGGCGGATACCGAAGTCTCCGTGTTCAGCCATTTGCACGATACGCCGCTGGCCGCAAGTGTGATGCAGGGTTACGCCTCCAATGGCGCCTTGGTGTTCGGACGTTGTGTCTGGCCGGTGCTGGCGGCGACGATGACGGCCGGGTTGCTGGCCGGCGGAATTCAGACCCGCTTTCGCGCCTCGCCCGAGGCGCTGACGATCAACTGGGCGCGGCTCAATCCAATGGAGGGTTTCAAGCGCGTGTTTTCGATGCGCGCCGCAGTGCCCACCGCCATCAGCGCGGTGAAGTTTACCATCATTACCGCCCTGAGTTATGACGTCGTCAAAACCGTCCTGGCCGACCCGATTTTTCACTCCTCGGTGGACGTGGTAAGAATTTCCCAGTTCATGGCAGAATCTTCCTTCAAAATCATCACCCGCGTCGCCATGGCGCTCGTGGTGCTGGCGGGAGCTGATTACGGCTACCAGTTCTGGCGCACGAACCAGGACATGAAGATGACCAAAGAAGAGATCAAGGATGAAACCAAGAATTCCGAAGGCAATCCCCAGGTCAAGGCGCAGCAACGACGCAAACGCAAGGCCATGACCAAGCGCAAGATGCTTGCGGAAGTGCCTAAAGCAGATGTGGTTCTGATTAATCCGACGCACATTGCCGTCGCTTTGCGTTATGACCGCAAGACGATGCGCGCGCCCAAAATTGTGGCCAAGGGAACCCGTTTGAACGCCCTCAGAATCCGTGAAATTGCCGCCGAACACCAGGTGCCCATCGTGGAAAACAAGCCGCTGGCCCGGCTCATGTTCAAATATGGACGGGTGGGTGGCGAGATTCCTGCTGAACTGTACGCGGCGGTGGCCGAAGTGCTCGCGTGGGTATATCGCGTGAACGCCTATCGGTATTACCGGGAACAGAATTCCTAAAGTAATCGGGAAATAAATGGCACAGGCAAAAAAATCGAACCTTGTCGGTTTGTTTAAGAACGGCGATGTTTTGCTCGTCGTCGGACTGTTCGTGACAGTGCTTCTGATGATCGTCCCTATCCCTCCGTTTTTGCTGGATGGATTTCTGGCCATCAGCATCGCGCTCTCGCTGCTCATTCTGCTCTCCATCCTTTACGTGAAGGAACCGGCGGAATTCACCGGTTTTCCGACCCTCCTGTTGTTCATCACGCTGTTCCGGCTTTCGCTGAACGTGGCTTCCACGCGGCTCATTTTGCTGGATGGTTACGCGGGGCATATCATCGAGGCATTCGGCAATTTCGTCGTGCGCGGGAATTATGTCGTCGGCCTGGTCATCTTTTTGATCCTCGTCCTGATTAATTTCATCGTCATCACCAAGGGCGCCGGGCGCATCGCGGAAGTCGCTGCCCGCTTCACTTTGGACGCGATGCCCGGCAAACAAATGGCGATTGACGCGGAGTTGAACGCCGGGATGATCAACGAGACCGAGGCGCGCCTGCGCCGCCGGAAGGTCGAGCAGGAGGCGGATTTCTACGGCGCGATGGACGGAGCCAGCAAGTTCGTCCGAGGCGACGCCATTGCCGCCATCCTCATCACGCTTATCAATGTTCTGGGCGGTTTCGCCATCGGCATCATGCAAAAGGGCATGAGCGTGAGCGAGGCGCTGCAACGGTTCACATTGCTTTCCATCGGGGACGGTCTGGTTTCGCAAATTCCCGCGCTCATTACTTCCACCGCGGCCGGTATTTTGGTGACGCGCGCGGCGGCCAAAGAGGAGTTGGGCAAGGAATTGACCAAGCAACTGCTCGCGTATCCCCGCGTGCTGACCATTCTCACGTGCATGCTCGCGGTGTTCGGACTGCTCCCGGGACTGCCGATGATTCCGTTTTTCGCGCTGGCGGGAGTGACGGGTTTTCTTGCTTATAATTTGAAGGATGCGGAGCAACAGGCGAAAACCGCGGCCAGTCAGGTAGGAGAAGCAGCCGCCGGCGGAAATGCCAAAACGCCCGCTGCCGCGACGGGTGACAAATTGGAATCCCTCCTGGGCATGGATGCGCTGCAGATCGAGCTGGGCTTCAGCCTCGTGGGCCTGGCGGACGCGCGCAAGGGCGGCGACATGCTCGAACGCGTTACCGGCGTGCGCAAAACCTTCGCCTCGGAAATGGGCGTGATCATTCCGCCGATCCGGCTGCGGGACAATTTGCAACTCGAAGCCAATCAATATCGCTTTCTGTTGAAAGGAAATCCGATTGCGCAAGGCGAATTGATGCCCGGCCATTGGCTGGCGATGAACGCCGCGAACAGCAAGACGGTGCTCAAGGGCGTGCCGACCGTAGAACCGGTTTTCAAACTGCCCGCCACCTGGGTCACCGAAGCGGAACGCAAGAACGCCGAACTGAACGGTTACACGGTCGTGGATGCGTCCTCGGTTCTGGTCACGCATCTTTCCGAAAGCGTAAAGCGATATTGCCACGAGATTCTCAGCCGCCAGGACGTGCAGAATTTGCTGGATAATTTGAAGACCACCAACCCGACGGTGGTGAGCGAATTGATCCCGGCCCAGCTCAATGTCGGCCAGGTGCAGCGCATCCTGCAAAATCTGCTGGCGGAGGGAATTTCCATCCGCAACCTGGCGGGCATTCTGGAAAAAGTGAGCGACTACGCGGGTACCACCAAGAACCCGGACGAATTGTCCGAGCACGCCCGCCGCGCGCTAAGCTCACAAATCGTGAAGCCCTTTCAGGCCGACAACGGCAGCTTGCAGGCCATCACGCTCGACCCGCGTCTCGAGCAGCAAATCGCGCAGGGCGTGCGGCAATCCCCCACGGAGATCAGCCTGATGATGGAGCCGAAACTCGCCCGGCACGTTGTGGACACGCTTTCGCAAAAAATCCAGCAGCTCCTCAGCGCCGGCCAGCCGCCCATCATCATGTGCGCCCCGCAAATCCGCCTCGCGTTCCGGCGCTTCTTTGAAACCACTTTTGCCGATCTCACGGTGCTCTCGTATTCGGAAGTGCCGTCGCGCGTGCAGATCCAAAACGCCGGGATCATTATGTCACCGGAGTAATTTCGCCTCCCGCCACTCATGCAACCCATCCCATTTACAGCGGCATCGGCGGAGGAGGCGGTCGCGCAGATTCGCGCAAAGCTCGGTCCCGAGGCCGTCGTTTTAAATGTGCGCCGGCTGCCCTCCAACGGCCTGGCCCGACTGTGGCAGAAGCCGATGATTGAGGTTTTGGCGTACAAACCCGAAGCCCCCGCGCCCGCGCCGGACACCGCGCCGATTTCCGAAGCGCTCGCTGAATTTCGCCAGCAATTGCATGAGATCAAGCAACAGGTTGAAAACCGGCCCGCACGGTTTGAAGCCGAAACGCCGTCGTTGACTCCAGAACTGCCGCCAGCCGTCGAAACCGTGGTGTTGAACACTGGCAACTGGCGCGTGGGCGCCATGCTGCAACGCGGCGGTTTGCTGCCGTTGCACACCCAGCAGGTGCTGGACCGGTTGCAGGCGCAATATGGCGAGAATCCGCCAGTGTCTTTGTCTGAAGAAATCGGGCTGACGCAAGCAGTGCTGGGGACATCGTGGCGCAAACCCGCGCCGATTGAAGGCAAGTCGCTGCATGTGCTGGTTGGCCCGGCGGGTTCCGGCAAGACGACTTCATTGTGCAAATGGCTTACGCAAACGGTCCTGATGCACGGCCATTCGGCGCGTGTTTGGCGTCTGGATGGGGCGACAGCGAACACGGCGGAATCCCTGAGCGTGTATTGCGAAATTTTGGGCGTGCCGGGCGAGCGTTGCTGGGAAAACGGCGCCGAGCACATCGCCGAGGACATTGGTTTCATTGATTTGCCGGGAGTGGACTGGCGGAATCCGCTGGCGGTGAAGGAACTTGCCGGCCAACTCAAACAATTTGGTTCCCCGCGCGTCCACCTGGTTTTGAACGGCGCTTACGACATCGCGGTGCTGCAGGCGCAAACCCGGGCTTTCGCCGCATTGCCGGTGGAAGACCTGATTATCAGCCACTTGGACGAGGAATCGCGGTGGGGCAAGCTTTGGAACCTGGTGTTAGGCACAAATGTCCCAGTACGGCACTTCAGCACCGGGCAAAATATTCCGGGCGACTTCTCCGAAGCCTCCGCCGCGCTGATTTTCGCCCGTCAATTTCCCCGTAAATAAAGGGTTTTCAGCGTCTTCCGGCGGGTTGCGCAAAGGTGGCAATGCTTCTGCTACACAGGGTCTGGACTGAAACTCTTATGAAATCACTCTTGTTAATTGGCGGCTTGTTGGGGTTCGGTATCGGCCTTCTTTTCAGTTGGGCCGGGGACAGTCCCTGGCCGGCGTGTCTCTGGCATGCGTCCCTGGCGGCCTACCTGACCGGCGTGCTTTTGCGTTGGTGGGGCGGCGCCTGGCGCAGGAATCTGGAAGCCGCCTTGCGGGAACGCCAATCCCTGAGTTCCACCCTCGTGTCTTCGCCCCTTCCCAAAGCGAGTAAATCATGAGTTCACCCACCCTCGAATTGCCTGCGCCCATCGCGCAGGAAAGCCAGGCCAAGCAACGCGAACTTTGGCGCTGTTACGCCAAGTCCGGCCATGGCAGCGACACCGAAAACAGCATCGTCGAACAATACCTGCCGCTGGTGAAAGCCGTGGTGGGCCGGCTGGCGATGACTTTGCCGGCGCATGTGAACAGCGACGATCTTTACAGCGCGGGCTTGGTGGGTTTGCTGAACGCGGTGAGGCGTTTCGATTTGAAGAGCGGTTCTTCCTTTGAACATTACGCGCGGGTGCGGATCCGCGGCGCGGTGTTTGATGAGTTGCGCCGGCTGGATTGGGTGCCGCGCTCGGTGCATGACAAGGCCAAGAAATTGGAGCAAACCATTCAGGCGCTGGCCCAGCGCAATGGCAGCCTGCCGACCGACATCGAAATGGCCCGTGAATTGAAAATGTCGCTGGATGAATACGAGGAACTGCTCGAAGAAGTCCGCCCGGCTTCCTACATCTGCCTGGATTCCGTGCCGGGCAACGATGGCGACAGCTCCGGGGCGAGCCATGATTTTATCGCGGACGAATCGCAGGCCGAACCCTGGGAGGGGACGGCGCGCCGGGAATTGTCCAGCCTGATCGAGAGCCGGTTGCAACAACTGCCGGAAATGCAGCGCAAGGTGCTGGCGCTTTATTATTTTGAGGATTTGCGTTTGCGCGAAATCGCCGAGGCGTTTGGCGTGACGGAATCGCGCATCTGCCAGATCCATTCGCAGGCCATTCTCGCCATCAAGGCCTTGCTGAAAAAGCAGGACCCGGATGCGTTCAACCATTGCTAGCCCTGAGTCATGATTGTCATTATCGGCGCACTTATCGTTCTGGGCTCCGTTGTCGGCGGCTTCGTGATGGGCGGCGGACATCCGGCGGCGCTGATGCATTTGTCCGAATTTGTAATTATTGTCGGCGCGGCCCTCGGGTCGCTGGTGCTCATGTCGCCCAAGGCGGTGCTGGTGAACCTGTTCAAGCAATTGATGAACACCTTGAAAGGCTCGCCTTACAGCCGAAAGGCCTACGACGATTTGTTCAAGGCCCTCTACGAATTGTTCATGCTGGGCCGGCGCAGCGGCATGGTGGCCCTGGAAGAGCATGTGATGAATCCGGAGAACAGCAGCATCTTCAGCAAATATCCCAGCTTCCAAAAAAATCATCACGCCATGGAATTTCTTTGCAACGGGCTGCGGCCGATTATTGACGGCAAAATCAAGCCCGACCAGCTCAAGCTGCTTTTGGAAATCGAACTCGACGCGATGGAGGAAGAGCACGAGAAACCGGTGGGCGTGCTGACCAAGGCGGCGGATGCGATGCCGGGCTTCGGCATTGTGGCGGCGGTGCTGGGCATTGTGATCACGATGGCGTCCATCGCCGGGCCGATCGAGCAGATTGGCGAGAAAGTGGCGGCCGCGCTGGTAGGGACATTCCTCGGCATATTCATTTCCTACGGTTTCATGAATCCGCTGGCGGTCAACATGGAGTTCTTGAATTTGGCGGAACACACTTATATCCGCTGCATCGCGGCCTCGGTGATTGGTTTTGCCAACGGCATGTCGCCGATCATGGCGGTGGAAGTGGCGCGGCGCGGGTTGAGCAGCGAGGTCAAACCCAGTTCGGATGACTTGGAATCCATGTTGAAAGCCGCAGTGCAGGCCCCCGCGAAATAAGCTCGCGCCTTGAGGCGCGCAGACACGCATGAGCAAGAAAAAACACGGTCACCACGGCGGCGCCTGGAAGGTCGCCTATGCGGACTTCGTCACGGCGATGATGGCCTTGTTCATGGTGTTGTGGCTGACGTCGCAGGACCAGCGCATCAAGGAAGCGGTCGAGCGGGCGTTTCGCAACCCGTTTTCCTCGGTCACCAAGGATTCCGTGGGCATCATCCCCAGCAAGGACACCCAGGCGGTGAGGAGCAGTTCCGGAAATTTCGATTCGGCTTCCGCAGTGGAACTGACGTTGCTACGCCGCTTGAACCAGGATTTATTGAAGTCACTGCAAGCCGACGCCACGGAGAAAGAGGAGAACTCGGTGAAACTGGATATGACGCCGGAGGGCCTGTCCATCAATGTTTTTGACCGCGCCCATAAACCGATTTTTGAGCCGCAGTCCACGAGATTCACGCCCTATGGCGACTGGATTTTTTCCACGCTGGCCTGGGAAATTTCGCGCTACAACAATTTTAAAATCGAACTGGAGGGTCACACCGAGAGCGGCAACTCGCCCATGCGCGAGGACTACGGCGACTGGGAGATTTCCGCCGACCGCGCGACGGCGGTGCGCCGCAAGCTCCTGGAGCACGGCGTGCCGGACTCGCAAATGACCAAGGTGGCCGGATTCGGCGCCACGGTTCCGATGCCCAACACGGACGCAGCCAGCGAGATCAACCGTCGCGTCACGGTTTTATTGAATGTCCGTTCGGCCAAATTATGATCGTCACCGCTTTATCCCATGTCTGAAACATTTGTTCCACTTGTGCCCGCGACCGCAAAGGCCCGGGAAAACACCTTCACTTCCCTGACCGCCAAGGTCTCGCCGCCGGCATCCGCGCCCGCGCCGGCTCCCGAGGCGTGTTCCAAACCCACGGTCACTTTGCAGCGGAACGGCGACATCGTCTCCAGCATCCGCGTCCAGTGCGGCTGCGGGCAGGTGGTGGAGCTGACTTGCGTTTATTGACGCGGTCATCCCCGCAGGATTTTTCAACCGCCAACCACGCGGAATACACGAACCGGGAATCAGGCGAACTCTGGATTCCTTTTCGCGTATTTCGCGTGGTTCGCGGTTTAATCTTATCCCCTTTCCAGGCGGCATTTTTCTCCCGGTTTATGGCGGCAAGTTTTGCCGGTCGCAGGAGGTTGGATTGCATGAAACCCTTTAGAATATGGGGTTTTTAGTCATGGCACAGGCGTTGCTTTACACTTCTCGCATGAATGTCAGCCTCTATCAAGCCGCGGCAGCGCTGGATGCCAACAGCCGCTGGCAGGACATGATTTCAGAGAATCTGGCCTCCAGTTCCGTGCCGGGATTCCGCAAGCAGGAGCTTGCGGTTGCCGCCGTCCAGGCGGGACTCATGCCGGCCACCAGCGGCGGTTCAGCGAAGTCGCCCCATTTTTTTGTCATACCCAAGGCCACGAATAGCACGAGTTTCAAGGCCGGGGATTTGCAATACACCGGCGATGACCATAATATAGCCATCGAGGGCAAGGGATTTTTTCAGGTGCAGCTTCCGAATGGCGCGATCGCCAGCACGCGCGACGGCGAATTTCAAGTCAGCTCCCAGGGGCAATTGGTCACCAAGGAAGGTTATCCGGTAATGGGCGCAAGCGGACCGATCCAACTGGATGTTCACAATGGCACGCCGCTTTCCATTTCTTCCAACGGCGAAGTGAGCCAGGGGGCTCAGATCAAAGGCAAATTGAATCTGGTGGAATATCCCAAGCCCGAGCTGTTGAAGCAAATCAGCGGCGCTTACTTTCTGGGCCAGGGATCGCAAATTCAAACCCAGCCCAGCACGAGCACGGTGCGTCAGGGCTATTTGGAAGGGTCCAACACCTCGACGGTCACGGAAATGGCGAACATGATGACCGCGATGCGGACGTACGAGGCCAACACCCATGTCATTCAAATTCAGGATGATCGCCTGGGCAAGGTCATCAGCGAACTGGGAAGTACCACTAATTAATTTATGTTGCGCGCCCTTTATTCAGCCGCCAGCGGGATGGAATCACAGCAGCTCAACCTGGATGTGATTTCGAACAATCTCGCGAACGTCAACACGACCGGCTTCAAGAAGAGCAAGATCGAGTTTCAGGATTTGTTGTACCAAAACATCCGCTCGCCCGGCGCGGAGCAGGGCAACGGCGACCAACTCCCGACCGGATTGCAGATCGGCCACGGCGCGCGCGCGGTGGCGACCACCCGTGTGTTCACGGAAGGCGAATTGTCGCAAACGGGCGAGAAGCTCGATATCGCCATTCAAGGCGACGGATTTTTCCAAGTCACCATGCCTGACGGCACTCTGGCTTACACGCGCGACGGTTCATTGAAGACCTCGTCCACCGGGCAGATCACCACGAGCGACGGTCTGCCCGTGCAAAACGGTTTTCAACCGATACCAGTCGGCACGACGGCGGTGAACATCGCCGCGAATGGCGAAGTGACCACGACCGGATCGGGCGGTTCGCAGAATTTTCAAGTGACCCTGGTGCGGTTTGCGAATCCGGCGGGATTGCAAAGCATCGGCCGCAATTTATACCTCGAAACCACCGCGTCCGGGACGGCGGAGTCCGGCACGCCGGACTCGAACGGTTACGGCAGCCTGCAACAAGGCTACGTGGAAATGTCCAACGTCAAGGTGGTCGAGGAAATGGTGAACATGATCGTCGCGCAACGGGCGTACGAGGTCAATTCCAAGGCCGTGCAGGCCTCGGATGAAATGATGCAGCAAGCGAACAACCTGCGCCGCTGATGAACATTCTTAAAACAATTTTGCTTCTGTTGCTCGGTGCAGCCGCCGCCGCCGGCGCGGGCGAGCCGGATGCCTGGCAGCTTTTGCCGCAGGCGCAGGTGGACAGCACCGGAATATTTCTTGATCAGATTGTTGTAACTCCCACCCCATCATCCGTGGTCCCTCCACACCTCCGTCTGGCCCCGGCGCCGAGCCTCGGCCAGACGGCTTCTCTTTCCCGCAAACAGATTACCGAGCTGGCGCAGATACATAACCCTGAGATTCTTACGACGAACTGGTCCGGCGCCACGCAAGTGCGCGTCTCCCGCCGTACCCGCCAGCTCAGCGATTCCGACCTGATCGAACTCCTCACGGGCGTGCTGCAGAAGGGCTTCGTCAAAGACCGCGGCGAACTGGAGCTCCACCTGGCCCGGCCCTGGGCGCAGGTCCCCGTCCCCGATGAGCCGCTGACCTTGAAGATTGTCGAGCTGCCCGGCGCCGGCATCAGCCCGAGCTTTGTGACGACCTTTGAACTTTGGAACGGCCGGGAAAATGTGGGCAGTTGGCAGGTGGTCTTGCAGGCAACCGTCTGGCGCGATGTGCCGGTGGCCCAATCCGCGTTGCAACGCGGCCAATTGCTGAAGGACGCCGACATCGCCCTGGCGCGCCGGGACGTGCTGGTTCAACGCGACTTCTTTGCGCATTTTCCTTCGACCGACGACACCCTCGAGGTGACGGACAATATTCAGCCGGGCATGACCCTCCTGAACCGCTCGGTTCACGCCCGGCCTTTGATTCTCCGCGGTCGCGTCGTGGACGCGGTTTTTCAAGACGGCAATCTAAGCATTTCCCTGAAAGTGGAAACTCTCGAAGACGGCCTGCTCGGGCAGACGGTCCGCGTGCGCAATCCCAAAACCAGACGTGAACTCTATGGAAAGGTGCAAAATGAACAAACGGTACTCATCACTCTATAAAACCACCGCGCTCGCGCTGACGGCGCTGGCCTTGCATGCCGGAGACGCCGGCGCGGATTCGCTCTGGAAAGACGCCACCTGCCGCCCCATGGCGGCTGACAAAAAAGCCCGCGCGGTGGGCGATATTCTGACCATTTTAATCCAGGAGAACAACGGCGCGACCCGCCAGAACAACACCACGACTTCCAAGAAAGCGTCCGTGAACGCCGCGGTCGCCAGCCTGCTTTATTCTCCTTCAGTGAGTGGTTTGCTGACGAAGAAAGGAACTTTGCCAGCGATGAATTACACCGCGGACACCGAGTTTAATGGCGGCGGTTCGATCAACAACGCGGAAACCATCACGGCGCAAATGGCCGTGCGGGTGGTGGACGTGCTGCCCAACGGCAACATGGTCATCGAAGGCACGTTGCGGACGTCGTTCTCCGGCGAGAAACAGGACGCGGTGGTGCGCGGCACGGTGCGCCCGGACGACATCGCGGCGAACAACACGCTGTTAAGCTACAACATCGCCGATGCCACCATCCAATTCCTTTCCAAGGGCACGATCACTGACGCCCAGAAAAAAGGCTGGTTCACCAAGTTCTGGGACAAATTGAGTCCGTTCTGATCTCTAACCTAACATCATGGATTTTGGATTTAAGTGCGGAGTGCGGAGTGCGGAGTGCGGAGTGAAAAACTTCGCCCGCCGCTTCCACCTTTTTGTCGGAGCGCTTCCGGTTCGGAGTTCAAGCTTTAGCTTGTCCCCTGTCTTGGACAGGCTGAATACGGACAGCCTGAAGGCTGGACAACGGACCGGAAAATTCAAACACGCAATTAGCTTCTGTGTAAGCCTCTGCCTGCTCGGTTTCGCAGGCAATACTTTCGCCGCAGGCGCGCGGGTCAAGGACATCGCCGTCGTCTCCGGTGTGCGGGACAATCAATTGTCCGGCTACGGACTGGTGGTGGGTCTGGCGGGTGACGGTGACAAAAACCCGGTGCAAACCCTCCAGACGGTCGGCAATATTTTGCAGCGCTTCGGCCTGACCGTGCCGGCGCAAACCATGACCGCCAAGAACGTGGCAATTGTCATGGTCACGGCGGACATTCCCGCCTTTAAAAAGAACGGCACGCGGCTGGATGTCAATGTGGCTTCGATGGGTGACGCGAAAAGTTTGCAGGGCGGCGTGCTCCTGCAAACGCCGCTGCTCGGCGCGGATGGAAAAGTTTATGCGGTCGCCCAGGGCGCTTTGTCCATTGGCGGTGTTTCCGCCGGCGCGGACGGCGGCGGCGGCGCGACGGTGCAGAAGAACCACCCCACCGTGGGCCAGATCGCGGACGGGGCGCTGGTGGAACGCGAAATTCCGGCGCAGATCATCAATGATCACAACCTTGAATTAATTTTGCGCGAACCGGACTTCACCTCGGCCGCGCGGCTGGCGGCGGCTTTGAACGAAAAGTGGACCAACAGCTCGCTGGCTTTGGATTCAACCACGGTGCGGGTGCGGATGCCGGACATATACGAGAGCGCGCCAATTAATTTCATTTCGGAAGTGGAGACCGTTGAAGTCACGCCGGATGTCCCGGCGCGGATCGTGATTAACGAACGCACCGGCACCATCGTGGCGACGGCGCGAATCCGCATCGCCAGTTGCGCGGTGTCCCACGGCAATTTGACCATCAGCATCGCCTCCACGCTGAGTGTTTCGCAACCCAGCCCGTTCAGCCAGACCGGCCAGACCACGACCACGCCCTCGACGGACACGAAGGTGAAGGAAGAAAAATCCGCGATGGTCCCCCTGCCGGAAATGCCCACGGTGGAACGCGTGGCCTCGGCGCTCAATGCTCTGGGCGTGACGCCGCGCGACATGATGTGCCTGTTCGAGGCGATGAAGGAAGCCGGCGCGTTGCAGGCGGAACTTGTGATCCGGTGATTTATGGATATTCCCCCGCTCCAACCCCAGGTAAAGGCCTCGGTGCTGCCCTTCGATAAACTCGTGGCCAGCAAAAACGTGCCCGACAGCGAAAAGATCAAGGAAGTCTGCAAGCAATTCGAGGCGGTCCTGTTGCGGCAGATTTTGGGCGAGGCGCGCAAGACCGTCATCCCTTCCTCCGGCAATCCGGATTCGAACACCACGGGAATTTACAATGACATGGTCAACAACCAGCTCGCCGACAGCATCAGCCGCTCCGGCGCGTTCGGGCTGGCCAAAAGTTTGCAGGCCCAATTAGTCCACCAGGTATTGCCGCACCCGGACGCCGCTCCGCTCAAGGACGCGCCCGCCGGCCCACAAAAATAAGCAACCCATGATCGAAAGAATTGTAACGCTCGTCAGCGCTTTGCGCGAAGAACTGGAACAGTACGGCGAAATGCTCGCCTTGCTGGACCGCCAGCAGCAACACGTCATCGCGCGGGCCGCCGAGGAGGTGTTCCACACCGTCGGCCTCGTCAAGGCGCAGGGCCGCGCCATCCAGCTCGCCCGCGAGCGCCGCGAGGAATGCCGGGCGCAGGTGGCGGAATCTCTTTCCCGCAAGCAGGACGCCACCTTTGGCGACTTGGTGCCGCTATTGCCGGCGGATTACCGGCCGCTCGTCGAGGCGCTGGTGGATGAAAACAATTCCTTGCTGGTGCGGGTGCGCCAGCGCGCGCGGCAAAATCATCTGCTGTTGAGCCGTTCGATGGAGCTGATGCAGAATTTGATCAACACCCTTTTTCCCGCGCATGAAACGCGGGTGTACAACGACCAGGGCGCGATGAATTCACGCAGCCTCGTGGCGCGCCCCATTTTAGAGGCGGTCGGCTGAACCAACGGATTTTATGCTGGGAATATTTGGCTCACTGGATATGGCGGCGCAGTCGCTTTCTGTGCAACAGGAGGCGATGGCGGTGTCTGGCCAGAACCTGGCCAACGTCAACAACCCGGCTTACGCGCGGCAGCAGCTCAATGTGCAGGCGGCGACGGCATTGCAGACGCCCATCGGCCAGGAAGGCACGGGCGTCGAGGCGGTTTCCATCACGGAAGTGCGCAATGCGCTGCTCGACACCCAGATTCAATCGGAGGGCAGCGTGTCCGGCTCGTTGACTTCCCAACAAAACGCGCTCGAGGATGCCCAAACCTATCTCAACGAGCAACTCAGCACGACTTCCACCGGCACGGCCAGTCAAAGCGGCCTGACGGCGGATTTGGCCAATTTGTTCGGCGCCTTCCAAACCCTCTCCACGGATCCCAGCAACATTGCCGACCGGCAGGCGGTCGTGCAAAGCGCCCAGCAGTTGACCCAACAATTCAACTCCGTTTCGTCCGGCCTGGCGACGGTGCAGTCCAATTTGAACAGTTCGATTACCAGCGATGTGGCCGCGAGCAACCAGGACTTGAGCGACATTGCCTCGTTGAACCAGCAAATCGCCGTGGCCGACGCCAGCGGCGGGACCGCGAATGATCTGGTGGATATGCGCGAGCAGAAGCTCGAAGACCTGGCGGGACGGGTGAATTTGACCGCCACCGCGCAGCCGGATGGCATGATGAACGTGAGCATCGGCGGCGTGACCATGGTTTCCGGCGGCACGACGCCGGACAGCCTGCAGGCGTACGATTCCGGCGGGGGAAACTTGCTGGTGCGCGCGCAAAACGCGGGCACGACCCTGAGTCTTTCCGGCGGCAGCATCGAGGGCAGCATCACCGCCCGCGACGGCGCGCTGGCGACGTTGCAAACTTCCGTCAACACCCTTGCCTCGCAACTCATCACGCAGGTAAACAACATCTATTCCACCGGCTATGATTTGAACGGCCACGGCGGGGCGAATTTGTTCACCGGCAGCGGTGCCGGGGACATTGGCGTCAACAGCGCCGTGGTGAACGATCCCACGGCCTTCCAGGCCGGCTCGGTGGGCGGAAACCAGGGTGATAATTCCGTGGTGCTCGCGCTGGCGCAGTTGGGCAATCAGCCCGTGGCCGCCAGCCTGAACAACCAGACTTTCGGCCAGTATTATTCCGCCACCGTGGGCGCCTTGGGGTCGGCCCTCTCGTCGGTGAACGATCAATCCACCAACAGCTCCGCCGTGAGCCAGATGCTGACCGCCCAGCGGGCCTCGGTGAGCGGCGTGTCCACGGACCAGGAAATGACCAACATCGTGCAATTCCAAAAAGCCTACGAGGCATCGGCGGAGTTGATCACCACGTTGAACGAAATGTTGGCCACCTTGATCGCCATGAAAACCGTGTGAGTCCATCCCCTAACCCCATTTAACCTATGTCTATGCGCGTTTCCAGCAACTCCTTCACGAACGATTTTCTCACGCAGATCAATCAACTGCAGCAGCAGCAGATCACGCTCCAGCAGGAGTCCGCCTCGGGGCTTAAAGTCACCCTCCCGGAAAACAATCCGGCGGTGATGACGAACGTGTTGAATCTGCAAACCGCGTCCAGCGAATCCAGCCAATACCAGAACAACGTCGCCAGCCTGCAAAATTCCGCCACCACGTCTTACGACGCGATGAACAGCCTCAAGACGATCAGCGACCAGGTGAATGAAATCGCCATCGAGGCCTCCAGCGGCACGACTTCCTCGAGCCAACTTTCGGCCTATTCCACGCAGGTGAGCCAGCTCATCCAACAGGCGCTGCAAATTGCGAATACCCAGAATGCCGACGGCAACTACATTTTTGGCGGTACGGAGACGAACAAGCAGCCGTTCACGGCGACCACTGCCGCCAATGGCAGCGTCACCTCCGTGGCTTACAACGGGAACAGCTCCGTGGCCAGCGCTGAAATCGCCCCCCACACCACCGTCTCGGCGCAGACTCCCGGCGAAAACAACAGCGGCTCCGGTCCGCAGGGGTTGTTTGCGGACAGCCGCACCGGCGCGGATTTTTTCAGCCACCTGATTTCGTTGCAACAGGACCTGGCCTCCGGCAACACCAGCGCCATCAGTTCGACCGACGCTCCGGCATTGCAGAAGGACGAGACCAACATCATCACCTCGATCAGCGCCAATAGCGTCATGCAAGCCACGCTGACCAACGCCACCAACATCGCCACCGCGCAAAGCACGAATCTGGCGACGCAAATTTCAAACGATACCAGCGCCAACCTCGCCACGACCATGACGCAGCTCAACCAGACGCAGACCGCCTATCAGGCGGCGCTGGAAAGCGGGTCCATGATTTTCAATACTTCGCTGTTGAATTATTTGAAATAGCGAGCCGCTTCGGTGAGGCGCCGGCCTGGCTTTGGCAAGCGGAGTGACCATCAATGCGCCTGACCCTGGCATGGCGCGCGCAGCATTGCTCCGCGCTCCATTATCCCTTTCCGTCCAAAAAAATGCGCCGCAGGACAATGGTTGATTGTCCTGCGGCGCTCGGGTTGATTATTTTACTGTTTCACACGAAAGAACATCTGCGGTCCTGACATGGTAACAGTGTAGGAAGGCGCGCTCGCGCCGGGTACGGGGGTCCAAGGACCCGTGAGGCTGGTGGCTTCTTGCAGAGTGCCGGCAGACCAGGACACCGTCAATTGATTGCCAGAAACCGTGGCGGTGATGGGCCGCGGCTGACTGACCGGACTCAGATCATACAGGGTGAAGTTTTGTGCCGTCAGGGAGTCAGCGCCATTACCACCAAAACCGACGTAGGTGATGGCTGGACCCGTGCTGCCATAAGGCGTGGGTGCAAGCACCGTTACGCCATTCACCTGGAAGGAAAAAGTCCAGTTGGCTGGTGACGCCGCACGGGCGTCCAGAATGGTGGTGTTGGTTGACGGGCCGGTGGAAAAGCTGCTGAGGTTCACCGAGCCGTTCACGTACGGTCCGATAAAAACCTGATTCGCGCCTGCGTCGCCATCGTCCCGGGCCAGCATCCAGCCCGACACACCGTTGTTGATGAGCCAGCCCCCATCCAAGCCTGCTCCTGACGAATATCCAAGGGCGATCCAATTGACGCCTCCAGCCAGATCATCAATAACGGCGGTCAAAACATAAACCTGCCCCACAACCGGAACAAAAGGCAGATATGCGTTAGGCCCGTTTCCGCCGCCCGCCGCCGCGGCTTCGTTGACACCGTTGTTATTCCCAGCGTCCCAACCGGTGCTGGCGGTCCATTGAGTAGGGGCGCCCGCCGTGTCGGGCACCCGGCCATTGAGCGGGCCAAATGTGCCGGAAAAGGTGTCACTATAGACCACGTTGGTCACCGGGATCACCACATCCACCGCGACCGCCGCGCTGGTCACGCTGCCCAGACTGTTGCTGACCAGCACCTGGTAGGAACCGGTGTTCGTCAACGCGAGATTGGCGAACACCAGGCTGCTGTTCGTCGCGCCGGAAATGTTCGTCGAGTTCTCCTGCCACTGGTAAGTGGGAGCGGGATAACCGCCCGCTAATACAGTGAGCGTGACCGCGTCGCCAGGGAAATTGGTTCCCAGAATGCTTGGCTGAGGCTGCGTCACGATATAGGGTTTGATTGGTACCGACAACTCGGTCAGGGTGAAGTTTTGTGCTGTCACCGAGTCAGAGGCGTAACCGCTCATGCCCACGTAGGTGATGGATGGACCTGAGCTGCCATAGGGCGTGGGTGGCAGTACTGTTACCCCATTCACCTGAAAGGAAAAATTCCACTTGGCCGGTGACGTCGGACGGGTGTCCAGAATGGTCGTGTAGGTGGCCGGCCCCGTGGAAAAGTCGCTGGTCTCAGAACCGCCGACCGTCCCAGGACCGACAAAAGCTTGATTCGGCTGTGCGGCGCCGTCAGGCCGGGCCAATATCCAACCCACCGTAGTCCCTTGGTTTAAGTTGCGGTTCGTGACATCTGCTCCCGAGTATCCGAGGGCCGCCCAGCCGCCGCCCCCAGCCTGATCCTCCAGCGTGGCGGACAGGATATAGACCTGGCCGGCCACGGGAACAAACGGCAGAAATGCGCTGGAACCGATATTTACCGCAGCCTCGTCAATCCCGTTGGTGTCCCCGGCGACCCAATTGGGGTAGGCAATCCACTGATTGGGGGCGCCCTTGGTGTCCGGCACGCGGCCATTGAGCGGGGCATACGTGCCTGAAAAAGTGTCCTCATACAGCAAGTTCGTCACCGGTGTTTCCACCACCACCGCGACCGCCGCGCTGGTCACGCTGCCCGCATTATTGGTGACCAGCACCCGGTAAGAACCGGCATTTGTCAACGCGAGATTAGGGAGGGTGAAGCTGCTATTCGTCGCGCCGGAAATGTTGATGGAATTGAACTGCCACTGGTAATACGGCCCAGGGTAACCGGCGGCGGCAACACTCAGGACAACATAATCACCGGGATAATTGGTTCCCGCCAGGGTCGGCTGAGGCTGCGTGGTGATGGTTGGCGCCTGAGCGGCGACGACTTCCGTCAGGGTGAAATTCGACACCACGTCGGAATCATTGACATCGCCATTGCCGAAGCCCACATAATTGATTACCGGGCCGGAACCGCCGAAGGCTGTGGTCGGCACGGCCACCGTGCCATTGATCAGGAAGGTGAATGTCCAATTGGCCGGATTCGTGGGTGTGGTGTCCAGGACGGTGGCATAGGTGCCCAGCGGGGTGGAATACGAAACGTTGGCATTGACCTCCCGTGCCGTACTGGGGCCCATGAAGGTCTGCTGTTTGTTTGCGGCTGTTCCCGCGCCCGGGGAAACGAGTTGCCAGCCCACCGCATTAACGCTGCCTCCGGCAAACCAGGCGGTGGTATTGCCAGAGCCGACAAATCCGAGGGCGACCCAGGAGTCTGAGACACACTCCAAGGATGCGGACAAGGTGTAAACCCGGCCCGGCACGGGCACAAAAGGCAGGAGCGCATTATAGAGGCCGCTGTCGAGATCTTCGATGGCGTCCCCGCTCCCATCCAGTAACCAGCCGCTGGCGACCCAGGTATGGTTGCCCGTGCCGTAGGCGTCAACGGTGTCCGGCGTCCGTCCCGAGAGGGGGGCGGTTGGCGAGCCCGAAAACATGTCCTGGTAAAGAATGTTCGTCACGTACGTCTGCGCTTTTGAAGGCGCGGCCCACAGGCAGGCGATCAATAGAAACGCCAACACGGCATATTCCCGGCACGGGCGGCTTATGGTGGATGAGTTCTGAGGAGGTTTCATAGTTTTGGTTCGTATTCTTACTGTCACGGTTTTTCGCGTCGGTGGTTGGAACTGCGCTTGATTTTAATTTTATGCGGCTTGGGAGGAAGGTCTGCCGCAAAACGCAATTGCGGCAGGCTCATCCGCTGGTACCGCGTTGCACAATTACGCAGGCTATACTGGCAAAACTCGCTTGTCGACCCCCCTAATCAGGTGATGGTGCATATCACCGGAATTGATGAGGCCGGTGCGTTGACAAAATTTGCGCGCGCGGTGGGTTGGGTCGGGTTTTGACCATAGCCAATGCCTTTGAAGCTGCCGTTCTCGCATTTTGAGACGGCTTGCTGGTTGCAGGATGCCAGCGGACCAAGCCACCGTCAATTGACCGCCGGAAACTGTGGCAGTAAAGGGCAGCGGCATACTGGCCACCCCGCATGGTATGCGAATCAATACCGAAACCATATCGTCAGCGACAATAGCAAGCCAATGAAGCGGAAACCCAAATGTCAAGGGTTGTTGTAATATCAAACAAGCCCTAATAATTCAGAAGTGCTTGCAATTTCGTAAAAATCTGATTACCATCACCTCCAGTGGCTGATTTAGAAGCCGATCGTGTGTTCAACAAAATGGCAATATTTCACTTTGCCGCTAGCAGAAAGAACTAATACCAAATCCCCCAGCAAGAAGTCCCACCTATGAAAAAGAAACTGTTATTAAGATCCGCAGCCCTTTCGACGCTACTGGCGTGCGGAGCCGGCGCCCAAGTGGTTAATTTTCACGATGCGAACAACGGAGCGCTTAGCTTCCCCCCCGTTGGCTACAGCGAACTTTTTGGCGGCCAGGGAGCTTATCCGGATCCCGGCAATGACATCTGGAATGGATTCGGCCAATACGGGGCTGGATATCAATCCACAGCCTTTTATAGTATAACGATAGCGGACGTCCCAAGCAACTGGATTCAAAACCCCGGAAATCCAGGCAACCCTTATTCCTGGTACACTGCAAACGGTTCAACGAACAATTCCACCGGCCCGGCCTTGTTCAATTTTGATACGGGCAGCGCGTCAGCCTCGGGCAACGCCACTTCAGGCGGCCAATGGTCGCCGGTCACCTTGTACCTGAACGCTTATTCCGCGGACATTGGCGGCATTGGGAACAACAACGGAGGGATTCCGAACGGTTCTCCCGCTTTTCTGCTGGGGAAAGATGCCTTTTCCGCCCCCAACACTAATGTGAGCATTGTCCTGGGAAACGTGCCCGCAGGCACCAATTATGGGCTATATATCTATGGGGCGAGTCCTGGGAATAACGGTGGCACGACTTTCTCGCTTGACCCGGCCAATGGCGGCAACGCTCATAACGGTATTTCCTCGACGCTCAACAGTCAGATTGGCGCTCCGGCGCCAAACTTCGTGGAAGGCCAGGACTTCGTCATTTTTGAAAATGTTACACCCGACTCCAGTGGGAACATCACCATTACCGGCAACCCCAACGCTGCGGCCGGAGTTGGGAACAGCAACTCGTCTGAGACCGATTTCAACGGCTTGCAATTGATCGCGAATCCGCTGCCAACCGCCGTGGGATTGAATGCGGCGGCAAACGTTATTCCGGGTCAGAATGCGACCTTTTCGTTTTCACCGGTCTTCGCCGGTGAAGCCACGAGCACCCCGGGTTATCTGTGGCAGTTTTCGAACAACGGCGGCAGCAGTTGGACACCCGTCGGCGGCAACAGCTCCAACCTGACTGTGACTGCGGCCACCTCGGCCAACGCCGGATTGTACCGCTGCTTCATCACGAACAAGCTGACCTCCGCCGTTGGCGTCACGCCGCTGGCCTCCTTGAGCATCCTGAGCGCCGGGACCAACGTATTGCAACCGACCGATACGGTGTTTGACTTCAACAATGCGTTGTTGGACTCGCCCTACAGTGATACCGAAGCGTTCAACTCTATTCCGCCGCCCTTCAACAAACTGGTTGGCAGTGCGGTTGACGGCACCCTCAATCCGTATATAAACTTCGGCGCCAATGGCAGCGTGGCGCCTTTTTCGGGACCGGTGGGCTTTATTGACCAGCCCAAAATCGGTCCCACGTTGGTGACGGGGTTGCGCATCTTCACCTCGGGCAGCCATCCGGAGGACGATCCCATAGATTATGTTCTGCAAGGTTCGACGGTCGGCACCAATGGCCCGTGGACGACGATTTCCAGCGGCTCGCTCGCGCTGCCCTTGGCGCGCAATATCGGCGGCGGTGCGGCCATCAACATCACCAACCAGGCGCTGCAGGAGATTGACTTCGCCAATACGCAGTATGAGTACTTCTATCAGTTGTCGTTCAATAATGTGCGCAACAACAGCACCGCTTCCAATGGGGTTCAAGTGGCCGAAGTCCAGTTGCTGGGCATCGTGTACGGTCCGCCCTTTATCACTTCCCAACTTTCTCCTTCGCTCTCGGTAGTGCCGGCTTGCGGGGGAACCGCTCTCACCTTGTCGGTTGGTGCATCCGGTACCGGCCCGCTTAGTTATCAGTGGGTCCGGAATGGTTCCACCGTGGTGCAAACTGGTTCCAGCAGCAGCTATACGTTCAGCGCCTTGCCCGGCACCAATACCTATACGGTCACCATTTCCGGTGCTATTGCCCCCAGTACGACCAGCGCTGTCGTCACGGTGGTGGGGTTGACCAACGCCCCGCCGGTGATCTCCTTGGGTGATGGTACGGGCTGGACGCTTAATGACAACAACGCTGTCACTCCCTCCATTTCGGCCAACGAACTGTCGTTGATTGACGGCAATGGGGGCGAGGCCGCGAGCGCATTTTACGATACAATCCAATATGTCGGTGGATTCTTCGCTTCGTTCGATTACATCCCCGGCTGGTCTGCGCCGTTTGGACCAAATGCGACGTATTCTCCAGCGGATGGCATTACCTTCTGCCTGCAGAACTCTCCCGACGGCACGAATGCGCTCGGCGGGCAGGGCGGAGCTCTGGGCTATGCAGGCATCACGAACAGCGCGGCTTTTGAGCTGAACATCTTCGAAAACGTAGGCGTAGGCATTCAGGTCAGCACCAATAGCACCGCCGGACCTTACCTCGGCGTTACGCCGGTCAATCTGCTCAGCGGCAATCCCATATATGTCCGGCTCTACTACGCGCAAAATGTTTTGCAGGTGTATCTGGAAGATACCGGCACGCTGGATGTATTCACTACTAATGTTACCGTGAATCTCCCGGCTGCCGTGGGCGGCAGCAGTGCTTACATCGGCTTCACCGGAGGCGACGGCGGTAATGAATCCACCGAGGCGGTCAATAATTTCGAGTATTCGTATTCGACAGCGCCCACACTCTCGATATTCGCCGTACCGGGTCATGTGGTCATATCCTGGCCGATCTCGGTCTCGAGCTTCTTCCAGTTGCAGACGAGCAGCAGCCTCACGGGGCCATGGACGGCGGCAAACCTCTCGACGCTCACGTCATCCGGATGCGAAAACACGGTTACGCTGCCCACTTCCGGCAGCGCCTCGTTCTTCAGGTTGCAGTTGGTGGATCCCAACGCACCGTAGGCTTTGCCCACAGGGCAATTCTTTGATTCATGGAGCCGGGAGCAATCCCGGCTCCTTTTATTTCGATTCTTCTCCCTCGCCCCTTGGAGGGGAGGGCTGGGTGAGGGGTGGCTTGCCAAATATACCGATTATCATTGGGCAACCGTATCATTCGTAACCAAATGCCGTGATGTACGGAGCCAGCGTCGCCAGCCAGGGTTCAAGGTATTTTTGATAATTCCGCCAGCGTCCGATGGCGCCTTTGGAGATGGGTTTGGCCACGGCGGCATGAGTGGGCGAGCGCACGAGCTTGCCCCGGGCATGTTCGTCAAAATGCAAGACCCGGTCGTCCCAACCGACGCCCAGGAACTCCAGGGCACGATGGGCCGTGCCCGCCAGATCGGCCACCAAATCTTCGTACCGGATCTCCAGAAACGAGCCCTCCAAACACGGAGCCGCCGCCCGCCACAGCCCCATGACGGAGGCGTATTCCTGGACGGTTCCTTCCAGGGTCAGGAAAATGGAGCTGACCTGCCCCAGAGGCAGCGGCTGCATGAAGCAGCTTAGGCAGACATCGCGCGGGTCACGCAATGCCACCAGAAATTTTGCCTCCGGAAAAACCCGGGCAAAGGCCGGAACCAAGGGCGTCAGGGACGGGTTTTTGTCAATCAACAGCCGCGCGTCGGCCGGGCGGCCAAGAAACCGCGACATGCAATGCGAGTAATTTGCCCGGGCCTGCTTCAGGGTTGCGGTGGTGGCCGCGTCCAGCGTGTCGAGCATCAGTCTGCCCGGCGGGCCGCCGCGCAAAAGAAACGAGAAGGATTCGCGGTTGAATACCGTGGTTTCCTCCGCCGAGACGAGTTCCGGGTGCGAATCCATCACCTGTTCCAGCAGTGTGGTGCCGGAGCGCGGGTGACCACAAAGCAAAGCCAGCCGGACCGCTGGTTGCAGCGCCCGACCCTGTTCCTTCCAGCGGCTCATCATGGCCGGGTTCAGTTTTTCGACGGCAATCTTCAAATTCGACTGCACCAATTTTTGACTGGCGATGAGCTGCGCGGCGGTGGGCAGGATCAGGTTCTTGGCCTGCAAAAATGACTCCATGGCCTCGTCGTAACGTCCCTGCGCATCCAGAGCGGCCCCCAGTTCATACCAGCCGCGGATGCGCGTGGACCAGGTTTCCCGGCCCGAGCGCGACACAATAGTTCGCAGCCGCGCCTCCGCCTCCCCGGGCCTGCCGCTTAGGCGCTCCAGGCGCGCGCGCGCCAGCAAAGCCAAAAGGTTTGCCGGGTCCTGGGCCAGGGCCTTGTCCACCAATTCACCGGCTGCTTCCAGCAAATGAAATCGCTCATAAACTTCCGCCATCTTGACATACGTGTCCGCCGTGGCTCCGGGCTCCTTCACGGCCCTTTCCAAATAGTGCCGGGCCATGTCATAGCGCTCGAACGAACGGCATTTGATGGCGGCCATGACCAGGGAATTGAGCCGGTCGGGGCCCGCGCGAACGGCTTTTTCAAAGCAACTTTCGGCGACGGCGTACTCATAGCGCATGCCATAGGATGCTCCCAAATCCAACAACAACGCGGGATTGGCGGGATGCCGTCGCCGGGCCTGCTCCATCAGCTTGAAATAAAGCGGATAATCCTGACGCAGCCAGGCTTCCTGACAGCGCTGACCGATGCGCGCCAAATCACTTTCCGGAGCCATTCGGTTAAGCTTCATTGCCGGCGAAATTCTAGGTCCGCCATCACCATCGGGCAAGGCTCAATCGGCAATCGCCTCGTCATTCAAATGTCAATGAACCCTGATAAACATCGCGAAGCGGCGAATGGAAATCGGAATTCAATCCACCAAAGCCGCAAGGATTGGAATTCGAAACCTAACCGTCATGCTCCGGCCTCTTCAAAGGCTGGGCGCGGCGGGGGTGATATAAATGTCCTGCTTTGCCAGCTACAGAATCTCTCCTGGTTTGCTCGCCCCGCGATACCCCAATCCGATGAAGCGAGTATCCCCCGAATTAGATGTGGCGGGTGAGTTGACAAAATCTGCGCACGGTGTGGTTGCCAAATATACCGATTAATCTTGGAAAATAGTATTGCCCCCGTTCCGACCAAAAAAATGCGCCGCATGACAATGGTGATTGTCATGCGGCGCTCTGGATTATTATTTTACTGTATAGCCCGATAGAACTGCTGCGGCCCTGACACCGCAACGGTATAGGAAGGCGTGATCGCGCCGGCCACGGTCGCCCAGGGACCGCCGAGGCTGCTGGCTTGTTGCAGGATGCCGGCAGACCAAGTTACGGTCAATTGACCACCGGAAACGGTGGCCTTGATGGGCAGCGGCAGACTGGCCACACCCACATGATTGCCTGCGCCCGCCGCGTAGAGCGCGCGCGCTTCATTCGCGGACAATGCCCGGCGCCAGACGGACAGATCGTCGAGATTGCCTGCTCCAGCCGAGAAATAGGCGCCGGTGGGATCCGAGCCAAGGTTAAAGATGTTAGTCGTATCCACAGTGCGAATGCCGCTGATAGAAGTGGAATCCACTTGCGCACCATCCAGGTAAGTGGTGCCATAACCTTGAACCCAGTCAAAAGAGTGGACCAAATGGTGCCAGTTTCCATCATCTTCGGAGTGGAGAGGTCCGGCAGCGGCCACTGTGAGGGAGGTGTCATTCATGGTCCAAATAAATGCGCCGGAAACGCCTTCGCAGTTCTCTCCGCATTGGGCGATAACAAAGCCCGGTGAGTAAGTGGAGTTTACAGCATTCCCAAAAATGGGAAGGTCGCAAGCCGGAAATATGTACGGCGGATACGATCCGTTTTGTTGGTTGTCCGACACATTCGTATATTGGATCCAATAAGCCACGGTAAAATTCACGGTGTTGCTGAAGAGCAAATCCGTTGGCGCTCCCAGCGTGGCATAACCCAAATCATTGGCGCTGGCATTATTGCCATAATTCATTGCTCCGGAGCCGATGATGCCGGGCACAATGGAAGAACCCAGGTTGGTGGCATTGTTGCCACGGCCGGAATAATCCAGGTAATCGCCGTCAAACTTGAGATGGAGCACCAGGTTGGACGACAAATTCAGCGCGGTTGGAGCATTTGACACCGCCAACACCGCGACTGAACTAGTGGCGCTTCCCAGCGTATTGCTGACGATCAAACGATAGCCGGCGGCATCCGCCAGGACGAGATTACTAAGGGTCACGCTGAGGGCGTTGGCGCCGGAAATATTGATCGAGTTCGACTGCCACTGGTAAGTCAAGGGCAGCGCTCCACCAGCCGTGGCACTGAAGGTAACCGACTGCCCTGGATAGTAGGTTCCACCTTGCGGCTGCGTTATGAAGTAAGGTTTTACCGGTTCGGACAACACAGTCAGGGTGAAGTTCGATGCCGTCACTGAGTCAGAGCCAAAACCGCTCATACCCACGTAGGAGATGGATGGACCTGCGCCGCCGAAGGGCGTGGGTGGAAGCACCGTCGCGCCGTTTACCTGGAAGGTAAAACTCCAGTTGGCCGGTGACACCGGACGAGTGTCCAGAATGGTCGAGTAGGTGGCCGGGCCGGTGGAATACTGGCCTGTGTCAGCGCCGCGACCTGTTCCCGGACCGACAAACACTTGATTCGCGCCAGCGTCGCCATCGTCGCGGGCCAACATCCAACCCACCGTAGTCCCTTGGTTTAAGTTGTTTCCCGTGCCGCCGTCCGATCCCGAGTATCCGAGGGCTGCCCAGCCGCCGCCACCAGCCTGATCCTCCAGCGTGGCGGACAGGATATAGAGCTGGCCGGCTAAGGGAACAAAAGGCAGAAACGCACTGTTACCGACGTTTACGGCGGCCTCGTTGACGCCGCCATTGTTCCCGGCATTCCAAGCGGTACTGGCAATCCACTGATTGGTGCCCTTGGTGTCGGGCACGCGGCCATTGAGGGGCCCATAAGTGCCGGTAAACAGGTCCTGATATACTAAATTGGTCACCGGCGTCTCTACCACCACTGCGGCCACTGCGCTGGTCAGGCTGGCCGCATTATTGGTGACTAGCACCCGATAAGAACCAGTGTTCGTCAACGCGACGCTGGGAAATACCAAGGTGCTGTTCGTCGCGCCGGGAATGTTCGTGGAATTGAACTGCCACTGGTAATAAGGGCCAGGATAACCGCCAGCACCCACACTGAGAACGACATAATCGCCAGGGAAATTGGTTCCCGCAAAGGGCGTCTGCGGCTGCGTGGTGATGGTTGGCGCCTGACTGGCGACTACTTCCGTCAAGGTGAAGTTCGACACCACATCAAAATCACCCGCATTGCCACTACCCATCCCGACGTAGTTGATGACTGGACCGGAACCACCGAAGGCTGTAGCCGGAACCGTCACCGTGCCATTGAACTCGAAGGCGATGGTCCAATTGGCGGGATTCGTGGGAGTGGTGTCCAGGACGGTGGCAAAGTTGCCCAGAGGAGTTGAATACGCGACAGTCGGATAGGTTTGCCGACTGGTATTCGGCCCGACGAATGATTGCACTTCGTTAGCGGTTGTGCCCGCATTCGGACCGACTAGTTGCCAACCAACGGCCCCAATGCCCGCTCCCGCAAAATAAGCCGTGGTATTACCGGAACCGGCAAAGCCCAGTGCGACCCACGAGCCTGACTCACACTCCAAGGATGCTGACAGGGTGTAAACCCGGCCTTGCAAGGGCACAAAAGGCAAAAAAGCGTTGTAGAGGCTGATATCTTCTATGGCGTCTCCGGCTCCATCCAGTTCCCAGCCGCTGGCGCCCCAAGTATTGGTGCCCGGGCCAAACGCGTCAACGGTGTCCGGTCTCCGACCCTGAAGGGGGGCCATTGAAGCTCCCGAAAACATGTCCTGATAAAGAATATTCGTTACAAACTGCGCTTTTGAAGGCGCGGCCCACAAACAGGTGATCAATAGGAGCGCCAATGCGGCATATTCCGGGCATAGGCGACTTCTGGTGGAGGAGTTCTGCGGAGTTTTCATAGTGTTGGTTGGGAAACTTACTGCTACGGTTTTTCGCGCCGGTGGTCTGAAACTGGCGCCTGATTTCGAATTTACGCGGTTTGGCAGAGAGGCCTGCTACAAACGCAATCGCTGCCTGCTCATCCGCTGGTTCCGCGTTGCACAATTTTGCAGGTTATACCGGCTAACCTTGCTTGTCAACTCACCTAATCAGGTGATGTTGCGCATCACCGAAATTGGTGAGGCCGATGCGCTGGCAAAATTTGCCCGCAGCGGGATGAGCTGTGGAGAGGGCGCAGATTTTAGGAATTGCGCGAAGCGAATGAATGACCCGATGAAGCCGTATCGATTCAGAAGAAAAAGGGAGAGACGCGAATTTCGCTAAATATCGCCAATGCCCAAGGCCGCTTCAACTCAGGCGAATTGTTTATGGTCCCGCACCGAACGGTGAATCTGGAAATGCGGAGCTTTGGTTCCAAATTCCTTTGATTTAATTCGTGATAATTCGCGGGATTCGCGTCGCTTCCCATTCCTGCTGAATAGTTACCGGTGAAGGAAGTGGCGTTGGCGCAGGCGGGATGGCGCAGTTTTTTTCCTAAGATTGAATGGATATTGGGATGGGTCGGTAATTTTTTGGGCGGCGCTGAGTTTGGCCGTGGTCGCTCACTTGAGGAAAGCATACTGCCGGAGGAGGGGCGCTCGTGTAGAGACTTCGGTGGTGGAATTGATTGCGCGACGAAATTTATGTGCTACGTTTCTGGCCGCAGAGGAGATCGTTCCTTGACATCCGGGCGGATGTGATTTTGGTCGCTTATTGGCGTCTTAAGCGAACAAAAACGTGAGCGCCGTTTGGAGCCGATTGTGGTCGAAAAAAGCTCTCTTAATAAAATGGCCCGCGCCGAAAAATTGTGATTTATTAGATAAATTCATAACTACAGGTTGTAGTTATGTCAACTTGTGGCGCGTAAATCGAAAATCGTAAATTCAAGCGCCGAGCGCGAAGAGTGCTTCGACGAGTTGCATTTGCTCGAAGGTTTGCATCATGAAGACCGGAATGGCTTCGGGTTCAATGCCGAGCGTGGCGAGGACTTCCGCGCGGCCGCGCAAAGCGAAGGCGACATGGCCATAACCGTGGCCCATGAAGAAGGCGATCATGTTGCCGAGGTAAACGAGGGAGGCCAGGCGTTGATGGGCGCCGGCGCCCTTGGGATAGTGATGGAACCATACGGCGGCGACGATGTTGGGCGGGAATTTCCAGCGCTCGAGCAACTGGCCGCCGACTTCGGCGTGGTTGACGCCGAGGACTTTTTTCTCGGCATCGAGGAGGGATTGCTGGTTGATCTCGGTTTCCCGGATGACCTTGGCGTAAACGCCGTTCAGCGATTGGGCGAGCACAATCTTGCCGATGTCATGGAGGAGGGTGGCGGTGAAAACGAGGTTTTCGTTGTCGCCCGTTTTGCGGGCGATGATCTGTGCGGCGACGGCGGAGGCGACGGAATGTTTCCAGAGTTCGCCCTGTTCGAGGCCGTAGCCCAATTGCGCCGGGCTGAGCATGCGCGCCCCGGTGGCGGCGGCGACGAGTTGATAGACTTGTTGGAAGCCCAGGCGGGTGACGGCTTCCTGCAGATCGGAGGTCGGGGTGCCGGAGCCGAAGTAAGCGCTGTTGCAGATGCGCAGGACGTTCGCCGTGAGGGAGGGATCATAGGAGATCATTTTCACGACGCGACCGCTTTCGACGTCGGGCTGGTTGAGCAGGCGCATGAGTTCGGGCACCACGCGCGGGGCGGGCGGAAGGTGGCGCAGGTTGGTTAAATAGTCGTCAATGGCTTGCATAGGATGATGAGTTTTGCCTGGCCGGAAAACTTGAGCCGGACTTCACCGCTGGCCAGATTGAGGCGCATGGTGCGGTTGGTTCTTCCGCCGACATCTTCGGCGTGGATTTGCAATTTCCTTTCGGCGAGCAATTCGGTGAGGACTTCGTAGTTGCGCTTGCCGATGTTGAACGGGGTGGTTTCATCCATGATCTGCGCGCCACCGGCGACGAAGATGAGGAGGTTTTCCGGTTTGGCGCCCAGTTCGCGCGCCCGCTTTAGCAGCGCGGCCAGGCCGGTGTCGAGGAACATTCCGGGGCGGTCGGCGGCGCGCTTGGGATCAATGCTGGAAGCCGGCAACAGGCTGTGCAACAGGCCGCCGACTTTCGTAACCGGATCATAAATGGCAATGCCCAGGCAGGCGCCGAGCGGATAAGTGCTGAGCACGATACTCGGGTCGCAACTGACGGCCAGCTCGGCCAGGCCGACCATCATGTTCGCCGCCGCTTCGGTTCGTTCTTCGGTCACCATGAAAATGTTTGTGGGCGGAATGCCTTTGGGCTTGCCGCATTTCATTGACTCGCGCCAACGCAACTACGTCGCACAGTCTTGGGGTTGTCATCGGCAGATTTGCCGGCGGACTTAAAGGAATTCACGGGACTGGCGCGCTTTCTGCGGGGCGGCAATTTTAGCCGGGCGACATTCAAATAGGAGACGTTTTTGCCTACATCGGAAACGGGTATCAGGGGCCATCGCGCGCAAGAAGTGATGAAACGTGGGTCTTTTGAGTTGGTTTTAGGCGTTTCTCCGAGCTGGAGCATCATGGCATACCCTGTGCTTAACCTTCCTCGAATAGAATATTTATCATGAAAACCGCGGAACTAATTGAGCCTCCAACCGCTGGCGAGATCGGCCAGACTTTGATTCAACTGCCGTATGGCCTGCTCGGTTTCGAGCGCGTCAAGAACTACGTCCTCGTGGACAACCCCAAAGAAGAACCCTTCCTCTGGCTGCAAATGCTCGACAACGGGCGGAAGGCTTTTCTGGTCGTGTCGCCGTTTCTGGTCAAGCCCGATTACCAGCCCGACATTCCGGCGGACGATGTGGAGTTTCTCGGTCTGTCCAATCCCGAGGACGCGCTCGTATATAATATCTGCACCATTCGCGGTCCGGGGCAGGCCACCATTAATTTGAAAGGCCCCGTCGTCATCAACCGCCATACACTCATCGGCAAGCAAGTCATTCCGAACAATGCCGCGCAGTTCGCGTTGTGCCATCCGTTGCCCGTCGCCTGAAAGGTAAATAACTTTTATGCTCATACTTTCACGCAAACCTGGCGAGAGCATCGTAATTGATGGCCGGATCACCGTGAAGATAATCCGGCTGGAAGGTGACATGGTCAAACTCGGCATCGAGGCTCCCCGCGAAGTCCCCGTCCATCGCCAGGAAGTTTACGACGAGATCCAGAAGAATAATCAGGCCGCCCTCACCGACAACCGTCCGACGCTGCCACGCCTGTCCACCCCCGCCCCAACCAAGTAACCTGACTTTCGCACGCATATATTTATGGTCATCAACACGAGTATTCCGGCCGCCAGTCTTCAAGCCAGCCCACTTTCCAACCAGAAGACCAGCGCGCAACCCGCCGCGACGAGCACCGACAACACGAGCACCGCGCAAAGTTTCTCCGCCAGCGCCGAAGAACTCGCCGCGTTCAGCCAGGAAATCACCTCGCAGGATGGCGCGCAGCAAAGCACCGACCTCGCCCGCAACAGCATGCTCAATCAATCGAGTTTGGCCCTCCTCGCTCAAGGCCAGCATTCCTCGCAGACAGTTCTCGATTTGCTGGCGGTATAATCCGGCTTCAACCTTTCGCAACCTCGAGCACGATGCCGTCCCAATTTTCCCCCGCATCGCCGCCGCGGTATCGCTGATTCACCGATGTTCCGTTCGCACGTTGTCCTTGAATGATCGCGGAGGCCAGGGTTCGGTAAACACGTTCACGTCCGGCGGCGGCGGCAGGTGGGAATGCCATATTCTTATCAAGCCGCTGATTTGTCCTCCCATATTGCGGTAGTTATATGCCGGGGAAAGCGTGTAAGGATTGAAGCCCTGTCGCTCCATCGCCAATGTCAAAAACGGCTGATCGTTGTCAAACGGACCTCCGCCCAGCTCGGCGCACATCCGATGCCAGCCCTCCAGCACTTTCCAGGCATCCGGCCGACGGCTGAAAAAAAGAACGCCGGTGTTGTATTGCAGCGTATCAACGTGCGGGTGACCGACCTGGTCCAGCATGCGGCCAAAGCCCCAAAAATGTTCCAGACTATAATGGGGCGCCATGACCGCGGCAATCCCGTGCGCCTCCGCTTTCTCGAAGCCAAAGGTGACGTCCAAGAGTACCCGGGTATCGGTATCGAGAAACAGAAATGAGTCATAAACCCCTGGCAACAAGGCCGCCATTTCAGTCTTACACAACAGCCCCGGCAGGGCGAAAGCGTGGGCGACCACCCGGGCAAACGGATGGCTGGCCGGCAAAAAAACCAGCGATTCCTCGGTCGTGATCAGAATCCGGTCAATGCCGAGAAAATCGGTCGTTCGCGCGCTGGCCAACGCTTCGTTAATGAACTTTTGCCCCCAGCAGACATAGACGATTGCCCGTTTTGAATTATCTTTCATTCCTAAAGAAAACGGTCAAACCGCGGTCTGGTTCGTATTAGCATGCCTGCGTATTCATTCATTGCAATCGAGCTACGTCAAGGCTGGTTCTTTCCTTTTGATTTAATAACGCTCCTCCAATCCAAGCCTGCGACGGCAAGCTCAGTAAGCTTCGACAAGGTGTCCGATCTCAACCCATGCCACAACCTGTAGCGCTATCCCTTCAGTCGCACCACAAGCCAACGAGGCGAATACTTGGATTTGGTGCGACTTACTTTGACTGCCCTGCCAAACCAATCGAGACAGGATTTACCGGATCAACAGGATAAAGGAACCGGGCCAACCTGATTACAGCCGCAAATAGACCGCGCGAACGCGGCCCACTTTTTCCATCCTGCCCATCCTGTTCCTCCTGTCAAAATTCAGGTTCACCTCCCCTATCAAAGAACCAACAACGCCTCCACCATCGCACAGAATTCCACCACGTCAAATTTAGCCGTCACGGAGCGAATGGGATTCTGAACCGCTTTCGGCGTTTTTCGTGATATTAACCCCTCGTTTCAACGAGGAGGAAACTGGCTGACCGTCCCGTTCCAACCGTTTCAACGGTTTATTGTTGCGGCTGAGGAAGCAGGCAAGGGACATCGTGCGTTCAGCGCCGTTCCGGGCGTTGAATCCACCCAGTCCGTCCAATGTTTCGTCAGCACGTCGCGGGTGATGATGCCTTCCTTATTCGTGTGGTCGCCACTCCGCGGCAGGAACGGAGTCCATGTGCGCGTTTGCGCCCCGATTGCCGGAGTCTTTCATTGACAACGAGGGGGCGCCTGGCCGGCGAGTCAGGGCGGTTTTGATTACACCGGCTACACGTTGCAATGCGCCACGAATCCAGCTTCAACAAATTGGAGCGCCGTTTCCCCGTCGCCGGTCGTGGTCAACGGTCAGGAAACCGTGACCAATCCCGTTTCCGGCGCGCAAATGTTTTACCGTCTTTACGAGTGAAACATTTTAATTCGCGGAAATTAGCCACAGAGGCACAAAGCACACTGAGGCGAAGCCGCTACGAGCGGAGCGCAGAGCATCGCTCTGCAAGAAGGCAGACCCCGAGGTCTGACCGCGCAGAGCGATGCTCCGCGCTCCTGTGACCCCGCTCTGTGATCTCTGTGATCTCTGTGCCTCTGTGGCAATAATTCTATTTCTATTTTTTGTCTGTGAATTCAGTGAAATCTGTGGCTATAATCCGCTTCTCTTGCGGGCATGGTCGTGTCGCACCCGTGCATTGCATTACCAACTGTGAAACAAAAGTTCGCGTTTAATGAAACATTGCTTTCCCGCGTCTGCGTCGGCGCGGTTATTTTTTTGTTTCACGCAATCCCGGTCTGCGCCAATCCCCCAATCGGCCAAGTCTGGCAGCGCTCCGTGGATTGGACCGTTCCTGCGGACAGCGCGGACGGCACCACCAATGGCAATCCCGCCGCTGACGCGCAAGGAAATCTTGTCTGGCAATATGAATCCGTCCCGCTGGGCCAAGCCCTCGGCCAGCCGACCACGGGCGGTCTGCCGCCGACTCCATGGTGTTCGGGCGTTCCCACCAAGTTGACGTGGGATGCCTCCTGGTTTGGCGGCGCCGGCGGTTGGACCGGCGGCGATGACGTTTCTCCCTTGATCCAGCAGACGAACCTGATTCAAACCTTGATAGATAATACCAGCGTGCCGGTTATCCGCTGGCTCAACCCGACGGTGTCGAACATCACCGTGGCCTTGTCCGGCACGCTCACGTTAAGTTGGAGCGGCGCGCAGCTTACGCAACCGATTGACTTCATCATGATGTTGCAAAAACCCAACGGCTCGACGACCCCGCTATTGCTCGCGAGCCGCAAGCCGGCGAGTTTCCCCGGCGGCCCTCCGTCCGAAACGCCATTAATCCTCGTTGATCTGCCGGCAGTTCAAATCCCTGCCGGCGGTTCCATTTTTTATACCATGCAATATGAGGAGACAAACAGTCCCTACGGCTGGATTACGTTGGATGACAGCAGTCTGACCATCACGCTCAAGGCTCTCGCTGCCGTGCCGTTGCCCGCGAACGACACCGCCGTCACCGACGAAAACGAATTAGTGAACGTCGAAGTGCTGGCGAATGACCAGTGGGCGCCGCACGCGTTGCCGCGCGTGTCGGTCATCGTCGGCCCCGCGCACGGAACCGCCGCCGTCCGCGCCGATCAATCCATAGACTACACTCCCGCCACCAACTATGTGGGCACCGATGTTCTCACGTATCAAATTTACGACGGCGCGGCCACTGCCAGCGCCACACTGACCGTGACGGTGAATCAACCGTACTATCTCTATGTCAGCACGAACGGGAATGACACCAACACCGGCACCGCGTGGACCAACGCCCTTGCCAGCGTGACGGGAGCACGCAATCAGATTCGGGCCTTGCGCGCGCAAAATCCCAACCCACTGACGAACCTGGCCGTGGAAGTTGTCCTCGACGACGGCGCCTATGCGACAAACCAAACGATTCTTTTTACTGCCGGTGATTCTGGAACTCCCCAATACCCTGTCACCTATCGCTCCCGCCATCCATTGCAAGCCTCAATCAGCGGCGGGCAAACCCTGAACTTGAACTGGCAACCTTACGCCGCCGTGCCCGGCGCCTACGTTGCCGATTTGAGCACAGCGGGATTGGCCCAAAGCCAATTGAACAACCTCCACACGCTGATTGTGAGTGGCTCCCGCGCCGTGCGCGCGCGTTTGCCGGACACCGGCTTCTATGCCATCGTTTCCGCCGACCCGGATACCAGCCACACTTACAACAAGATGAATGCGTTCACCTTTGGCAACAGCGATGGTTTGCCAAACATCAATTCCTCTTGGACCAACCTGACCAACGTGGAAGTAATTAGCTACGCCGCCTGGACCGAGAGCCGGATGGCGATTGCTTCGGTTGATGCCACCAACAGTCAGGTTCACATTCAAGGCTCGTTAACCGAATCCTGGGCGAATGATTATCTTGCGGATTACGGGGCCTTTCTGGAACCAAATTCACCTTACAATCAAACCGGCGCGACCGATGGAACGATCCGCTATTACATTGAGAATGTTCTCGAAGGCTTGGATACTCCCGGAGAATGGTATGTGGATCCCACCGCCGCGCGACTCTATTACTATCCGAGGGCAGGGGAGACTATTACGAACTCCACGTTCATTGTCTCCGTGGTCAATCAACTAATACAGATTACCAATGCGTCAAACCTTCGTTTCGACGGCCTCAACTTTTGCGATACCGATTGGACCATGCCCGCGACAGGTCAGCCCGGCACAGATGAGGCAATTTTTATTTCCACGCCGAACACGATCTTGATTTCCGGCGCGACGAATGTCATTTGCGCCAATGACCGCGTGGCGGAAACCGGCGGCGGTTACGGCATTCAGATTCAGTTTGGGGCGACCGGCAATGCGGTCGTCAACACGGAGTTCGTGGACAACGCCGGCGGCGGTGTGATGATCGGCGGAACTCCCGGCCTCTCCGACCCAACCTCCGAAAACGGTTACCAATCCTATATCGCTTCCAACCGCGTATCATTGAATTATATCCATGACAACAACGCCGTCTGGCGCGAAGCCTGCGGCATCATGGCCCTTCGCAATGGCTACAATCGCATCGCGGGAAACATTATTTCCGACACCACCTACAGCGGCATCGCTCTCGGTTGGTTCGACACCAATCCCCTGGCTGTGGGCCATAACCAGATCGCGTGGAACACGGTTTCAGATTTCGGCACGACGCTTTATGATCTGGGAGGAATCTATGTGGTGGGAAGCCAGCCTTACACCACGATCATGGGCAACAAAATCTCCGGCGCGCTATGGGGCGCGAACCATCTGCATCACGGTGGCGTCAATTATCCGCCCGACGGCACAAACGATTGGAACAATCCCGGCGGCCCCATCACCGGCATCTATACCGACGATACTTCCGCCGGTGAGTTGATAGACGGAAACATCATCTACAACGTGAATCAAGGTCTGTTTATCCACGATACCCACGATGATATCTACTTTGACAATATGTTTATAGATACCCAGTCGCAAATCTGGGCCACGGTCTATGCCGGAAACACGCAAGGCTATGTGGACGCCGGACCGCTCTGGATTGCTTCCAGCATCATCGCCTGGACGGAGGCAAATCCAGTGCCAATCATATTGTTTGATAGCTACCAGCCGATTCCTTCTTTCGTCATGGACAATGACGTTTATTGTTTTGGCCCAGCCACAATTCAAAATCCGCAGAGTAATGGCCTGCCCTATCTCCAATCAACGGGCCACGAGCAACACGCCTTGGTCACTACGAACTCTCTCTTCGTCTCGCCCCCCACGCAGGACTATCGCATAGGGATTTCGGCCCAGCCGCTCGTGTTATCGCAAGGTTTCAGCGCGGATTGGCTGCTGCAACCCGCAGTTTCCGCAATTTCTCCGTTCGCGCAATTCACCGCCGCGCCCGCCACCGGTTTTGCTCCCTTGCAGGTGATATTTACGGACGCTTCCACCGGCACTATCACCAACTGGCTCTGGAATTTTGGCGATGGCAACACGCTCACCAACACCACCAACAGCAATGTGACCAACACCTACGCTACCGCCGGCCGCTACACCGTCTCTCTCACTGTGACCGGGCCGGGCGGTACGAACACCAGCACGCTGGCCGGTTTCATCGCTGCCTCACCCGCGCCGGTCATCGGCAGCGTGAGCTGGTTCGATGGTCAATTAATATTTAGCGGCACGAATTGTCCGGCGGGAGTGCAGTACCGGATTTTGACTTCTACCAATCTGGGCTTGCCTCTCGCCATCTGGCAACCGCTGGTGACGAATGCTTTCTTAAGCGACGGTAGTTACTCCTACACGAATTCGGTGATTGGTTCGCGCGCTTTCTTCCGGCTTGTCTCTCCGTGATTTGAGTTGAATTTTCTTGTCAACACCAGACGCGGCAACCACACTCCAAAAACCCGGGCGTCCGCTGCTTTGGCGTCGTGGATTCGACCGGGTGCATGTAATAATATGGCAAGCTTGGAAGACTCGATTCGCGCTGAAACCGGACTGGTTCCGATCCATGAACGGTCGGAGAATGATTTCTTTTTTGTGGGATTCCCGCGCTCCGGGCATCATTGGACTCAATATCTGATCGCTTATTTTGCCATGGGCCTGCGCCCGGATATCGCCACGGATGACTTGGTGCAGCATGCCGTGCCGGACATATACGACAGCAAATGGTATCGCCGTTTCCGCGAGCCGATGTTTTTCAAGTCGCATGAATTGCCGCAACCGGATTATCGGAACGTGGTTTATCTCGTCCGCGACGGTCGCGACGCGGTCGTGTCTTATTATCATTACCAGCGCACCATTGGCGTGAAGGAGCCGGTTTATTTCAACCCCTTCAGCCCGATCTTCAGTTCGGCCCCGGTGTTTTGGGAGGACCACGTGAGCGCGTGGCTGCAGAATCCTTACGGGGCGAAAATGATCATCGTGAAATACGAGGACTTGCTCACCGACCCGCTGGCCCAAGTCAAGCGGATGTGCGAATTTTTCGGGCTTGAGCGTTCGGATGAAGTTTTGAAGACCGCAGTGGAAGCCTGCGCCTTCTCGCAACTCCAGGCGAAGGAAAAACGCAAGGAAATGGTCAAGACGCAGTGGCCGGAGAAGAGTTACTTCCGGCGCGGTCAACGCGGTTCCTATCGGGACGAGCTTCCGCTGCCGATCCTGGAAGAATTTGAACGCCGCGCAGGTCACGTCCTCGACCGTCTGGGTTATCCCAGGGCGGCTTCGACAGCGCCGGCGAGTTGAGCTTGAAAAAGCATTCAACCACGGATTAACACCGATGGACACGGATTAAAATGCAAAAGCAGAATCCTGGTCGAGCGAAGGTGATTCAACCTCCAACTTGGCTTGACGAACAGATCAGAGGTTTTCATCCCATTCGTGTCCATCCGTGGTTGAATTTATCCGTTTCGTTTCAAGGCAGATTTTGCTTGTCCGCCGGCGGCAAATTTTGCCCAGCCTCTGAAGTCAGGGAATAATCTTCCTTTCTATTCGCTCCTAACACGTTGATTTTCAACGTCTAAAATTGGCTCCCGCCGTGGCACCGTTGGTGCTCAAGGCATTATGTCGCAAGAACCATTTTATGCCCGACATTATAGAAAACGACCCGCCGGTCAGCCATACGACCAGCGCGCCGCCGCGAATTTCCGTCCTGGTCTCCACTTACAATGCCGAGAAATACATTCGCGCATGCCTCGCTGATTTGGAGGCGCAGACCATTGCCGATCAACTTGAAATCATCGTCATTGACAGCGGTTCGCAACAGAACGAACGCGCGATCGTCGAGGAATTTCAAAAGCGGCATTCGAATATCCGGTATGTGCGCACGGAACGCGAGCCGCTCTACCAGGCGTGGAATCGCGGCATCCAACTGGCGCGAGGAAATTACATCACCAATGCGAACAGCGACGACGCCCATCGCGCCGACGCCCTCGAGCTTCTGGCTGCCGCGCTCGACGCGAATCCGGTGGCCGACCTGGCGTACGGTGATTACTATAATTCGTCGGTGCCGAACGATTCATTTTCCTCCCCGCACATTATCCGGCGCGTGGTTCATCCGCCTTACCATCCGGCGACGTTGATGTTTTATTGCGTGACCGGCTGCCATCCGATGTGGCGGCGCCGGATATTTACCAAGATCGGCCTTTTCGACACTCAGTATGTGGCTCCCGGCGATTACGAATTTCTCCTGCGCGCGGCGCAAGCCGGTTTGCGCGCGGTCCGCGTGCCGGAATTCCTCAGCCTCTTTTATCAGAATTCCCAGGGGCTTAGTTTTCAGTCCATGGCCCGCTCGCGCTATGAAGGCGAAATGATCTACGCGAAATACCGGGAAGAAATGCCGATCGAACGGCTGTTCGCGGTCAATCCCGCCCACCCGGAATCCGTGGCCCTCGGCTGGGTCGCCCTCGGCAATTACGCGATGAATTTCAAAGTGCCGTGGCTGGATAATTTCTCGCAGGAAATTGATTTTGCGATGACCTGTTACGAACGCGCTCTGGCGAAGTCGCCGCGCCAGCCCGCCGCGCGGAACAATCTGGCCGTCGCCCGCGTGCTGAAAGGCCAGCCCGAACGCGCGGAATCACTGCTGCAATCAATGCCGCCGGCGCAAGTCAGTCAGTTTCTTCGCGATCAGAAATCTGGTAATTTGAAGATGGTCCAGGTCAACCTTTCGCCTGCCGTGGAACCTCTGGAATATTCTCCATCCGGCAAATCGGCCGCGGCTGCGATCATTGCTTTCGGTCCAAAAACAGCAAAACCGACGCCTTTGGCTGGCGCTCATTTACGTTCCACGGTCCGCTGGATTGCGCCCTTCCTTTCGCCGGGCGAATACTCTCTTGACAGCACGGAAGCCGTTCTTGGGTTGGCGCCGAATGTGCCGGCGTTTGCAACTCTTGATCAATCGGACAGTCATTCCGAAAGCTACGATCTCGAATTACCCGGGTCCATCAAGGAAGCCTTGCTGGCCACGCGGGAGAAGTTCAACTTCATGGCTGGCGGCATCACCATTTCCGCCCGGAATTCAAATTCGTTTTCCATGCCTGAAGGCCCGGCGTATAACATAGGCCGCACAACCATTGAAGCGGACGCCGTTCCCGCCAGTTGGGTTTCGGTTTGCAACCAGATGCGGGAGATTTGGGTGCCGAGCCATTTTTCCCTCGAAATATTCGCCCGCAGCGGCGTGGAGCGCTCCAAACTGCGCGTGGTTCCGACCAGCGTGGATTCAACGGCGTTCTCACCGGGCGCCACCGTTCCGGCGGAATTGCCGGGCCGCGCCTCGTGGAATTTTCTCTTTTGTGATGACTGGTCGGAACGCTCCGGCTGGGACGAACTCCTGAACGCCTATTTCAAGGAATTTTCCGCAGGCGACGATGTTTGCCTATACGTCGGTTCGCGACTTTCCGGAAAAACCCGCGCGGAATCGGCGGATAAAATCCGCAAACAAATTCAAGAAATCGCCGCCGCTTTAGGCTCGACCGCGCGTTTTGAAGTCCTCGCGTTTCCCGACTCTGATTTGCCGCGCGTATTGCAGGCGTGCGATTGCGTGGTGCTGCCCGCCCGCGCCGAGGGTTGGGGACGAAACCAACTTTGCGCGATGCTGATGGAAAAGCTCGTGATTACCACCGGTTGGGGCGCGCACCTGGATTTTTGCAAAGCGGACCGCAGTTGTTTGATTGATTTCAAACTGGTTGAAGTGCGCGCGGCGGAAGCCGACTTGCTCCCGTTGCGAGGGATGAAATGGGCCGCGCCATCGCCGGAACATCTGCGCGCGTGGTTGCGTGAAGCGCAACTCAATCCCGACGCCTCCCGGGCGAAAGGCCGTGGCCATCGCGCGGCGCTTGCCGCTGCGTGCGACCGTGTTCAAGTGGCCAGTCAAACCGCGATGCGCCTGCGCGAGATCGAGCAGAAGATGATTTCCGCCGTGTGCGATCCAGCCACGCCGCGCATTACCGCCGTCGAATCCGCCGGCAACTCCGGCAATTCAGCGCGCGACCTGCAGGTGGCCTGGGAAGGTTCTTTTCTGGACTACGGCAGCCTTTCGCACGTCAATCGCGAATTGACCGCCATGCTTTCAGCGGACAAACACCTGCAAATCACGCGGGTCGGGCCACCGAGCCAAACCGTGCCGCCGGAATTTAACAGCCTGTCCAGTCGAATTCGGAACGAACCGCCGCGCCAGGCGAATGTCACTGTGCGACACGGCTGGCCGCCCGATTGGAAAGCGCCGAACGCCGGTTTGTGGGTCCTGATTCAACCCTGGGAGTTTGGCATTCTGCCCGCCAATTGGATGCGGGAGTTGTTGAAAGTGGACGAAATCTGGGCGCCGACCGAGTACGTGCGCCGCGTGTATGTTGATTCCGGCGTTCATCCTTCCAAGGTGAAAATTGTGCCGAATGGAATTGATCCGGCTAAATTCCAGCCGGGCCTGCCGCCGTGGCCGCTCGCCACCAAAAAGAAATTCAAATTCCTGTTCGTCGGCGGCACGATTCACCGCAAAGGCCCGGACGTTTTGCTTAAATCGTATCTGGAATCCTTCACCGCCGCAGACGGCGTGTGTCTTGTGATCAAGGATTGTGGCGGCCAGTCGGTTTATCAGGGCCGGACGATGGCGCAAGAGATTGCCGCCGCGCAACTCAAACCCCACGCGCCCGAAATTCTTTATTTGACCGAAGAAATGCCCGCCGAAGCGATGCCCCGGCTTTACGCCGCCTGCCAATGCCTCGTGCATCCTTATCGCGGCGAGGGCTTCGGCCTGCCGGTTCTCGAAGCGATGGCTTGCGGATTGCCGGTCATCGTTACTGGCGGCGGAGCCACGGATGATTTTGCCTCGGATGGGTATGCCTATCGGCTGCCCGCTTTGCGCACGCCGCTCAGCGACAAGATTGACGGAATTAAACTCTGCCGCAACGGTTGGTCGTTGGAACCCGATGCCAACGCATTGTCGGAACGCCTGCGCTGGATCGTCGCGCATCCCGAAGAATCCCAAACCCTGGGCCGCGCCGCGAGCGATTATGTCCGCCGCGAATGGACCTGGGAACGCGCGGCGCGCATTGCCAGCCGACGCTTGCAGGATTTGGTCGCGCGCAAAGGCGCGGAGACCGCCGCAATCGCCGAACGCCGCACGCGCACCGCCGCGCCACTGGCGCTGCCGGAAACGGCGTTGATCGGACGATTGCAGGACGCGCGCGATTTGCTCGCGAAGAAAAATTATCAAGCCGCGTGGACTTCCACGCTGGGCGCGATCGCCGCGCGGCCCTTCCATTGCGAAGCTTATTTGTTACTGGCGGAAATCGCCAAAAACGCGGGCGACCTCGACCAAGCCAAACGCTGCGCCGAACGCGCGCGCCAACTCGCCCCGGACTGGAAGCCGGCCAGGCAATTGATGAAGGGAATCACGACCCGAGGCCGCGCCCTCGAATGGCCGGCTTTGCCCGCGCATCCGAAAACACCCCGCCTGACGGTCTGCCTCATCACGCGGAACGAGGAGCAATTTCTGGGAAACTGCCTGCAATCCATTTGTGATCTCGCGCATCAGATTGTGGTTGTGGACACGGGTTCCACCGACAACACGGTCGAGATCGCCAAAAAATTTCAGGCCGAAATCCATCACTTCCCCTGGATCCAGGATTTCAGCGCCGCGCGCAACGAAGCTTTGAAACACGCGACCGGCGACTGGATTTTGAGCCTCGATGCGGATGAGGAACTCTTGCCGGAACACCGGGAAACGATCCTTCGGGAAATGCAAGCCGCCGAGGTGATGGCGTATCGCCTGCCGATCATTGACCAGGGCAAGGAAAAGGAAGGTTGCAGTTATGTGCCGCGACTTTTCCGGAACGCCCCCGGACTCTTTTTTGTCGGACGCGTGCATGAACAGGTTTTCACCAGCATCCTGGTCCGCGCCGGGGAATGGGGCTTGAAAAACCAGCTCGGCAAATCCGCGTTGCTGCACCACGGTTACACCAAGGAACTCGTGGCGGGCCGGGACAAAATCGCGCGCAACCTGCGCCTGCTCGAACTGGCCATGGAGGAACTGCCCAACGAGCCGAACCTGCTGATGAACTACGGCCTTGAACTCGTGCGCTCGGGCCAGTTGGAAGCGGGTTTGCAACAATCCCTGGAAGCGCTGCATCTCCTGTCGCGCCTGCCGGCGTCGCAAGTGGTGCCGGAATTGCGCGAAACCCTCCTCACGCAATTGGGCACGCACCTGATGGCGGCAAAGGCGTTCGATGAAATCGTCAAAGTCTGGCAATCGCCGTTCGGCAAATCCGCCCCGATGACCGCCTCGCAACATTTCGTGCTCGGTCTCGCGCAGATGGAGCTTGGCCATCCCGCCGAAGCCGCCGAACAAATGCGCCAATGCCTGGCCAAACGGCATCAGCCGACGCTTTCGCCCATCAACCACGAAATTCTCAAGGCCGGCCCGGGCCATTGCCTCGCGCTCTCGCTGATCGCTCTCAAGAACGAGGCGGCGGCGGCGCAGGCCTTGCGCGCCGCGCTGGCCGATGATCCGAAATCCGTGCCCGCGCGATTTGATTTTGCCCGCTTGCAGTTCCAGCAAGGAGAGCCGGTGGAAGCGCTTAAAATGCTGAACCAACTTGTCACGGAAAAAGCCGGCGACCTTCCGGTGTGGCAGCTCGGCGGGCAGATTGCCCTCAGCCGGCCCGAGTTTTTGGAATTCGCGCAAAACTGGACCAGCGAGGCCGTCAAACATTTTCCCAAGCACCCGGCCATTCTGCTGCAACGCGCCGAGGCGCTGATGCTGGCGCAACAGGCGGAAGCGGCGCTGCCGTTCTGGCTGGAGGCGCATTCGCCCAAGGGCGCGCGGCATCTGGCCGCGCTGACGCTGTGCGAATTTATCGCGGGCGATTGCTCGCGGCAATTTCCGCCGGCGGACGAACGATTGGTCAGCCAGGAATTTCTGAAATGGTACCGGCAATTGATCGCGTGCGGCGCGAATTCGCTCGTGAGCCAGCTCAACGAGAGACTCGGGGACCTGGAACGAATTCTACCCGGCGCGGTCGGCGCGCTGACGGCCGCGATGAAAAAAGCCGAAACCGCGCTGGTGGCATAGCAGGCCATTAAGAAATCTCTCTCCTCTGTAGGAGACGAGGTAACGAGACTCTAATCTCCTCGATTTTGACGGATAAGCTGGAGCCTCCTCACGTCGTCTCCTGCATATCAATGGCGTAGCCTGCGCAACGCCTCGTTTCCCGCTTATTAACGGAGCTGAAAAGCATCGCCCCTTGACGCAAAGGTGCCAAACGGTTACAATGTTTACATAAGTTACGTTGTCAGTGTCGCAATATGAAAACGAATAATTCAATGGTCATCAGCATGAGGTTGCCGGTGAAGAGCGGCCAGCGACTGAAGCGCATGGCCAACCGGCACGGCTGGACGCCCAGCGACGCCAGCGCCCGACTCGTCGAGGAGGGCCTGCGCCGCTCAGAATTCGCCTTCATTGATTTTCGGGATTCCACCACCGGCCGCCAGGCGTCCATTCAGGGAAGCTCGCTGGCAGTTTGGGAAATCATGCTGCTGGCGCGGGATTACAAAAACAATGTCGCAGCCGTCGCCAAGCATCTTCGCTGGCCGGAGGCCAGGGTGCAGGCTGCGTTTAACTACACCAGGGCATTTCCCGGGGAGATCAGCGCCGCCATCGCGGACAATGACGCGGTGGACTTTGAATCCCTCTCGCAAATGCTGCCGCAGGCGAAGGAATTCATCGTCAGCGGCCGGCCTGGAAAATAAAGCCATGCTCAAGCTGCTGCTCGATGAGCATGTGTCGCCCGATATCGCCGATTGGTTTCATAAGCGACAAAGTAAGTTCGTTATTTTTTCCCTGGCCGAATGGGAAGGCGGGCGTTTCATGGGTCAGCCCGACGAACTGTTGCTCAAAGAAGCAGCCGTTCAAAAGCTGACGCTTGTCACCTATGATCGAAAAACCATTCCGCCGCTGCTCAAATTGTGGGCCGAGGCCGGTAAGGACCATGGCGGTGTGATATTCGTTGACGACAATACCATCCCTCCTTCTGATTTGGGTGGCCTGATCCGCGCCCTGCAAAAACTCTTCCAGGAAGCTGTCAAATGGGACTGGAAAAACCGCATTTGCTTTCTGCGACGGTGATTTCCGTGAACGATTCGTTCCGCACAGGGCGCAATTTGAAATCCGCCTAATTTCTTGCTAAACCTTCATTTTGGCGTAAGGTCATTCCTGTTGGAGGAGTGTGTTCCTTGACATCCTTGGCGGGATGCGGATCGGGTTCCTGGAAATCCGAGACGGCGTCGAAGGCTGCGGCGTTGAATCGTCATTTTTTACGGTCTAAACCCGGACGAAATGAGGATTGTAACACTTATTACCGCTTCTAAAGGCCCGTAATTCCATCTATTACCGCTAGTACCGCTTATTTTTAAGGGGGGGAGGGGGTGCCGGATTTGACATCGCTGAAAAATTTCCGATTGCCGGGTTTTCCTTTATGGCGGAACATTTCCGCAAGAGTATTCGCAATTTTATGCCGGAATGGTCCTGCAACCTCGGGGCGCGCCGCCATCAGTTTGCGTCGTTGCGGGAATTGATGGCCAAGGCGAGGCCGCGCCGTTCGGGCGATGAACTCGCCGGGCTGGCGGCGGCCTCGGCGGAGGAGCGGGGCGCGGCGCAACTTTGCCTGGCGGATGTGCCGCTCAAACAGTTTCTCGCCGAACCGTTCGTGCCGCCTGAAGCGGTGCGAGGTCCGTAAAATCAATTCAAAGCCAATCCTTTCCAGGCCGATTGCTGTCCGGCCTTGCTAAAACTGGCCGGTCCATTAACACTCGCCTCATGAAACCTCGCATTTTCTTCTGGGCTATCACGTCCGCGCTCGCGGGATTTCTTTTTGGCTTTGACACGGTTGTTATTTCAGGAGCTGAAGAAAAAATCCAGGCCTTCTGGGGATTGAGCGCGGAAATGCACGGGCTGGTCATGGGCTCGGCGCTTTACGGCACGGTAATCGGCTCGCTGCTGGGTGGATGGCCCACGGACCGCTATGGTCGGCGAGCCACACTCCTATGGATTGGGGCGCTGTACCTCATTTCGGCGTTGGGCTGCGGGTTCGCCAACGGAGTCGGGGTTTTTATCGCCGCGCGGTTGATCGGCGGCGTTGGCATTGGCATTTCAACTGTGGCCGCGCCGCTTTACATTTCGGAAATTTCCCCGCCCGCGTATCGCGGCAGGCTCGCGGGGATGTTCCAGTTCAATATTGTTTTCGGCATTGTGATTGCGTATCTCTCGAACTGGCTGCTGGCCAAGACGGGCGAGAATGCGTGGCGCTGGATGCTGGGCGTCGCGGCCATTCCATCACTGCTCTACACAATTTTTTGTTTTGCCATTCCGGAAAGTCCCCGCTGGTTGATCGGCCGCAAGGGCGACCGCGAGGCCGGGCTGAGGGTTTTGAAACTCATCGAGCCGTCCGCCACGCAGGCGCAACTCGAGGCCGAGGCGGACACCATGGCGGCCGGCACATCCGACCGCCAATCCGCATCAAAATTCTGGACCACGAAGCTGCGAATTCCCATCATGCTCGCCTTCCTGGTGGCGTTTTTCAACCAGATGTCTGGCATCAATGCGGTGCTTTATTTTGCGCCGCGCATTTTTGAATTGACGGGACTGGGAGCCAAGGCCGCGTTGTTGCAATCGGTCGGCATCGGAATCACGAACCTGATATTCACCTTTGTGGGACTGTGGTTGATTGACCGGTTGGGACGGCGCACGCTGCTCTTCATCGGTTCGTTTGGGTACATTATTTCCCTGGGGCTGGTGGCGTGGGCCTTTTTCACGGCGCATTTCAGCATTGTGCCGGTCTGCATCTTTGCGTTCATCGCCGCGCATGCGGTGGGGCAGGGAGCGGTCATTTGGGTGTTGATCTCCGAGATATTTCCCAACCGACATCGGGCGGAAGGGCAGGCGCTGGGTAGTTTCACGCATTGGACTTTTGCCGCCCTGCTGGCCACCTTCTTCCCCTATATGGTCACCAAGTTCCCACCCGGATATGTTTTTCTCTTTTTCACCTTCATGATGGTGCTTCAACTCGTCTGGGTCATAACGATGGTTCCGGAAACCAAAGGCGTGCCTTTGGAACAAATGCAACGGCGGCTTGGAATTGAATGAGGCCAGGCATGGGTTTTAACCTGATCGGCGTTGGCGAGGTACTTTGGGATTTGCTGCCATCCGGCCCGCAACTCGGCGGCGCGCCCGCCAATTTTGCCTACCACGCCCATGCTCTCGGCGCCCAAGCCGGGGTGATTACGCGGGTCGGCAAAGACACCCTGGGCGACTCGATCAGCCAGCGTTTTGTCGAGTTGGGTATCGGAAAAAGCACTGTGCAGGTGGATGCCCATGCCCCTACTGGAACAGTCTCGGTGACACTTTCCGCCAGCGGCATCCCAAACTACGTGATCCACGAGCAGGTGGCGTGGGATTTTTTGGAGGTGACACCGGCGGGACTGAACTCGGTCAGCGCAGCGGATGCCGTGTGCTTCGGAAGCCTGGCGCAGCGCGGGGACATTTCCCGCGCGGCCATTCAAAAACTCATGGCCGCAGCCTCGCCAAAAGCGTTGCGGATCTTTGATGTCAATCTCCGGCAGAAATATTTCACCCGCGATATAATTGAACAATCGCTGAAGCTGGCCAACGTGTTCAAGTTGAATGAGGAGGAGTTGGAGATCATTGGCCGGGTGTTTGAACTTGGCGGTTCCGTCCGCGACCAAATTGAGGCTTTATCCAGCGCCTATAATTTGCATTTGGTAGCCTTGACCCGGGGCGCGGATGGCAGTCTTTTGTACCAGGGCGGTCAATGGTCTGATTGCAAATCGGATTCCACAAACATTGCCGACACCGTCGGCGCCGGCGATGCGTTCACGGCCGCTTTGGTCATGGGGCTTCTGCGAAAAAAGAAATTGGAGGAAATAAATTCGATCGCCAATGAAATCGCGCGGTACGTCTGTTCCCGTGCCGGAGCCACGCCGCCGTTGCCGGACAGGTTTTCCAAACGGTTAGCCGGTCGCTATGGCTGAACCAAAAAATATTGCCACGGAAATGGATTCCCTCTAAATTTTACGGGTCGCGCGCTTAGCTCAGTGGTAGAGCATTACCTTCACACTATAAAACGGGCAATTTTAGCCAGTTTTAGCCATCTTTTTCCATCGTTTATTTTCGTTGCAAGTGCATGATATAAAATATGTTAGGCTGAACAAATGTCAGAACCCATGTACGCTCATAAAATCCCAAATTTTGAAATCGGGTTACAAATCGGGTGCAAGTTTTCGATGGGTGGAGAGCACCGGAACGTCTGTCAAAAGGAAAACTAGGTGATTTTTTATGCCGTTGTCGAATACGAGTTCCGCGACAGTGCTTTTGTGAATCGGCGCATGAAATCATTGGACACTCGGTTCATGTCCCGGCCCCGGATAGTTTTCTGTCAAGTATTCCTTAATCCTTACTGTCGTAGGCGGGCGGTCCTTATTCGGGCTTCAACAGTTTGAGCAGTTCGTCGCGAGGCACCAGCAGCTTGCCGCGCAAGGCACGGCATGGCTTTAACTTTCCGCGCTGAATCAGCCGGTAAACGCTGAAATAGTGGACGCCAAGCATGGCTGCGGCTTCCTCAATGGAATACGCCAGCCGTTCGATCGTGGCAGATGGTTCTTCGGGCTTGCTAACGGTTTCCATAAAATCTCCGTTCAAGCAGCTTTGCCGCTGGTGGCGAACAAGCCCGCGTCAAACATCTTGTTCGGTTTCGGCGTAAGGCCGTGCTTCTCGTTGTAAATGAGGCGGCCGAGGGTCTCGTCAATTGGTTTGCTCATGTCAAGGGTGGGGACGAAAATGATGGCCGGAACGCGAAACACGTAGGCGAAAACCTGGATTTGAAAATCGTGGACATAGACAAAACCGCTCTCGATTTTTGAAACGCCGCTGCGCGAGATCATCCACCCGGCCTTTTGCAGTCGGTCGGCCAATTCATCCTGGGTCCAGCCGCGCTCGTTGCGGAGCTTGTTGACCAGTCTGCCCGTTAAATTCAACTTTTTCACTTAGACCACCTTCTTGTCAGGTCGCTCTGTGCTCGCGCTGACCATAAACAAGCGTTTCCATTGTCTTATTCTGGCACAACCACAGGACCGCCAGGTGTATCAGGGACACAAAATACGTTGTCACTGCTGGCGAGTTCGCGGCATGAACAGCCATTTTCACGGTCGTCATGTTGCCAGAGGATGAGGCATCAAGTTGTTCAGGCTTCTGAACATTCTGCCTTATGTTTCTGGCAGGCATTTCACGATGAATAATTGCCCTCATCGTTGGCACCGTACCGCACAGCCGTGAAAACTTTGTCCACAGATGCGGACAATCTGCTTCGGCAACCCGATGTGCGGCCTGAACCATGAGCATAAATTTACCTTGAATGGCGAATCATGTTGTAACGAAGGCATTACAACTTTCGTAAAGTGGGGGGCGAAATCAGGTAGGACATCGCCATCGGCATTCGTCCGCTTGCCGTTTGTTTCCTGTTCTTGGCAGTATTCCCGGCGCGAAATCCTAAGAGCAAAGTCCCCAGGCCCGGCGAGCATTGTCAAGGTGGAGGCAGCGGGAGACGGGGGCACGACCTTGACAAGCGCAGACGGGCCATACAATGACGAAGGGTTTCGCGCCAAAGCCAGCCCAAATTTATTTCCGTCTCACCCCCCCGGAATCGCGGCGACTGCGGCCGCTGCTTGATCAGAACAACCACGGTGGAGAGGGCCCGTCTCACCCCCCCCGGAATCGCGGCGACTGCGGCAGAAGAAAGAAGGCGCTAACAAACTTCAACTAATCCGTCTCACCCCCCCC
>Ga0182013_10000026_pt1 | contig 166120 bp, 155 predicted proteins | sample 612S2MmetaG_FD_120487 | JGI IMG/M metagenome (GOLD analysis project Ga0182013, IMG submission 120487) | Permafrost microbial communities from Stordalen Mire, Sweden - 612S2M metaG | ecosystem: Environmental > Terrestrial > Soil > Wetlands > Permafrost | place: Sweden: Stordalen | collected...
AGCTCCGAAGGCGATTCCAGCTCCGCGGGCAATTCCAGCTCCGTCTGGGACCTGGCGGCCACGGACGTCTTTCCGGTAGCCTCGCCCGAACCGCCGGCCGACCCAGACGAGGACGCTCCCGGCGCCAGCGGCAGCTGACACCGGGAGCGTCGCATCGCTCAGCCGGCCATGGCTAGGCAGCCTCGGCCACCGCCGCCGGGGAGCCGACGGCCGGCTCGAGCGCGAGCCGCAGCACCTCTCGGACATCGCCCACCGTGTGCACGTCGAGCTTCTCGAGCACTTCGGCCGGAACATCGTCCAGGTCAGGCTCGTTCCGCTGCGGGATAAGCACGGTGGACATCCCGGCCCGGTGTGCGGCGAGCAGCTTCTGCTTAACGCCGCCGATCGGCAGTACCCGCCCGGTCAGGGACACCTCACCGGTCATGGCCACATCCGCCCGCACGGGGCGGCCGGAAAGCAGCGACGCCAACGCGGTCGTCATCGTGACACCCGCGCTCGGTCCATCCTTGGGCACTGCGCCGGCCGGCACGTGCACATGCACGCCGCGGTCCTTCAGCTCGCCGACCGGAAGGCCGAGCTCGTCGCCGTGCGAGCGCAGGTAGGACAGCGCGATCCGGGCCGATTCCTTCATCACGTCGCCGAGCTGGCCGGTCAGCGTGACTCCGGTCTCACCGGTTTCCCGGCCCGCCAGGGACGCCTCGATGAACAGCACGTCCCCGCCCGCGCCGGTCACCGCAAGCCCGGTCGCCACGCCGGGCACGGCGGTCCTGCGGTCAGGCTCGGCCAGGCTCGTCTCCGGCGTGAACCGGGGACGGCCCAGGTAGTCGCGCAGCTCGGCCACGCCGACGGTGACGGGCAGCGTGATCTCCGCCAGCGCCACCCGCGCCGCGACCTTGCGCAGGATGCGCGCGACGGACCGCTCCAGCGAGCGCACCCCTGCCTCCCGGGTGTATTCGGCGGCGAGCAGCCGCAGCGCGTCCTGGCTGACCGACACCTCCTCGGCGCTCAGGCCGGCCTTGGACAGCTGCCTGGGCAGCAGGTGATCCCGGGCGATGAGGACCTTCTCGTCCTCGGTGTACCCGTCGAGTGAAACCAGTTCCATCCGGTCGAGCAGCGGGCCGGGAATCGAGTCGAGCACGTTCGCCGTGGCCAGGAACACCACGTCGGACAGGTCGAGCTCGACCTCCAGGTAGTGGTCGCGGAACGTGTGGTTCTGCGCCGGGTCGAGCACCTCGAGCAGCGCCGACGCGGGGTCGCCGCGGTAGTCGGCGCCGATCTTGTCCACCTCGTCGAGCAGCACAACCGGGTTCATCGAGCCCGCTTCACGGATGGCGCGAACGATCCGGCCGGGCAGTGCCCCCACGTAGGTGCGCCGGTGACCGCGGATTTCCGCTTCATCCCTGACGCCGCCCAGGGCCACCCGGACGAACTTGCGGTCCATGGCCCGGGCCACCGATTCGCCCAGCGACGTCTTGCCGACGCCGGGCGGCCCGACCAACGCGAGCACGGCGCCGGAGCGGCGGCCACCGACGATACCCAGGCCGCGGTCCGCACGGCGCTTGCGCACCGCGAGGTACTCGATGATGCGTTCCTTGACGTCGTCCAGCCCGGTGTGGTCCTCGTCCAGGATGCGCCGTGCGTCGCTGATGTCGTAGGCGTCCTCGGTCCGTGCGTTCCACGGGATGTCGAGGACGGTGTCCAGCCAGGTCCGGATCCAGCCGGTCTCGGGCGACGCGTCGGGGGTCCGTTCGAGCTTGGCCACTTCCTTCAGCGCGGCGTCCCGGACCGGCTCCGGAAGGTCGGCGGCTTCCACCCGAGCCCGGTAGTCGTCCTCCTCGGTGGCCGCGTCGCCGTTCAGGTCGGCGAGTTCCTTGCGCACGGCGGCGAGCTGCTGGCGCAGCAGGAATTCCTTCTGCTGCTTCTCCATGCCCTCCGCGACGTCCTTGCGGATGGACTCGGCCACGTCCAGCTCGGCGAGGTGCTCACGGGTCCAGCCGATGACGAGCTCCAGTCGCTCGATCAGATCCGAGGTCTCGAGCAGCTGCAGCTTCTGCCCCGAGGTGAGATAGCTGGCGTACCCGGCCCGGTCCGCGATGACGGACGCGTCATCGAGCTGCTGGATCATGTCGATGACCTGCCACGCACCGCGCTGCTGCAAGATCCCGGTCAGCAGGGACTTATATTGCTGGGCCAGTTCGTCGGCCCGCGGCCCCCGGCCGCTCTCCTCGATCACGGTTCCCTGCACCCACAGCGCCGCGCCGGGGCCGGTGGTACCCGAGCCGATCTTGACCCGGGCGGTGCCACGGAGCACCGCGCCAGGCTGTCCGCCGGGCAGGCGTCCGACCTGCTCAACCTCAGCCAGCGTGCCCACCCCGGCCAGCCCGCGGTCGGGCAACCGGGGCACGAGCAGCACTCGCGCCTTAACTTCTGAATGCACACCGGGAACCTGCCGGGATGGCATCCGGGCCGCGTCGATCGCGGCACCGACTTCTGCTTGTGATGTCTCTAGCGGCACCACCATCCCCGGCAGCACCACCTCGTCGTCCAGTGGCAGCACCGGCAGCGTGAGCGTTTCACTCATTGATGGCCTCCAAAGCTTGAGTCATACTCACTCAAGAAATAAGAGCCCCGCGAAATTTCCCTGTCGCGTTCGCCCGCAGCGATCAGCCCCTCAGCCGCCGGGACCCGCGGTCTCCGTGTGACGGGACAGCACCCGCCGGGCCCGTGGTGCGACGGCCTCATTAGATTGTGGTGGATCCGGGCTCCGTGGCGCATCCAAGTGCACGATAGACCCCCTGATCCACCGCCAAGCCCGGATCCACCACGCAAATCCCGGCCAGGGCGCCTGGGACGGGCGGCGGGCGGGGCAGCCGGGACCACAGCGGCCAGCGGGACGCCAGGGAACGTCACAGCCGGCCTGACCACCACCGCCGTCAGCTCAAGCGCCGCCACGACGGCCCGGCCCCGCCACCTGATACCCGCCTCCCTCTACAGGGCCCTACTGCCCGCTGGATCACGTTACTGGTCGGTCAGGAGAACGTGCAGGTGACGCGGGCCGTGTTCGCCCTCGACCCGGATCAGCTCGATGTCGCTGGTGGCCGAGGGACCCGAGATGAGCGTGTGCGGACGGGCCGGATCCAGGCGCGCGAACGCGTCGGCCAGGTCGGCGGCGACCTGATCGGCGCGGACTACCACCAGGTGGAAGTCAGGCACCAGGGTCAGCATCCTGCGGCCCTGCCCGGGACCGTAGTCCAGGATGATCGTGCCGGTCTCGGCGATGGCCACCGCGCAGCCGGTGATGACGCCCGCCATCCGGTCGAGTCGGGCGGCAGAAAGCGGCGGTTCGTCCTCGGCCAGCTCGAGGGTGGCAGGCAACCCGGCCAGCCATCCGGGCGGCAACCCGGCGGGCGTCACGAAAGGAGCGGGCGCGAGACCTCGGCCCGCGCGGACAGCGCGCGGGCCACGGCGGAGGGCAGGTCCGGTTCGGGGACGCGTTCGACCACCGCCCGGTAGTCGGCGACCCGCTCGGCGAACAGGTCCACGATGTCACCGGAGGCGGCCCCCTGGTCCGTGCGCACCAGGCGCGGAACGATTCAGGCGGCGGAGCCGGGGCATCGCGGGTCTGCGTCCAGCCGCCAAGCGGCGGCGGAAGCCACCTGATCACGCCGGACCGGGCCACCAGCTTGCTGCCCTGGGCCGCGGCTCGCTGGGCCGCGGCGAGCAGGCGCGGCGAGCGGAGCACCCGACCGGACAGGCCGAACACCGTCCGTTCGGGAGAAAAATGCTTCTCCCGCTTGGCGTCGACGACCTTGCTTCGCAGGTACACCAGCGCTTGGGGAATGTTGATGGCCACCGGGCAGACGTCGTAGCAGGCGCCGCACAAGGTGGAGGCGAACGGCAGGGATGCGTCCACCGGTGAGGTGACGCCGCGCAGCAGCGGGGAGATGATCGCGCCGATCGGGCCGGGTAGGGCGAGCCGTAGGCGTGACCGCCGGTCCGTTCGTAGACCGGGCATACGTTCAGGCAGGCCGAGCACCTGATGCAGCGCAGCGCCTGCCGTCCGACCTGGTCGGCGAGCGCCGACGTGCGGCCGTTGTCGAGCAGCACGAGATGAAAGTCCTCCGGGCCGTCTCCCGGGGTGACACCGGTCCAGGCCGAGGTGTAGGGGTTCATCCGCTCGGCGGTCGAGGACCGGGGCAGCAAGGCGAGAAACACCTCGAGATCCCGCCAGGACGGCAGGATCTTCTCGATCCCGACCACCGAGATGAGCGTCTGCGGCAGCGTCAGGCACATCCGCCCGTTACCTTCCGACTCCACCACGACCAGGGACCCGGTCTCGGCGATCGCGAAGTTCGCGCCGGAGATGCCGACTTTCGCGGACAGGAACGCCTGCCGCAGGTGGGCCCGGGCGGCCGCCGCGAGCATGGCCGGGTCGTCGGTCAGGCCGGCCGGCGCGTCCGGCATCTCACGGCGGAAGATCTCTTTGATCTCGGAACGGTTCCGGTGTATGGCAGGCACCAGGATGTGGCTGGGCCGGTCGTGGCCCAGCTGGACGATGAGCTCGGCCAGGTCGGTTTCCAGTGCGTGGATGCCGTTGGCGGCCAGGGCTTCGTTCAGGCCGGTTTCCTGGGTCGTCATCGACTTCACCTTGACCACCTGGTCCGCGCCCGTGGCGCGGACCAGGCCGGTCACGATCGCGTTCGCCTCGGCCGCGTCCTGAGCCCAGTGCACGTGGCCACCGGCCCGGGTGACGCTGCGCTCCAGCCGCAGCAGGTAGGTGTCCAGGTTGGCCAGGGTGTGGTCCTTGATCGCCTTAGCGGCGGCGCGGAGCTCGGACCAGTCGGCCAGTTCGCCGACCGCGGCGGTCCGCTTCGCCCGGATCGTATGGGCGGCGTGCGCCAGGTTGCGACGCAGCTGTGAGTCGGCCACCGCGGCGGCGGCCGCGACCGGGAAGGGCGGCATGCCGAGGTAGGTCGGCATGTCCGGATGCGGCCCGGTCATGGGCGTACCGTCCCTGGCGCGACCGCAGGCCGGCCGGGCCGCGGGTCATCCTCGGTGCACGCCAGGATCTCGGCCAGGTGCTTGACGGCCACACCGGAACGTTGCCGGGTGAGCGCGCCGCCGATGTGCATCAGGCACGAGTTATCCGCCGCGCACAGCACCTCGGCGCCGGTGCGCCGGACCGCGGTCACCTTGTCGGCGCAGATCGCCGCGGACACATCGGCGTTCTTCACCGCAAAGGTGCCGCCGAAGCCGCAGCAGGACTCGGCGTCGGGCAGGTCGGCCAGGTCGAGGCCGCGGACCGCGCAGCAGCCGAAGCGGGGCGTCGCCGACGCGAAGCATGCGCAGCGAATGACAGCTCGGGTGGTACGTCACCCGGTGCGGGAAGTAGGCGCCCACGTCGGTCACCCCGAGCACGTCGGCCAGGAACACGGAGAGCTCGTAGGTCCTGGGCGCGAGCTGCGCCACGGCCCGGGCCAGGGCGGCGTCCCCGGCCTCGGCCGCCAGCGCGGGAAAATACTCGCGGACCATCGAGGCGCAGGACGCCGAGGGGGTGACGATGGCCTCGAAACCGCTGAAGGCCGCGGTGAACCCGCGGGCCATCGGGGTGGCCTCGCGCCGGTAGCCGGTGTTGAAGTGCATCTGGCCGCAGCAGGTCTGGGCCGCGGGGAATTCCACCTGGTGACCCAGCCGTTCGAGCACGGCGACCACGGCCTGGCCGGTGCCGGGGAACAGCGTGTCAGTCAGGCACGTCACGAACAACCCAATACGCATCAAGCGCCTCCGCCAGTCAACGGTGCAAGACCCGCCTGCGCCGCGGCGCAGTCCCTGGTCGTCTGGCCGGTCCTCAGCTGCCGGCGGCGAGCAGCGCTGATCCGTCCCGAGCCTGCACCGCGTCGCAGCGGCCAAGGACAGCGAGCGCCGCGACGTATCCGGGGGCGGCCTCGAGGTCCAGCAGGGCCACACCGCGCGGATCCTCCGGGTAGGGCCACGCGACCAGGCGCGGTGCCCCCGGCGGCCCGGCCACGACGACGTCGCTGAAACGAGCCCGCATCCCGTCGCCCGTCGCCTTGGTCACGGCTTCCTTGCGCGTCCAGCCGACCAGGAAGGCGCGGGACCGGGCGGACGGGCGGACCGCGGCCAGGGCGGCCTGCTCTTGCTGGCTGAAGACCAGGGCGGCCAGCGCCTGGGGGTCTGCGCCGCCGCCCAGCGGCCGCACCCGGCCGTCAAGCTGCTCCACGTCCACGCCGACCGGATGTGCGGCCACGGCCACGGCGACCAGGTCGCCGGAATGCGACACGGAATGGTCGAAGCCGCCACCCGCCAGGACGGGTTTGCCGTGCGGCTGGGCGCACTGACGGCAGGTCCGGTCGAAGCGAACGTCAGCCGGGCGCTGGCCGGCGTAGGCCGCGAGCACGGTCTTGGCGAGCGTGCACCCGACCAGGAAACGGTCACGGTCCTCCGCGCGCCGGTAGGCCGCCCAGCGCTGACGCTCGATATCGTCCAGGAGCCCGGCGAGGTCAGGCGAGGCGTCCTGCCGTCGCGCCCACCACAGGTGGGCGGTGCCCGCCGCAGGGACTGCCAGTACCGCCACCAGGTCAGCCTAATCGCCCCGCGCCGGGCCTGGCTGGACCCGGCGGGCGGCCATGCGTTATACCTCGGACCTATGACGCAACCATCGACTGAATTCTCCGGGCTGACGGCCCTGGTCACGGGAGGCGCCTCGGGTATCGGCCTGGCCACGGCCCGGCTGCTCGCCGCCCGCGGGGCCAGGGTCGCCGCGCTGGACCGGGTCACGTCCGACCAGATGCGTCAGGCTCTGGACGGCACGGACATCGACCCGGTTATCGCGGACCTGACCGACGACGCCGCGGTCAGGGCCGCCGTCGGCGACGTCGGCCGGTCACTGGGCCAGCTCGACATCCTAGTGAACAACGCCGGCATCGGGGCGGCGGGCACGGTCGAGGACAACGACGACGACGAGTGGCGACGGGTCCTCGACGTGAACGTCCTCGGCATCGTGCGCACCACCCGGGCGGCCCTGCCGCTGCTCCGTCAGGCGGTGCGCGACCACGGTCAGGCGGCCATCGTCAACACCTGCTCGGTCGCGGCCACCGCGGGCCTGCCCCAGCGTGCGCTGTACTGCGCGAGCAAGGGCGCGGTTTATTCGCTCACGCTGGCCATGGCGGCCGACCACGTCGCCGAGGGGATCCGGGTGAACTGCGTGAACCCGGGCACGGCGGACACCCCGTGGATCGGCCGCCTGCTCGACGCCGCGCCCGACCCGGCCGCCGAACGCACCGCGCTGAACGCGCGGCAGCCCATGGGCCGTCTGGTCACCGCGGCGGAGGTCGCCGCCGCCATCGCTTACCTGGCCAGCCCGCTGGCGAGCGCCACCACCGGCACGGCGCTGGCCGTGGACGGCGGCATGCAGGGCCTGCGGACCAGGCCGAGAACATAGCGGAAGCTAGCTGCTGCGTTCGATGGTGACGACGGCGGTGTAGCCGTCGGTGATGGGCTTGCGTACCTCAAGGCGAAGCCAGGTCAGCTGGTAGTCAGCCAGCAGCCGCTCGGCGACTCGCTCGGCCGCGGTCTCGATGAGGCCGAACTTGCCTTCGCGCACCACGGCGGCGATAGTGGTCGCCACCGCGGAGTAGTCCAGGGCGTCCGCGAGGTCGTCGCGGGCGGCGGCCCTGCGCACGTCGGCGCCCATATCCACGGCGAAGACCAGGGTCTGCTCGATGGCGCGTTCCCATTCGAGCACGCCGATCACCGCCGGGACGGACAGGTCCCTGACAGAAACAGTGTCCATCCCGCTCAGGGTACGCAGGCCACCCCGGCCCGGTACACCGGCGGTGCTATCTGACGGCGGCGGCTGATACCAATGGACACATGACCACCGAGGGCGGAGCAGAGGCGGACCACCCGGCGGCCGGCGCCCAGACGCGGCCGGACCAGGCCGGGCTGGCCGACGAAGCCGGGCTGCGGGACGAGGCGGAAAAGTACCTCCGGGCGCTGGCGGGCGAGCACGCCCGGCTGCGTGCGGACCAGTGGACGGCGATCAACGCCCTGGTGGCGCGCGGCCAGCGAGCGCTGGTGGTGCAGCGGACGGGGTGGGGCAAGTCGGCGGTTTACTTCATCGCCACCGCGCTGCTCCGGGCCCGCGGCGCCGGCCCGACCGTGATCGTGTCGCCGCTGCTCGCGCTGATGCGCAACCAGGTCGAGGCGGCCGAGCGGGCCGGCATCCGCGCGCGCACGATCAACTCGGCTAACCCGCAGGACTGGGCGGCACTGTACGCCGAGGTCGCCGACGGCCAGGTGGATGTGCTCCTGGTCAGTCCGGAACGGCTGAACAACCCGTCCTTCCGCGACCAGGTGCTGCCTGAGCTGAGCCGGTCCGCCGGCCTGGTGGTGATCGACGAGGCGCACTGCATCTCGGACTGGGGGCACGACTTCCGGCCCGACTACCGGCGGCTGCGCACGCTGCTCGCTCGGCTGCCGGCCGGCATTCCCGTCCTGGCCACCACCGCGACCGCCAACTCCCGGGTGACCAGGGACGTCGCGGAGCAACTCGGCACCGGCGGCCAGGGCGAGACGCTCGTGCTCAGGGGCCCGCTGGACCGGGACTCGCTGCGGCTGGCGGTGGTGACGCTGCCGACCGCGCACCAGCGGCTCGGCTGGCTCGCCGCCCGGCTGGGCGAGCTGCCGGGATCTGGCATCGTCTACACGCTGACGGTCGCGGCGGCGCAGGAGACCGCCGCGTTCCTGCGCGAGGCAGGGATGCCGGTGGCGGCCTACAGCGGCCGGGACGAGCAGGCCGATCGATTGCAAGCCGAAGACGACCTGCTGGCCAACCGGGTCAAGGCGCTGGTCGCCACCAGTGCGCTCGGGATGGGCTTCGACAAGCCTGATCTCGGCTTCGTGGTGCACCTGGGCGCACCGCAGTCGCCGGTCGCGTACTACCAGCAGATCGGCCGGGCCGGAAGGGGAGTGGAACGGGCTGAGGTGATCTTGCTGCCGGGCCGCGAGGACCGGGACATCTGGGCGTATTTCGCCTCGCTCGCTTTCCCGCCGGAGCGGCAGGTCCGGGCCGCCCTCGCCGCCCTGGACGAGGCGGGCCGGCCGCTGTCCACCGGCGTGCTCGAGACCTACGTCGACTTGTCCCGCGGCCGGCTGGAATCCATGCTCAAGGTGCTCGACGTGGACGGTGCCGTGCGGCGTGTCAGCGGTGGCTGGACGTCAACCGGCCAGCCCTGGCACTACGACGCGGAACGCTACGAGCGGGTCGCCGCCGAACGCGACCGCGAGCGGGAGGCGATGCTCAGCTACCAGGCGACAGAGGGCTGCCGGATGGAGTACCTGCGCCGGCAGCTCGACGACCCCGACGCCGCGCCGTGCGGGCGCTGCGACAACTGCACCGGCCAGCGCTGGCGGGCCGACGTGCCCGACGCCAGCGCGGCCGCGGCGCGCGACCGCCTGCTCCGCCCCGGCGTGGACATCGAGCCGCGGCGGATGTGGCCGACCGGGATGAAGGCGCTCGGCCTGGCGGTCAGCGGGAAGATCCCGGCTGGCCTGGTCGCCGAGCCCGGCCGGGCCCTAGGCAGGCTCACCGACATCGGCTGGGGCACCACCTTGCGGACCATGCTGGCCGAAGGCGCACCCGACGAGCCGGTCACCGGACAGCTCGTCGACGCGATGGTCAAGGTCCTGGCCGCCTGGGACTGGGCCAACCGGCCGGCCGGCGTGCTGACCCTGCCGTCGCGGACCAGGCCGCGGCTGATCACCAGCCTCGGCCAGCAGATCGCCGGCCTCGGGCGGCTGCCCTATCTGGGCGCACTCAGATACGCCGACGGCGCGGGGCCCGGTCCGCGCCGACACAACAGCGCGCAGCGGCTGAGCTCGCTGTGGCGCGCGTTCGAGCTACCCGCCGAGGTTCGCGACGCTCTCGCCGGGCTGGACGGCCCGGTGCTCGTCGTCGATGACCGCATCGAGACCGGTTGGACGATGACCGTCGCCGCCAGGCTGCTTCGCGAGGCGGGCGCCTCCGCCGTTCTGCCGCTGGCCCTGGCGGGCTAGGCGACGTAAGGCTCCGCGCCGTCCTCACTGATCATCGGACGGCCCGCAACGGCCCAGCCGGTCATGCCGTCGGCCACGTTGACCATGCTGAGCCCGCCGCCGACCAGCGTCTGGGCGGCGTAGGCCGACCTGGCGCCGCTGCGGCAGATCACGTACACCTCTCGGTCACGCGGCAGTTCGCTTGCCCGCAGGCCGAGGTCGCCGAGCCGGATGTGCACCGCGCCGGGAGCGTGTCCCGCGATCCATTCGTCGTCTTCGCGTACATCCAGCAGGAATATCCCGGCCGGAAGGTCCGCCGACAGCACGTCAGGCACAGTAGCCGGCTGGTTCATGTCGGTCTCCTCAAGCGGGCTCCGATTCGCCGCCCGTCTGCTCACGGGCTGCCTGGCTACTTTACTCGCCAGCCGCGGTCAGAGGGGCGGACCAGGCGTCAGGCCGGCCTACCTCAGGAAGGCAGGCGGCGCCTGCGGACAGCGATCAAAGCGGCGCAAGCGAAGGCTCCGGCCGCCATCAGCTCGACGTGGGCCCGGCGCGGCGCCTCATGCTGGATCCGGCCGTGAAAGCGGTTGACCGGGCCGGGAAACGGCGACCAGCCGAACCACAAGTTGGTGGGCTTGTCCAGGTCAGGCAGCGCCGCGCCGGCCATGCCGGCCAGCACGGCCAGCCGCCGCTCGGGCGGCGATATCGCCGCGAAGGCTCCCATCGTGGCCAGGCTGATGAGCCCGTCGGGCACGGCCACCCGGAGGAACCGGCGCTGGCTTCCCCACTGGCCCCAGTGCGGCATCGCGTCAAGGACGAAGTGCGAAGCCACGCCGGCCGCGAAGGCGGCCAGCGGGCGCCGGACCAGCGCGCCGATCAGCGCGCCGGACAGGACATGGTTGGTCAGCAGCATCCGCCTTCTACCTTCCCTCGTCACCGGCGTCATCACGGTAGCCGGCCCCGTCGGGATCATGTTGGGCGCCGCGGCGGGCGCTGCTGGTAGCGTTTTGTGACGGGCAGGCAGGCAATTCCATCCGAACGAGGGCTTGGCACACTCATGCTGGACAGGCGACAGATCAGGGATAACCCGGACGCGGTGAAGAAGGCGGTCCAGGTCAAGGGGATTGACCTGGACGTGGACGAACTGATCCAGCTGGACAAGACCACCCGCGCGCTCCAGCACGAACTGGACCAGGCCCAGGCCCGCAGGAAGAGCTCGGCGAAAGAATTCGCCAAGGCCGACGACGCCCGCCGGGCCGAGCTGCGGGCCGAGCACGAAGAGCTCGAGGTCCAGCTCAAGACCCTCCGCGATCAGCTGGCCGAGACCACGCAGCAACTGCAAGGCCAGCTCCTGCTGGCGCCCACGATCCCGTGGGAAGGCGCTCCGGTCGGGCCGGACGAGTCCGCGAACGTGGTCATCAGAAGCGTCGGTACGCCACCGGAGTTCGGATTCACGCCGCTGGATCATGTCGAGCTGTGCGAAAAACGCGGCTGGGCCGACTTCGCCCGGGCCCGCAAGGTCGCGGGGGAACGCGCCTACGCGCTGACCGCGGACATGGTCCTGCTCGAGCGCGCGGTGCACTCCTACGCCCTGGACCTATTGGCGGCCAAGGACTTCACGCTGGTCTCCGTACCGTCGCTGGTCAAAGCCGACGCGCTGACCGGCACCGGCCAGTTTCCCGCGCACCGCGAAGAAACCTACGCCATCCCCGCCGACGACCTGTACCTCGCGGGTACCGCGGAAGTCGCGCTTGTCGGCTTTCATAGCGACGAGATCCTCGACCACAAGCGGCTCCCGGTGCGGTACGCCGGGATCTCGCCCTGCTTCCGGCGGGAAGCCGGCAGCGCCGGCCGGGACGTGCGCGGTCTGCTGCGGGTGCACCAGTTCGAGAAGGTCGAGCAGTTCGTCATCTGCGCGGCCGATCCAGCCGAGTCCGACCGCTGGCACGCCGAGCTACTCGGTACCGCCGAGCAGCTGCTGCAGGGCCTCGGGCTGGCCTATCAGGTGCTGGAATGCTCCACCGGCGACATGGGCGCGGGCAAGTACCGGATGAACGACATCAACACCTGGATGCCGTCGCTCGGCGCCTACCGCGAGACACACAGCTGCTCGTCCCTGCATGACTGGCAGGCCAGGCGGGCTAACGTCCGCTACCGCGACACGGCTGGCACGGTGCGGTTCGCCTACACCCTGAACAACACGGCGGTGGCCACACCGCGCCTGCTCGCCGCGCTGGTGGAGAACTGCCAGACCAGCGAGGCCGAGGTCGAGGTACCGGCCGTGCTCAGGCCCTACCTCGGCGGCCGGGAACTGCTCTGACAACAGGCCGAAGAGAACCTTACCCGCAGGCCGGCAGCAGAAGGCGGCCAGACGGCGTACGCTGCGAGGCGTGACCCTTGAAGCTGATCGCGTGGCCGACTTGGCTAACCGACCGGTTAACGAACTGACCAGGCGCGATGTGGCCCTTGCGCTGCTCAGCGTGCCGTCGGCCGACGCCCTGGGCTCGCTGCCCGGAATCCGCCGGGGGATGCTCGCGGCCGCCAATCCGCTGTCCGCGGTGTTCTGGTCGTCCGCGGAAGCCATCCTGCAGCAGATCGCCGACGGCGAGGCCACGGTCGGAGACGTCCGGACCTGGCTGGAAGCCACCGGGACCGAGCCGAACGGGATCATCGGCCTGCACGTCTGGGATGACCAGTCCGAGCGCAGCCAGCTGGCTGCGGAGATGCACACCAGGCTGGTGACCTACCTGGAGGAGCAGCTGGCCGCCGGGGTTATCGACCCTGACCTGCTGGCCACGGCCGATCAGGCCGCCTGCCGCGGCTACATCGAGCTACAGGAGCGCTGGATGACCTCGGCGCTGCCCGACGGCCGGGTCCCGATGGACGCGCTGCTCGACGAGAAGGACGAGGAGTTCCTGGCCGAGTGGGACGCTGCCGACGCCGAGGCGCTGGCCGTGATGCAGGCGCTGCTCGACCAGGTTGGTGACCGTCCGCGCCCCGACGAGGACCTGCGCCACGCCAGCGTCAGGCTGCGCGAGCTCATCGCCGAGCCCGGCTGGCCCGGCCAGCTGCTGATCGAGTGCGGCGGGGTGCGCGCCAAAGACCTGCCGGCCGACGAGGGCGAGCTGTGGCTCAGCCTGGCCGCGGGGGTGGCGTCTCCGCAGGGATCTGACGACTGGGGCGCCCCCGGCACCAGCCGTGACGAACCGCGCGAGATGGACAGCGCGATCGCCGCTATCTGCGCCATTGATCATTTCGACTGGCTCGCGGTCATCACCGCGCTCACCGCCGGCGGCCCGGGCACCCCGGCGTCGGCCGAGGATCTCGCCGCTTACGTGCGCGATTACGATCCCGACGACGGCGAGCGGGGTGAAGACGAGGACGAGGACGAGGCGGACTTCGAACTCGCCGAGCTGGACGCTGGTGAGGACGACGAATTCGACGAATTCGACGAACTCGGCATGGAGGAACTATTCCTGCCCGTCACGACGCTGTGGCAGGCTCTGGGTGCGATAGATGACCAGGAGCGGCTGACCCCGCTGGGCTGGTGGGGACTGCCCGAGGCCATGCGCCTGGTCTGGGGTCCGTCCGACGAGACGCCCGGCTAGAGCGGGCCGGGCGCGGCCTGCCCGTCATCGGCGGCCAGCCGGTCGTAGGCGGGCGTCAGCACCTCAGCCAGGTCCTTCCCCCTGACCTTGACCGGCGGCGCGGGAAACATGCGCAGCAGCAGGTCGGGTGCGGCCGGGGCGGGCGCGGTGGCCAGCGCCCGCAGCCGGGCCGGGCTCAGCCCAGGTGACCAGAACGCCTCCAGGCATTCGGCTAGCGGCCGGGCTGGCACGTCGAGGGCGGCCGGGGCCGGCCGGGTAGCCGGGCCCGGGACCGCGGCCTGGACCTGCCGCAGCGCCGCGAGCAGCTCGTCGCGACCCTTACCGCGCCAGGCCAGCAAGGCGAACGGGTCCCGGTCGAACTCCTCAGCCAGTACATAACAGACGGCGGCGAGATGCTTGCACGGCACGCCCCAGTCCGGGCAGCTGCACCGCATGTCCAGGTCGGCGGCGACGCGGGGAAACAACGGCGTGCCGCAGTCGTCGAACACCTCCTCGATCTCGTGCGGCATCTCACCCGCGAGCAGCTTCGCCCGGAACAGCGCCTGGCTGGCCAGCCGCTTCTGCACGCGACGCCACTGCGCGGTGGTCAGCGGCAGCACCCCGATGTGGACCTGGTAGGGCCGCACTCGTGAGCCCTGCACCCGGGCCGTGACCCTTCCCTGGGAAAGCTCGAAGTCGAGCACCTGGCCGGCTCGGGCGTAGCTACGGCCCCGGGCCAGCCGGCTGCTCATGCCGTACGACTCAAGCACGCTGATGAACCGCTGGGACCACCACTGCTCGCCGATCGCGCCCCGCTTGCTCCTGGCCTTGATCCCCCCGTCCACCCGGATCGGCCGGGCCGGCGGCCAGTCGTCCCAGCTCGTCATTCGCTCACCGCGTCAGGGGTCAGGGTCAGCACGGATCGCAGGTCGTCGGCCGATAGCTCGGTGAGCCAGCTTTCGCCGGTGCCGACGATGCGCTCGGCCAGGGCTTTTTTCTCCTCGATCATCGCGTCGATCCGCTCCTCTAGGGTGCCGACGCAGACGAACTTACGCACCTGCACGTCCCGGCGCTGACCGATGCGGAACGCCCGGTCGGTGGCCTGATCTTCCACCGCCGGGTTCCACCACCGGTCGACGTGGATCACATGGTTGGCGGCGGTCAGGTTCAGCCCGGTCCCCCCGGCCTTGAGCGAGAGCAGGAACAGCGCGGGCTCGTCGAGCTCGGCGAACCTGACGACCATCTCGTCCCGCTGCTTGGCGGTCGTGCCGCCGTGCAGGAACAGCACGGGGCAGCCCAGCCGGGCCGCCAGGTGCGGCTGAAGCATCCGGCCGAATTCGGCGTACTGCGTGAAGCACAACGCCTTGTCACCCTCGGCCATGATCTCGTCGCAGATCTCCTCCAGCCGGGCCAGCTTGCCGGACCGGCCCGGCAGCCGGGAGCCGTCGCCGAGCAGGTGGGCGGGATGGTTGCACACCTGCTTGAGCTTGGCCATCGTGGCCAGCACCAGGCCGCGGCGGCTGATGTCGTCGGCCGCGTCCTCGATCCGGCTGAGCATGTCGGTGACCGTGGCCGCGTACAGGCTCGCCTGCTCCGGGGTGAGGTTGCACCACACCTTCATCTCCTGCTTGTCCGGCAGGTCGGAGATGATCGTCTTGTCCGTCTTCAGGCGGCGGAGCACGAACGGCTGAGTGAGGCGTTTCAGCGCCTGCGCAGCTTGCGCCGAGCCGTGCCGTTCGATCGGGAGCGTATATTTCTCCCGGAACTTCTCGGCCGTCCCGAGCAGGCCGGGATTGGTGAACTCCATGATCGACCACAGGTCGGACAGCCGGTTCTCCACCGGCGTCCCGGTGAGCGCGATCCTGGCGGTGGCAGGCAGGGCGCGCACCGCCCGGGCCTGCCTGGTGGCATGATTCTTGATGTTCTGCGCTTCGTCGCAGACCACCCGGGCCCAGGTCAGCTGGCTGAGCGCGGCCCGGTCCCTGGTGGCCACCCCGTAGCTGGTGATGACCAGGTCGACGTCGGCCAGCGCGGCGGACAGGGCGTCGGCGTCCAGCCGGTCCGCGCCGTGGTGGACGTGCACCCGCAAGCCCGGCGTGAACTTGGCCGCCTCCCGCTGCCAGTTGCCGACCAGCGACATCGGGCAGACCAGCAACGTCGGGCCGGCCAGGGCAGATCCGTCCGGGGCCGCCGCCTGATCCGCCAGCAGTGACAGCAGCTGGATGGTCTTGCCCAGGCCCATGTCATCGGCCAGGATGCCGCCGAGGCCGAGACCGCCCAGGAAGGACAGCCAGGACAGTCCACGTTCCTGATAGGGCCGCAGCTGACCGGTGAAGCCCGCCGGAGTGGTCATCGGCCGCAGCCGCCGGTCCGCCTGGCCGGACAGCAAGTCGCCCAGCCAGCCGTCGGCGTCCACGCCTACCATGGGAATCGCATCGTCCGGGCCGTTCAGGCCGACCGCGAGCGCCTGCGCCGCGGTCATCGTGCCGGCCTGATTCCGCTCGAGGAAACGCAGCGCGGCCGCCAGATGCGCCTCGTCAAGCTCCACCCACTGCCCGCGCACCCGGACCAGCGGCACCTTGAGCCGGGCCAGCTCGGCTAGCTCGGCTGGATCGAGCGCCTCATCACCGACGGCCACCTCGTACCTGAAGTCCACCAGGTCGGCCAGGCCGAACCTGGATTCGGCGGCCGGCGAGCCGGCCGACGCCCGGGAGCGGGTGGTCAGCTTGAGCCCCAGCCGGGCCTTACGGACCCAGTCGGGCAGCAGCACACCGAACCCGGCGCCGGAAAGCAGCGGTGCGGTCTGCGACAGGAACCGGAACGCACCCGCCGTGTCCAGCTCCACCATGGCCGGGGCCGCCTCGCGCAGCGCGCCCTCGATCTCGCCGCACAGCCGGGCGGCGCTGCCGAGGCCAGCCAGCAGCTCCTCCACCAGGTCAGGTCCGGCCGGCCGCTGAGATCCTGCGGCCGCCCCCGGCCGGCCAAGGAAACCCGCACCGTGACCCGCCCACACATCCGCGGCGGAGATCATCAGGCTGGGATCCTCGGCGGACTGCAACGCGAACTCGACCCGCCACAGGTCCGGCTCGGCCTCAGCACGCCCGGCGGCCTCAGCACGCCCGGCGGCCTCAGCGGGCTCGGCCAGCCGGAAACAGGTCCGGACCGGACCCGCCGGTATCCGCGCGGCGTCCAGCCAGGCGGCAAGCTCCGCGGTCAGCTGCTCCGCTTCCGTCTCGTCCTGCGGCGTCACCACGTCAATGCGGGCATCGGTCGTGGTCAGGGAAACCACGAACCGTTCGGCTGTCGGAATCCGAGCCGGGTTACGGCCGCGCCTCGCAGCCAGCAGCGCCGTGGGCAGCCGGGAGCGCGCCGCGGCATCGGCGAGCAACTCGAGCGCGCCCGCCAGCACCGGCCCGGGAAGCTGGTCACCGGCCGCTCCGTCCGCCAGGGCCGCCCGGCACGACGGAGGCATCGCCGCGGCCAGGTCGCGCCCCCGCTGTCCGTCGGCGCCGCCGAGCACCGGGCGCCACCGGGCGGCGTAGCTGCCGCCCTCGGCGACCAAGACAGGCAGCACCCGGCCGCGGGCGGCCAGATCAGCGGCAAAACGGGCCACGGCCGCCAGGTAAGGCAGCGACCCGCCCGCCGTGGCCGCGGGCTCATCGAGGTGGCTGAACCCGCCGAGCAGCGCGACCGCGGCGCCCGGATCGAAGACGAGTACGGGCACTCGCCAGCTGGCCAGCGCCACCCGGCCCACCGGTCCCGGCCGGACCGGACTCGCCGACGCCGGACTCAGCTGGTTCAGCTCAGGCGAGCCGAGCGGCGCACGCCCGGCCGAGGGCAGCTGCAGCGTCAGCTGGTCATCGACGGCCTTACGGACGGCGTCCGTGCCAGGCCAGGACAACCCGGCGAGCACATCGGCCAGCTCGGCCGCCGGGCAGGCGAACGGATGCGGCCGGACGACCCGCGCTCCGCCACCCCGGGCGAACCCCGCCGCCTGGTACAGCCGCGAGTCCTCGGCCCACAGGCAGAGCGCTCCCCGCGCCCAGATCCCGTGAACTGTGCAAGCTCTGCTGCCCTGTGCTCTGCTGCCCTGCGCTTCCTGGGCGCCTGCCAGGCGCCGCCTTCCCTCGTCGCTCGTGCTGTGTCTCCTTCGCTGTTGGGTCTGGGCGGGCGCGGCGATCGGGTCCAATCCGGAACTCCCGGAGGCCGGGACTGCCGCAGCCACACAGCGAAACGGTGCGGGTGAGCTAGCTACTGGGGATGCTGGGACCAGTGGGGGGGTTGTCGGCGCGGGGGGCGTCGTCGGCGGCGGCGGAGGGGTCCGGGGTGATCTTGCGGAACTGCTTGTTCATGGAGCGGAGCAAGAAGACCAGCACGACCCCGATGCCGGCCACGACGAGGAAGCCGAGCGCCCCCGGCTCTACGTCGTTGACGGACGAGGAGGTCGCTGCGAGCACGACCAGCATCACAGGCTCACCCTCTCCCGGACTCCCGCGAACAGGTCGTCCTCGGGTAGCTCGGTGTCGACCACCGACCTAGCCAGATGATAGTCCTCTGTCGGCCAGGCGGATCGCTGCACGTCGATCGGGCAGCGGAACCAGAAGCCTTCCGGGTCGATCTGAGTGGCATGAGCCTTCAGGGCCTGATCCCTGACCTCGAAGAAGTCACCGCACGGGACCTGGGTGGTGATCTCAAGCTCGGGGCCGTCGACGCCGCGCCGCTTGGCCCGCTCCGCCCATTCCTCGAAGATCTTCGTGTACGGCGACTCCAGGCCGCGGCGGATCATCTCCTCGTGCAGGGCGACGAACTTCGCGCCGTGAAAGGACACGAAGTAGTAGAGCTTGAGCGGCTGCCACGGTTCCCCGGCGGCCGGATACGCGTCCGGATCGGCGGCGGCCTCGAACGCCGCCACGCTGACCGTGTGGGTCATGATGTGGTCGGGGTGCGGGTAGCCGCCCTTTTCGTCGTAGGTGAGCATCACGTGCGGCCTGAACTCCCGGATGGCCCGCACCAGCGGCTCGGTCGCCTGCGCCACCTCGGTCAGCGCGAAGCAACCAGGCGGGAGCGGCGGCTTCGGGTCACCCTCGGGCAAGCCGGAGTCGACGAAGCCGAGGAAGCGCTGCTCAACGCCGAGGATTTCCCTGGCCCGCGCCATTTCCGCCCGCCGGACGCCGGTGATGTCGGCTCTGATCTCCGGGCGGTCCATGGCGGGGTTCAAGATGTCGCCGCGTTCCCCGCCGGTCATGGTGGCGACCAGCACCTGGGCGCCATCGCGGACATAGCGCGCCATCGTCGCGGCGCCCTTGCTCGACTCGTCGTCCGGGTGCGCGTGCACGGCCATCAGCCGGACCTGGCTTGGCAACAGCGGCCTCCCTCGTTTAAACCCTCAGTGCGCCAACACCCGTTTACCTGGATGACATTCCCCGTTCTACGGCGTGGCGCGGATCTCCCATTTGACTCCAGCGCCCAAGTCACCGACGCTAGTTAGCCTCAGAAAGATTAACCCCCGAGGACCGACCACGGTCCCGCGGACTTGACGTCCTGCGCAGTACCAAGGAGTGCCCGTGACTGAGACGCGCGACGATACCGTCACCTGGTTGACCCAGGAGGCGTACGACCGGCTCAAGGCCGAGCTTGACCACCTTTCGGGGCCCGGGCGCATCGATATAGCGAAGAAGATCGAAGCTGCCCGCGACGAGGGCGACCTGAAAGAGAACGGCGGCTACCACGCGGCCAAGGACGAGCAGGGCCAGATCGAGGCGCGGATCATCACCGTCCAGCACATCCTGGAAAACGCCAGGGTGGGCGGGCCGCCGCGGACCGATGGCGTGGTCGGCCCGGGCATGACCGTTACCATCCGGTTCGTCAAGGACGACGACGAGGTGACGTTCCTGCTCGCTTCCCGCGAGGAGAGCGGATCGCCGATCGATGTCTATTCGCCCCGCTCCCCGCTCGGCGCCGCTATCTCGGGCAAGAAGGTCGGTGAGCGGGCCACCTACTCGCTGCCGAACGGCCGCCCCTGCACGGTCGAGATCCTGGAGGCCGTCCCGTACGTAGGGGCGTAAAGATCAAACCCTTAAGCCGAACGGACCGTGGTCGGGTCGGCCACGGCCCGTTCGGCTTTCCTGGCGGGTGACGTTCCGGGTCTTACGACACGAGCTCGGGCTGCTGGCTGGGGGCTTCGCCGCCCGGGGCCGGCGTCCGGCCGCGCAGCGGGACTTCCTTGAGCAGCAGCGCCAAGACGAAGATGAGCACCGCGGACGGCGCCGCCCAGAAGAACACGCCCTGGACCGCGTGCGCGATGGCGTAGAACACGTCGTGCCTGATCGGCGCGGGCAGCTTGTTGACCACGGTCGGATCGAGCTGGCCGCCGCTGGCGTTGATGTGAGCCCCGGAACCAACCGCTGCGCGCAGCGACGCGGTCAGGCGGCTGGCGAAGATCGCGCCGAACGCGGACACGCCGAGCGAGCCGCCGATCTGCTGGAAGAACATCCGGGCGCTGCTGGCCACGCCCATGTCCCGCGGCTCGACGCTGTTCTGCGCGATCAGCGAGACCATCTGCATGAGGAAGCCCATGCCCAGGCCGAGCACCACGTAGTACAGTCCCGAGGTCACCCGGCTGGTGTCGACGCCCAGCCTGGTCAGCAGGAACATGCCGGCCGCCATGATGGCCCCGCCCAGGACCGGGAACAGCTTGTACCGGCCCGTCCTGGTGGTGACCTGGCCCGACAAGATGGACGTGACCGTCGCCCCGACCATCATCGGGGTCAGCATCAGCCCGCTGACGACGGCCGACGCGCCCTGGACGGTCTGCTGGTACAGCGGCAGGAACGTCATCGCGCCGAACATGGCCAGGCCGGTGAAGAACGTCAGCACCATCGTGACCGAGAAGTTTCTGTTCCGGAACACGTGCAGCGGGAGGATCGGCTCGGCGGCCCTGGTCTCGGTGATCAAGAAGCCGGCCACGGCCGCCACGGCGAGCACGCCGAGGCCGATGATCTGCACCGAACTCCAGGCGTACTCGGTGCCGCCGAAGGTGGCGAGCAGGATGACGGCCACGGCCGCCACCGCGAGCAGCGTGCCGCCGAGGTAGTCGATCTTGTGGCTGACCTTCTTCGCCGGGACGTGCAGGACGGCGAGCAGGTAGATCATCGCCGCGCCGCCGAGCGGGAGGTTGATGTAGAAGATCCAGCGCCAGGAGAAGCTGTCGGTGATGAAGCCGCCGGCCAGCGGGCCGCCGATCGTGGCGAGCATCATCACCACCATCATGTAGCTCATGTAGCGGCCGCGTTCGCGCGGCGCCACGATGTCGCCGAGCGTGGCCATCGCCCCGACCATCAGGCCGCCTGCGCCCAGGCCCTGGATCGCGCGGAACGCGATGAGCTGCGTCATGTCCTGCGACAAGCCGGACAACGCCGAGCCGGCCAGGAAGATCACGATCGCGAACAGGAAGAGCTTCTTGCGGCCGTACATGTCGCCGAGCTTGCCGTAGAACGGCGTGGTCACGGTCGACGCCAGCACGTACGCGGTGACCACCCAGGCCAGGTGCGTCACCCCGCCCAGGCTGCCCACGATCCGCGGCAACGCGGTACCGACGATGAGCTGGTCGAGCATCGCGAGCAGGATCGCCATCAGCAGCCCGGGCAGCACGATCATGACCTCGCGCCGGTCCGCGTAGTGCGTGCCGCTGGCCGGCTCCGGCCCTTTGTCCCCTGTTACCTCGGCCACCCGCCCGCTCCTTCCGACCCGTTCGCACCCAGGTCCGGCCGTTGACTTACCGGCCGGCAAGTTATTAGCCTAGAATTGCCACTTACCGGCCGTCAAGCAAATTGGCGGCCCCGGCAGAGAAAGAGACAACGATGGACGACGCGGGGCCTAAGCCACGGACCGACACCCGGGCCCGCGTCCAGCAGGTGGCGCTTGAGCTCTTCGCCGAGCGGGGGTACGAGAAGACGTCGCTGCGCGAGATCGCCGAGCGCCTGGGGGTGACCAAGGCCGCCCTGTACTACCACTTCAAGTCCAAGGAAGATATCGTCCACAGCTTCACCGACGACTACTTCACGGAGTTCGACGCGCTCGTGGCGTGGGCCAGGGAGCAGCCGCGCAGCGAGGCGACCAGGCAGCAGGTGCTCGACCGTTACGTCGGGATCGTGCTGGCCGGCCACGAGGTCTTCCGCTTCCTCGAGCAGAACCGGGCTTCGGTCGAGACCATGCACGGCGGCAAAGACCGGTTCGCTCACTTCCGTGACCGGCTCGACGATCTCGTCGACGTGCTGGTGGGCTCCGGCGCCCCGCTGCGGGACCGGGTGCGCGCCAGCACCGCCGTGATCGCGGTCGGCGCGACCTGCCGGTTCTACCTGCAGCAGATCGAGGACCGGGACAAGCTGCGCGCCATCGTGCTCGAGATGGCCAACGACCTGATCGGCTAAATCCCCGGCCCTCATGTCCTGGCCCTCATGTCCCGGCCCTAATGTCCTGGCCGGGCCACCTGCCGTAGCCTGGCCAGCACGGTTTTCAGGTCACCGTCGCGGCGGTCAAGGACGTACGCCACCGCTCCGAACGCGACGACCGCGCAGCTGGCCGCGACCACGGCGGTACCGGCCGCGAGCAGCTTGCCGCTGACCGGCGCGGCCAGGCAGATGGCCACGCCCACGGCGGTGCCGACCGTCCCGGCCGCCAGCCCGGCCAGGGTCGCGCGCCCGACGCCCTGCAGCGCCGCCCGGCCGCAGATCCGGCGGGCCGCCATCACCACCGGGATGGCCACCACGGTCTGGCCGACGGTGTTCCCCAGCGCGAGTGCGGCTACCACCAGCCGGGCCGGAGCCAGCTCGGCCAGGACCACGTCGGTCACGATCACCAGCAGCCAGCTTCCGGCCAGCGCCGCGGCCGCGACCCTGAGCCGCCCGATCGCGAACATCACCCGCGACAGGTTCGTGATCACCGCGGCGCCCGCGATGCCCGGCGCGAACAAGGCGAACGCCTCTATCAGCTCGGGCTCCTGAGCCGGCTGCCTGGCCAGGACATGAGCGGCGGGAATGGCGATCGACGCGATCACGGCGGTGCCGAGCCAGGACAGCAGCAGGACCGCCCGCGTCGAGCCGGCGCAGGTCCGGTCGAACACCGGCCCGTCCCGGGCGGCCAGGACAGGAAACACGCTGATCACGACGGAGGTGGCCAGGACCGAGGAGACCGAGCTGTAGACCTGCCAGGCGTAGTTGTAGATGACGATCGCGCCCGTGGACCCGCGTCCGTTGGCCAGGGCAATCGTGGCCACGGAGGACGCGTCGATGACGACAAGCTCAATCACGCCGACCAGCGCCAGGCCGGCCGCCCGGCGGGCCACCCCGGGCGGGAACCGCAGGGCAGGCCGGAACCGCAGGTGCAGCCGCCACGTCGGCACCACGCCCACGGCCACGAGCGCGGCGACGCCGAGCGTGCTGCCCACCGACAACACAAGCTCGGCCGACAGCGGCAGCTCAGGCAGCGGAAGCCCACGGCCCAGCGGCACGAAGGCCAGGCAGGACGCGATCACGACGAGGCTGGCGACGGCGGGCCCGACGGCGGGCCCGGTAAACCGGCGGTGCGCCTGCAGCAGGCCGTACAGCACGACCGAGAGCCCGTACAAGATGACCTGCGGGGCGAACACGACCAGCATGTGACTCGTGGCGTTGACCACGTCGGCCCGGACGCAGTGCGCGTTCGCATTGCCCGGGTTCAGCAGCGAGGCGACCGGCCCGGCCACCGCCGCGATCACCAGGGTCAGCGGCACCAAGATGACGACAGACCAGGTCAGCAGCGCCGAGGAAATCTGGCCGACGTGCGCCTTTTCCGCCGGATCGGACGCCGACCGCTCCGCCGACCGCGCCAGCACCGGGATCATCGCGCTGGTCAGCGCCCCCCCGAGGACCAGTTCGTAGACGAGGCTGGGCACCTGATTCGCGGTGACGTAAGCCGTGCCCAGGCAGCTCGCCCCGACGGTCTGCGAGAACACCAGCGTGCGGATGAGCCCGAACAGCCGGGACAGCAGGGTCAGGCTGGCAATGAGCGCGGCGCCGCGGGCGATGCCCGCGGCGGGCCGCTGCGGCTGGTCAGGGGTCTTGGGGGTCTTGGGGTTCATAGCCCCAGGCCCGCGGCGGCCCGGACCAAGGGGAGAACCCGGTAAGGGACCTGGGCGGCCAGCGAGATCAGGGTGGCCGAGCGGACCACGCCCTCGGCGGACACGATCTTGTCAAGCACGCGCTGCAGGTCCGCGTTGGAGCGAGCCACCACCCGGCAGAGCATGTCACCCGCCCCGGTGATCGTGTGCACCTCAAGCACCTCGGGGATCGCGCCGAGCCGTTCCGCCACCGGGTCGTGGCCGCCGGCCTGCCGGATCTCGATCGTGATGAACGCGGTGACCTCGTAGCCGAGCGCGGCCGGCGCCACCTCGGGTCCGTAGCCGGTGATCACGCCGCGGTCGGTCATCCGGTCCAGCCGCGCCTGCACCGTGCCGCGGGCCACGCCGAGCCGCCGGGACGCTTCGAGCACGCCCACCCTCGGCTCGGCCGCCAGCAGTTCGATGAGCGCGGCATCCAGCCGGTCGATAGCCGCCGGGTCACTGGTAGTCATGCTGTTCAGAGATACCACTGTTCGTTCGGTATAAATAGACACTATGACTAGCTAAATCGTTCCTGGTTGCGCACTTTGAGGCCTCAATCGCATGCTAGCGGTATGACCACGCCAGCGCATGACAACTTTCCCATCATCGGCATGGACGCCGTGGTCTTCGCGGTCGGAAACGCGAAGCAGGCGGCACACTACTACTCGACCGCGTTCGGCATGCGGAGGATCGCCTACCGCGGTCCGGAGACCGGCTACCCGGACGAGGCGGCGCACGTCCTGGCGGCGGGTGACGCGCGGTTCGTGTTCCGCGGCCCGGCCCGGCCGCAGACCACGCTCGGCGCGCGGGTGGCCGCGCACGGCGACGGCGTCGCCGACCTCGCGCTGCAGGTCAGCTCGGCCGAGGAGGCCTACGAGTACGCGGTCGCGCACGGCGCCCGCGGCCTGCGGGCGCCGCACATCGCCGAGGACGACTCCGGCAAGGTCGTGCTGGCCACCATCGGCAGCTACGGCGATACCCGGCACACGCTGGTGGAGCGGTCCGGGTACTCGGGTCCGTACCTGCCCGGCTACCGGCCGGCCGAGCCGGTCGTCACGCCCGGTGAGCGGCCGTTCTTCACCGAGATCGACCACTGCGTGGGCAACGTCGAGCTCGGCAAGATGGATGAGTGGGTGGATTTCTACCACCGGGTGATGGGCTTCACGAACATGAAGGAGTTCGTCGGGGACGACATCGCGACCGAGTACTCCGCGCTGATGAGCAAGGTCGTCGCGGACGGCAGCCGCAAGGTGAAGTTCCCGCTGAACGAGCCCGCCGTCGGCCAGCGCAAGTCGCAGATCGACGAGTACCTGGAGTTCTACGGCGGTCCAGGCGTCCAGCACATCGCGCTGACCACCGACGACATCGTGGCCAGCGTGCGGGCCATGACGGCGGCGGGGGTGGAGTTCCTGACCACCCCGGACAGCTACTACGACGAGCTCGGTTCCTGGGTCGGCGACACCCGCGTGCCGACCGGTGAGCTGCGCGAGCTGGGCATCCTGGCCGACCGGGACGAGGACGGCTACCTGCTGCAGATCTTCACCCAGCCGGTGCAGGACCGGCCGACCGTGTTTTTCGAGCTGATCGAGCGGCACGGCTCGCAGGGGTTCGGCAAGGGGAACTTCAAGGCACTGTTCGAGGCGATCGAGCGGGAGCAGGCCAAGCGCGGGAACCTGTAACCGCGGGCCGCGGCCCGGGACGCTCAGCTGAAGGCCAGCGTGTAACCCGCGGCGCGGAGCGCATCGATCACGTCGCCGCAGTGCCCAGGTCCGCGGGTCTCGACCTGCAGGACCACTTCCACCTCGTCGACGTGCAGCCGCGGGGCCAGCCGCTCGTGCCCGACCTCCAGCACGTTGGCGCCCAGATCGGCCAGGTCGGCCAGCAAGGTGGCCAGCGACCCCGGCCGATCGGGCAGCCGGCAGCGGAACGCCAGATAGCGGCCGGCCGCGGCCAGACCACGCCGGAGCAGCTTGGACAGCAGCAGCGGGTCGATGTTGCCGCCGGACAGGACCACGACCACCGGCGGGGTGAAGTCCCGCGCGTGCTCGAGCACGGCCGCCACTCCGGCCGCTCCGGCCGGCTCCACCACCTGCTTGGCCCGCTCCAGGCACAGCAGCAGGCCGCGGGCCAGGCTCTCTTCCGAGACCGTGACGACCCGCTCGGCGAAACCGGACAAGATGGCGAACGGGATGTCACCCGGCCGGCTGACCGCGATGCCATCGGCCATGGTGGAGGTTGCCCGGATCGATACCGGGTGCCCGGCCGCCAGCGAGCCGGGATACGGGGCGACGGCTTCGGCCTGGACGCCGACGACGTGGATCTCCGGGTCCAGGCTCTTGACCGCCACCGCGAGGCCCGCCGCGAGGCCGCCGCCGCCCACCGGGACCACGACCGTGCGCACCTGCGGGCACTGCTCGAAAATTTCCAGGCCGACGGTGCCCTGGCCCGCCACGATGTCGTGGTGGTCGAACGGGTGGATGAAGACCGCGCCGGTCCGCTCGGAGTAGGCCAGGGCCTCGGCCAGGGCGTCTTCGACGTTGCTGCCGTGCAGGATGACCTGCGCCCCGTAATCGCGGGTCGCCTGCACCTTCGGCAGCGGCGCTCCCTGGGGCATCACCACCGTCGCCGTGCAGCCAAGCCGGCCGGCCGCGAACGCGACCCCCTGAGCGTGGTTGCCCGCGCTGGCCGCGACCACGCCGCGGGCCCGCTCGGCGTCGGTGAGCCTGGCGATCCGCAGGTAAGCGCCGCGGACCTTGAAGGAGCCGGTGCGCTGCAAGTTCTCGCACTTCAGGAACACCGGACCGGAGGCGATCCCGGACAGCACCCGGGAGTGCAGCACGGGCGTATCGGAGATCACATCACGGAGCAGCTTGCGGGCCGCGGTCACGTCATCGGCGCTGACCACACCAGGTGTTGTTGCCACGGGATGCAAGTGTGCCATCCCGGCGCCCCCGGCGCGGGCCCGGCGGCCGTCGGCCGGGCCGAGAAGGATGCGAAGACGTGCGATCACGACATACTGTCGAATGGTGCAGCAACACAGCCAGCATCATCACGCGAGTACGCCAACCAACCCGGCGACCCCGGCCGGATCGGCTCGCAGCGAGCCGCCGAGCCTGGCCACCCTGGCCGAGCTGCGAGCCAGCGGCCATCAGTACCGCGGTGTCAAGGACGAGATCAGGCAGAACCTGCTCACCCGGATGCGAGCCGGGCAGGATGCCTTTCCCGGCATCGTAGGGTTCGGGCAGACCGTCCTGCCGCACCTCGAGCGCGCCCTGATCGCCAAGCACGACATCATCCTGCTCGGCGAACGCGGCCAGGGTAAGACCCGGCTGATCCGCACCCTGTCCGGCCTGCTCGACGAGTGGACCCCGGTCGTCGCGGGCTGCGAGATCAACGACCACCCGTACCAGCCGGCCTGCGCCCGGTGCCGGCGGCTCGCCGCCGAGCTTGGCGACGACCTGCCGGTCAGCTGGCGGCACGCCAGCGAGAGGTACGGCGAGAAGCTCGCCACCCCGGATACCAGCGTCGGCGACCTGATCGGCGACATCGACCCGGTCAAGGTGGCCGAGGGGCGCACCCTCGGCGACCCGGAGACCATCCACTACGGGCTCGTGCCCAGGACCAACCGGGGCATCTTCTCCCTCAACGAGCTGCCCGACCTGGCCGAACGGATCCAGGTGTCGCTGCTGAACGTGCTGGAGGAGCGCGACATCGGCATCCGCGGCTACGCGCTCAGGCTCCCGCTCGACCTGCTGCTCGTGGCCAGCGCCAACCCGGAGGACTACACCAACCGGGGTCGCATCATCACCCCGCTCAAGGACAGGTTCGGCGCGGAGATCCGCACCCACTACCCGCTGGAGCTGGCCGACGAGCTCACCTTGATCCGGCAGGAAGCCGACATCGTGACCAGCGCGGAACTTCCCGACCACCTGGTCGAGGTGATCGCCAGGTTCACCCGGGGCGTGCGCGAATCGCCTGCCGTCGACGCGCGCTCCGGGGTTTCCGCGCGGTTCGCCATCGCCGCGGCGGAAAGCGCGGCCGCGTCCGCGGTACGCCGGTCCGCGCTGGCCGGGATCACCGACGAGACGCCGGTCACCCGGGTCTGCGACCTGCCTGCCGTGGTCAGCACGCTGCGCGGCAAGGTGGAGTTCGAGGTCAGCGAGGAGGGCCGGGAGGAAGAGATCCTCGGCGCCATGCTGCGCCGGGCCATCGCCGACACGTTCCGGTCCCGGCTGGGCAGCGTCGACCTGTCCGGCCTGCTCGCCAAGTTCGACGAGGGGGGCACCGTCGAGTCGGGCGAGCTCGTGCCCGCCACCGACCTGCTGCAGCGGATCGGGGAGGTCCCCGGCCTGGCCAAGATCATGGCCAGGCTCGGCATGGACGGCGGTGAGTCCTTCGGGCACGCTGCCGCCGCGGTCGAGTTCGCCTTGGAAGGGCTCTACCTGATGCGCAGGCTGTCCAAGGACAGCGCGGGCGGCACCACCGTGTACCGGATCTAGGAGCTTTATGGCCAACTACCGTTACGGCCGGTACACCGATGGCCCGGACCCGCTGGCGTTGCCGTACGACGTGCGCGGCGCCGTCGACGAGATGGGCGACGCCATCCTGGCCGGCGCCGACCCGGCCGACGCCCTGCGGGACCTGCTCAGGAGGGGCCAGACCGGGCGGCGAGGGCTGGATGACCTGCTCCGGCGGGTCCGGGACAGGCAGCGGGAGGTGCGCGGCAGCGGGCGCCTCGACGGCATCCTGGAGCAGGCCCGCGCCCTGCTCGACACCGCCGTCGGGCAGGAGCGCGCCGAGCTCTTCCCCGACCCGGGCGACGAGGCCCGGCTGCGCGAAGCCGACCTGGACGCGCTGCCCGCCGACACCGCCCAGGCGATCAGGCAGCTGGCCGACTACGACTGGCGCTCGGCGGCGGCCCGCCAGACCTTCGACCGGCTCAAGGACCTGCTGCGCAGCGAGGTGCTCGACAGCCAGTTCCGCGGCATGCGGCAGGTGATGCAAAATCCCGACCCGGAAGCGATGCGGCAGGTCAAGGACATGCTCGGCGACCTGAACCAGATGCTGGCCGCGGATGCGCGCGGGCAGCACACCCAGGCCGACTTCGACCGCTTCATGGAACGTCACGGCGAGCTGTTCCCTGACCACCCGCAAAACCTCGAGGAGCTGGTCGACTCGCTGATCAGCCGGATGGCCGCGGCGGAGCGGCTGCTCCGTTCGCTCAGCCCGGAGCAGCGCGAAGAGCTCGCCGGGCTGATGGCGAACGCCCTGGACGACGCGGGCCTGGCCGCCGAGATGGCCCGGCTGGCCGACGCGCTCAGGTCCAGGCGTCCCGAACTCGACCGGGCCGACCTGGCCGGCGGCGTGCAGATGTCAGGTTCCGAGCCGCTCGGCCTCGGTGACGCCACCACGGCGCTGGCCGAGCTCGCGGACCTGGCCGAGCTTGAATCGGCGTTCGGCCAGGACTACCCGGGCGCGAGCCTGGACGACATCGACGAGGAGGCGGTCAGGCGCGCCTTCGGCCGGCAGGCGGTGGACGATGTCGAGGCCTTGCGCCGGATCGAGCGCGAGCTGGAACGGCAGGGGTACCTGGCGCGCAGCGGCGGGCACCTCGAGCTCACCCCCAAGGCCGTGCGCAGGCTCGGCGACACGGCGCTGCGCCGGATCTTCGCCGACCTGAGCTTCGGCAGCCGGTCCGGCGACCACGACCAGCGGGACGCCGGCCAGGCGGGCGAGCTGACCGGCACCACCCGCCCCTGGGAGTTCGGCGACGAGCAGCCCCTCGACGTCCCCGCCACCGTCCGCAACGCGGTGCTGAGGGGTGGGCGTCCCGAGCCCGGTGGCGCCGTCAAACTCTCTTACCGTGACTTTGCGGTGGCGGAGACCGAACGGCGTACCGCGGCGGTCGTCTCCCTGCTGGTCGACCTGTCCTACTCCATGCAGCTGCGCGGGACCTGGGCGGCGGCCAAGCAGACCGCGCTCGCGCTGCACGCGCTGCTGCGCAGCAAGTACCCCCAGGACGCCGTCCAGGTCATCGGCTTTTCCAACTACGCGCGCGAACTGCACGAGTCGGAGCTCGCCGGGCTGGGCTGGGACATGGTGCAGGGCACCAACCTGCACCACGCGCTGCTGCTGGCCGGACGGCACATCGACAAGCATCCCGAGCACGAGCCGGTCGTCTTGATCGTGACCGACGGCGAACCGACCGCGCACCTGCAGCGGGACGGACGGTACTGGTTTGACTGGCCGCCATCGCCGGAGACGCTTGAACTCACCCTGGCCGAAGTCGATAAGATGACTCGCAGGCACGCCGCGTTGAATATTTTCATGCTGGCTGACGACGCCAGGCTCAGCGCGTTCGTTGACAACGTAGCGAGAAGAAACGGTGGCCGAGTGCTGCAGGCGGGACCCGAACATCTCGGTGAGTATGTCATCCGAGACTTCCTGCGTACCCGCGGCGCCAGTCGAAGGTAGATTTTTCTCGTCGGTTTGACATCCCTCGGCTTACCGCAGCCGGGTCCGGCACCGGGCGGCTGCGACCGGCCGCAACTAACGAAGCTTTACCGCATGTCCCGCACAAGGAGGAATCGTGAGTTCTACGAGCGGATCAGTCGAGAGGTCGTCGGGTAGGACGATACTCGCGGTGATTCTCGGCATCATCGCGTTGATATTCGTCGTGGTGGCGATCATCTACCTGGCCGAACCGGCCAAGTCGCTGCCCAGCTTCATCCCCGGGCACATCGCAGGCTCCACCGGTCATCACCCGCTGAAGGCGACCGGCTCGCTGGTCGTGGGCATCGTCTTCGCGGTCGGCGCTTGGTTCGCCCTGGCCTACAAGCCCAGGCCCCAGGCCCCGGCGGCCAACGACGTGCAGAGCTCGCCCGCCGGGCGGAACTGACGCCCGCCGGGCCCCGGCCCGCGCCCGCGCCCGCCGACGCGGGACGCGGGCGCTGCGGGTTGTACCGGCGTCTTGCTGGCGGGTCTGGCGGGTTCAGGCGGCTGGCCCGCTAGGCCCGCTAGGCCCGCTTTCCAGCGCCTGGCGCAGGTCGTGGATCAGGTCATCGCAATCCTCGATGCCGACCGACAGCCTGATCAGGTCAGCCGGGACCTCCAGGGCTGAGCCGGTCACCGAGGCATGCGTCATCCGGGCCGGGTGCTCGATCAGCGACTCCACCCCGCCGAGCGACTCGGCCAGGATGAACAGCCGGGTGCGCCCGCACGCCCGGACCGCGGCGTCTGGACCGGCCAGGAGCCGGAACGACACCATGCCGCCGAACCCCCGCATCTGCTCCTGCGCCGTCTTGTGGCCCGGGTGCGAGGGCAGGCCCGGGTAGTACACCTCGGCCACGGCCGGGTGCTCGGCCAGCATCTGCGCGATCCGCATCGCGTTGCGGCAATGCCGGTCCATCCGGACCGCCAGCGTCTTGAGGCCGCGCAGCGTCAGCCACGAGTCGAACGGCCCGGCGACGCTGCCGGTCGCATTCTGCGTGAACGCGATCCGCTCGCCGAGCTCGGCGTCGGCGACGGCCACCGCACCGCCGATGACGTCGGAATGCCCGCCCAGGTACTTGGTCGTCGAGTGCACCACGGCATCGGCTCCCAGCGTGAGCGGCTGCTGCAGGTACGGCGACGCGAACGTGTTGTCCACTACCAGCATCGCCCCGGCCTCGTGCGCGGCCTGGGCCAGGGCGCGGATATCGGCGATGTTCAGCAGCGGGTTCGTCGGGGTCTCCACCCAGACCACCTTGACCGGCCGGGCCGCGAGCTGCTCGCGTACCGCGGCGAGGTCGGACAGCGCCACCACGCTGTAGGTCAGCCCCCAGCCGGCCAGCACCCGGGCGAACAGCCGGTAGGTCCCGCCGTACGCGTCGTCGGGGATAAGCACATGATCGCCGGGAGAGCACACCGTCCGGAGCAGGCAATCCTCCGCCGCCAGGCCGGAGGCGAAGGCCAGCGCGCCGGAGCCGTCCTCCAGCGCGGTCAGGCATTGTTCCAGCGCGGTCCTGGTGGGGTTGGCGGACCGGGAGTACTCGTAGCCGCCGCGCAGCCCGCCCACCCCGTCCTGCTTGAACGTGGACACCTGGTAAATGGGCGGAACCACGGCCCCGGTCAGCGGGTCAGGCTCCTGGCCTGCGTGAATGGCCAGGGTCTCGAAGCCGTCCAGGCTGGTCATGACAGCATGCCTTTCTCCACGTTGCTGGCGGGTGGGTGTTTTCAGGTGTTCGCGGCGAGGAAGGTCAGCACGTCCTGCCGGGTGAGCAGCCCGCAGGGCTTGCCGTTCACGTGCACCACGGCGGCCCCGGCCTTCTCCAGGGCGAGCACCGCGCGCGACACCGGCTCGCCCGAGCCGACGCTGGGCAGCGGCGGCGACATGTGCCCGCCCACCGGATCTGAGGGCACCGCCCGGCCGGCCACCAGGGCGTCGAGCAGGTCGCGCTCCACCACAGAGCCGACCACCTCGGCGGCCATCACCGGCGGCTCCTCCTTGACCACGGGCAGCTGAGATACGTCGTACTCGCGCAGCAGCGCGATGGCCGCGCCGACACTTTCTTCCGGGTGCACATGCACGAACTCGGGCATGCTGCGTTCCTTCCTGGCCAGCACGTCGGCGACCAGCGGCTCGGAGGTCTGCGCGGACAAGAAGCCGTAGTCAGCCATCCACTCGTCGTTGAAGATCTTGGAGAGGTAACCGCGGCCGCCGTCGGGCAGCAGCACCACCACCACGGCGCCGGGCCCGGCGGCCTCGGCGACCCGCAGCGCGGCCGCGGCCGCAAGCCCGGACGAGCCGCCGGTCAGCAGCGCCTCCTCGCGGGCCAGCCGCCGGGTCATGCCGAACGACTCCGCGTCGCTGATCGCGATGACCTCGTCGCAGACGGACGGATCGTAGGTGGCCGGCCAGATGTCCTCGCCCACGCCCTCCACCAGGTAAGGGCGCCCGGATCCGCCCGAGTAGACCGAACCCTCCGGGTCAGCGCCGATGATCCGCACCGTCCCGGCCGAGATCTCCTTCAGATACCGGCCGGTGCCCGTGATGGTGCCACCGGTGCCGATGCCGGCCACGAAGTGAGTCACCGTGCCGTCGGTTTGGGACCAGATTTCCGGGCCCGTGGTGGCATAGTGCGAGGCCGGGTTCTGCGCGTTCGCGTACTGGTCAGGCTGCCAGCCGCCGGGAGTCTCGGCGGCCAGGCGGCGAGCGACGCTGTAGTAGGAGTCCGGATGATCGGGCGCGACCGTGCCGGGGCAGACCACCACGTCGGCGCCGTACGCGCGCAGCACGCCGATCTTGTCCTGTCCCACCTTGTCGGGACAGACGAACACGCACCGGTAGCCGCGTTCCGCCGCCACGATGGCGAGTCCGACCCCGGTGTTGCCCGAGGTGGGTTCCACGATGGTGCCGCCTGGCCGCAGGTCTCCTGCCGCCTCCGCCGCGGCGACCATCCGCATCGCGATGCGATCCTTGACCGAGCCGCCGGGGTTGAAGTATTCCACCTTGGCGAGCACCGTCGACCCGGGAATCCCGCGGGTCACCGACCGTAGCCGGATCAGGGGGGTGTTCCCTACCAGCTCGATCAGTGAGTCATGCACTTGCATGGTTATGTCCTCTTCCTGGCCTGGTGTGCCGGGCCGCGCGGTCCGCACCGAGGCTACCGGATCGGCCCGATGACCCGCGGCAGCTCAGGCTCCCACCAGGGACGTAGTCTGGTTGCACCCTACGCGAGGAGGTTCTGTCATGCCCGAAGCAGTGATCGTCGCCACCGCACGATCGCCGATCGGCCGGGCCGGCAAGGGCTCGCTCACATCCATCCGCCCGGACGACCTGACCGCGCAGGTCGTGGCGGCGGCGCTGGCCAAGGTGCCGCAGCTCGATCCCGCCGACATCAGCGACCTGATGCTCGGCTGCGGACTGCCAGGTGGCGAGCAGGGATTCAACCTGGCTCGCGTGGTCACGGTGCTGCTCGGGCACGATCACCTGCCCGGTACGACGGTCAACCGGTACTGCTCCTCGTCGCTGCAGACCACCCGGATGGCCTTCCACGCGATCAAGGCCGGCGAGGGCGAGGTGTATATCTCGGCCGGGGTGGAGTGCGTGAGCAGGCTGGCCAAGGGCAGCAGCGACTCCGTCCCCGACACCCGCAACCCGCTCTTCGCCGACGCCCAGGCACGCACCGGGCCAGCCCGGGCCAGCCAGGTCAGCCGGTGGCATGACCCGCGCGAAGACGGGCTGCTGCCCGACATCTACGTGGCGATGGGCGAGACCGCGGAAAACGTCGCCGGCCTGCGCGGTATCACCCGTGCGGAGCAGGACGAGTTCGGCGTGCGCTCGCAGAACCTGGCGGAGAAGGCCCTCGCCGACGGGTTCTGGCAGCGGGAGATCACCCCGGTTACCCTGCCCGACGGCACCGTGGTCGCCGCCGACGACGGGCCCCGCCCGGGCACCACGATCGAGAAGGTCGCCGGGCTGAAACCGGTCTTCCGCCCCGACGGGACCGTGACCGCGGGGAACTGCTGCCCGCTCAACGACGGCGCCGCCGCGGTCGTGGTGATGAGCGACGTCAAGGCCGCCGAGCTCGGCCTCACGCCGCTGGCCAGAATCGTTTCCTCCGGCCTGACCGCGCTCTCGCCTGAGATCATGGGCCTGGGACCGGTGGAGGCTTCGCGCCAGGCCCTGACCAGGGCCGGAATGGCGATCGAGGACATCGACCTGGTGGAGATCAACGAGGCGTTCGCGGCTCAGGTCATCCCCTCTTACCGCGATCTCGGCGTGGATATCGCCAAGCTCAACGTGAACGGCGGGGCTATCGCGGTGGGCCACCCGTTCGGCATGACCGGCGCGCGCATCACGACGACCTTGCTGAACGGCCTGCAGTTCCGCGACGCCACGCTGGGGCTCGAGACCATGTGCGTGGGCGGCGGCCAGGGCATGGCGATGATCTTCGAACGGCTCAGCTGAATACGGGCGGGGTTAACTTTCCTGCCACCAGGGGGTTGCCAGGCGGCGCGCGATGAGGCACTCTCAGCACAAGAGGAGCTTCCATGGAGGTGCCCGTTGTCGCTGATCCACTCACCGAATCTGCACAGTAGTCTCATTGCGCGTATCCCGGTCGTCACCGGGCGCGACCTCGCTGAGTGGTTCCACCGACTCGAATCCGGCCCCGCGTTCCTGCGCTGTGACGAGCGCGCCCACTGGCTGGCGGATGACGCCGGCATCTCGCACGGCTACGCCAACGCGATCGTGCACGAATACGAGATGCGCCGTCGCCTGCGCCTCAACGGCGCCTGACCGCCGATCCGCATGCCCTGACCGCGGGTTCCGCATGCCCTGACGGCCTGCCCCGGTATGCCCTGACGGGTCTGCCCCGCTTGGCCTGACGGGTCGGCCTTGGGGCTCGTCCGTATGGCTTATCCCGCTGGTTATTTCCTTTTCGCGTGCCCCGCCGATGCGACACCACCTGACATGATGTGACAATCCCGCACGTCCGCGAAAAGACAGGACCGCGGGCGACGGGGCAGCCATATCGGCCCCGCGCGTGGCCGGTTTCTGACTCGGGTTACGCGGTGGTCCTTTCGCCCCGGCTGCCGCCCGGCTTTTCTCCCGTGGTACGGATGGCGCATTCCTGTTCGCATCGCGGGCAAGCGCTTGCCGGAGCCATCACCACTGTCCGCCGGGAGAAATGTTAGGATTTAATGGCATAAGTATTTGCGAGGTGGGTATGACTTGACCTTTATGGTCTAGTGGCATAGATCTTAGTGATCATTGTTTCCAGTGGGGCCACATTGACAATTGGGACACTAGATCGAATCTCGACGAGTGCCCCCGGTCGGAGTCGAACCGACACTGGGGACCCTTTTAGGGGGCCGGCCTCTTCCCTTGGGCTACGGGGGCGAGACCATATTATCCCGCGCGCAATTGCCTAACCGATGAGTAACAAAGACCTCTTCAGATTATTTTGGCGGGCCAAGGGGTGCCGATTCTCAGCAGCAATGCGGAGCGTAGCTAATCACAAGATCGACATTAGCGCAAAGTAACCAGCTTAGGTCTCCACGCCGGCGCGGGAGCGGGCCCGGGTGAAAATGGCATCCAGCATTGCCGGGGTGACGCGGCCGGTGAATGTGTTCTGCTGGCTCGGGTGATAGCAGCCGATGAGTAGTAGCTCGTCCTGCTGCCCGGGGCCCGTCAACTGAACCTCAGCGCCGTGACCGAACGGCGGCCGCGGCCGCGGTAGCACGAATCCGGCCTGCCCGAGCACCGGCCACATCGCCTGCCAGGCGAATCCGCCGAGACACACGATCACCCGCAGGTCAGCGGCGACCAGACGCAGCTCGGCCCGCAGCCACGGTGCGCAGGCGTCCCGCTCCGCGGGTTCAGGCTTGTTTTCCGGTGGAGCGCAGCGGACCGCGGCCACCATCCGGGCGTCCCGCAGCCGCTGGCCGTCCCCCGCCGCCACGCTGGTCGGCTGGGCCGCCAGCCCGCAACGGTACAGCGACGCGAAGAGGAAGTCACCACTGCGATCGCCGGTGAAGATCCGGCCGGTACGGTTCCCGCCATGAGCGGCGGGCGCGAGCCCGACGATCAGCATGCGCGGTCTAGCCGACCCCCAGCCCGGGATCGGGCGACCCCAGTAACGCTCATCGCGGAACGCGCGACGGCGGGTGCTGGCCACCTCCTCCCGCCAGCTGACCAGACGCGGGCAAGCCCGGCACACGGACTGGCGCGCGACGAGTTCGTCAAGCGTGGTCGCGCTGCCGGCGAGTTGCCTGACGTCAGCCGCGCTACCCGCGACCGGCGTATCTGACCGGGCCGGGTCAGACGGCCAGTCGCCCGGCGGCACGCCGGGACCCGCCGCGTCCCCTCCGGCCGGTGCCCTCATCTCGGTCCGCACGAGGTCCTGGCCAGCGACCAGGCCATCCCGTCGAGAATGTCGTGCTCGCTGACCAGCACCTCGGCGAAACCGAAGCGCTCCATGATCCGGTCGAGGATCAGGGCACCGCCGCCGATCACGTCCACCCGACCCGGGTGCAGCACGCCGATCTTGGCGCGGGTCCTGGTGTCCTGGGCCAGCAGGGCACTGGTCACCGCGTGCACCTCGGCCGCCGAGACACGCGCATGGTGGATCCGGGCCGCGTCGTAAGCAGGCAACCCCATGGCGATGGCGGCCACCGTGGTGACCGAACCGGCCAGGCCGACCAGGGTCCTGGCCTGCGTGACCGGCACGGCATCGGTCACCGTGCCCAGGGCCGCCTCAATGTCGGCGGTGGCCGCCGCCACCTGCTGGCCGGTGGGCGGGTCACCGTGCAGATGTCGTTCTGTCATCCGGACGCAGCCGATGTTCACCGAGATCGCGCGAACGCCGGATGTCGCTGCCCCGGCGTTCACCGGTGCCGTCGCGGGCGGGGCGGTTTCACCGAGGACGAATTCGGTCGAGCCGCCGCCGATGTCAGCGACCAGGAACGGGCCCCGGTCATGATCGGCGGCGAGTTCCGCGGTCGCCCCGGTGAACGACAGCATCGCCTCCTCGGCGCCGGTGAGGACTTCCGGCCTGACCCCGAGCACGTCGAATACCTGATGGACGAACTCAGCCGCGTTGGCGGCATCCCTGGTCGCACTGGTGGCCACCATTCGTACCGCCTGAACAGCAGAGCCGGTGATGATGCCCGCGTAGTCGCGCAACACCCCGATGGTCCGCGCGAGCGCCTCTGGCGCCAGCTGTCCGGTCTTGTCCACGCCCTGCCCGAGCCGGACGATCTCCATCCGGCGGGTTAGGTCATGGATCTCGGCACGGTCGAGATCCACGTCCGCCACCAGCAGTCGCAGCGAATTCGTCCCGCAGTCCACGGCGGCGACCCGGCAGGTCATCGGGCGTCCTGCCGGACACATGGTCCCCCTAGCCACCATTCGCCCACGGCGTTCAGCACCTCGCGGCCAAACGGGTTAACGCGGCCCGCGGCCAGCTCGTGAGCGACCAGCGCGTGCAGGCACTTGACTCGCTCGGGCATACCGCCCGCCGACTGCGTGCCGGGCGGCAGCGGCTCGATTCCCGCTGAGCGCGCCGCGATCTCCCGGCGCGTCAGGTAGTCGCGGTGCGCGCGGGCATAACGACGCCGCAGCGTGTCGTCGGCCAGCCGCGCGGTCATCTCCCGCATCAGCCCCGACGCTTCCAGCTTGCTCACCGCCGCATTCGCCCGCGGGCAGGTCAGGTAGTAAAGCGTCGGAAACGGGCTACCGTCGGGCAGCCTGGGCGCCGTCTCCGCGACATCAGGAAGCCCGCACGGGCAACGGTGGGCGACGCCCACCAGCCCGCGCGGCGGACGGCCGAGCTGAGCCGCGATAACCTCCTGATCCCGCGGTGTTATCACTTCGCCGGACTCTTGCCGTTCGCGTCCGCCTGCTCGACCGACTGCCAGAGCTTCGCGTACCAGGGCGCGGGTCCTGGCCGCGAGGTCCTGGCCGGGCCGGCCACCGGCTGGGCGCCTTCCACGATGTAGCACTGCTTGCCGGGAAAGCACATGTCAAGCTCCTGCCGGGCCAGCTGTTCGATGTAGGACTGGCTTGAGAGCTTGACCTGCTGCGCTTCTAGGCTTTTCACCTGCGCTTGCATCGTCTGCTGCTGAGCCACCAGCTGATCAAGCACGCGCCGCTGGGCTACGTACTCGCGGACCGGATACGCCAGGCTCAGCACGATCGCGCATATCACTACCGCAAGCACCGCAGCCCGGCCGGTCAGCCGGGTTGTCCGGGGAGCAGCGGCGGCCGGGGACATCAGCCCTTGATGGTCCGCGCCGCGAATCGCGGGTAGGCGCCTGACCCCGCGTAGATCGCCGCATCGCCGAGGAGCTCCTCGATCCTGAGCAGCTGGTTGTATTTCGCGACCCGCTCGGCCCGGGCCGGCGCTCCGGTCTTGATCTGGCCGCAGTTGGTCGCCACGGCGAGATCCGAGATCGTAGTGTCGTCGGTCTCACCGGAGCGATGGCTGATCACGCAGCTGAACCCGGCGCGGTGAGCCAGGCTTACCGCGTCCAGGGTCTCGGTGACCGAGCCGATCTGGTTCAGCTTGACCAGGAGGGAGTTCGCCGAGCGCTCGGTGATGCCGCGGCTAATCCGTCCCGGGTTGGTGACGAAGATGTCGTCACCCACCACCTGAACGAGATCGCCCACGCTGGCGGTCAGCTGCTGCCAGCCGGACCAGTCCTCCTCAGCAAGCGGGTCTTCGATCGAAACGATGGGATAGGCGTTCAGCCACTCGGCGTAGATCGCGGTCATCTCCGCCGATGTCTGCGGCTTCCCCTCGAAGTTGTACGCACCGTCGGCGTAGAACTCCGATGCGGCCGCGTCGATGGCCAGCCCGACATCCCGGCCGGGGGTGAATCCCGCCTTGCCGATCGCCTCGACGATGAGGTCGAGCGCGGCCCGGTTGTGCTCAAGGTCGGGAGCGAAGCCGCCCTCATCTCCGACGCCGGTGGAGAGCCCGCGCTGCTTGATCACTGACTTCAGCGCATGGTAAACCTCGGCTCCCCAGCGCAGCGCGTCGCTGAACGTCGCCGCGCCCAGCGGGGTGATCATGAACTCCTGGATGTCCACGTTGTTATCCGCATGCGCGCCGCCGTTCATGATGTTCATCTGCGGAACGGGAAGCACATGCGCATTGGGACCGCCGAGGTAGCGGAACAGCGGAAGGCCGCTTGAGTCCGCGGCGGCCCGGGCCACGGCCATGCTGACGCCGACGATGGCGTTCGCGCCCAGCCTCGACTTGTCTGGCGTCCGGTCGAGATCGATCATCGCCTGGTCCACCAGCCGCTGGTCGTCGGCCTCGTGACCGAGCAACTCCGGCTGGATCTCGTCGATAACCGCCTGAACCGCCCGGCTCACCCCCTTGCCGCCGTATTCAGCGCCGCCGTCTCTGAGCTCGACGGCCTCGAAGGCTCCGGTCGAGGCGCCGCTCGGTACGCCGGCCCGGCCGACAGTCCCGTCGTCCAGGGCTACCTCGACCTCGAGGGTCGGGTTGCCACGGGAATCCAGGATCTGCCTGGCATAGATCGCTTCAATGGAGGCCACCGCTGGCTCCTTGCCTCTGCTCGTATCGGGCGCCTGTACCGGGCTGAGCCTGACGGCTAACCCATAGGGGAGCCTAGTCGAGCGGCCACACTCCGTGCTGCGGGCCACGCCGTGCCCGGTGCCGAAAGAGCCCATCCGACCTGTATTGCGGCCTGGCTCCGTGGCCAGGTGAACGCTAGTCAGCAGGCAGGTGAATTCTGCCCGCGGGCAGGCGACGTTACCTGGCGGTGACTGGATCAGCGTTATCCTCGATCGCCTCGAGCACCCTTCGGTGATCGGCGCCCAGTGAAGCACTGTGCCGTTGGGCCATCGCGGCCGACCGCATCAGGGACTTGCGCGGGGCCGCGCGAAGCGTCGCGTCGAGCATGGACCAAGAAAGCTCGTTCAGTGTGCCCCGGATGAGAGCCGGGTCTTGGCTCCGATCGCAGACCTCAGCCAGGGTGGACAGTAGCTTCACGGCTCGCGGTTCTGGCGCCATGTCCATCCGGAACGCATCGAGCATCGGACACGGCGGATCGACGGTCACCGCGGCCTCGAACGCGTTAAACAGCGGGCTCACGTCGCCTGCGGTCAGCGGGTCGTACAGGCCGGGGAACGGGATCTCCTCGTAGCCGCGGTCGTATCCGCTGACGTAGACCGGCGTCTGCGAACCCGAACTTGCCAGCACCGCGAGCGCGAGATCCATCAGGCTCACCGGCCAGCCGAGATCGGAAATGGCGTGGATGCGGAACTCTCCCCGGGTGGCTCCCAGGCAGGCGAGCAGCAGCAACTGCGCGGACTCAAGCGCCGACTGGACGTAGAAGGCGATGTCCGGACTGTGCAGCCGGATGACGCCGCTGCCCTTGGCCCACTCGTGCAACCGCTGGTAGATGATCGAGTTGTCAAGCACATGCGTGAACCGGCCGGCTGAGACCAGCATGTCAGTGCTGGTGGCCACGCCGGAGGAGACCCACTCCGCAGCGCGCTTGGAGGCGGTATACATATCCGGTGAGTAGGGTCGCAGGGCCTTGCCTGTCGAGGCACAGACCACCTGCGGGACTCCGGCTTCGGCCGCGGCGATGAGCACATTACGGGTGCCGAGGACGTTGGTGGACACCGTGCGGTGCACCTCCACCTCCGCAAGTCCTGGGTCCCGCTGGGCGGCCACGTGGAAAATCAGGTCGGGCCTGACGTCTCCGATGAGCTTGTCCAGTGCGGCCCGCTCCCTGACGTCGGCGCAGCGGTATTCAACGCTGGCGTGTCTCGGCCGTCCAGCTGATACGCCCCGGCTCACGCTGATCAGGCGGCCAGGGCGGCGAATCAGCAGCTGCGAGATCAGCGTCGAGCCGATACACCCGGTTCCGCCGGTGACCACCACGGTCGCGCCTTGCACCCGCGCGGCCAGCTTCGCCTCCGGCAAGCACAACCCCCGCTCGGCGATGGACAGAAACCGTGCGTGCTCTTCGGCGGCGCTCGTCCTGGCTGCGATCAGCGATTGAGTCAGGTCGCGTAGTACGTCGACGGTCTCGTCGTCCAGAACCTGCTGCCCGGGCGGCGCGACCTCCCGCATTTTCGCGATGATCTCCGGAACTAGTTCCACCCATGCCTCCCGCCTAAATGCCCCTAAACGCGTCACGTAATGACGCGACGACGCGCCCTCCCCAGAGATGCCCGTGCGGGTGCAGACCAGGCATCCAGCATCACCCGGAACCCCGAAGGGCCCACAATTTATCCCCCATATAGGTGGACAATGACGGACAGCTTACCACTGTGCATTGTTAGCTGATATGGAGCCGACCAGTCAACTGCCGACCCCCAGCCCCGGTCGCGACCGCCGGGACCCGGACACAACAGCGCGATCACCACCTTGCCCCGGTAACCTACCGCCACCCGCATTAACTAGATTGTCGATCTATTTTATTGCTATTAGATGCGGCGACCCATCCCCGGTATCGCCGGTCCGTAAGCCTCGCCGCTGCCGAGGCAAGCGAGGGCGCGCTCGAACCGTAGGCGTCTCGTAACGATAAGTATGCTTATCCAGCTAAGCGGTCCATAGCGGTTGGTAGCGGACTACGCTTCCAGATAACCTGATAAGCTCCCCTACATCGTCACCCCAGGGAATTAAGCGAACATTCTCGGGCAATCCAGCTGCGAGCTGGCATGAGCTTGTTAATAGGGAGGAAGGCTCCTGCCCGCGCACGGTACCAGCCGGGAGGGACTGTGACAGACGTCATAGAGGGGCAGCAGGCCAGAGGCCGGCATCACGTCAGGAGAAGGAATTCCTGCCGATCCCATCAGAAATAACGGGAACTCCTTGTCGGAGGTGGGTCCTCGACGACCTGCTTGATGAGGGGCCCGGAGGCAGATGCCCGAGGTGAGTAGCGGTTTCGAGACTGACCGTATGTCCAAGGCGGAACGCGCGGAAGAAGAAAAGCTTTCGCGGGCTGATGACCGGACATCGGAGGTTCGCAGCTGGTTCCAGCCCGTCAGTCCAGAGTACTCAACTGGGGCCAGCCCCGCCGAGGCCAGCCCCGCCGAGGCCAGCCCCGCCGAGGCCAGCAGGACGTCAGACAGGCAGCCAGTGACAGCAAGCAAAGCCAGCGGCTCAGAGTCAGCCGACCGGATCGAGGCTTATACCGAGCCCGAGACCGTCGTTCTGCCGAAGCTCCGGGTCAGCAGGCCCCAAGCGCAGAACGGTACCGCCACCGCCGGTACCGGTACCGGCGCCGACGCCGACGCCGAAACGGTAACCTCAGGCCCGCAGCCAGCTGAGGCCAAGACCGTGCCGCCCCCTCCGGCCCCGCCGGCTTCCCCGCCGGCCGCGCCGGCTTCCCCGCCGGCCGAGGCAAAGCGCACCCCGCCCGCCGAGGCAAAGCGCACCCCGTCGCCCGGTGGCGGTGGATCAGACAAGGCCGCGGCCAAGGAAACCCGCGGCTTGCACTCCGGCTCCAAGTCACCCGCCTGGCCCGATGCGCTGAACGAGACCGAGCCGGAAACGGTCATCCTGCCGAAGCTCCAGATCAGCAGGCCCCAAGCGCAGAACGGTACAGGCACCAAAACAGGAACTTCCGGCCCTCAGCCAGCTGAGGGCAAGACTGCGCCGCCAGTTCCCGTCCCGGTCGAGACGCCCGGTGGCGGTCGATCAGGCAAGGCCGCGGCCAAGGAAACCCGCGGCTTGTATTCCGGCTCCAAGTCACCCGCCTGGCCCGAGACCGAGCCGGAAACGGTCATCCTGCCGAAGCTCCGGGTCAGCAGGCCTCAAGCGCAGAACGGCCCCGCCGGGGCCGGTGCTGTCATCGCCGCCAAAACGGGGACCTCCGGCCAGCACCAGCCAGCCGAGGCAAAGGCTGCGGCTCAGGTCGCGCCAGAAAAGCTCGTCGCACCGCCGAACCGAAGGCTTAAGCGTGCTATCGAGCGGCATAGGCCCTTGATTGTCGCCCTGGCCGTCATCGTGGTTATCGCGGCGACCGCGACACTCATATCGGTCCGGCTAGACGCCAGCCCCAGGCCGTCCGGTGCGCCTCCGCTGGACATTCCGACACCGGGCACGAGCCAGGTCGCCCAGGTTGCCGCCTCAGGCGCGTGGCCAACGACAGCGCCAGATTCGGCCCCGGCGACCTGCAAACAGGTGAGCCTGAAGGGTGTAGTCGGCGCCTCGGTCGTCAGTTACCTTGACGACAACACCAGCCAGCGTAGCCTCGTGGCTAACGAAGCCAAAGGGCTCGATCTGCTCAACTTCTCCTGGACAAGCCTGGCTAGCCCAACTCATTTCATAGCGAGCGACTCCTTCGCCCCGTCGCTGGCGACCGAGTTGACGGCAGCTAATCAATCCGGTCCGTGCGGGCTACGCTTCACAACCCTCAGCGATAACGATCCGGCCATGAGCCACAGCGACGACGTACGCATGATGACCAAGGTTCTCACTAGCTCCAGCGTCCGACAGGCGCATGTCCTGGCGGTGGCGCAATGGATGGCCGGCCAGCCTCTCGCCACCGGGCTGACCATCGATTATGAGAACGGCCTGCCGCAGAATCTGAGCGATCTCAAGACAGCGGAGCAGGCAGCTGGCTGGTCGGGACTATCGCTGGACGAGGCCGTTAATCGGCTAAGCAATGATTACACCCAACTGATCGGGGAAATCGCGACCGCCATGCACAGGCAGCATCGCCTAGTGCGACTGATGGCGCCGGTGCGATACAGCGACGACGTGGACGCCACCACGACAGACATCGCGCCATACCTGCTGAACTATGGAGCATTGGCACAGTACGTTGATCAGATAGTGCTCAAGGCCTACGATTTTAACTTTGCGACAGGAAATCCCGGCCCAATCGCCCCGTTTGCAGACGTGGCAAAGGTGCTTACCTATGTGCACAGCTACAACGTGCCGTGGAGCAAGCTCGCGGTAATAGAGCCTTTGTATGCTTACAACTGGACGGTGAATAAGAGTGGCAACATTGCCCTAAGCGCCAGCGGCCAGCCCATTTCCGCAACAACCCTGAACGCGACACAGGTGAACACAAGCAAAAAACAATGGCACGAAGAGAAAACCGAAAACGGGGAGACTGAGTACACTTATACTCAGTCTGGGCAGAAGCACATAGTCTGGGATGCCTCGAGCGCACTCAAAACCGAGATGGCATGGCTTAAGCGCAACTACCCGCAGATCGGCATTGATGCCTCGACGATCGGCAACGCTGATCCCACCGGTTCGGCACTAGCGGTAACGGTCCTCGGCAGCTGATACGGCCCGCCTGGCCAGGCATGACTTGGCTCTGAAACTGCGCGATAAAGCCCTAGGGAACTCGGAGGTACCCGACGACCGGCTCACCTCGTCGGCGCTGGGAACCTCGTGCTAGCGATGGCCTTCGGTGCACCGCCGGGGCACGGTCCCCCGGACCGGAGAGCCCCCACGCCCCCGGCCAGCGGCGCGGCGGCTTGCGCACCGCTCGTGCCGGTAACGTCCTCGCAGCACCCTGCCGGTGCTCGGGGCCGCCCGGAAGCCCGCCCCACCCAGCGAGTTCCACCCCGCACGCATTACCCTAACCCCGCCCGCCCATCTCACCCGCCCGCCCCTCAGTCCCCCAGCTCCGGTCACCTCCAGCTCCGGTCACCTCCAGGCTGGGCTACTGCCGCCCGGCGGCAGCACGATGGCACAGCGCGCCGGCGGGGGCCCGTCCCTGGGCGGCACATAGTGCCATGGGTTCGGCTCTTGTGGATAGAGCCGGGCATCGGGGGGGTGAGGCCGGCTGTGGTGGTGGGCGGCTGAGCGGGCGGCGGCGGTGGTCATGGCGCGGGTGACGGTCCCTGGCGTCCCGCTGGCCGCTGTGGTCCCGGCTGCCCCGCCCGCCGCCGGTTCCCGGCGTCCTGGCCGGGATTTGCGTGGTGGATCCGGGCTTCATGGTGGATCCGGTGCACGGGGATACCCCTTGTCCACCGCAGAGCCCGGATCCACCACAATCTACCCCCGGGGCCGCCGCACCACGGGCCCGGGAGGCGCTGTCCCGTCACACGGAAACCGCGGGTCCCGGCGGGGCTGCCCGGGGGCACCGTCTCGCTGCCATCTTGTCATCCCTGCTCCCGCGGCATCAGCACCCCGACCCGGGATGGGCAGCTCCTTCCAGCAGAGCCGCACCCATGCGCCATCGTGCCCCATCGCCCCCGGGCACGTCAGCACCCAGTGTACCACCAGCCCCACACACCACCCCCGTGACCGGTGCTCCCCGGCGGCTGGCGCTCCTTGCACCGGAACGGCGGGGACCCGCGCGCGGGCGTCAGCCAGCTACCCGAACCCCGCCCGTCGCGCCGGCGTGGCGACCCATTACCAGATAGGGCTGACCCGGCAGGACGTGCGCGAGCTGTGAGATAGAGCCACGAGATGACCGCGGACCTCCAGAGGCCCCAGCAACACCTATAGATCATCGTCGTGGCTCGCGAGCGGAAGCAGGCCAGCTCGGGTGTGCAGAACGGTGCTGGTGGGGACGCGGGACGCGGGACGACCAGCTGTCGCCGGGCGCCTCCTCTTCACCGCGCTGGGGAATCGGGGCGAACGCTGGTTGATGGAGCACCACCGTCCGGCAGCTTCCTTCGGCGCGCCGCATCTGCCGCAACCGGTTCGATTCCAGGCTTTCCGGCGATCAGGCCTCGATCCCGCTTCGATGACATATCATCTATAAGTTAGACATCGTTGGCCGTAAGGTAGTATCAACTACCGTAACATGTGTTATCCGGATGATAGTCAGCCTGTGAGCGGGCAAAGGCAATCAGATAATGGCGGGGAAATAATCGTTTAATTTTGGCTTATTGATGTATCAGGAAGCTTCCAGGAGGGCGGGGAGGCGATTATGAGCACACCAATCCAGAAACAATTTGGCCCGGGTTATGATTACCCGAATAGAAAATTTCATCTCTGGGCGGTAATCTTGCCGACGATACTGATAATCGCATTTGCCGTTGTCCTGATGCGCCATACAGGCGCTCAAAGTAACAAGGTCTTGCGCAACCCTGTGGTCGCCTGCCCGAAGCAGACATGCCCACCACCGGGATCCACGGCTTCGGCCAAGGCGGCGCAGACGGCCAAGGCGGCGTCAACCTCGGCGGCCGCACTTGGCGCCACTGAGACTGCTGTCCGTGATTTGGGTCCTAGCAAGACGAGCCCGTCACCGAGTTCGCCGGCCAGCCCCTCAGCGACCCTGGGCCTTAGCGCCACGGATGCGATGCTTGGCCGGTCGTCGCCCGCGGTAACTCATGCCGTAATTCTCTCCAGCGCGTAGTCAAGTAGTCCACGAGCAGCCACATGGACTAATCCGACTTTGAGAGAACGAGAGAACGTGGATACCAAGAGCAAAGCAACTTCTGTAGTAGATCCTGAAACCGAGATAATCCCGGTATATGTCAAGAAGCAGATCTTTTACAGCCCGGCTGCGCGCCGGGGGTTGTACGTGCTCGTGCTGTTTGCCTTCTTGCTCGCCGCCACAGCGGTAGCCTGGCAGTGGAGTCTGGCCCGCGCCGCGAAGCCGTTGCCGACTGCGGCTCACTATAACACCAGTGCCAACTACGCCAGCAGCATTGCCACCCAACTGGCACGTTGCGGGCAAGAACACGGAGAGTTCGGCCCGGGGGGCGCGACTCAGGTACCAGTGATTGGCCAAGGCGTATTCCAGCGCGTCGTGGATATCGTCGCCAAGGGAAACGCGACCTACGCGGTAGATCCGTTCACTGGTAAGCCAGTGCAGTCCCTTACCAGCCTTGAGCAGCACGCCACTCGTGATTGCCGTTACGCCATCCAAGAATATGGCACCATACCGCAGAACACTATCGTGCTGGCCTATGATAATAGTCCGACCGCCCAGTGGACACCGCAGATTCTGGGTATCCTGCAAGCCTATAACGTGCACGCTACCTTTTTTAACACCGGCACCAATATCCTTGCAATGCCGCAGATATTCAACGCGGAGGTTAGTACCGGAAACGCTGTCGGCAACGAGACTCTGGACAATCCCGAGCTTACGCACCAAACCGGCGGCCAGGCACGGCAAGAGATCGTAACCAATGCTCGGATCATTACGACCACCGCGAAATACCAGAGCCATCTGTTTTACACGCCCTCGGTAGGCAGCACTGAGCAGGCGGTAGAGCAAAACCTATTCGCCACGCTCGCGGGACAGCAACTCGGATTCGCCAACGTGAATCTTACGAATGCCAGCTGGGACTACCAGGTGAGCGCCCACCAGACACCTAAACTGCAGCGTAACGGCGCAGGAGTCGTACTCGTCATTCACGATGGTGGCGGCAGCGAAGCCGACACGCTGCAACCTTCGATAAAACTGATACGGCAGGCCGAGAGCCTCGGATATCATTTCGTGACGATCCCGCAGCTGATCGGCTCGCAGGATTTCACCGGGACGGTGGCAGGCCCGGTCCAGCCAACCCTGAACGACCGGGTGGGTTACCTGGTGTACTGGGGTCCGCATGTGCTGCAAGCGCAGCTACTGCGAAATGCCATGCGGTATATGACGATCTTTATCGGGCTGATAACCGTCGTGTGGATCCTGGCCGCGGCCTGGGGCCGGTATTACAACTACCGCAAGGCTCCTGCCTGGCACCCGGAGAGAGTCTCTGTCCTCATCCCAGCCTGGAACGAATCCAAGGTCATCCGCCGGACCGTCGAAAGCATCTTGCGCTATTCCTACGATTTTGAGGTCGAGATCGTCATCGTAGACGACGGCTCGACCGATGATACCTGGGAGATCGCCCAGCAACTGCACGCCGAGTATCCGTCGGTCAAGATCTATGACAAGGAAAACGGCGGCAAGGCTAAGGCGCTCAACTACGGCCTGTTCATTGGGGTGACCACGGATTACACGTTGATCATCGATGCCGACACGATAGTCGCGGATGGTGAGACAATTCCGCGGCTGGCGAGGTGGTTCGTTGACCCGAAGGTTGGGGTAGTGGCGGGCCGGACCAAGGCTGGCTACCGCGGCAAGGGCCTGCGCCAGAGAATGCTCGCCGAGTTTCAGTCCACCGAGTACGACCTGGGCATCGCGGTCCTGCGGACCGCGCAGGACTGGATGAACGGCATCGTGATCGTGCCGGGTAGCTGCTCCATGTTCAGGACGGCCCTGCTCCGCGAGGTTGGCGGATTTAAATCCCACCTCATCGCCGAGGACGCGGCGGCCGGAATGGAATTGCGCCGCCGCTTCCCGGGGATGCGCATACGGCAGGACATCACGGCAGTGGCGCTCACCGAGGTCCCGCTCACGGTCAAGACACTGTGTAATCAATGGCGGAGATGGAATTTCGGTGTTATGCAGGTCATGATGGACCACCGGGAAATCTTCGTCCGGCCGGACAAGTACGGCGGGCTTACCATCCAGTTGTGGTGGTCCCTGTACGGCCTGATCGTGCCGACGCTCCTCATGCCGGTAACCTACCTCATGATCGTCGTCACGGCATTTAATCGCAACTGGCTGAATCTGCTGATTTACCCGCTGATTTTTATCATTTACCGGATCGCAACGACTCTAGTGTCCATGGTTATCATGCGGGAATGGCTGAACCCGCTGACGTCAATCTGGTACCGGATCATCAATGATCCGCTACAGATATATCTGGCTGTCACGTGTTGGTACAAGGTTCTAAGCGGCAACGTCCAGTCCCGGAAGATCTGGTCAAAAATTCCGCGCCAGGGCGTGCCGCAAGCAGCAGCAAGCACGTCGACGGCCGATCTGCAGCCCCTGCTGGCAGCAGCAGGTAGAAGTCCTCGCCACCAAGTTGATGACGATCAGGTCAGTGCCCCGCAAGGTACCGATCAGCCGGCCGGCCAGGTTATCGGCAGCTTGCTGCGGTAGGAGCTGAGCGAGCCTGGCCGGGAGCGGCTTCGGGCGAGCACGTACCTGCGGTAGCCGTTACCTGCGTGGGTAACTTCCGGGTCACGAGGTGAACGACTCGACCAGATGGCTGAAGGCCCAGCTGTCCTGCGAGATGCCAGAGCATGAGTTGCTGTCGACCGACCCCGGGCAGCCGCCGTTGTCCCGCTGGATCGCCCAGATGGACAGCATGCCGACCGAATGGTCACGGGCAAAGCTCAGGATCCGTCTCGCGTTCGAAGCCGACGTGACCTCGGTCTTGCTCGGGTTGTCATCAATACCGGGCAGGAACGTGATTCCCTCCATCGCGTACAGTTCCTGCCGCGATTTCTTCGGGTACAGGGCGGCGAGCTGGCTGTTCACGCTGGTCGCCGCGTCGATCGCGGCAGTGCCCATGTCCACGGTGCCTGGCAAATCGTAATAGTCGAAGGTCATGATGTTAACCAGGCTCACCTTCGCACCGGCCTGGACCGCGTTCTGCAGGACCGCGAGAGCGTCTGGCTGGAGGCCAGCAGGCTGGACCGGCAGCGTGTACTGGATCTGCAGCGAGTGGCCATGGCTTGCGGCCCAGGCCTGTGTCATCGCGATCGCTTCGTTCCGGCGCTCGATACCCGCCGAGTCATTCAACGCGTTGAGTTCCACGTCCATGTCCAGCCTGGTGACGTGGTAGGTGTTGATCACCGCCTCATAATCGGCCGCGATCGCGCTGACGCTACTGCAGGAGTCGGCGATTTCCGTACCGTTGCTGCCCGCGCTCTGGCCGCCGAACGCCAGCGCCACGTTGCCGCCCTGCTGCTTCAGCTGGCCGATCTCGGACTGGTACGCCGCCGAATCGGCCGACTGTGAACCATCCCAGGTCAGCGTGCAGGAACCGGCGGACTCCGCCTGGAGAAAGCCGAGGTTGAAGTACTGCGCCCCTGATTGCGACGCGAGCGACGGGAGGCTGCTGTTGGTCCAGGTCTCGAAGTAGGGCGAGTAGACCTGCGCGGGCCACCCTTTGAAGTCGCCCGCTCCCTGCGGCGCGGAGGTGGCCGGGTCTGACCGCTGCGGTGCCGGGGCACTGGACGACGGCGTGCTGCTACTGCAGGCGCCGAGGGACACGGCGAGGGCCGCGGCTGCGAATATCACCGATCCAATTACCCGACGGGTCATGCTATCCCCTCCCTTGCGGAGAGCTACGAAGGAACAGCACCCTCACTGGCTGTGCAACACCCGGTTCCGGCCACCAGCGTGCCGCAGTGCCTGGGCTCACCGACAGTGTGCTTCCACCACCCGCAAGGACTCAACGGCGGTCCTTGAACTCTCCACGAAGAGCTTACTTCAGCGCCCGCAGTCCGGCGGTTCACGTCCGCTCGAGCCGACGGCTGGCTTCCTGCGCGGTGCGGGGGACTATCAGCCGGCCGGGGCCCCGCGCTCCCAGCGGTGCACCAGGTCCAGATAACGGCGCGCGGCGGCCCGTAGTTCCATCTCGGGGTCATGACCGGCGGCGCGGGCCCGGGCGACCAGCCGGAAGAGCTCGCGGCCGATGTCCTGGCCGGAGCTGACTGGTGCGCCGGAATCGCCCTCCTCCGCCAAACGAGCCAGTTCCTCGGGCACCCCGGCTCGTGCCGCCCGGCGCTGAAGCTGCGCGGCCAGCGCCAGCGCAGGCTGCCCGAACGGCACGCCGTCCAGCGCGGAGGGAGCCGCCTGCCCGGATGCGTCCAGTCCTTGCCGCTGCGCCAAGGCTCTCTTCTCTTCCCGCTTGATCTCGTCCCAGTTGCGCTTGACCTCATCGGCACCGGAGACCGTCACATCCCCGAACACGTGGGGATGGCGCCGGACCAGCTTGGCGACGATCCCGGCTGCGACGTCGTCGATCGTGAACGAGGTGTCATCGTCCCGTTCGGCTGCGATGCGCGCGTGGAACACCACCTGCAACAGAACGTCCCCGAGTTCTTCGCAGAAAGCCCTAGTGTCACCGGACTCGAAAGCGTCAAGGGCCTCATAGGGCTCCTCGAGCAGGTGCGGCATGAGCGACGCGTGGGTCTGGCGGGCGTCCCACGGGCAATGGACACGCAACCGGTCCATGGTCACCACCAGGTCGATCAGCCGGGCACCTAGCACGTCGGCCGAGCCGTGCAGGATCTCAGCCTCCGGTGGGACCGGCGGCTCCGTGTCCGGCTCGGGCAGCCAGACCACAACTCCGTCCGCCGCCAGCGACGTAACGTCGGGCTCGTTCGCCAGCTGGTACTTGATGTCCGCCTCGTCCAGCGCGGGAAGCTGAGGATGACCGGCCGGTGCGAGCACGACAGCGGCCGACCGCAGGGCCTGCCAGGCCTTCCAGCTGAGCAGGCCGGGCGCTACCCGTGAGCTCGTGATCAGGACGATCAGCAAGCGGGCGTCCGTCCAGGCGAGGACGCCGTCCTGGCCGGCCGCTCGGCCCGCGCCGTTGGGCCCGGCGTCGGCCCAACCTGGTACCGGCGGTAGCTCCGCCGTCCGAACTGCGGATTCACCTGTATCGTCAACCTCTTTGCCGCCACATACTGAGCCCGCTGAAGCTTAGCGGCCGTAGCCGTCTGCGCCTGACTAGTATCAGCATCGCATGCACCGCCTGCCTGGGCACCGCCTTCGCCGACAGAGACCGCACCCGGGCCTGCGGTGAACGTCCCCTGAGGCCCCGGGCACTCACCCGCTGATAACAGAAAAGCATCGACAGTCACCGAACGTAACCACTTCTGTCAGCGCAATCGCCGGGCACCACGAGTGTTGTCATTTTGTGATAATAATTTGGACACGATAAATTACCCTAATGTTGAGAGGAGGTTAACTCCAGCGTCATCTTCAAGGCGGGGTGGGCGCTCGCGGGCTCGCGTCTCGCGAGGGGTTGCCGTTGACCATCGAGGTCGAGTATGCGGCGGAAGCGGTACAGCAGGCGTGGTGATCTGGTCGCTCTCGGGCGGAAAAGCCAAGCAAGATCGAGAGATCGGGCGATAGTCACGCCAGTATCGTGCGCATCAGCGGTGAGGTAATGCACTTGTCGCGGATGCGTCAAGCCTTAGCCCACCGTGAACAGAAAGTCGGCTAAAGGGAGCTGAGCCGATGCGACTTGTTCTTTGTGACGATAACCGAATTCTGTGCGAAGCACTCGATGCCGCGCTCGAAGCACACGGCCATCTGGTGCTTGCGACCGCGACCACCACCAAGCTCGGGATGGCCGCGGTCGCGAAGCACCGGCCTGATGCGTGCGTGCTTGACCTTCGCTTCCCCGACCCTCCAGATGGCCTCAGCGCCGCTCGGGTCATCCGCCAGCGTTACCCGGGAACGGCGATTCTCCTGCTATCCAGCCTCGCCGACCCCGCCGTCTTGACGGAGGCTACCCGGATCGGCGTGGCCGGATTCCTGCGCAAGGACAAAAATGTCAATTACATCGCCGGAGCGTTGCACATGATCGCCTCTGGGGGCGTAGCTTTCGACCCCATCCAGACGCGTCATGCCTGGTCGGCCGGGATGCGGCGTTACCGTCCGGCGGGTGACCTCACATCGCGGGAAGCAGAAGTGCTGCGCCGGATAGTGGCAGGCCAGAGCACCAGGCAGATGTCGTACGAGATGAATGTCGCCCCCAGCACCCTGCGCACCTACGTCAAGAATACGCTCGCGAAGTTGGGCGTGCATACCAGGCTCGAGGCCGCTGTTCTGGCGACCCGGGAGAACTTGCTTAGTGACCAGACGGCTTAACGGTGCGCTGGCGGACCATGGAGATTACTGTCGTCGTCATCGACGATGAATACACCTTCGCTGACGCGCTGGCCATACGGCTGAACGGCGAAGAAGACATCAGGATAACGGCGGCGGCATGGCCAGCCGTCCCTAGCGTGGGCGGCCAGGCCGACTTGATCCTGCTCGACGCCGATCTGGCCGGGTCGCTTAAGTTTTGCCGGGCGACGTCGGGTCCGTCGAGGGCGGCCCAGGTCATCATGCTCAGCTACACCTCGGAGCCAGCCAGGATGGTGGCCGCGATCGAGGCAGGCGCGCGGGCCTGGGTCCGCAAGGATGAGTCGATCGAACACCTGCTGCGTGTGCTCCCGGGGCGTGGCCGGCGGCGAGACCTGGCTGCCACCCGCGCAGGCAGGCGATGTGCTTTCGATCTTGCTGAAGCAGCGCGATGGACAGCTGGACGGCGCTCAGATGCTGGCCCTCCTCACTCCGCGGGAGCGTCAGGTGCTGGCCTGCCTGGCCGAGGGAGCCAGCCGGAATCAGGTCGCCGAACGGCTGAACCTCAAGGCCAATACCGTGCGGACGCACCTGCAAAACATCATGGCCAAGCTCGGCGTCCACTCGGCCCTGGAGGCGGTGGCGCTGACCCGGACTTGGCTGGCGCCCTCGGACAAGCACTGACAATGCCGGGAGGCCGTATTGGCTGCATCGCGGAATGACGCAGGATTCCTACGTCGGATGAGGGTGTTCCTTTGTCTGAATACCGGTCAAGATTACACAGGGACAGCAGCGCATAGCGCGCCGATCCCGGTTAGCGGAGAGAAGGCTGTGGCGCATGGGAGACGCTGAGCCTGCTAGTTTCGCTGCCCGGGGTTACCTGGGAGGGGAGCGGGGAAAGGTGGAGCGAATACAATGGCAATACTTGAGCATTCCTGCGGATAATTTGGCGAACGTGTCCGCGGCGGGAGACGTTTCCTCAGCGGCCGTGGGCTCGTCGCTGCCCGAGCTATGCCACGACATCATAGAGCCGGCCGCCACCATCAGGTGGCTCGTGCGCGCCGCCAGCGGTGAGCCGGGGCAGGACCAGCAGAATAAGCTACGCGCCATCGACATCGCGGCCGGGCAGATCGCCGCGATCTGCGAGCATATTCTCGATCGGCCGCAGCGCCTTAACGGAGTTCGGCTCGACCTGCTCGCCGCCGACGCGGTGGCGAGTGCCCAGGTGCGATACGCCGGGGCGATCGACCTTGTGGCCCAGCCGGTCATGGCGCTGGCAGGCCTCGGCGACATCGTCAGGATCCTGTGCAACATCCTGGCCAACGTCTGCCGGGCCGCCGGGCCTGCCGGCCGGATCCGCGTGCTCGTCGACCAGGCCGACGGCCAGGCACGAGTGGCGATCGCCGACTCGGGTCATGGCCTGGGCCAGGCGATACCAGGCAGCCGGACCGGTCTTGGCCTCGGGCTGGAGATTGTCGGTGCACTCGCGCTGAAGTGCGGCGGCAGCGTTCACCTCGGCGTTAGCGAGCTCGGCGGACTCGCGGTTACCGTGGCGCTGCCCGGGCCGGGGAGGTCATCGAATTGAGGATCGTGATCGCTGACCCACACCGTATTTTCGCCGACGCTCTCGAATCGCTTCTGTGCAGGTCGGGTCACGACGTGGTCAGCTGCGTGGCCGAGCTGGACGCCGCCGCGGAGGCAATCTCCCGCGAGAAGGCCGATGCCTGTGTGCTCGATGCCGACCTCGCCGGAAACTGCTCACCTGGCGCGTTGCAGGAGGCGATAGCCGACTCACCCCGGACCGCGTTCGTGGTGCTCGCGGATTCGCCGTCCTCGCCCGGTTTCGTCGGCACGCTTGCCGCGGGCGTGCACGGGGCCGCCCTGAAGACGGACGACTTCGTCGAGGTCCTGCGGGTACTCACCGGGGCCGCCAGCCGGCCGGCACGACGTCCCGCGGGCACCATTCTCTCGCTGGCGGCCCAGGCCGCTCACCGGCCGGTCCGGCACAGCACGCGCTACCCGGCCCTGGACCACCTGCTGACCCCGCGGGAGCGCGAAGTACTGGCCCGGCTTGTGCACGGGGAAAGCACCGCGAGCATGGCGAGGTCGGGCAGGTCCAGGTGTCGGATAACGTCAACGGCAGCTGGACGCGAAGCGTCTCCACCAAGTACGGCAACGGAGGCGGCGACATCGCGCTGTATTACCTGCAGAACTCCGCCGCGGCACCCTGGGGCCTGACGATCACGATCAGGGCGTCGAACCCGACGTACCTGCAGGGGGCGGCGGGTGAGTACGGCGGCGTGGCCACCTCAGGCGCCATCGACCAGCTCGCGGTGGCCAGCGGCAGCACCGCGTCGGTCGACTCCGGCGCCACCGGGCCGGCCGGCGCGGGCGAGCTGGTGGTGGGCGGCATCCTGACCGGCGGCTCGCCCGGGAGTGTCACGCCGGGATCCTCGCAGGGCCGCGCCTACACCGTCCGGACGCAGACCAGCTCGGGCTCGGCCGACCTGGAAGATATCCTGTCGAGCAGCGCGGGAGCGCAGGACGCCCGGGCCACGCTCGGCGCCGCGACAGACTGGTACGCCGTCGCGGCCGTGTTCCATCAGTACGGATCGGGTAACACGCAGCCGCCGAGCACCCCGGCCGGGCTCACGGCCACCTCGGTCACCTCCAGCTCGGTCGCGCTGAGCTGGAACGCCTCCACCGGCGGCGCGGGCGGGGTAGCGGGTTACACGGTCTACCGCAACGGCACCTCCCTCGGCACCACCAGCGGCAGCACGACCACGTATACCGACTCGACCGTGCAGCCGTCTACGACGTACTCCTACACGGTCGACGCCGTGGACGCGGCGGGCGACCACTCCGCCCAGTCCACGGCGCTGCCGGTGACCACGCCGGCCGCGCCGCCCCCGAGCGCGCACTGGGTGCAAAGCGGCGCGGTGTCCACCGGCAGCCGGGTCACGAGCATCACGATTCAGCTCACCAGCCCGGTCGCCGCCGGCGATCTCCTCGTCGGTGAGTTCGGCCAGTACGACTCCTCTGGGCAGGTCCAGGTGTCGGACAACGTCAACGGCAGCTGGACGCGCAGCGTCTCCGCCACCTACTCCAACGGCGGCGGCGACATCGCGCTGTATTACCTGCAGAACTCCGCCGCGGCGCCGTCGGGCCTGACGATCACCATCACCGCGACCACCGCGACCTACCTCGAGGGCGCGGTCGCCGATTACGGCGGAGTGGCCACCACGGGCGCGCTCGATCAGGCGGTGATGGCGCAGGGAAACAGCACCTCGGTTGACTCCGGGCCGACTGCGCCGGCTGGTGCGGGCGAGCTCGTCGTCGGTGGCATCCTGACCGGCGGGTCGCCCGGGACGGTCACCCCGGGATCCTCGCAGGGTCAGCCCTTCACCATCAGGACACAGACCAGCTCCGGCTCGGCTGATCTTGAGGATGTGCTGGTGAGCGCCGCGGGTGCGCAGGACGCCCGGGCCACCTTCTCCGCTGCCTCCGACTGGTACGCGGTGGCGGCGGTCTTCCACGTCGCAGCTGGGTCCTAACCGGAAAGGATGACCATTGACACCTGAATCCGCGGAGGCGGACCGGATCAGGGCCGTTTACCGACGTTACGACAGCTCGGAGCGGTGGCGTCGCAAGCGCGACCCGGACAACCCCGGGTTCGGCCAGTTGCAGCTCGAGCGCTGGCGCAAGATCGCCGGCATCCTCGACGCGCAGTTCCGCGGCACGGCGACGCTCCGGGTCCTGGACGTAGGGTGCGGGGCGGGCAGCGACTCGGCGCGGATCGCGACGCTGCGGCCGGACGCTGAGCTGTTCGGCGTCGACCTGAGCGAGGCCAGGGTCGAAGCGGCCAGGCGGACCGTGCCCGCTGCCACCCTTCGGGTCCAAGGCGGCGAGGCGCTGCCGTTCGCCGATAGATCGGTCCAGTTCGTCTTGCTCTCCACGGTACTGAGCTCCATCCTCGACCCCGCGACGAGACGGCGGGTCGCCGCCGAGGCCTACCGGGTCGTCAGCGACGGCGGCATGCTGCTCATCTACGACATCCGGCTGCCTAGTCCCGCGAACCCCAACGTTCGCCCGATCGGCAAAAAACAGCTGCGCACGCTGCTGCCCGCAGCGTGCATCCGATCGGATCCGGTGACGCTGCTGCCCCCGCTTGCCCGGAGCATCTGCCGGATCTGGCCGGGCCTTTATCCGCGGCTGGCCCGCGTCCGGCCGCTACGTGGCCATTACCTCTCGGTCGTGACCAGGCCATGAGCCGCGAGTGATCACAATGCGGTTCATCTCGGCGCTCGCGTGTACCGGGCTGGTCCTCGCGGCGATGGCCGGCTGCAGCAGCACATCCGCCGCGCATCTCACCAGGACCGCGCCGCGCCAGGCGTGGCCAAGCACGAAGCTGCACTACACGCCGAACGGCAACTTCGGCGCGGACAGCCAGTACCTGCCTGGCGCCGACGGTTTCAACCTGGCCGATGTCAACGCGGACGCCAAAGGCAAACTGGACAGCTTGCCGGACAGCGTGCGCGGGCTGGTCTGGCTCGGGGACTGCGGTGGCGCTACGGCCAGCTTCCGGTCGGCGGTGGACGCCTTCGCCGGCGATCCCAACTTGTTCGGCTTCTACATCATGGATGAGCCGCTGCCGCCGACCTGCCCGGCCGCGAACCTGCTGGCGGAGGACGACTGGATTCATGCGCATGTGCCGGGCGCGCGGACGTTCGCCATCTTGGAGAACCTCGGCAGCGACGTCAGCCCGACGTTCGCCGGGTCCTACACGCCACGCACGTCCGGGCTGGATCTGATCGGCATCGACCCGTACCCGGTGCGATCTGAGCTCCGCTCCCCCGGCTATGCAGAGATTTCCCAGTACGTGCGGGAAGCCGAGGCACACGGCTGGCCGCAGGCCTCGATCGTGCCGGTGTACCAGACGTTTGGCGCGGGGGCCTACGCCGACGATCACGACGGCCACTGGGTGCTGCCGACGGCGTCGCAGGAGGATCAGATCCTGGCCAGGTGGGCGGCGGTCGTCCCGGCTCCGGAATTCGACTATGCGTACAGCTGGGGCTCGCAGAACGGAGACGTGGCGCTAGGCCAGTCACCCGCCCTGCAGGCGGTGTTCGCGGCCAAGAACGCTCATTCCTGACTCCGCGGGCCGGTGCCACCCGCGGGGCTGGCGACCAGGGCGGTCAGCACGCCGGGGTCAGCCCCGACGGGGACGCCGGGGCCGCCCCTTCGGCCCGTGACACCGTGCCTGGCACCGACACGACCTGGTACTGGGTGTAGTTCAGGCGGCCGAACTGCGGGTTGATCTGGATCTGCAGGTTCTTGGCCGTCGTGCACTGGGCCCGCTCGAGCTTTGCGTTCACAGCGGCCTGCGCCGCCGACGCGGTGGGGAGCGTGCCGCCGTTGGCCCGCTCGGCGAACTGGGTCTCGATGGCCTCGTACCGGCCGAGCTCGGCGGACATGTTCGGCGGGATCCCGGCGTGGGCCAGGATGAGGTTGAGGGTGATGTTCGGCACTCCCTGGGACGAGGCCTTCACCGACGCGTAGATCTGCGCGAGCGCATTCTGCGCCTGAGAGCTCGAGACCGTGATGCCGGCCTGCTTGGCCAGTTCCTCGTTGATCTTGAACCGGACCAGCCAGCTCAGCGTGTCCTGTGTTTCCTGGGCCGGGGTCAGCTGGACGAGCGTCCCGTACTGCTTGGCGGCCTGGCTGAGGTTGGTCACCTCGGTATCGAGGGTCGCCATGGTGATCCGCTGGTTGCCGACGACGGCCGCGGCACCCATCTTGACCGGGGAGCACCCAGCCAGCACCAGGCCGGCGCCGAGCACCGCGGCGGACACCTTGACAAGCCGGGCAAGCACCGGACGTTCCCCTCTCATAACGCTCCTACCGCCAGGTCGGCCAGGACCGACCGGATGACTTCGCCACACCAGGCCAGCAGTTCGGTATCACGGAGCGGCTGCCCGCCAATCGTGGCAGTCTTCGGCACTGGTATGAGCATCGTACGCACCGTCGGCTTCAGCACCGTCTTCGGGTACAGCCGCTGCACCCGGACCTGCCGCGAATCAGGCAGTTCGACCGGCGCGAACCTGATGTGGTTCCCGGCCGCGGTGATGTCGGACAGGCCGGCCCGCCGGGCGGCGGTGCGCAGCCGGGCCACCTCGAGCAGGTTGAGGACCGGCTCGGGCGGCTCGCCGTACCGGTCGGACAGCTCGTCGGTGATCGCGGTGACGTCCAGTTCTGAGTCGATGGCCGCGATCTGCGTGTATGCCTCCAGCCGGAGCCGTTCGCCGGGTATGTAGTCGTGCGGGATGTGCGCGTTGACCGGGAGTTCCACCCGGACCTCCGGTTTCTCGGCCGGCCCGTCGCCTTTGAGCTCGTTAACCGCCTCGCCGATCATCCGCACGTACAGGTCGAACCCCACCCCGGCGATGTGCCCGGACTGCTCGCCGCCGAGCAGGTTGCCCGCGCCGCGGATCTCCAGGTCCTTCATCGCGACGTACATGCCCGCGCCTATCTCGGTGTGCTGGGCCACGGTGGCCAGCCGCTCGTGCGCCGTCTCGGACAGGGACCGCTCCGGCGGGTACAGGAAGTACGCGTAGGCGCGTTCCTTGCCGCGCCCCACCCGGCCGCGCAGCTGGTGCAGTTGAGAGAGCCCGTACATGTCGGCGCGGTCGATGATGAGGGTGTTGGCGTTGGGAATGTCCAGGCCGGATTCCACGATCGTGGTCGAGACGAGCACGTCGTAGTTCCGCTCCCAGAAGTCGACCATGATCTGTTCCAGTTCATGCTCGTTCATCTGCCCGTGCGCCACGGCGATCCGCGCCTCCGGCACCAGCTCGGCGAGCTGGGCGGCAACCTTGCGGATCGAGCTGACCCGGTTGTGCACGAAGAAGACCTGCCCGTCCCGCAGCAGCTCGCGCCGGACCGCCGCGGCGACCTGCTTCTCGTCGTAGGCGCCGACGAAGGTGAGTACCGGGTGCCGCTCCTCGGGCGGGGTCAAGATGGTGGACATCTCCCTGATCCCGGCCACCCCCATCTCCAGCGTCCTGGGGATGGGCGTGGCCGACATGCCGAGCACGTCCACCTCGGTCCGCAGCCGCTTGAGGTACTCCTTGTGCTCCACCCCGAACCGCTGTTCCTCGTCGATGATCACCAGGCCGAGCTTGCTGAACCGGGTTTCCGGGGAGAGCAGCTTATGGGTGCCGATAACCACGTCGACCGTGCCGTCGGCGATGCCGCGCAGCGTCTCGGCGGTCTCGGCGCTGCCCTGGAACCGCGACAAAGGCTTTACCGTGACCGGGAAAGGGGCGTACCGTTCGGAAAAAGTCGAGAAGTGCTGCTGGACCAGCAGCGTGGTCGGCACGAGCACGGCGACCTGCTTGCCGTCCTGCACGGCCTTGAACGCGGCCCGCACGGCGATCTCGGTCTTGCCGTAGCCGACGTCGCCGCAGATCAGCCGGTCCATCGGCACCGGTCGTTCCATGTCGTGCTTGACCTCGTCGATGGCGCCGAGCTGGTCCGGGGTCTCCACGTAGGGGAACGCGTCCTCCAGCTCCCGCTGCCAGGGGGTATCCGGGCCGAAGGCGAACCCGGGCGAGGCCATCCGGGCCGAGTACAGCCGGATCAGCTCGGACGCGATCTGGCGGACGGCCTTGCGTGCCCGGCCCTTGGCCTTGGCCCAGTCCCCCCCGCCGAGCCGGTGCAAGGTGGGCGCCTCACCGCCTGAGTACCTGGTCACCTCGTCCAGCTGATCGGTTGGCACGTACAGCCGGTCGGCCGGCTGGCCCCGCCTGCTCGGCGCGTACTCGATCACCAGGTATTCCCGGGTCGCCCCGGCCGTGGTCCTTGACGTCATCTCCACGTACCGGCCCACCCCGTGCTGCTCGTGCACCACGTAGTCGCCGGACTTGAGCTGGAGCGGATCGACGCCGCCGCGGCGGCGGCTCGGCATCCGCCGCATGTCCCTGGTGGTCGGCATCCCGGCCGGATGCCCGGCCAGGTCGCTCTCGGTGAGCAGCACGAGCTTGGCGGCCGGCCAGATAAAGCCGTTCTCCAGCCGCGCGGTGGTGACGTAGGGGACACCGGGCTCGGGCGGATCGTCGAGGTCGGCCAGGCGGGCCCCGATGCCCTCACCGCGGAGCATCTCGGTCAGCCGTTGGGCCGGCCCGTGCCCCTCGGTGACCAGCACCACCCGCCAGCCGTCGGCCAGCCAGCCCCGCACGTCCGTCATCATCCGCGCCGTATCGCCGCGATAGGCCGGTGCCAGCGAGGCATTTATCCGGAACGGCACGCGGTCCTCGCGCCCGGACAGCTGCGGGCCGGCCGGGGCGGACGTCGGGGCCGGGGCGTCCGCGTCGTCGGTCACGCCGAACGGCGCGACCGTCCACCAGGGCACGCCAAGCGCCGCGGCGGCGGCGCGGATCCGGGCGATCGGCTGGAAGGCCGCGGCGCCGAGGTCGACGGGCGCCTCACCCCCGGCGGCGGCGTTGACCCAGGAGGCCTCGAGGAACTCCTGGCTGGTCCTGACCAGTTCCCCGGCCCGGCTGCGGACCCGTTCCGGGTCGCAGGCGAGCACGATGCCGGCCGGCGGTACGTAGTCAAGGAGCAGTTCCATCCGGTCGGCGAGCACCGGCGCGAACGCCTCCATGCCCTCCACCGCTATGCCTTCGGCCAGCTTGCCGAGGATGTCGGCCAGCGCCGGGTGGGTGTCGGCCAGCTCCTTGGCCCGGGCCCGCACGGCGGGGGTGAGGAGCAGCTCACGGCACGGCGGCGCCCACAGCCCGTTGTCTGCCGGGCCGATGCTGCGCTGGTCCGCGACCTTGAAGTAGCGGATCTCCTCCACCGTGTCGCCGAAGAACTCGACCCGCAGCGGGTGCTCCTCGGTCGGCGGGAACACGTCGACGATGCCGCCGCGGACGGCGATCTCACCGCGGCTGGTGACGAGGTCGACCCGGGAGTAGCCGATCTCGACCAGCCGGACGAGCAGGTCGTCGAGCTCGCCGTCGCGGCCCGCGACGAGGCTGACCGGTTCGAGGTCACCGAGCCCGGCCACGATCGGCTGCAACATGCTCCTGATCGGGGCCACCACCACCGTCAGCGGGCCGTTCGGCTCGCCGGGGTCAGCGGGATGGGCGAGCCGCCGCAACACCGCGATCCGCTGGCCTACGGTGTCTGATCGCGGCGAAAGCCGCTCGTGCGGCAGCGTCTCCCAGCCCGGGAAGGCCGCGACGCTGCCGGGCGGCAAAAACGAGCCGAGCCCGGCGGCCAGGTCCTCCGCCTCACGCGCGGTCGCCGTCACGGCCAGCACGAACCTGGCGGAGCCGGCTGACGTCCGGCGGGTCAGCGCGGCCGCCAGTACCGGCCGCAGTGTCGGCGGCGCGACCAGGTCCTCGCCGCTGAGCTCAGCCGCGGCGGGCTCGGCGTCAGCCGTACCAGCAGCCGCGGCACCGCGCTCGGCGTCGTCGTCGGCGTGCGCGACCACGTCGTGGAGTTGCGGGTCGTCATCGAGAATGGTGAGCAGTCCTGCGAGGCTCATAATGTCCTTGTTATCGCCGTGTGTCCCTTGTCCTGGCGGGCCGGTGCCCGCTCCAGGACCGTCGGGCTGGTCCGTGACCCGCTCCGGGCAGCATGAATCGGCCGGGTTTTAGCCACCCCGGCGCTTCACGGAACCACGCCGAGTTTACGCGTTCCGCTGCACCGGGTGCGGAGCCGCCCCCGGCGAAGGACGATCCGCCCGACGATCGGCGGCGGGGGTCAGGCCCGCCGCCCAAGGGCACCATTTCGGGCACGTGACGGTCCGGCCCGGAGCGCCTGCCGACAGATCGTAATTGATCTATTACGCTTCGGGTTCATGGCTACAGGGGGCGGGCAGACCGAAGCGGACCGGGCGGTGTCGCGGGCGCGACAGGCGGCGAGCCAAGCCCGGCTTGCCGCGGCGACCCGGGCGTACCGCGACACCCCCGTGCGCGAGCTGTTCGCGCTGCCGATCCGCGATTGTGTCTACCAGTGCGTCGGCCGGCCGGTCAGCCTGCTCCTGGCCGGGTACCTGACCTCGCTGGACGAACTCGGCCTGCCCCAGCTGCGCGCGGCCGGCTTCGACATCGCGGTGCTGACGGTGGACGAGGAAGACCTGCGGTGGCCCGCGCCGCCGGGGCAGGCCAGTCCCGGCGAGGCGGCGGCCGGCCGGGACGGCCTGGGCGCGGTCATCCTCGGCGACCTGCGCACGATTCCGCTGCCGCCGCGCTCGTTCGACATCGTGCACTGCGCGCTGCTGCTTGACCGCATTTCGCACGTCGAGCTGATCCTGGACCGGTTCACCGCGGCGCTTCGGCCCGGTGGGCTGTTTCTGCTGCGCATTCGCGACCGGGACTGCGCTGCGGGCCTGCTCGACCGGATCGCGCCGCAGTGGGTCAGGCGTGCCCTGTGGGCCCGGGTCAACCCGGGTCAACCCGGCCCGTTCCGGGCCGTGTACTCCCCGGCCGGGTCAGATCGCGGTATCCAGGCGTATATGCGGATGCGGGGCCTGGTCATCTGCCAGCGCGAGACCGCCAGGACGTGGCCTGCCGGACCCGGCCGGGCCGCCGGGGCCGCCGGGGCTAGTGTGGCGGTCCGGGCGGTGGCCGCGGCTCGCCGCCTGATCGCCCGGCTGACCCGTGACCGTCTGACCGATGCGCACGACGAGGTGCTGTACGTGATAAGAAAGCCACAGGACCGCTTCGCGCGCGTCGTGTGACGTCCTGCCAGGGCTTGCCGGTCATGCCGGTCCGGACACGACGATAGTTTCGTATCCTTATCCGGCACGGGCCGGCCGTCGAGGCGCGTGCTCGTGCGGCGCTCCGGCGTACCGCGCCGGACGTGACATTCGGAGGCTCAGCTGACTGCTCAATCACCGCCCGGACTGCCGGCGGAGCTTGCGGACTGGCCCTCGTATACCCTCAGCGAGGCCCAGCTGGGCCAGCTGGAACTGCTCACCTCGGGCGTGCTCGCGCCGCTGCGCGGCTTCATGGACGCCGCGGACGTGGCCGCGGTCCAGCAGCGGGGCATGCTGGCCGACGGCACGCCGTGGTCCATGGCGGTGACCCTGGACGTGCCCGCCGACGCCCTCCCGCCCGGCGCGGAACACCTGGTGCTGGCCGATCCCGAGGGCTCACCGCTGGCGGTGCTCTCGATCACCGAACGGCGGCCGGCACCGGGACCGCAGGATCCGGTGCCGCCGCTGGTGCGGCTGGCCGGTCCGGTCCAGGTGCTACGCGAGCCCGAGCACGGGCCGTTCCGCCAGCTGCGGCGGCGGCCGGCGCAGCTGCGCGCCGAGCTCTCCGCCGGTACCGGATCCCCGGGAAATGTGCTCGCCTACGCCACCCGCCGCCCGCTGAATAAGCGGCATATCGGCCAGCTGCGTCACTTCGCCAGCCAGCTGAACGCCCGGCTGCTCGTGTTGCCGCTGATCGCCGGACCCGCTCTGGTGGTGCGGCGGCCTGAGGCGCTGGTCCGCGCGGTGCTCGCGGCCCGGGAGCAGTTGCCCGCGGGCACGCTGGTCGTCCCGGTCCCGCTGGCCCCGCCGCAGGCCGACCCGGACCCGGCGGCCGCCGGCCTGCGCGCGCAGGCCGTGGTGGCCGCCGCCTACGGCGCCACCCACCTGCTCGCCGACCCATTCGACGTGGCCGCGGCCGGCGGCCCGGCGGCCGGCCAGAAAAACGGCCCGGTGACGCTGCCCGGAGTGCCCATCCCGGTCATCAGCGCCGGCGAATGGGCCTATGACCCGCGTTCTGAGGTGTGGCGGCCGCTGGCCCTGATCGAGCCGGGAGCCGAGCAGGGCGAGCTGACCGACTCCGAGCTCGGCCGGCTGCTCGATGCCGGCGCCGAGGTGCCGGCCTGGTTCACCCCGCCGGGTGTCGCGAGTGAGCTGCGGCGAGCCCGGCCGCCCCGGGCCGAGCGCGGCGTGGCCATCTTCTTTACCGGCCTTTCCGGCTCCGGCAAGTCCACGATCGCCCGCGGGCTGGCGGAGGCGCTCACCGAACGAGGCGACCGGACGGTGACCCTGCTCGACGGCGACCACGTCCGGCAGCTGCTCTCGGCCGGGCTGACCTTCTCCCGCGCCGATCGTGACCTCAACATCGCGCGTATCGGCTACGTCGCGGCCGAGGTCGCGCGGCACGGAGGCATCGCGATCTGCGCGCCGATCGCGCCGTACGCGCAGGCTCGCGCCACCGCCAGGGACATGGTGACCAAGGTCGGGGATTTCCTGCTCATCTACGTATCGACCCCGGTCGAGGTGTGCGCGGCCCGGGACCGCAAAGGCCTGTACGCCAAGGCACGCGCCGGGCTGATCAAGGAGTTCACCGGGGTGTCTGATCCCTACGAGGAGCCGCGGGACGCGGACCTGGTGCTCGATACCTCGGCCATGACGCGGCACGAGGCCATCGACGCGGTCCTGGAGCTGCTGACCACCGGCGGATGGCTGGCCGCTACCGCGGGCCAGGCCGCCGAGCCGAACGGAACGTCGGCGATCAGGGCATCAACGTCGACGCTCCGGCTGGGTCCCGCGGTCAGGCGGCTGTGACCACCGCCATCGACGGCCGTCGCGGGCGAGCGCCGGGCTCAGTCCTCGTCCTCGGCCCGGGCGCCTTCGTCGAGCCTGGCGCGCAAGCCCGCGGTGTGCTGGCGCCGGTTCCCGAGCCGCCCCGCCAAAGCTCCTGACATTTTGTCCCGCTGCCGGGAGAGCAGGACGAAGCTGGCGATCCCGCTCACCACGAACGCGAGCGCAAGCAGCAGCAGGCCGCGGGCCCCGACCAGGTAGAGCAGGATCATGGAGACGACAAGCAGCAGGATCCGCGCGGACGTGTAAGCGAGTGTGGTACGCATGACGCTCCCAGCATAGAAGCTGACCGGCGAGCTCGCGCCCAGGCCGCCCCGGCGGAAGCGGGGCGCCGGTCAGCCGGAGGCCAGGATCGACACCAGCAGGGCTGGATCGATGTTGCCGCCGGAGAGCACGGCCACCGGCGCCGCGGCCCTGGGCAGCTGGCCGGAACGGAAGAGCCACGCCGCCACCGCGGCCGCTCCGCCGGGCTCGGCGATCAGCCGGGCCTGCCCCGCGAGGCGCCTGACCGCGGTGAGCATCTCGTCCTCGGTTACCGTGACGATGTCGGTCACCAGCTCGCGGATGTGCGCGAACGGCAGCGTGCCGACCTGCTCTACCCGCAGGGCATCCGCGATCGTGCGCTGGACCTGCGCCGCCGGCCACGCGACCGGCTCGCCGCGACGGAAGGAGTCACGGGCGTCCGCGGCCAGCTCCGGCTCGACGCCGACCACGGCCGCCCCCGGACAGCAGGCCCGCACCGCCGCCGCGATCCCGGCGATCAGGCCGCCCCCGCTGACCGGCACGATCACCAGATCGGCCTGCGGGCAGTCAGCCGCGATCTCCAGGCCGACGGTGCCCTGCCCGGCGATGACCTTGCGGTCATCGAACGGCGGGATCAGCACGTACCCGGCTCGCGCCACGAGTTCCTCGGTAGCGGCCACCCGGGCCGCCAGCGTCGGGGCGACCGTGACAAGCTCGGCGCCGTAGGACTCGATCGCCTGGGTCTTGACCTGCGGTGCCGTGCTCGGCACCACCACCACGGCGTGGATGCCGAGCCGGGCCGCGGCGTAGGCTACCGCGTGGCCGTGGTTCCCGCTGGAATGAGCGATGACTCCGTACCGCCTGGCCGCAGGCTCGTTCGCCATGATCGCGTTGTAGGCGCCCCGCAGCTTGAACGAGCCCGTGGGCTGGAGCGACTCGGGCTTGACCAGCAGACGGGGCTCCGGGCCGGGAAACGGGATCAGCGGCGTCCGCACCGCCACCGGCGCGAGCAGCCGGGCCGCTGCCCTGATCTCAGCCAGGCTGACTAGCCCCGGTTCGTCGTCACTCATCTCGTCGCCTCTGTCCCGCGCCTCGTGCCGTGTCCCGCTAATTTCCCGCCCGCGAACAGGCCTATTCTCGTCTGATTCACCGTGTCCGAGCGCGCCCTGAGGCTCCAGAGTCGGGCGAAGAATCTGTCAACTCGGATGAAAACTACTTATCGCATGTAAATAATCACTAATCGTTGTCAGATTATTGTTAATCGTTGATCTAATTTCCAGAAATCTAGGTAGAAAGTACTCGTTCAGCGCCAAACTAGAGGGATATCTGACCAGAGGCTTAAGGCGACAGTCGGAGGGGACTGAACGTGGACGGCAACAACGAGCGTCTGCTCACGCCGGGAGAGGTAGCCGCCCTGTTCCGGGTGGATCCGAAAACCGTCACCCGGTGGGCGGCTTCCGGGCGCATCACGAGCATCCGCACCCCCGGCGGGCACCGCAGGTTCCGTGAGTCTGAAGTGCGCGCGCTACTGCGCGGCGACAGCGAACCAGCACCGCAGGGTCATCCGGCGGCCTGAACCCGCTTAGCCCGCGCTTACCCATTCACAAAACCGGATGAGGCCAGCTATGGTCTCTCCGGTTTTGGGTTCTACCGGGCTGGGATTCCGGCAGTTTTTGGGGTCTGGCGCAAATTCCCCCGCCTGGCCGGGTCCGCTGCCATGACTCACGCGGCCTGAGCTCAGAACTCGTCGCCGTCCGGCCATGGGTACTCGTCGTGGCGCCGGGCGAACTCGAGGAACTCCTGACGCAGCGCCTCATCGTCCTGCCGCCACCGGTCGCGCCGCTGCTCGAATTCTTCCTGCGTCAGCGCTTGCTCGGCCAGCCGGGAGTAATCGGCGTCCTGGGGCCCGATCTCCACGTACACGTCGCCGAGAAGGCGCCCGTCATGGGCGATCGCGGACTGCGGGACCCTGAGGTTCCCGTTCGGCAGTCGTATGACAAACATCGTTGATCACCCTAGATGCCGTAGCGCCGGTTGAAATACAGCATGACCCTGAGCGCCGTACGTGTGTCACCACTCAGCATGTCCACGAGCGCCGGCCGCTGCCGGGACGCGATCGCGGCGAACGCGTCCGCGAAGAATTCCTTACGTCCCAGGCCACCGGGCTGGCGGTGGAAATCACTGGCGATATGTGGCTGGCACTGATCGTAGACCATGCGAAACTCCGCAGAGTCAGATTGCCACTTACCCGGCGGGCTGTCGAGATCATCGAGCGCGTGTCCGACCTCGTGACACATGACGTCGGGGGTCGGTGACGGCTGGGAGCCGACCACGATCTTGCGCTCGCCGTACGCCCCGGCGCAGGCGTCCCAGGTAGCTCTCCCGGCCGGGAGCGCGACCCCCCGCAGTCCGGTCATATCATCGAGTTCGGGCACCCCCCCTGGCCCGATAAAAATCGCGTCAAGGCCGTCGGCCAGCCGCTCCTTGATCCGCTCGGGCAGCTCCGCCAGCCGGTCGACCGCCTCGATCACCTCGGCGGGCGGTGCGGCCGCCGCGTCCCACTGCCGCCACAGGATGCGCTCGATGGAGCCGCAGTTCCTGCGGCCGTCGGCGGTGCTCGGCCGCTCCCGCGCATGCGGCGCCGTGAAAGGCAGCCTGGTCCGCAGGGCCGCTCCGGCCGCCCGCAAGGACGTCCGGCCGCGTCCGTCGGGCTGACGCGGAACGCCGGCCGCCACGCGGGCGAGCTGCGCGTCCCGCGTATCCGCCCGGCCGGCCCCAGCCGCGTGCGCCGGACCAGGCCGGGTGGCCTGGTGCCCGTGCGGGCGGGAGCCGGACAGTCCCGGCGAGGCCGGGGCCGACGCCACGTCACCAGCGCCGGGTGGTGCCTCGCGGATGCGCGCCCGCGCCGCCCCGGCACGCACGGCCGGGGCGCCAGAGGAAGGCCACCCGTGGGTCGCCGCCCCCCCAGCCGAGGCGGGCCAGTCCCCGGCCGACCCAGGCCAGTCCCTGGCCGGGGCGGGCCAGTCCGATTCCGCCGCCCGCGTGGGCCAGCCTTCGCCTGCGGGTGCGAAGTCCCCAGCCGGGCTCGCGGACCTGGACGGACCCGGCGAGGTCGCAGGATCGGCCGGGATCGAACGACCCAGGGGAGCCTCGGCCGCGGAACCCTGCGCCCGGCGGTGTCTCCCCTGAACCCCTGGCGCCGTTTCGTTCTCGGGACGACGGCGGTGAGCGAGCCTGCGGATACGGTCGAACAGCCTTAGCCGCATGTACCGGTCTCCTGCTCTCTTTGCCCTCTGATGGTCAGCGTATGCCGATATAGCCCGCCGCGTCATGTAATGAGCCCAACGGCTGGGCGCGAGGGGGCGAGCGCGGACAACTTGACTAATTCGGGCACGCAGGCAAGATGCCTGCGGTTAGGCTTCCGCCATGTTGCTGTCCGGTGCCCTATTTGCCCTGTTCATGACGGGCTTCTGGCTGTACTGCCTGACAGACGCCATCCTGACGCCTGCGCCGGAATGCCGAGGCCTGCCCAAGCCCGCCTGGATCGTCCTCATCACCGTGACGTTCATCGGCGGCGCGATCGCCTGGCTCATCGCCCGGCAGCCGGTGCGCGGCTCCGCGCCGCTTCCCCCGGCGCCCGCCGGGGATCCGGATAGCTCCGGCGACGACGCCGGGTTTCTGACCGGACGATGGACAGCCGAAGACGATGCCGTCGCGCGCCACCCGGCCGGGCGGGCCAGGACGACCGGCGTCGCCCACGCGGCACCCAAGGGCCCGGACGACGACCCGGCTTTCCTGCGCGCCCTGGACCGCGTGATCCGCGGCAACTTCCAGGCGGGCGAAGAGGTCTAGGACGAGCCGGCCCGAGGCAGTAGCCCGGTGCCGGGACGGACTTCGCCCGGTCAGCTGACGCCGGCGTACGAATGCAGGCCAGCGATGAACACCTGCACCACCAAGATGTTGAACGTCAGGCTGGCGAAGCCGAGCAGCTGAATGTAATGGGCCCGCCGGCCTCGCCAGCCCGCGGTGGCCCTGGCGTGCAGGAACGCGGCGTACAGCACCCAGGTGATGAAGGCCCAGGTCTCGACCGGGTCCCAGCCCCAGTACCGGCCCCAGGCCTGGTCGGCCCAGATCGCGCCCGCGATAACGCCGAACGTCCAGACCGGGAAACCGAACATGATGGTCCGGTAGGTCAGCCGGTCGAGCTGCTCGATGGTCGGCAGCCTGCCGACGATCGGGTGGCCCGGCTGGGCCCGTCCGGCCGCCACCCGCTTGGCGTACCTGTCCAGGATGAGGTAGACGACGCCGAGCACCGCCGCGACGAAGAAGATACCGGTCGCCAGGGTCATCGCGGTGACGTGGATATCCAGCCAGTACGACTGCAGCGCGGGGACCAGCTGGCCGGCCGCCGTGTAGATGAGCGTCTCGGCCAGGCCGAGCGCGACCACCACGGCCCCCATGACGAATACGCCGAGCATCCAGGCCCGGTACCGGATCATGGCGTAGAGGAAGAAGATCGCCGCCACGCAGGTCAGGGCGGTGACGAACTCATACATGTTGCCCCAGGGCGCCCGGTGCACGGCCAGCCCGCGGGTCACCACGGCCACCGTGTGCGCCACCACCCCGACGGCGCTGAGCGCGACGGCGGCCTGCACCCAGCGGCCCGCCGCGCCGATCGCCCGCAGCGCGGGCAGCGCCACCTCGGGCATCGAGTCGGTGCGGCCGGAACCCGCCGCGGCGGCCCCAGCCGCGGAACCAGCCGCGGAACCAGCCGCGTTCTGGCCGTCCGCGGGCACCGCCGAGGCTGTGCTGCCCGCCGCCCCGACCGTGGCCAGCGTGGCGGCTCGCTGCTGCGCCAGCTGAACCCGGCCGGAGGTCTCGGCCCGCCTGGGCCGCCCGAAGGCGAAGTCGCCGGCGAACGCGACCACCGACAGGGAGTAGAGGACCAGCGCCGCGATCAGGAAGTCATTACTGACGTGACCTAGGGCAAGGTTGACAGGCATAGCCCTTACTCTCCCTCGGATGGGGTGGCCGTGGCCGGAACGTGCGGCGGCGCCGCCTGATCCTGCGCGGCTTGCTGATGGGCCGACTTGAGCTCGGCGGCGAGCGAGGCGAACTCGTCCTCGAAGGCGCCGCTGGCGTCGGTCCGGGTCAGGCCGCCGACGTGCATCGTGGTGCCGCCCTGGCCGGCCCGGGCCCGGACGAAGACCCGCCTGCGCCGGACCATGAAGGACAGCAGCAGGCCGCCCAGGGCGGCCATCCCGCAGATCAGCGCGGGCAGCTGGCCTGGGTCATGGGTGATGGCCAGGCTGACCCACTGGCGGTAGCCGGTGAAGGTGATCGTGCCCTGGCCGTCCGGCAGCTTGGCCGACTGGCCGATCCGCAGCAGCTGCGGTGCCGCCGCCAGCTGCCGCATCCCGGCGGTGTCGATCTGGTAAACGGACTGCGAGGTGCCGGTGTTCATACCGAGGTTGCCCGCGTAGGCGATCAGGCTCACCACCGGGTTGTCGGCGGCGGGAAACACGGACTCGAGCGTGCCGCCGATGTCCACCGCGGTCGGCACGAAGACGCCGGTGAAGCCGAGCTGCTCCGGCTGCGCGCCGGGCACCTTCAGCACGCCCTGCGACAGGAAGTTTCCCGTCGCGCCGGCCACGAAGGGCTGCGCGCCGTTGTAGACGACCTGGCCGCGGGCATCGGTCACCTTGAACTCCGGGGCGTACCCGTGCCCGATCAGGTAAACGCTCGCGCCGTCGACCGACAGCGGGTGGTTGACCTGGATGCGAGCCGAACGTACCGGTCCGGTGGGTTGCGCCGTGTAGCTGACCTGCGCGTCGAACGAGGACGGCTGGCCGCGCTGCGCCCCTGAGGAGATGTAGCTGGCGTCGAAGCTGTTCAGCGTGATGGTGAACGGCGGGAGGTCGGCGGCGGTGACGAGCCGGCCCGGGTGGAACTCGTCCAGCGCGCTCTGGGTGTCGGCGAAGCTGTTGCCCTCGACAAGCAGCCGGTCGGCCTTGTAGCCGAATAGGCCGCCGAGCGCGACCGACACCAGCACCCCGAGCAGCGCCAGGTGGAAGATCAGGTTGCCCGCTTCCCGCAGGTAACCCTTCTCCGCGGAGATCCAGTGCTCCTCCTGGCCGCCCGGCGGATCCCCGGCCTCCGGGCCGCCGGAGTCAGCGGTCCCGGCCGGCGCCGTGGGCGCGGCCGGGCGGCGGAGCCGGAACCCGTGGGCGGACAGCACCCGCGCCGCCGTCTCGGCCGCCGCCGCGGGGGCCAGCGAGGTGGCATACTCGGCGAACCTGGGCAGCCGGGCCAGGTTGCGCGGGGCCCGCGGCGGCAGCGTGCGCGCCGAGCCGGCCAGCCGGAACGTACGCGGCACCACGCAGCCCACCAGTGAGGCGAACAGCAGCAGGTAGATGGCGGCGAACCAGGGCGCGGCGAAGACGTTGAACAGCCCCAGGTGGTTCAGCCACGGCGCCAGGGCCGGATGCGAGGTGTAGTACTGCTGCACGCCAGCCGGGTCGTTGCCCTGCTGCGGCAGCATGGATCCCGGCACGCTGCCCAGGGCCAGCAGGAACAGCAGGACCAGCGCGATCCGCATCGAGGTGAGCTGCCGCCAGGCCCACTTCAGCCAGTCAGCGAGCCCGAACGGGCCGGCCGCCGGGGAACCCGGGCCCGGCCGTGGCTGGCCGCCGGAGTCGGCGGGGGCGGAGTCGAAGGGGTCCGTCTCAGGTACCCGCACGTCGGTCATCGGCTCACCGCCACGGCGGCCGTCTTCCCTGTGACCTTCGCCAGGATCGTGGTCAGCACCGGATACGTCGTCGAGCCGAAGACCGCCCCGGCGATGTGACCGGTCCGGTCGATCACCAGCGTGGTGGGAGTGGCGGCGATCGGCACCACCGCGGTGAAGTCGAGCGTGATCGCCGAGCCCGGATCGGTCACGCTCGGATACGTGATGCCGAAGCTGCGGGCGAAGGCCTCAGCGCTGGCCGTCGTATCCCGTACGTCCACCCCGAGGAAGTCCACCCCGGACGAACGGTAAAGAGCCGCCACCGAGGCCAGCGTCGAGGCCTCCTCACGGCAGGCCACGCACCAGGATCCCCAGAAGTTGAGGACGACGACCCGGCCCCGGTAGGAGGAGAAGTTCAGCCGCGCACCGGTCAGCGTGGTCCCGGTGAACTCGGGCGCGACCGGGCGGTGGCCCGCCGTGTACAACACGGCGCTTTGGCTGCCGTCAACCTCGGTCATGTTGCTGCGCCCGCCCGTCGCCCAGCCCGCGACCAGCACCGCGATCAGCAGCACCCCGGTGAGCACGGCCGCCGTCAAGACGACCGTACGGCGCCCAGCTAGCCATACCGGGGCTTTGAACACGGGCGGATCCTTGCGATCTCCTACAGGGGGTAGTACCTGCCTATTGTGCCGCATCGCCCTGGGCGACCTGTCGTCGGGCCGGCACCGCGTAGGACACGCCAGTCAGCCGGTCCCCGGAGTAGCTGAAGCTCGTGACGCTGCCGGTCGCGCACTCCCGCATGGCCGGGTTGTGCCACAGCCGCTTGCCCTCAGCCATCCGCCGCGTCACCCAGATGGGCAGCTGATGGCTGACGCACACCGCCTCGGCACCGGCCGCGGCCGCCCGCGCGACCTCCATCATGGCGAGCATCCTGGTCGCGACCGCCCGGTACGGCTCGCCCCAGGACGGCCGGAACGGGTTGATCAGGTACGGCCAGTGCGCCGGGCGCCGTAGCGATCCGTCCCCCACCCCGAACTTCAGGCCCTCGAAGTGGTTCGTCGACTCGATCAGCCGCTCGTCGGTGATGATGTCAAGTCCCAGCCGGTCCGCCACCGGCCGCGCGGTCTCCTGGGCTCGCTCGAGCGGGGAGCAGAACAGGGAAACCACGGGCCGTTCGGCGAAAAAATCCGCGGCGGCGCTGGCCATCAGGCGCCCTTCTGCGGACAGATAGTAACCGGGCAGCCGCCCGTAGATGACGCCGCTCGGGTTTTCCACCAGGCCGTGCCTGAGCAGGTGAACGATGGTTGTGTCAGACATAGCCCGGCCAGCTTACCGGCGCGGAGCGGGTCAGGCGTTCAGGACGGCGGCGGCGGCCTGGGCGGCGGCGGGTAGGGCCGCCTCGATGCGGGACAGGGCCTGCTCGTCGTGCGACGCGGACAGGAACCACGCTTCGAAGGGCGACGGCGGCAGGTAGACGCCGCCGTCGAGCATGGCGTGGAAGAACGCGGCGTAGGCGGGCGCCGACTGCTCCCTGGCGTCGGCGAAGGACAGCACCGGCGCGGTCCGGCCGAGGAACACCGAGAACAGGTTGCCCGCCTCGGACAACCAGAACGGCACGCCTGCCGAGGTCAGCGCGGACGCGGTCAGCTTCGCCACGGCGCCGGCCGCGGCGTCCACCCGCGCGTACACCTCGGGCGTGCACGCGCGCAGGGTCGCCAGGCCGGCCGCGACCGCCAGCGGGTTACCCGACAGTGTGCCTGCCTGGTAGACCGGGCCGGCCGGGGCGAGCCTGGACATGATCTCCGCGCGCCCGCCGAAGGCCGCGCACGGCAGCCCGCCGCCCATCACCTTGCCGAACGTCACCAGGTCACCCGGCACCCCGTCGACGCCGTACCAGCCCGCGGCGGTGACGCGGAACCCGGTCAGCACCTCGTCCATGATCAGCAGCGCGCCGGCCGACTGGCACAAGGACGCCAGCGCGGCGTTGAACCCGGCGGCCGGCGGCACGATCCCCATGTTCGCCGGGCACGCCTCGGTGATCACGCAGGCGATCGAGGCGCCCCGCTCGGCGAACACCGCGGTCACCGCCTCGAGGTCGTTGTAGGCCAGCACGATGGTGTCCGCGGTGGTGGCGCCGGTGACGCCGGGGGAATCGGGCAGCCCGAACGTCGCCACGCCCGAGCCTGCCGCCGCGAGCAGCGCGTCCACGTGCCCGTGGTAGCACCCGGCGAACTTGACCACGAGCGTGCGGCCGGTGAACCCGCGGGCCAGCCGGACAGCGGACATCGTAGCCTCGGTCCCCGAGTTGACCAGCCGAACCTGCTCCACCGGGGTGCGCGCCACGATCTCCTCCGCCAGGTCCACCTCACCCGGCGTAGCCGTGCCGAACGAGGTCCCGTTCCGTAGCGCGGCGGAGACGGCCTCAAGCACCGGCGAATGGGCGTGGCCCAGGATCATCGGGCCCCAGGAGCAGACCAGGTCGACGTACTCGCGGCCGTCCACGTCGGTCAGGTAAGGTCCCGACCCGCGGACCATGAACCGCGGCACGCCGCCGACCGCGCCGAACGCTCGCACCGGTGAATTCACGCCGCCGGGCGTGACCGCTCGCGCCCGGGCGAACAGCGCGGCGCTGCGGTCGGTCATGGGCAAGCCTCGCAGGCGTCGACGATGAACTCGAGCAGCCGCAGCGCGTCCGGCAGCGGATGCTCCTGCGGGGTGCGGAGCCAGCGCGAGCCCAGCGGGCCGGCGTAGCGCGACGGCGGGCCGAGCACATAGCTGTCCCGGCAGTGCCACCGCAGGCCGTCGGCGACGCTTTCCGGCTCGGAGTCAAGCCCGCACGACCACCACTCGTCTTCGTCGGCGGGAGATCCCCTGGTGACCACGAAGAACAGCATCCGGTCCTGGCCGAGCACCGCCACCGGTCCGACCGCCACCCCGGCGGCCTCGAACCGCATCAGCGCGGCGGCGCCGGCCGCGACCGGCACGTCGAGCACATCGAAAACCCGCCCGGTGACGAGTATGACGTTCGCCTCCGGCCGGGTTTCCCACCAGCTCGCAATCACGTTTTCATCCACGGTCGCCTGCATCTGCCAGGCCGGCGACACCGGATGCGCCCCCGGCGCGGGGCACCCTACCCGGTCACATGAGCATCCCCGGCTCGGCTCAAGCGCGGCGGCCTTGCCGCGGTACGGGTGCTCGCCCGCGCACACCGGCCAGCCCATGGCCGCGTACTGGGCCGCTACGATGCCCAGCGACTGATCACGTTCCGCCGCCCGGCCGCGAACCCCGCGGCCTCGGCGCCGCACAACGTCGACCATAAAGTTTCCGCCACTCCCTTATTCGCCCTGTCACCTATCGTAGGGCACGCAGCACGGGCCGTTCGGCCCATTGAGCTAGGTGGGGCGGCCGCCACGGTCCCGATCTGCACGCACCTCAGCGGCTCAAGGGTTCAAGCCGCGAGCCACCTCGGCCGCCCAGTAGGTGATGATGACGCTCGCCCCGGCCCGGCGAATGGCGGTCAGCGTCTCGCCGATCGCCCGGTCCCGGTCCAGCCAGCCGTTGGCCGCGGCCGCCTCGATCATCGCGAACTCTCCGCTGACCTGGTACGCCGCGACCGGCACCGACACGGTGTCCGTGACCCGCCTGATGATGTCCAGGTAGGCCAGAGCCGGCTTGACCATCACCATGTCGGCGCCCTCGTCGACGTCAAGCGCCACCTCGCGCAGCGCCTCGATCGCGTTGGCCGGGTCCTGCTGATGGCTGGCCCTGTCACCGAACGCCGGCGCGCCCTCGGCCGCCTCGCGAAACGGGCCGTAGAAGGCGGACGCGTACTTGGCCGAGTAGGCGCAGATCCCGACCCCGTCATGACCCGCCTCATCCAGCGCGGCCCTGATCGCCGCCACCTGGCCGTCCATCATCCCGCTCGGCGCCACCATGTCCGCACCCGCCTGCGCCTGGGCCACGGCGATCGCGGCGTACCGCTCCAGGGTGGCGTCGTTGCCGACGTCGCCGGAAGGGGTGAGCAGCCCGCAGTGGCCGTGGTCGGTGTACTCGCACAGGCAGAGGTCGGCCATGACGACGCAGGCGTCGCCGATCTCCGCGCGCAGGTCGGCCAGGGCGAGCTGGGAGATGCCCTCCGGGTCATCAGCCGCCGACCCGCGGCCGTCCTTGGCTCGCGGGATACCAAACACGATGATCCCGCCCACCCCGGCACCCGCCGCTTCCGCGGCTGCCTTGCGCAGGCTGTCCCTGGTGTGCTGGACCACGCCCGGCATCGAGCCGATCGGCTGCGGATCGCTGAGGCCTTCCTTGACGAACACGGGCAGCACCAGGTCCCCGGGGCGCACCGAGGTCTCGGCCACCAGCCGGCGCAGGGCCGGGGTCCGGCGCAGCCGCCGGGGACGCGCGACGGGATATCCAGCGCTCATCTCATCCTTCCAGGGCAGTTAAGCGCAGCCGGCGGCGGGCGCCGCGGCGGCGCTCGCTGGGCCGCCTGACCGGTTCGCCCGCGTCCGCCGCCGCGTCCCGCAGGCCCGCCCCGTACCTGGCCATCGCCTCAACCAGGGACGCCATCGACGGCTTGGACGCCGTCACGTCCACCCGGAGCCCGAACTCGGCCGCGGTCTTGGCGGTCTGCGGCCCGATCACCCCGATCACCGTGACCGCGTGCGGCTTGCCCGCGATACCGACCAGGTTCCGCACGGTGGAAGACGAGGTGAACAGGACGGCGTCGAAGCCTCCGCCCTTGATGGCCTCGCGGATCGGCGCGGGCGGCGGCGCGGCGCGGACCGTCCGGTACGCCGTCACGTCCTCGGCCTCCCAGCCGAGGTCGAGCAGCCGCGCGAGCAGCGTCTCGGTCGCGATGTCGGCGCGGGGCAGCAGTACCCGGTTGATCGGGTCGAGCAGGTCATCGTAGGGCGGCCAGACCGCCGCGAGTCCCTCGGCTGACTGGTCGCCTTCCGGCACCAGGTCCGGCCGGATGCCGAACTCGAGCAGCGACGCGAAGGTCTGCTCACCCACGGCGGCCACCTTCACGCCGGCGAACGCCCTGGCGTCCAGACCGTATTCCTCGAACCGTTCCCGCACCGCGCGGACCGCGTTCGCCGAGGTGAACGCCACCCACTGGTACCGGCCGGTGACCAGGCCCTTGACCGCGCGTTCCATCTGCTGCGGGGTCCGCGGCGGCTCCACCGCGATTGTCGGCACCTCTTCGGGCACGGCCCCGTACTCACGCAGCCGCTGCGACACCACGGCGGCCTGCTCCTTGGTCCGCGGCACCAGCACCCGCCAGCCGAACAGCGGCTTGGTCTCGAACCACGACAGCCGGTCCCTGGCCGCCACCGCGTCGCCCACCACCGCGATGGCCGAGCCCCTGGTGTTGGCCAGGGACACCCCGGCCGCCTTGAGGTCGGGCCCGATGCGGCCCAGCGTGGAGACCACCGTCTGCTGTGCGCTCGTGGTCCCGTCCCAGGTGATGGCAAACTTGGCCGTTTCCGGCCAGCCCGCCGCGACCAGCATCTTGCCCAGCTCGGCCGGGCCGGCGTCGGCGCCAAGCACGACCAGCGTGGCCGGGCTGTAGGCCAGCTGGCTGACCTCGGCGGCGTGGATGATCCGCAGCTCGCCGTTCCGGTCGCTGGCCAGCGGGATGCCCGCGTAGGCGGGGACCGCGGTGGCCGCGGGCACGCCGGGCACGATCTCGAACCTGACCCCCGCCTTGGCGCACGCGGCCGCGTCCTGGGCCGCGCCGTTCAGGAGCGGATCGCCGTGGTACAGCCGGACCGCGAGCCGCCCGTCCTTGGCCGTCTGCACGAGCAGCCGGGCGGTGCCCCCGTCGGCGGAATCGGCCAGCGACGCGTCCGGGCTGAGGTAGCGGCCGACGACGGACGCCAGGTCCGCTCCGGCGATGACCAGGCTGGCCTGACCGAGCAGTTCCGCCGCACGTACCGTCAGCAGCCCCTCGTCGCCGGGACCCGCGCCGACCAGCGCGACCCAGCCGGCCTGCGGCCGCTCCGCGGCCGACGGCCTGCCAGTTTCCCGCGGTCCAGTTTCCTGCTGCTCAGGCTCGTGGTCCGGTGAACTTTCACTAACGCTCACTGCGCATCATTCCCGCTGCTCGTCGGTGCCTGTGGCACGCTGATGAGATCTCCTGCTCCGGACTGGAGCAGCTCCGCCGCCAGGGCCCGGCCGAGTTGGCCCGCGTCAGCACTGGGCGCGTCGCCGCGCGCGCGCAGCACCCGGCTTCCGTCGGTGCTCATCACCGCGGCTCGCATCCGCAGCTGTTCAAGCCCGGCCGCGTAGGCGCCCACCGGCGCGCTGCAGCCGGCTTCGAGTGCCTCGAGCAGGCTGCGCTCGGCGGTGACGGCGGCCATGCTCGCCTGGTCAGTCACGGCTCCGAGCCGCGCGGCGAGCTCACGGGAATCCGCGCGGCATTCCACCGCGAGCGCTCCCTGACCGGGCGCCGGCAGCATCTCTTCTGGTTCGAAGACCTGAGTAATGGCATGGGCGAACCCGATCCTGACCAGGCCGGCGTAGGCCAGCACCACCCCGTCGAGCTCGCCGTCCTGCACCTTGCCCAGCCTGGTGTTGGCGTTGCCGCGGATCGGCACGCACCGCAGGTCGGCGCGGAGCCCGAGGAGTTGCGCCGCCCGGCGCGGCGAGCCGGTGCCGATCCGGGCGCCGGCCGGGAGATCGGCCAGCTTGGCGCCGTCCCGCGCGACCAGGGCGTCCCTCGGGTCGTCCCGGGGCGGTACCGCGGCGAGCGCGATGCCCGCCGCGGGCCCGGTCGGCAGGTCCTTCAGCGAATGCACGGCCAGGTCGACCTCGCCGCTGCGCAGCGCCTCGCGCAGCGCACTGACGAACACGCCGGTCCCGCCGATCTGGGTCAGCTGCGCCCGGCTGACGTCGCCGAGCGTGGTGACCCCGACGATCTCCACCTGACGGCCGGTCCGCTCGGTGATCATGTCGGCCACCTGGCGGGACTGCGCGATGGCCATCGGGCTCCTGCGGCTGCCGAGCCTCAACGTCGCGGCGTTCACCGTGAGCCCTCCTGCTCCGGGGCGGCGCGGGTGACCGCCTCGACTGCGCGTGGATCAAGATCGAAGAGAACTCGCAGCGCCGCGTCGTACTCCTCGCCCCCCGGCGAGCCTGCGAGTTCCTTGACTCGCACCGTGGGTGCATGCAATAGCTTGTCTACCACTCGCCGCACCGTCTGGGCTATCTCATCCAGCGCGTGCCCGCTCACACTATCGACGCTCAGCCGGCCCGTCAGCCTGGCCAGCTCGGCGTCGACCACCTTGGCCGCCTTGGCCCGCAGCGCGACGACCGTCGGGGCGACCCGGGCGGCGTCTATGGCCGAGTGGTACGCGGCGAGTTCGGCCTCGAGGATGGCAAGCACGGCGGCGATGTCGTCCTCGGTGGCGGCGGTGCCATGCGCGGCGAGCTGGTCAATGCCGATCAGCACGACGCCGGGCAGGCCGCCGACGGCGGGTTCCACGTCCCGCGGCATCGCGAGGTCAAGCACGATCAGCGGGCCGGGCCGACCCGCGAGGGTCCTGGCCGCGACCGCGGCGGACACAAGGTCGGCGGTGATGACCTGTCCGGCCGCCCCGGTGCAGGAAATGACCACGTCCGCGGCCCCCATCGCGGCGGGCAGGTCAGCCAGCGCGGCCGTGGTGGCGCTCACATCCGCGGCCAGCCGCGCCGCGTGGCGGCGGGTCCGGTTGGCCACGACGATGCTCGCCGCGCCGTTTCGGCTGGCCGTCGCCGCCGCGAGCGCGCTCATCGAGCCCGCGCCGACGATGAGCACGTCGCGGCCCGCGAGCGGGTCCGGGCCGACCTGGCCCAGGCCGGCCGCGGCGAGGTCGATGGCCACGGTGAGCAGGCTGAGGCCGGCTCCGCCGACCCCGGTCTCGGCCCGGGCCCGCTTACCGGTCCGCAGCGCCAGGCGGCCGAGGTCGGACAGGACCCGGCCCACCGTGCCGTGATCCCCGGCGACCTTGAGCGCCGACCGCACCTGGCCGAGTATCTGCCCCTCGCCGACGACTATGGAGTCAAGCCCGCAGGCCACAGCCATCAAGTGGCTGACGGCACGGTCCTCGTAGTGCACGTACAAGTGCGTGGTGAGCTCGTGAGCCGGGACCCCGCAGTGCCGCGCGAGCATCTCGCAGATCGCCGTCACGCCCGCGTGGAACCGGTCCACGTCGGCGTAGACCTCGACCCGGTTGCAGGTGGAGACGACGAAAACCTCGGCCACGGATTCGGCTTGGGCCACATCGCGCAGCAGCTTGCTGAGCGAGTCCCCGCTGACGGCGACGCGTTCCAGGATGGCCACCGGCGCGCTCTTGTGGCTGAGGCCGACTACCAGTACGCTCACGTGTCCACCACCTAGCCTTTAGCCGCAAGTTTATAAGCGGTGGTCCTAGAGTTTCCCTCAACAGTTCGCGGGCCCCGGCCCGCAGCGCGCCCGATGTCACCGCCCGACCTGGCCAGACCCGGCGGGGTCTCCGGTGCCTCCGGTGCCTCCGGGCTGGCGGGCCCGGGCTCCGGCTTGGCCGTCGACCTGCGCTGGGCATGGAAGGCGAGGATCTGCAACTCGATCGACAGGTCGACCTTACGCACATCCACCCCTTCCGGGACGCCGAGCACGAGCGGCGCGAAGTTGAGGATGCTCGTGACGCCCGCTGCGACCAGCCGGTCACAGACCGCCTGCGCGGACCCGGCTGGCGTGGCGATCACGCCGATCGACACCTTGTGCCTGGTGACTACGGTTTCCAGCTCATCGACGTGACGGACGATCAGCCTCGCGATTCTGCTGCCCACGATAGTGGGGTCGGAATCCAACATGGCCGAGATCGTGAAGCCGCGGGAAACGAAACCGCCGTAGTTGGCCAGGGCCCGGCCAAGATTGCCCGCGCCTACGATGACCACCGGCCAGTCCTGCGTCAGGCCCAGCGTCCTCGACACCTGGTAGACGAGGTAGTCGACGTCGTACCCGACGCCCCGGATGCCGTAAGAGCCGAGGTGGGACAGGTCCTTGCGGAGCTTGGCCGAGTTGACCCCCGCGGCCGCCGCGAGTTCCTCGCTAGCCACCGTGCCGATGCCCCGCTCCGCCAGGCCGTAAAGCGCACGCAGGTAAACAGGCAACCGCGCCACCGTGGCTTCTGGTATCCCGTCAGGACGGCCGATGTCCTCGGCCTGCTCGCTGGCCTCAACCTGACCGTTGGACCCAGACGGCGTAGCGTTACGGTGCATCGCGGCAGCGCTCCTGGGGGTCGGGCTCCAGGGGTGGTGTGAAGGCGACGGTAGGAGCCCGCGTCAGCCGACGTCTTTCCCCACGTTACGCTTTTGTGCATCTATTCACAAAGTCGGGCACCACGCACCCCTGGAGAACCAGCCGAACCTGGTAGCCCGCTGCGGCTCACCTCCCCGGCTGGACTGGCTCGCCTTTCCGGTTAGCCGAGCGCCGCCCGCAGCCTGGCTTCGTTCACCCACCAGAAGTCGACCTGCACTCCGTCGACGAACACCACCGGGATCTTGTCCCAGTAGTCCCGCGTGTCGGCGGGCGAGGCGGTGATGTCGCGTTCTTCCCAGCCGACGTCGAGATCGGCGGCTACCCGCTCGATCACGGTGCGGGCGTCATCGCACAGGTGACAGCCCGGCTTGGCCAGCAGCGTGATCCGGGCGCGGGTTGGCACGCTAGCCACCCCCGTAACGCCGGCCAGCCGATGGCAGCTGACTCGGCAATCCGGGCCGGTCCGGCCGGGGCGCCCCAGGGGGCGGCAAGGGCTGGAGCCTGCGAGGTGCCCGGGGTAGGTCAGGCACTGCATCGGCCGGAGCGGCCGGAGCCGGGGCCGGGAGGGGCGCGACCTTGGCGTATGTGAGCCGCAGTTCGATGACGTTGGTCGCGAGCACGCAGGCTCGACGATCCGCGACGAACCGTTTCATGTAGGGCTGGTTCTCATGCCGTTCGAACGCCACCCGGTCGCGGTAGACCTCGTAGAAGATGCGCTGCAGGGGCGCGTTCGGCACGAGGTGGATGACGTACACCAGGGTGTCCGGCTCAGCGGTCCTGACCTCCTCCGCCGCTTGCTCGGCGAGCCGGTCGAAGTCAGCGACCCGGTCCTCAAGCACAGTGAAGATCAAGATCCGGCCGTACGGCCTGGCGGCCGGCCCGGGCGCTGGTGACCCGTTTCCCGTCGCCAGAGGGCTGGAATGCGGGTCAGGCACGTCCTGGAGCCTGGTCGCGCCGAACCAGACAAGCGCCGCTGCCATCAGGCTGAGCAGCGGGTAGGCAGACCTGTCGGGCAGCGAGAAACGCAGGGCGACCGTCATGAACACGGCCAGGCCGACCGGGACCACGGCCGCCAGCGCCGATCGCCAGCGCGGATCTTTCCTGGCGTAGACCAGCACGAAGGCGGCGCTCACCAGGACGACCAGGACCGCCGCCGCCTGCACCAGGTCGAGCGCGTAGTGCGAGAACGGCTGCGAATGCGCGGCGGCGGACGGCCAGGACTTGCCGAACGGCTGCGCGGTGAGCGGGTCGGTCGCCAGGATCACCGCGGCCACCACGGTCAGGGCGCCGGATACCAGCCGCATGCCGAACCTGACGGCCCCGCTCTGCCCGACCAGTTCCACCACGCCCCAGGCCAGCGACAGCGGCGCCAGCAGGAGCGCGCATAGCTGGACCAGCCGGAAGGTAGCCGGGCCGAAGCCGCTGGCGAAGCCTATGCTCTGCGCCGCCAGCGCCACCGTCAGCCCCAGCGTCGCGACCGCCCAGAGGATCACGTCAGCGCGCGGCTGGCGTACGCACCGCCCGGCGAGCATGCCAGTAGAGGCGGCCGCGACCAGCACGCCCGCGAATCCGACCAGGACAGGAAGAGACATCAACCCCTATGCTGCACGATGCCCGGCTGCGCCGGGACCATGACGAGGGAGTCGTTACTTCTTGTTCCGACGCTGGATGCGAGTCTTCTTGAGCAGCTTGCGGTGCTTCTTCTTAGCCATGCGCTTGCGGCGCTTCTTGATGACAGACCCCACGGGACCACCCTTCCTTGGCACTGCGGATGACGGGCACGCCAACGCGCTCGCCCGGTAAGGGCGGCTGGACACACACCCAACGTTAGAGAGTACCCCTGATGCGGGGTGCTAGGGCGGCCGGCCGCCGCCATCGGTCTGGCGCCGGGTATGCCCGCATGCCAGCCGGACCCCTGCAGCACAGGGATCCGGCTTGGTCGAGCAGCCTCAATCAGGCGGCCTCAACCGGTGCCAACGAAGGCAGCCCTCAGGTACTGATTGACTGCCGACTCAGGGACCCGGAAGGAACGACCGACGCGGATCGCTTCCAGCTCGCCGGAGTGCACCAAGCGATACACGGTCATCTTTGACACGCGCATGATCAAGGCCACTTCGGCGACGGTAAGAAATCTCACGTCGCTTAGGGGGGTTTCACTTGCCATCGAGTTGCCTCTTCCGCACGAAGCCGAGCACTTGACGGGATTCGGCGCACCAGTCACGTACGTCTCCAGGGTAAGTCCCGCACAGAAAAGAGCAACCCCGTGCTTAGCCTCATTGTTGTTACTGTTTGGACGCTATGATCACCACGGTGGTGGCGAAATCGCCGTTCGGAGCCGCTGAGCTGCATCTTTCGTGGAAGTTCTTTCGCCTGTGATCTGCTGGCATCGCCCGGCGCAAGGGGAACATTCCCCGAAACTGATCAAGCCGGCCAGGCCGCAAGGCCAATTGGATCTCGGCCACATCAGGGGAGGATGGTCCACGCCGGTAAATATCGACCGGTACCTGTTCATGATCACGGCCGCCGTGGGATCGTGGAGATCGACGCCCCTAAGCGTTTCTCTTGCCATCTCCCGGAGCCTCCGGATCGCCGCCAAGCTCCCGGCCCCGGTCCCGGGCGGCCTCGATGGCCGCGAGGAATGCGGCGCGCACCCCGTGCTTCTCGAGCTCCCTGATGGCCGAGATCGTGGTCCCGCCGGGCGACGTGACCGCCTCGCGCAAGATCACCGGATGCTCGCCCGACTCCCGCAGCATGGTGGCCGCACCGTAGACCGCCTGGGTCACGATCTCCAGCGCGGCCCCGCGCGCCATACCCAGCAGGATGGCGGCATCCACCATGGACTCGACCAGGTAATACACGTACGCCGGGCCGCTGCCAGACAGCGCGGTCGCCGCGTCCTGCTGAGACTCGGGGATGCGAAGCACCTTACCGACCGGGCGCAGCAGCTCTTCGGCCAGGCGCAAATGCTCTTCGCCCGCGTGCGCCCCGGCCGAGATCACGCTCATCGCCTCGTCGACCAGGACCGGCGTGTTCGACATCACCCGGACGACCGGGACATCGCCGGTCAGCCGCCGTCCGATGAACGCGGTGGTGATCCCGGCCGCGACCGAGATGACCAGCTTGCCCGGCGGCACGACCGGAGCTATCTCGTCGAGCAGCCTGCCCATGTCCTGCGGCTTGACCGCCAGCACCAGGGTGTCCGCCATCTTGGCGGCCGACGCGGCGTCGATGGCCTGCACCCCGTAGCGCGCGTGCAGCTCCGCCCCGCGGTCCTCCCGGCGGACAGCGGCGACCACGGCCGACGGGGGCCGGCCCGCGCGAAGCAGACCGGACAGCAGCGCCTCGCCCATTTTGCCGGTACCGAGAATCGCGATCACGAGGCGAGCACCTACGTTTCAGACCGGAGGGAGCGCAGGAAGAACGTGAGGTTGCCCGGCCGCTCCGCCAGCCGGCGCACGAGGTAGGCGTACCAGTCGGCGCCGTAGGGGACATACACCCGCATCCGCGCGCCGGTATTGGCCAGCCGCCGCTGCTCGACCGGGCGGATGCCGTAGAGCATCTGGTATTCGAAACTATCCGCGGCCCGCCCGGTCAGCAGGGCCAGCGACCCGGTGATCTCGATCAGCCGCGGGTCATGGGTAGCCACCATCGGGTAGCCCGACCCGTTCATCAGCGCCCGCAGGCAGCGCGCGTAGGACATGTCCACGTCACGACGAGAGCTGTAGGCGACGCTGTCCAGCTCGCGGTAGGCGCCCTTGCAGAGCCGGACCCGCTGCCCGTATCCCGCCAGCGAGCGGCAGTCCGCCTCGCTGCGCCGCAGGCAAGCCTGGATGACACAGCCGAGATCGGCGTACTCCGCCCGGAGCTGGGTCGCGATCCGCTGCGTCGGCTCGATCGCCGCGAACTCCTCGGCGTCGAGGGTCACCGTGGTGCCCGCGTCCCTGGCCGCCGCGCAGATCCTGGCGATGTTCTCCTTCGCCATCCTGGTGCCGAGGAACAGGCCTACCGCGGTCGGCTTCACCGAGACCTCCGCCGCCCCGCCGTGAGTCAGTCCCTCCGCGCTGAGCTTGCCGAGCAGCTCGATGTACTCGTCGGTGACGGCCGCGGCCTGAGCCGGGTCCTTGGTGTCCTCGCCCAGGTAGTCCAGGCTGACGAGCAACCCCGCCGCGCGCAATGCCCGGGTCACCCGGACCGCGTCGTCGGCGGTTTCGCCCGCGACGTAGGAATCCACGATGGCGCGCGCTTGCGGCGCGGTCGTGATGAGCCGGCGCAGCCGGGAACTGGCTGACGCCGCGAGCAGGGCCCTGCGCAGCACGGCGAGCTAACCTCCTGTTCGGTTCCGATCTTAGCTAACATGACGGCGGCGCAGCGTGACCTGCACGTTGGCGCCGGCGTCCGGCGGCACGATGACCTCCTGCGCCGCGGCCACACCCGCGGCGAGCAGCGTCGCCTCCACCGGTACGGTGCGCTTGACCAGGGCGAGCCCGATCGGGCCGAGCTCGTAGTGCCGCGCCGCCGATCCGGTGAAGCCGACCACGGTGGCACCGGATTCGGAGTCGCCAAGCTCTACCGGGTCGCCGTGGACGGGCAGCCGGTCCACGCTGCCGTCCAGGTGCAGGAAGACCAGCCGCCGTGGCGGGTGACCGAGGTTGTGCACCCGGGCCACCGTCTCCTGGCCCCGGTAACATCCCTTGTTCAGGTGGACGGCGGTCTCGATCCAGCCGACCTCGTGCGGGATGGTCCGGTGATCGGTGTCCAGGCCGAGCCTGGGCACGTGCGCGGCGATCCGCAGCGCCTCGAACGCCCACATCCCGGCCGGCACGCCCCCGCGCCTGACCAGCTCGGCGGCCACCTCAGGCAGCAGGTCCCGCGCCATGATCAGGTCAATGGATCCGAACGAACCCGGGTTAACCTGCCCGAGCACCCCGTCAAGCCCGGCCGTGATATCAGCACCGGCGCGTCCCCTCACGGTCAGCACCGCGCAGTCCGCGCTGAGATCCGCGACGTCGACCCGCAGCATGAACTTCATGGATTCCAGGAATGCGACCAGGGCAGGCCCGGTCCCTGGTTCCACGTGCACCCAAACCGAGGTGCCGTCGTCGGCCATCTCAAGATGGTGTTCCACGTGCCCGGTCGGGCTGAGGATCAGGGCCTGGGCGCTCTGGCCCGCGCTGAGCCCCTGCAGGTGCTGTGTGGTCAGGCTGTGCAGCCAGCTGAGCCGGTCCGGGCCGGTGATCTTCAGCACGCCGCGGTTCGACCGGTCCACCAGCCCGGCGGGCGCGTCCCCGGCGCCGTCGAGCGCGCGCTGCTCGCGCATCGGGTCACCGTAGTGCGCGGCCACCCCTTCGTCCGGCCAGCTCGCCTGCACCGCCCCCGGCAGTGCCAGCAGCTCACTTGGCCGCGCGCCCGCCTCCGGCATGCTCACAGGCACCGTCTTCCCTCGTCGCTCATGTTCTGTCTCCTCGCTCGCCTGCCGGGGCGCCTCCAGGCGCTCCTATCCACGCCACCATCAGCCACTGACGGGCGCTCTGCATTCCGCGCAGCGGCCGAAGACGGTGAGGTGGCCGACGTCGGTCTCGAAGCCGTGGCGCTCATCCAGGCCGGTGATCAGCGGCCGGATCGCGTCCGGGCCGATCTCGGTGACCCGGCCGCAGTCGCGGCAGACCAGGTGAACGTGGTCGGCGTCGGTGGCCAGGTGGTAGGTGGGCGCGCCGTGCCCGAGGTGGGTGTGGGTGACCATGCCGATCTGCTCGAGCAGTTCCAGCGTGCGATAGATGGTGGAGATGTTGACGCCGCGGGCCGTCTGCTGGACCTGGATGCCAATTTCTTCCGGGGTTGCGTGATCTAGCCGCGCCACCGCTTCCAGGACGAGCTGACGCTGCGGCGTCACCCGGTAGCCACGGGCACGCAGCTGTTCATCCCACTCGCGTACGGGCAGGCTCGGGGACGATGCATCGGCGTCCATGGCCTCATATTAGATCCGCTGGTGTGATCCGGCGCACGGCGAAATGGTCTTGCCTGCACCCCCGCTTCGCGGCTAGCGTTCTAGGTACGCGGGAAAAGGAGGTGGTCCAACAGCATGCATAGACAACGGACTCGTGAGGTGGCTGTCAGCTAGCCGCCTATCCGCCGGCATGACGTCCAGCGAGGCGGCGGCCGGCTAAAACCTGACAGACACCGAGTCCCCGGGCTGGCCGACCTTGTCCAGTCGTCCCCGGTATAGCGGAAATCCGCTGCACCGGAGTCGCCCGGGGACTTACTTATATCTCCGGTTTGATTTCCCCGGTCTTATCTCCCCAGCCCGCCGCCTAGACGCTTGAGCTGACCCACTTGAGCTGGGCGGAAAGGTGCGACTGGAGCTTGTGTCCCACTGCGGCCATGTCGTAGGCGTAGGCGAGATCCCGGGTTCCCTGTCCGGTGAGCCCGTAGAGCCGGTGCCCGGCCGTCACTTCCTTGGCCGTGGCAGTCCGAGCGACCACGTCGGTGGCCATCTCGATGCGAGTGCCCGATACCTCGCCGAGATAGATCTCGACAATCCCGGTGGGATGCGCGAGCATGACCTCGACCTGGTTATCGGGCCGGGGGCGCCAGTAGCCGGTCTCGGTACCCAGCGGCGCCCCGATCCGGCCCTCGTCATCCAGCCGCCAGCTCCGGCTGGCGTAAATGAGGAACGGCTTGCCGTTATGGCTGAAGCTGACCTCCTGGCCGAACTGGAACGACTCGATGGTCGGGTACCCGCCGATCCCCGCACCTTCCCAGCGGCCGAGCAGGAACTCCAGCGGCGCGAGATCGGAATGCACCGGCGGGACGCCGGAGCCGAGGTCGCCCGTACCTGACCCGTCGCCGGTCATCGGGCGTCCTGCCCTGACCCGGCGGCCAGGCCCCGGCGTGTCCCGGCTAGGTACACCCGGACGACCATGTACAGAAAGGCGGCGGCCGCCACGGCGAGCACGCCGATCACGATCGCAGCGCTCAGCATGCCGTGCATGGCCCGCAGTTTACGGTCCAAGCGCGCCGACCGCGCGCAGGCGCGCCGCACCCGGGCCCGACCCGGGCCCCGGCGGGGACGGCGGTCACTTGTACCGGGTGGGCGGATACGGGTGGCGCTCGTCCACCGGGCGCAGCTCGCCCTCGTCCTCCTGGCGGCGGACCTCGGCCCGCTCTTCCTGCCAGGCCTCGGTCTGGGTGACGTCCCCGGTCGGCGGGGCGTCCGTAGCGGGCGGTACCTCGTCGGGGTCGTAGGCATCCAGCCCGGCGGCGACCCGCTCCTCCTCGGTGAGCCTGGCCAGCTGGTCGTCGTCCAGGCGGGGGGACGCGCCGCCGTGCTCGCGGCGGTCCCGGCGGAACCGCTCGGGAAAGTCATCTTGCTCGGACATCGGGCCTCCTGGAGTATCGGTAACGCGACTTACGCTACCCGCCGCCCCGACGGGCTAGAGTTCTGCCATGCCCGAGCGCTCCCTCGTCATCAAGGTCACCGCAGGCAAGGACGAACCGGAGCGCTGCAATCAGGCCTTCACGGTCGCCGCGACCGCGGTCGCCAGCGGGGTCCACGTCTCGCTGTGGCTCACCGGGGAATCGGCCTGGTTCGGGTTGCCTGGCCGCGCGGCGGACTTCTCGCTTCCGCACGCCGCACCGCTCGCCGACCTGCTGGCCGCGGTGCTTGCGGCCGGCTCGGTGACGGTCTGCACGCAGTGCGCCGCGCGACGGGACATCGCACCCGAGGACCTGATCGGCGGGGTCCGGATCGCCGGGGCGGCCACGTTCGTGGCCGAGGTCATGACCGAAGGCGCCCAGGGCCTGGTCTACTGAGCCGCCGGCTAGGCCGGTGCGCGCTAGGCCGGTGCGCGCTGGGCCGCCAGGCGCTCGCCGCGCAGCTTCAGCACCAGGTCTTCCTGCCCGGGGTCAAGGGCTGGAAGCGGGCCCGCCGCCCAGCCCAGGAGCAGGTCGGCGAGGCTTGGGTTACGGACCAGCGCTGGGCCGTGCAGGTAGGTGCCGACCACCCGCCCGGCCTGCGCGCCCTCGGTCCCGTCTCCGTTACCGACTCCGGTGAGGACGGTGGCCAGCGGCTTAACCCCGGGCCCGCGCGTGGTCACGCCCTGGTGGTTCTCGAAACCGGTGAGCCGTTCCACCCCGAGCGCCGGATCCACGTCGGCCGTTATCTCACCTACCCCGCGCCGTTCGCCCCGGGCGCTGCGGATGTCGAGCAGACCAAGCCCGGGAACCGCCTCGCCCTCCGGGCCGCCGAACTCGGCTCCGATGATCTGGTAGCCGGCGCAGACCGCGAAGATCACCGCGCCCCGGTCCGCCGCGGCGGCCAGCCCGCCGCCAGCCCGCAGTCGGCGCGCCGCGAGAACCTGCGGCAAGTCCTCACCGCCGCCGAGCAGGTAGATGTCACCGTCCACGGGGACCTGCTGGTCGGAATTGACCTCCGCGACCTCGATGCCGATACCACGCAGCCTGGCCCGGCGAGCCAGCATGAGCAGGTTGCCGCGATCACCGTAGGTGCTGAGCAGGTCGGGGTAAACCCACACCAGCCGGATGGCCGACGGCCCGCGGGCGCCATGGCCAGGTCCGGGGCGCACGGGCCCGCGCGCCGGCAGCGGGCTCTGCGGGCTCTGCGGTCCCAGAGATTCCTGAGATTCCTGAGGTCTTCGCGGTCCCAGAGATTCCTGAGATTCCTGAGGTCTTCGCGGTCCCTGCGGGCTCTTGGCGCCCATCCGGTGCCGCCCTTGGCCCTCGCTCATCGTTCCTCCCGCCGGTCAGGCCTGATTCTGTCCGCCCGGCATGTCGATACTGTGGCGGGTCCTGGTCGTTTCAGTCCGTGCGCCCGAGAACCGCACGGATGTGCTGGAACGCCGTGTAGTTCGCGACCACTTCCATGGTCGGGCTGCGGGCCGCGTCCACGGCCTCGTCGACGGTAGCCACGATGCGGAAGGCGACCTCGTCGGCTTCCAGCCGGACCGCGAGATCGATCTTGCGCTCCCCGGTCACGAACACCGGTCGCCCGCGTAGCCTGCGGTAGTCCACGTCCCAGAGCCACGAGGTGTCCCGTCCGTCCGGCACCTGCGCGTTCACGGCCAGCAGGACAGGGGCGGGCGGCGGCGCCAGGATGTCAAGCGCCTCCAGCCAGCCCGCCGGGTTCTTGGCCAGCAGCAGCCTGAGCGCGCAGCCCCGGCGCTCGATCTGGGTGTACCGGCCGGCCACCGACCGCACCTGCTTGACCGCGCCCATCGCCTGTGAGACGCCGACCCCGAAGACATCCGCCACGGCGAGCGCGACCACGGCGTTGGACCGGTTGGCCCGGCCGGGCAGGATCAGGTCGAGCGGCCACGATTTCCCGGTCGGATCGATCACCTCGTCGTCGGCGAGCACCCAGCTGACCGGAGGCCGCCGGTTCGGGCACTCGCCGCAGTTCCAGTCCTCGCCGTCCCGCTGCAGGTGCGATCCGCATTGCGGGCAGCACCATGAATCGTCGTGCCAGCGCTGGCCCGCCGCCACCCAGGTGACCTGGGGCGCCTGCCCGGCCGCCCAGGCCACCAGCGGATCGTCGGCGTTCGCGATGACCCGGCAATCCGGCGCGGCGGCCAGGGCGGCCCGCCAGCGGCGGGCGAGCATCCAGATCTCGGCGGCCCGGTCCATCTGGTCCCGGCTCAGGTTCAGCAGCACCACGACGCGCGCGCCCGTGGCCGGGAGCATGGACGGCACGTATTTCTCGTCGACCTCGAGCACAGCCAGGGTGGCATCCGGCGCCTTGGCCAGCGCGGCGACCATCCCGGCCTCCATGTTGGCACCGAACGCGTTGGACGCGATCTGCTGCCCGAGGGCGCCGAGCGCGGCCGTGATCAGCCTGGTCGTGGTGGTCTTCCCGTTCGTGCCGGTCACCAGGATGACCTGCCGGCCACGGGCGAGCAGGGTCAGCAGGTCAGGCTTGAGCCGCAAGCCGATGACCCCGCCGATCACCGATCCGTCGCCACGGCCGGCCAGCCGAGACGCCCGGCCGGCCGCGCCGCCGACCGTGGTGGCCAGACGGGCGCGCAGGGGAAGACTGAATCGCCGGGACGGCGGGCTGCTCGTGCTCATCTCGGCCCGATGCTATCCGGTTTGCGGTCCGGTGCACGTCCGAGTTCCAGGCCGAAGGAGTTGATCTGGTCCGGCCACGCCAGCACGGCCTCGAGCCAGCCGGGCTCGGTCCCGCGTGCACTCACGCCCATCACCTGGGCGGCGTGCCGCAGCCGCAGCCGCGGGCTCAGCCCGATGCCCACGGCCACCAGGTCGCTGCGGAGACCAGCCCCGCCGTCGTCGCCGAGCAACGCGAGGGTGGCCTGCTCCCGGTTGCGCTCAGATTCCGTCGACAGCGGGTGCCGCCGCAGGCCGCCGAGCCGGTCCCTGACCCGGATGCCGGGCCAGTCGGGCAGCCCGGTCAGGCCGAAGTCGAGCGGCGGCGCGACGTCGTCCAGCCGGACCCCGCCCTGGCCGAGCGGGTTCACCCGCTCGATCTCGTGCAGCCAGCGCAGCTGCGGGATGACCCAGACTGCTCCGGCACGGAACGGCGTCGCGGAGTACGGCAGCACGGCGCCCGCGGCCAAGGGCACGTCGCCTGTCACCGCGGCCGCCAGCATCCTGGCCGCCAGCACCGCGACGACCGAGGTCAGGCAGCGCGGGTCATAACTCGGCCGCAGGGCCGCGGCGCGGGCCGTCACCGCCGAGTCGACCACGGTCGCCAGCAGGCAGTCGCGACGCCGCGGGCTCAGCCGCGGCCATCCAGACCGCAGCGGCCCCGGCACGCGCGGTACCGGCCGGCCGGTCAGGAAGGCGAGCACCAGCGTCTGAGCCCAGAGCCTCAGCCACGCCTGCCCGCGGTCGCGGGCCAGCAACCCGGCCGCGTGCAGCTCGTACCCGTCGCAGGGCCGGGCCAGGCAGCGTGCGCCGCAAGCCGCCGACCTGCGCCCGAGCCCGGCCAGCGAAGGGCCGGCGGCCCGGTCAGGCGGGCTGCTGCCGACGGCCCAGGCGACCTCGCCGGCCGCTCCGGCACCGCGCATCTTGGCCGCCGCCTGGATCCTTTCCCGCTCCTGGTCCGGCCCAGCCACGATGATGTCCGCGCCACAGGAACGGATGTCCGCGAGCAGCTGGCTGAACCATGCCGCGCCCTGGACCCCAGCGCCCCCGGTCCCGATGACGACGATGCCGGCCGCGGCTGCGTCATCCGGGCCGGGTCCGCGGCTGAGCCAGAGTTGCTCCGCCAGCCTGACCAGCAGCACGCCGGCCAGGAACGACACGGCCTGATCGTCGGTGACGCCGCTGTTAGTCACAAGGATGTTGCCGCGCAGCAAACTGCTGGCGTCGACAGGATGGCCGCCCTCGAGGAAACGCCCGGCGGGTCCTGTCCACAGCACATCCAGCCGGGCCCGCAGGAAACCGTGCACGTCCGCCCGCATGTCCTGGCTGTAGCCGAGGCCGTCCGTGGCGGCCATCACCGCCGTCTTGACCTGCCGATAGAGCGGAACGGCGGGTGGCGCGACCGTGCCGGAAGGCGCCGCGCCTGTGACCATATCCCAGCCGCAGTCCGGATAGGCCTGGCGCAGGCCTGCCCTGACGGCGGCGGCGACCGGCCCGGCGAGCCGGAACGCCGCCTCGAACAGGCCGGCCACCCGGTCGGCGTGGGCCTGGATCGGGTAACCCGGCGCCGGCTCGAACGGATTGACGGTAACCGGCACCGCATGCGGATCGGCGATATCAAGGATCCGCGCGTCCCTGGCGCTCGCGTCCAGCTGGCCCCCGCTGGCCGCGCCGGTCATGTCTATCGCGAGCCAGGGCACTCCAGCCGAGCTGAACGTGGCGAGTACCGCGCGGGCAGACGGCACGCTAGTCACCTTGAGTTAATATCACCTCACTGTCAGGTACGTCACCCGTATCGCGATAGAGCCCTGCGGCGGCCTGAGCCGGTCAGGGTCGCCGCTTACGCCAGTCCAGGCGCGGCGGCGGCGGGCCGAGATTGGGCGACGGCTGGTCGCTCCCAGAACGCCAGCTCACTGGCGCGGCCGGACCGGCGGGCCGCCCCGGGGCCGGACCGGGGGCGGAGGGCGGGCCGGGGGCGGGGGGCGGGCCGGCGGCCACAGCCGGCCCGGCCATGGTCTGGCCTGGCGGGCCAGCGAACTCCTCAAGGGTCAGCGGGGTCGCGGTGCTCAGGCCGGCCAGGCCCGGATTGGCGTCGGCCATGACCGCCCGCCGCCCGGCCGGCCCCGCGTAGGTGATGATCATCGCGCTCGCCGGGAGCTGCTGGAGCTCGTGCTGCTCAACGAGGAACTCGCGAGAACGCTGCAGGGCGCGGGCCAGCGATTCACTGTCCCCGGTCGCCTTCGACGTGGACAGGCCCCACGCGGTACTCGAGCTGATACCGGTGCTGACCGAGTCGCTCTCGCCGGTGCTCCACGAATCGCTGGTCTGGACGCTACGTGAAAAGGTCCCCCCGAACGGCAGCAGCGAGCCGGCCGCGTCGCTGCGACCGTGTCCGGCGCTGCGGGACGACCCGTCGCTGGTGGATCGCGACGTGGCGGACGAGCTGACCGAGCCCGTGGTGCTGGTGTAGGAACTGCCTGTGGTGTCGGTGACGGAAAGGCCTATCGTCTCGGTGAGCTGGGACAGCACGAAGCGATGCTCGGTGCCGAGTTGTTCGCTGGCCGCCTTGGCGTCCTCGGCGTTGCCGAGCCGCATGTAGGCGACCGCGGCGTTCCCGCGTCCGAGCCGCTGCCTGACCTGCGGGGGGATGGTGCGATAGGCGAGGACCAGCCCGGTTCCCGCGCTCTCGCACACGTCGCTGAGCCGGTCGAGCGTGTCGCCGCGCAGCCGGTCCGCAGCCAGCACGAACAGCGTGTGCTGCCAGGGGCGGCCCCGCTGAGTCCCGCGCAGCGCGTGGGTCAGGGCGACGGCCAGGTAGGTCCCGAACACCCGTCCCTCGACCGCGCCCGCCCGCTGGCTCAGGGCGACCACGCGCAGCGGGCTGCGCGGCAGCGGTACCAGCGCGGTGCCGACGCCAGCCAGCTTGCGCAGCTGGGATTCCAGCAGCCAGGCCCGCTCGATGACCACGTGGTCGGTGGCGCCGCGGCCGAACATCGCGGTGAGCCTGTCCACCTCACCGGCGGTGAGCAGGCCGGCGGCCACGTCGTCGCGCGGGTCGCCGACCTGGGCCAGCGCCCGCAGGGCGGCCGCCACCCCGGCGACGGTCGCCTGGGCCCCGAGCACGTCGGTAATCCGCTCGAGGAGGGCATGGTCAAGGGAGAGGTCGCGGGGGGAACGCGCCTCGTCGCTCACGCTGACGACCAGGGAGAGCACATCCGCCAGCGCGGCCGGGCCGAGTCCGGTACCGAGGTCGAGCCTGGGCAGGTCGTCGGGCAGCACCCAGACCAGCGGGTCAATATCGGAGGTTCGCGCAAAGCCGATCAGGTCGAGGGCGACCGAGCCTTCTGTCAGGTCAAGCACGGTGACCTCACCGCCCGCGGCCAGCCGGTGCGCGCCGGCCGTGGCGAGCATGGCGGACCATCCGGACAGGGTGCCCCCGGCGACGTCAACACGGTGGACGCCGCTCGGCGCGCAGACCGCGTACCAGCGCTTCTGGTGCTCGTAGGCGACGCGGAGCGCCTGCCACTGCCTGACCCGGTCGGCGTGTGCGGATTGCCAGGCGAACAGCTGGCTCTCCTGGGCCGCGCGTATCCGCCCGACCCGGGTCCGCTCGTCGGCCAGCCTGGATTGCAGCGCTCGCTCGCCCTGCCAGATGGCGTACCCGCTCACGGCCGCGACGAGCGCACAGCAGATCACGCCGAGGCCGGCTACCAGCACGTCGATCACGCCCGCGACGGCGAGGAGGACCGCCACTGCGGCGGCGGCCACCGCGACGGTGACGGCCGCCTTCAGCGGCCGGTGCAGCATGCTCTCCTCACGCCGCTGGGCCATGGCCCAGTCCGGGTTGAGCCGTTCGGCCTCGGGCGGGGTGGGCCGGCGCGGCGGCGGCCCGGGCTCCGGATAAGGCTTAGCGTACTGCCATCCAACCAAAAGCTGGTCTACAATGGCTGACATGACAACCAGGATAATTCAGGTGCTAGGCGCAGCACGTCTCTCGAAGGACGCTGACGAGTCCACGTCGATCGAACGCCAGGGCAGCGGCATCAACGGCTGGGCGGACCTGCGGAGCAACACGACCGGCGACGACTACCGGGTTATCCACATCACTGAGGATTCCGATGTCTCAGGGTCGGTCAGCCCGTTCGATCGTGCAGGGCTCGGCCCGTACCTTCGGGAGCCGCTACTCAGTACGTGGCAAACGCTGGTGGTCTTCCGGCTCGACAGGCTGACTCGTTCAATCGCAGACTTTGAAGCAATATGGAAATTCCTAGAGGCTAACCGCAAGACGCTGGTAAGCGTTGCGGAGCAAATCGACTTTGACACTACGGCCGGTAGGCTCATGGCGCGGCAGCTAGTCATCTTCGCAGAGTACGAAAGAGAGATGATTAGGGCTCGCGTCAAGAACGCCTACGACGCTGCACGGGCAGCGGGCAAGTATCCGGGTATGCAATTCCCCTTTGGCTACATTCCCGTCAAGCTGTCCGGTAAAGGCTGGGGGCTTGAGCCGCACCCTGATCACGGGCCGATTGTTGCCCAGATAGCCGATAAGGTAATCGCTGGGGAATCGCTTAGCTCTATATGCCGCTGGCTTGACGCTGAAGGTATCCCGACGCCACGAAACGCTGTCCGTGAGTACAAAGGCAAGAAGGCTTTGCAGGAAGATGCAAAGTGGAACCCAACGAGCTTGACGGCAATTCTCAAGTCACCTGCTGTCATCGGCGGGTCTGTCGTCAACGATGAGTACGGCAGCGGGGAAAAGGCGATGCGTGCTGATTCCGGTATAGCTATCAAGCGAGCCGAGCCGCTAATCAGCCGCGAAACGTGGGAGAAGGTAAAAGAGATTCTTGCGCAGAATGCTGCGCGAACTGGGCCGAATGTGAGACGCGCACCGTTGCTGCAAGTGGCACTCTGCGCGAACTGCAAGACGCCGTTTAACATGACTAGCGCCAGTTGGAACGGCAAACAGTACCGATATTACCGCTGCCCGAATGAAAGGCTCAAGCGGGGATGCAACGCCAAGCGCATTCCGGCCGACGAGCTTGAATCTACAGCAGAGAACATGATGCTTGAGACTTACGGAACCTTCCCGCTTACCGAAGTCGTAGAAATAGCCGGTGTCGACTACTCGACCCAGATGCACGAACTAGCCGAAGCTATCGGTGCTCTTTCAACGAAGATAGCTCTTGCCCGTGTTGGTGGGGAGGATGTCTCGGGGCTTGAAGAACAGCAAGGAATTCACGAGCAGAACCTAGCGGCGCTGGCGGACCAAAAAGTGAGACTACCGGTGCGGAACGAGCGCCCAACAGGAAGAACCTTCGCTGACCGCTGGCATAGTCTTGACTGGAACGGACGTAATGATCTTTTGCGACAGAATAACATCAAAATATACGCTGCAAAGCAGGCTGATGGTGATCTGTCGGTAGTGAGTGGCCCAGACCTAGAGACGTTCACAGGCGGCGAATACTTCAAGGCCTTGCATGACCTAACCATTGTTCACGTCTAGAGCTCGTTCGGCTATAGTTCCTCGTTTTAGCGCTGCGAGAATCTGAGGTACCTTCACGGCTGATCTGAGGTGATAGCCAGGTTCAGCGGCAGCCGTCAAAGGATAACGACTGGTCGGCCTTCACCTCGAGGGGTGAGCTAGCGGCTAGCCTCGCCCTATCCCGGCCTGACTCGCCCCTCCGCGCGCCCCGCGGTCGCCGGCCGGCGACGGGACCCGCGCCCGGACCAGCTGCGCGGGCCCGACCAGACGCTTCGGGTGCTTGACGGCGAGGAGGAACTCACCCTGGCGGAGCGCGGACACCAGCGTGGCTTCCGCCGCAGGCCCGGGCGCGAGCTGGGCGCCGTCACCCGGGTCGCCGGGCGGCCGCGCCGGGCGGCCGGCGCCCACGGCCGCGGCCAGTTGCCTGGCGGTGGCCAGGTCGGTCATCCGGTGCGCGACCACCACGTTGGTGAGCTCCGCCAGCTCCGCCGCGGCCCGCGGGGACGTCGTGGCGGCGAGCACAGGCAGCCCGGTGCCAGGGCCGCGGGCGATCAGGTCGGTGACCGCTTGCCTGGGCAGCGAGCTGCACTCGGCCAGCCAGATGATTCCGTCACCGTCGACGTCGATCGCACTCAGCGCCGCGCCCGCGGCCAGCAGATCCTGGCACACCAGCCGGGTGAGCATCGCCGAGCCGGCCGACCGGGTTCCCGGTCTCCCCGGGCCGCCGGGATTGCCGGGGTTGCTGGGGTTGCTGGGGTTGCTGGGGTTGCCGGGATCAGGGCCGCCGAGGCGGAAGAGCACCACGGCGCGTTCTGTGACCGCCCGGCCGAGATCGATCCCGGCCGCCTGGCCCGGCCGGGAAGGCCGAAGCCACCGGCCGAAACCCGAGGCCCGGAGCTCGCACAGCTGCTGGTTGAGCTGCGCGGTGGTGGCGGGCTCGGCGTTGAGCAGGCTCACCGATACTCGGGTGCGCTCGGCCAGGGCCGCCCGGCGCGGGTAGGCCGCGGGCACGTACTCCATCCGCGCCCGCATGGCCGTGGGGTTCAGCAAGTGGATGACCTCGTCAAGGACCGGGACCCGCGGGTCGCCTGGGGCGGCGTCCAGCAACTCGAAGACGTCCTCAAGATAGGCGGCACAGCTACGCCGGTACTGACGGCCCGGGCCGTCCCAGCTCAGCATGGCCGTCACCAGCGAAGCCCGCCAGGCGGGATCGCCGTGCCGAAACGGCTCGTAGCAGGCCGGCCGGATCCGCGGGTCCGCGGCTGCGGACCGCTGCGCCCCGGCGTCACCGAACACCTGCAGCGGGGCGCCGGTCTCGGCGCAGACCGCGGCCAGTCTTCCTGGCAGGTCCGGATCACCGGTGAGATCCACCGCGAACACGGGCTTGCGCCGCCGCACCGCGGCGTACACCAGCTGAAAGCTCGCGGTCAGCACGTCTTGCTCGGCCGAGCCGCAGACCGATATCCCGCCGGCCGCCTCGGACCAGGACAACGCGACCCGCGCTCCGGAGCCAGGCAGCACGCCCAGGGAGCCGCCCTCCCTGGTCACGATGCCGCCGGCCCGGATGGCCCGCACGGTCGCCGCCCGCCGGGCCGCCGCGATCAGGCCAGGCCGGACCGGGCGCAGGTTCCACTCGTCGGTATGCAGCCAGCTCAGGCCGCCCGCCAGGGCCGCTTCCGCCGCGCCTGCAAGGATCGCGAGCGGAAGCTGCCTGGGCAGCCAGCGGGCCATCCCGGCGAACGCGCCGGTGACGTGGAGCAGGTGGCGGACCTGCTGGCCGCTGGCGCCGAGATAGCTGACCACCTGGGCCGGGCCTGCGGCCAGCCCGGCGGCCGCCGTGCGCGGCCCCACGGCGACGGTCCAGGCCACCGCGGCCGCGGCCGGGACCATCAGCCACGACAGGCGCCATCTGGTCAGCTTGGTGATGAAGTAGAACGCGGCGGCCATGATCATCGTCAGCTGCCCGAACAACACGTGCCCACCGACGATGACCAGCACGCAAGCAGCAATAATCTCGCCACGTCGCGGCAGTCCCCTGGGGAGGAGATATCGGGCCCGCCGTGGCTTGCGCTCTGCCCCTGTCACGACCTCAGCCGACATGTCGGCTCCAGCGTCCCAGGTGCCAGGCGGGCGTGTCCAGACGGTGATGGCTTCCTGACAGATAGCCGTAATAAGGACGTTCTAGCTGGTGTCTCAGCAGTATCGATGGCGATCCGGAACAACTCTGGTTTCAGCATGACCACCGTGAGCCCGGCCGGCTCACCGGTGCCTGCGTCGTCGAACCTGGCCGTCACCGTGATCACCGGCTGCCCCGGTGACAGCCGCAGGCTCCGCGCGATCGACGGCTGGGGCGGGCTCATTTCCACGCTCACCGCCACCGCCGGCCAGCCAGCCAGGACCGAGCCGAACGGCCCGGACCCGAGATCCGCCGGGACTCGCTGATCGAGGCCGGCCTCGTCGGTGTCCTCGTCGGCGGACGAGTCGTGCAGGTAGGCCGTGGACACCGCAGCGGGATCGCCTGACGACACCCAGACGCACCGGATGACCCGGACGAGCGCGCCGGACGGCAGCCGCAGGGCCCAGGCGATATCCTGCGGCGCATCGCGCCGCGACACATGCCTGGTCTGGCACTCGATCGTGCCGCCCATGGGGTCAAGCCGGGTGCCGAACCCGGCCGCGCCCTCGACCGGGATCCAGTAGTCGGCCGGGCTGGCCCGGTACAGCTGGCCGTCCGGCAGCCTGCGGACCAGCGACCGGCGGGCCAGGTCGCTGAGCGCGGCGTCGATCTCGGTCAGGCTGACGTTGTATCTCCTGGCCAGCGCGCTGCGCCGGGGCAGCCGCCAGCCTGGTTCCCGGTGCACGAGCGCCGCCGCCATCCGGTCGGCCAGCACATCCGCGGCCCTGAAAGGCCTGCGGGCGGCCGGCACGCCGAGGTCACCCCGCGGCGATGCCGACGGCGAAGGGACCGGGTTGTCACGTCCGGCGGCGCCGGCCGTCATCCCGGATGCCGCGATCGGGTGACGACCAGCTGGCCCGCGCGGCGGTTACCGCTCGGGAGCTGCGTTCGTTCCGCATCCAACGACACCTTGCCCTCACTCGTCCTTAGGCCGAAGCACAGACGGCAATGCCCTGCTGTCCTCGCCATTGATATTCACCTGAGGTAAACAGAAGATGAATGGAAAAGGAACGATCAGACGGCCACTTGATGTCAGGTAGGTGAACTGGACCTAGCGCGGGTAAATTACCGGCCAAAATAGCCTCAGCAGCCCGCCACGGCCTGCGTGAACCGAGCGATCTAACGGCCCGGGCGCATCGGCGCTCCCGGGGGTCTGCGGTGCCGAAAGGGACCGATTCAAGACACCAGAAGTTAACCTTCTGGACTCCGCTTGTCCATTAGTCGTTTGCCCGCCAGTTTCATCGGGGTCGGCAGACTGTACTGGCACACCACGGTTTGCATGCTGACCCGCTGGGGCTGCTCACGCGGCCGGGGAAACATAGAGAAACTATAAGGAGTACTTGATATGCAAGTTGGACGCAGACAGCAGGCCTCGGCGGTGGGGGCGGTCGTCGTGGCCGCGACTCTATCCCTGGCCGCATGCTCCTCGTCGAGCTCGTCCTCCGCGTCGAGCGGCAGCTCCGCGACGGGCAGCAGCTCCGCGTCGAGCAGTGCCTCCACGAGCACGGCGAGCGGCACCATCAAGGCGGCCGGCTCGACGTTCCAGACCAACTTCCAGCAGGGGGCTATCTCCGCGTTCAAGTCGGTCGACCCTAACGCCACCGTCGACTACGCCTCGGTCGGCTCGGGCACGGGCCGCGCCGACCTGTACGCGAACACGGTGCTCTACGCCGGCTCCGACTCGCCCATCCCGGCCAAGGAGGCGTCCAAGGTTCCGGCGGGCAAGACGGTGCTGTACTTCCCTGTGCAGATCGGCCCGATCGCCATGGCCTACAACCTGCCCAGCGTCACCGGCCTGAAGCTGGACGCGACGGTCCTCGCCGGGATCTTCCAGGGCACCATCAAGACCTGGGACGACCCGGCGATCAAGGCCCTCAACCCGGGCATGAGCCTGCCCAGCACCACGATCACCGTGGCCGTCCGGTCCGACTCCTCCGGCACGACGGCGAACTTCTCTGAGTACCTCGTGGACGCCGCCGGCAGCGCGTGGAAGCTCGGCACCTCCTCGACCATCACCTGGCCGTCCACGGCGCACGCGGGTGACGGCAACAGCGGCGTGGCGCAGATCGTCAAGTCCACCACCGGCGCCATCGGCTACGTCGACTTCTCCACCGCGACCGCGGCCGGCCTGCACGCCGCGTCGGTCAAGAACTCGGCCGGCGACTACGTGGCGCCGTCCAGCGCGGCCGCGACCGCGGCCGCGTCGCACGTCACCCCGAAGGCCGACCTGACCTTCGCCACGGTCGACGAGCCGGGCGCGACCTCCTACCCGATCACCTACCAGAGCTGGGACCTGGTGTACTCGGTGCAGCCGAGCGCGACCGACGTCGCCCTGCTCAAGGCCTACCTCGGCTACCTGCTCAGCTCCGCCGGCCAGGCGCTCCTCACCCCGCTCAGCCTCGCGCCGCTCCCGTCGAACATCGACTCGGCGGCCGTCGCGCAGCTGAGCAAGATCACCTCCTAAGGTTGCGCTCATGATTCACGCAGCTCGGACGGGCGAACCGTCATGAGCACCGCGACGAAGGCGGACCCGGCCACCCCGGCCGGGTCCGCCCACCCGCTCAACCGCCGCAGGCCGCTCGGCGACCGGGGTTTCCAGCTCCTGGCCCTCGCCGCCGGCCTGCTCGTCCTCGTCATCCTCGTCCTCATCACCTACACCACGGCGCAGCAGTCCACCGCCTGGTTCTCCGGCGGCTTCAAGGACATCTTCCAGGTCGCGTTTGACGGCAACACCCACTTCGGGGCGATGGGCGTCCTGTACGGGACGGTCATCAGCTCGGTCATCGGGATCATCATCGGGGTGCCGGTCAGCGTCGGCATCGCGCTGCTGCTGACGCAGGTGGTCCCGGCCCGGTTGGCGCGGCCTTTTGTGTACGTGATCGACCTGCTCGCCGTGGTCCCCTCGGTGGTCTGGGGCCTGTGGGGCATCATCGTATTGGTCCCGTGGCTGCAGAAGATCTACCTGGACATCGCCTCGGGCGTTAAGGGCATCCCGGTACTCGACACGCTCTTCGGCGGGCCGAACGTCGGCGGTGCCTCGTTCTTCACCGCCGGCCTCATCCTGGCCATCATGATCATCCCGATCATCGCCTCGCTGTCCCGTGAGGTCATCGCGACCGTGCCGGATATCGACAAGGAAGGCGCGTACGCGCTCGGCGCCACCCGCTGGGAGATGATCCGCGGCGCCGTCTGGCCGCACAGCCAGGGCGGCGTGGTCGGCGCGATCCTGGTCGGGTTCGGCCGGGCGATGGGCGAGACCATCGCGGTCGCGCTCGTCATCGGCGACTCGGTCGAGGTCACCGGGCACCTCTTCTACAGCGGCCACTCGATCGCCGCGATCATCGCGCTGCAGTTCGGCGAGGCCACCGGTGGCGAGTTCCGGTCCGCCCTGATCGGGCTCGGCCTGTTCCTGTTCGTGCTCACGATCGGTGTCAACCTGGTGGCCCGCTGGTTCGTGGAGCGCTCCACACGACGGGCTAGGGGGGAATGATGGCAGCCGCTTCCGATGCGCTGGCCCAGCCGGTCGACCTGCGGGAGCCGTCCGGCTGGCGGCGGTCCAAGAACCAGATCATGACCGTGCTCATGTGGCTCGCGTTCGTGATCGTCCTGATCCCGCTCGGCTTCGTACTGGTCACGCTGATCGCCAAGGGCGCCGGCGCCATCAGCTGGCAGTTCCTGACCAACAGCACCATCCCGCCGAACGTCGTGCCGCTCGGCACCGGCGGCATGGGCGCCGCGGTGGTCGGCACGCTGGAGATCACCGGCTTCGCCACGCTGCTGGCGGTGCCGCTGGGCGTGCTCGGCGCCGTCTACCTCAACGAGTACGGCGGCAACGGCATCCTGGCCCGGCTCATCTCGTTCATGTCCTCCGTCATGACCGGCGTGCCGTCGATCGTGATGGGCCTGTTCATCTACATCATCTGGGTGCTGCACTTCGGGTACTCGGGCATGGCGGGCTCCTTCGCCCTGGCCTGCCTGATGCTGCCGATCGTGATCCGCTCCTCCTACGAGATGCTCCGCCTGGTGCCGGACAGCCTCCGGCAGGGCAGCTACGCCCTGGGCGCCACCAAGGCCCGCGTCACGCTGACCGTGGTGCTCCCGACCGCGCTGAGCGGCATCGTCAGCGGCGCACTGCTGGCCGTCGCGCGGGCCGCGGGCGAGACGGCGCCGCTGATCTTCACCGTCCTCACGGTGGAGCAGACCAACAGCAACCTGTTCAGCGGGCCGGACACCGCGCTGCCGGTGCAGATCTTCGCGAACGCGCAGTCCGCCTACAGCGGCGCGAACGCCCGCGCCTGGGGCGCGGCGCTCACGCTGGTCGCGATCACGTTCATACTGATGATTGTGGCCCGCATCATCACGGCCCTATTCACCCGCAATACCCGCTAGGGATCCCATGGAAGAGCAACAGGACCAGCTGAAGGTACAGCAGGATCAAGAAATCCTTCCCAAGCTGGCCGTACCGGAGACAGCTCCGCCGGAGAAGCTCGCCGGCCCGGCCGTCTTCGAGGTGCGGAATACGTCGATCTACTATAGTGCGTTCCGCGCGGTGACCGACGTCTCGCTGACCGTCCACGAGAACGAGATCACCGCGTTCATCGGGCCGTCCGGCTGCGGCAAGACGACCGTGCTCCGCAGCCTCAACCGGATGAACGACCTGATCGCCGGCGCCCGGGTCGAAGGCGACATCCGCTACCGCGGCGTGCCCCTGTACGGCAAGGACGTCTCGCCGATCGCCGTCAGGCGCCGCATCGGCATGGTCTTCCAGAAGGCCAACCCGTTCCCCAAGTCGGTCTACGACAACGTCGCCTACGGGCCGCGCATCAACGGCATCCGCAACAAGGGCAAGCTGGACGAGATCGTCGAGCGGTCACTCAAGCAGGCCGCGCTCTGGGACGAAGTCAAGAACCGGCTGAACAAGTCCGGCCTCGGCCTGTCCGGCGGCCAGGCGCAGCGGCTCTGCATCGCCCGCACGCTCGCGGTGGAGCCGGACGTCGTGCTCATGGACGAGCCCTGCTCGGCCCTCGACCCGATCGCGACGGCCCGCATCGAGGACCTGATGCATGAGATCAAGACCCGGTACACGATCGTCATCGTCACGCACAACATGCAGCAGGCGACCCGGGTCAGCGACCGCACCGCCTTCTACTCGGTGCTGCGCGACGAGAAGAGCGACACTCGCACCGGCGTCCTCGTCGAGTACGGTTCAACCGCCCAGATTTTCGAGGACCCGCAGGACAGCCGCACCCAGGCCTACGTCACCGGCCGCATGGGGTAACTCGCGGGGGTGACCGGCCGTGCCCGCCAGGTAGATCACGCGGCGGGCGATGTTGACCGCGTGGGCGCCGAGCCGCTCGTAGTCCCGCGCGATCAGGGCCATCTCCATCGCGACGGGGACCGCCGTCGGTCCGGCGGCGAGCTCGGCCACCAGGCTGCCGTGCAGCTCGTCCAGGCCCTCGTCGCGCTCGGCGAGGGCGGCGGCGGCGGCCCGGTCGCGCTGGTACCACGAGTCCGCCGCCTGCCGCCACATCTCGGAAGCGAGATCGCCCATCCGCGCGATCAGGCCCTTGGCGCGCGCGGTGAGGTCGTCGTCGACGAGGTGACCGGCGCTGGCGGCGATGTGGACCACCAGGTCGTGGGAGCGCTCAAGCTCCGGCACGATACGCAGGACCGACAGCAGGAACCTCAGGTCGGCGGCCACCGGAGCCTGCAGCAGTATCTCCCGGTTGGCCAGGCCCTCCACCTCGACGTACAGGGCGTCGATGGCGCGGTCGCGCTCGGCCAGCGTCAGGTAGGCCTCGTTGTCCCCGTTCAGCAGCGCCCGGGTTGCTACCGGCACGCCCTCGGCGACCATCGCGAACAGCTCGATGACCTTGCCCTCGATGGCCTCAAGGTCGTTGTCAAACTCCTGCCGGTGCTCGTTCATGAGCAAAGACTACGGACGTGAGGCAAAGCGAGCCCGAACAGCACGCGGCAAAAGGGTAACAAGTGACGGGGGGCGGCCGCGCACGATACGCGGCCGCCCCCGTCACGTGCGGAGCTGCGCTACAGGTTGACGTCGACCTTGGTCACCTGACCGTAGTCGGCCTCGACCGAACGCTCCGCGCGCAGGCCGCCGGGGGCGAGCACACGCAGGGTCCAGGACCCGGGCGCGGCGAAGAACCGGAAGCCGCCGTCCTCGCCGAGCGGCACCTCCGCCACGAACTCGTCGCCGCTGCCGAGCAGCCGGGCGTACCCGGTGGCGACGGGGCTGCCCTCGTGCACCACCCGCCCCTCAACGACGGCCTGGCTGCCGGTAGCCGCGCTCACGCTGACGCCGCCCGCGGGCGCGCCGCAACCGTCGGCGCTCATCGCCCTTCACCCAGCTCGATCGGCACGCCCACCAGCGACCCATACTCGGTCCACGAGCCGTCGTAGTTCTTGACGTTCGGCTGGCCGAGCAGTTCGTGCAGCACGAACCAGGTGTGCGCGGACCGCTCGCCGATCCGGCAGTAGGCGATGGTGTCCTTGCCGAAGTCCAGCCCCGCCTCGCTCTGGTACAGCGTGCGGAGCTCGTCGTCTGAGCGGAACGTGCCGTCCTCGTTCGCGGCCTTGGACCAGGGGACGTTACGCGCGGTCGGGATGTGGCCGCCGCGCTGCGCCTGCTCCTGGGGCAGGTGGGCCGGCGCGAGCAGGCGGCCGGTGAACTCGTCGGGCGAACGGACGTCCACCAGGTTGCGCTGGCCGATAGCGGCCAGCACCTCATCGCGCAGCGCGCGGAGCGATGCGTCCTGCTCCGACGCGGTGTAGCTGGTCCGGGGGCGCTCGGGCACCTCGGTGCTCAGCTCACGCGAGTCCAGCTCCCACTTCTTGCGGCCGCCGTCGAGCAGCAGCACCTTGTCGTGCCCGTAGAGCCTGAAGTACCAGTAGGCGTAGGCGGCGAACCAGTTGTTGTTGCCGCCGTAGAGCAGCACCGTGTCGTCGTTGGCGATGCCGCGCTCGGATAGCAGCGCCTCGAAGCCCGTCTTGTCGACGAAGTCGCGGCGGACCGGATCTTGCAGGTCCTTCTTCCAGTCGAGCTTGATCGCGGACGGGATATGGCCCTTGTCGTACGCGCTGGTGTCCTCGTCTACCTCGACGATGACGACACCAGGATCATTGATATGGGCCTCGGCCCAATCGGCGTCCACCAGGACGTCAGATCGGCTCATGGTGGATATACCTCCTTTTCCGGACACGTCCTAAGCGGACGGCCGGACCTTTTGACGCTGGATGAAAAGATACATATGGCAGCCCAGGCAGAGATCGAAGACGGCGTTGAGGAACGCCGCGACCAGCGCGAGCGCGGTGAAAACAAGGCCGCCCGCGGTCGCGCCGACGGCGTAGCAAACGACCCCGGCCGCCGCGATGACCATGCCCACGCCCTGCGCGAACCGCGGTGGCGCCTCGGCCTCGGTATGCCCGGGCGGGCCGAGCCTGGGCCGGATCAGCCACCGGTACAGGAGGCCGTACGGCGCGTGCCGCAACCCGGCGAGCGCGCCGACCGCGAAGACCACGGTCTGCGCGGCCAGCAGCCATACGTTGCCGGTGATCAGGACCACCGCCAGCACGACCACGGTGATCGCGGCTCCGAACCTAGGACCGCGCGGGTCGATTTCCATGGTTGTGCTCCTTGCCACTAAACGACTTACTCCTGGTCAAGTCGCCGCCCCGGTCGAAGCTGGATACCGCGGCCGCCGTGATCATCGATACACCGCGTCAGCGAATCCAAAAGACTAGGGCAACAGGGCAGCCGGACACAGCGCGGTGGCGACGTGGCAGAAATCGACGGCACGCCGCTTGGTCAGCGTCTTCGCCGTCCGGGAGATCACGAACCAGATGCTATGCGGGCTCGGTCGGGCTGTCACTCCCAAGGCATGAGTTATTTCCGTTATTGCCGGCCAGCGCGGTTCACCAGGGCGGCTAGCCGCCATGTCATTCTCTGCCTGCGGACGCGTTCATCCCGGGGATCCTGGGGTCGGGCGCGATCACCGTACCCAGCGCGGCGATCACGTCGGCCTTGCGGGGCAGGCCCGCCGCGCGGGTGACGACAGCGCCATCCGGGCCGAGCACGAGCACGGTCGGGGTGCTGTTGATACGCAGCCGTCGCACCAGGTCAAGCCGGTCGGCCGCGTCGATTTCCAGGTGGGTCACGCCGTCGGTCTGCTGGGCCACCTGGGCCAGCAGCTGCCGCGTCGGGCGGCAAGGCGCGCAGAAGGCGGTCGAGAACTGGACCAGCGTGGCCTGCTGGCCCAGACGGCCGCCGAGGTCAGCCTCGGTAAGAACGTCAGGCCCTGGCCCGGCGGCCTGCGCCGCCTGACCGGTCGGCCCGGAGCTGGCGGCCCGGAAACGCCCCGCGCGCCAGCGCAGCACCAGCCCGAGCCCCGTCGCCGCGGCCAGGGCCGCGACAAGCGCGATCAATCCGACAATCACACTTATTCCAGCACCCTGGGGACAACTTACATTCCCGCCGCGCAAGTAGGAAAACAGCCGCGTACGCCGCGTTAACCTCTGGGGTTAACGCGGAGTGGGCGGTGAGCGGTGCCCGCGGTTAGGCGGAGGTGGCCGTGAGCAGGACCCGGCTGCCGGCGGTGATCTGGAAGGCGCTGATCGGCTTGGTGCTGTCGGCCATCGAGCCCGGGTACCAGACGCGGCCTTCGTCGTGCGCCGTCGTCCACGCCGCCACCTGGGTGCGGGTCCCGTCGGGGTGGACGACCCAGAGGTCGCACGTGGTTCCGGCCGGTATGCCGGTGACGAGGACCTCGAAGGTGCGGCCCCAGAGTTCGCTCGCGTAGTCGATCGTGGCGCTCGCCCCGGTGACCGCGCTGGTCGCCTGGATGCTGTCCCAGCTGCCGGTCCCGGTCGGGTACTGCGCGGCGTACACCGTATGCGTGCTGGACGTCGCCGCGCGCAGCCCGCCGAACAAGCCGCCCGCGAGCACGACGACCGCGGCCGCCGTGGCCAGGAACCGCCACCGGGTCCGGCGCCGCCTGGCTTCGGCCAGGTCGAGCACCGTGCCGAGCAGCTCGCCGGACGGCCGGTCCTCGGTCGCCGTGCGCACCGTGTCATCGGCCCGGATCCGGCTGACCTCGTCCGGGTTGACCCTGGCCAGCAGGGCGGGCAGCCCGGCCAGGCCGGCCAGCTCGTCCCGGCAGTCGCGGCAGGTGGCCAGGTGGTGGTCGACCAGCGTGCGCTCGGCCGGGTCGATGGCACCGAGCACGTAGACGCCAAGCGACGGCCTGGCCTCTGTGCAGTCCCACGTCGGGGACGTCGGGTTCATGGCGCCAGTCCTCGTTCCTGTAGCGCCAGCTTGAGCGCCTTCAATGCGTAAAACGTCCGGGATTTAACGGTACCCGGCGGGATGCCGAGGGTGGCGGCGGCCTCGGCGACCGAGCAGCCCCGGTAGTAAGTCTCCACGATCACGCGCCGGTGATCGGGCCGCAGCGAGGCGAGGGCGTCGGCGACGGCCCACGACTCGAGCGTGCGGTCGGCATCGTCGTCCGACGGCAGCAGTTCCAGCGCCGCCTGCCCGGTCTCCGGGGGCCTGGCCTGCCGCGCGCGGTAGGAATCGACCGCAAGGTTGCGCGCCACGGCGAACAGCCATGGCCGGGCCGGACGGTCGGCGAGCGCCTCGGGATGGCGCCACGCCCGCACGATTGTTTCCTGCACTAGATCCTCCGCACGCTGCCTGTCACCGCCGGTGAGGTGGAGGGCGTAACGAAGCAGGGCACCGCCGTGTTCGGCGTACAGCGCCCGGACAAAAGCCTCGTCTGCCACCCGCCCCTGGCGGGGCGCGGTTCCCGCGTTCGGCACATCTGCTGGTACGTGCGGCGGAGTGGGGCGGTTCAAACCGCCGGGAAAATTCTTGTCACCTGGCGCGGCCCCGGGGACGTGGGGACCCGTGGGGCTTGGCGGTCCGTGCTGGCTCATGCTCACCCGGCCGTTGGCGTTTGACTTCAGAACGTGTTGGCTCGGACACTGTAGGGCATTATCCCCCCAGTGTGCCGCAAAACACGCTGAATGCCCACCCCTGGCGGTCCTCCCGCCTCATCCCCCGGCGAACTGGGGCAGCACCTCGATGACGGCCGTGTCCCGCAGGACCAGGCCGGCGGCCACGCGGCGGCCTGCCGATGTGCCGTCTACCAGGAAGGACGAGCTCTCGATCACCGACGCCAGGCGCCCGTTGCCGCCGCGCCTGGCCACCACAACCTGGAGCGCCTCGGCCAGCGTCTCTGCTTCCACCGACTCCACCTCAACGCCGGCTGCCGCCTTGGCCGCGGCCCAGTACTGGATTGTTACTTTGGCCATTTGGGATATCCTTTTGTCATCGGGACCCGGGCGCCGTTGCCCCCGGGTCCTTGTCTGTTTATACAAGTAAGGGTGCGACCGCACCAGCGAGTGGAGGTGCCACCGAGTGAGCGACCTGCTGCTGATCACCGGCGTGCTGGAACCGTCTGCGGAAGTCCTGCCCGCTCTAGGGCTTTTGCTGCATCCGGTCCGGGTGCTGCCCGCAGACGCGTCCGCTCTGGTGGAGGCTCCGCCCGCGGACGCGGTGCTGATGGACGCGCGGCGCGACCTCGCGCACGCCAAGAGCATCTGCCGGCTCTTGCAGACGACCGGCCTGGACTGCCCGCTCTTCGCGATCGTGACCGAGGGCGGGCTGGCCGCGGTCAACGCCGAGTGGGGCGTCGACGACGTGATCTTGCACACGGCCGGCCCGGCCGAGGTGGAGGCCAGGGTCAGGCTCGCCATCGGCCGCCGGGCCATCGCCGCCGTGGCGGACGCGCCGGACGAGATCCGCTCCGGCGAGCTGGCCATCGACGAGGCCACTTATGCGGCCCGGCTCCGCGGCCGGGTGCTTGACCTGACCTTCAAGGAGTTCGAGCTGCTCAAGTTCCTCGCCCAGCACCCGGGCCGGGTTTTCACCCGCGCGCAGCTGCTGCAGGAGGTCTGGGGCTATGACTACTTCGGCGGCACGCGGACGGTGGACGTGCACGTCCGGCGGCTGCGCGCCAAGCTCGGCCCCGAGCACGAAGCCCTGATCGGCACCGTGCGCAACGTCGGATACCGGTTCGTGCCGGTCAAGGGCGAGCGGGCCGAGCGGCCGGGCGCCGTCGGCGAGGACCGGGCGCGGAGCTCGCAAGACGAGGGGGTCACCGGGGTCACCGGAGTCACCGGGGTCAGGGCTGCGACCGCCGCGCGATAACCGCCATCCGATGACCGCCTGGTCGATTTCCCGCGTCGATCTCAGCGCGACGCAGGTCGCCGGCATCTGGGAACTAGCCGGCACCGCGAGCGCGACCGACGGGGTGCCGCCGCTGTCGGAGCCGGTGCTGCTGCACCTGCGTTACGACAGCTCCGTCCCGCACCCGGCCGCCGCAACCGCCGAACCGAATCCGCGGCTCGGGCGTGATTTCGTCGCCACCGTGGACGGCGAAATCGCTGCCTACGCCCACCTGGACGCACCGGAGCCGGAGGTCAGCGGCGAGCTGGTGGTGCACCCGGACCGCCGGCGGCAGGGCCTCGGCCAGGCTCTGGTGGGCGAGCTGGCCGCCGCGGCGGACGGGCACCTGCTCCAGCTGTGGGCCCACGGGGACCTGCCGGCCGCCGCGAGGCTGGCCGCGACGGCGGGTTTCGAGCGTTTCCGCACCTTGTGGCAGATGCGCCGCTCGCTGCGCGACCCGGTGGCCCGGCCGGAGCCGCCGGCCGGCCGGCGGCTGCGCACCTTTGTCCCCGGCCGGGACGAGGACGAATGGCTGGGCCTCAACGGCCGGGCCTTCGCCAAGCACCCGGAACAGGGCGCCTGGACCAGGCACGATCTTGAGCTGCGGGAACGTGAACCCTGGTTCGACCCGGCGGGATTCTTCGTCGCGATGCGAGACGGCCAGATGGCGGGCTTCCACTGGACCAAGGTCCACCCGCCGCAGGCGGCAGATCACGGAGCCGGAGCCAGTCATGGCCTCGCGGCCGGGGCCAAGCCGAGCGTCGGGGAGGTCTACGTCGTCGGGGTGGATCCCGCCGAGCAAGGCAGCGGGCTGGGCCGGGCGCTGACCCTGGCCGGGCTGAACCACCTGCGCGACCTCGGCCTTGAGACGGCGATGCTGTACGTCGATGAGGACAACACGACCGCGATCCGGATGTACGAGGCGCTCGGCTTCGCCCGCGCCAGGACAGACGTCATGTACCGCCAGGGCCGCTCGCCTGCCCGCTAGCTGTCGCGGATCCCCAGCGCCTCGTCTAGCTCCGCGGCCGTCAGCGGCCGGTCGGTGGCCGCCACCGCGGTCAGCACCTCGGCGTAAAGCTCGATCTCATCGAGAGCGACCCGGTCGTGGACACGAAGGTCCAACTGCCTGGGAATCGTGCTCACCTCCGGCGCTGATCGCGGCTCCGCTCGCTTGCGCCCCAGGTTACGTGCCGACACTGCTCCTCCGCATGACCCATCAGAGCCATTCGCTTACCACCTTCACGTGCGGTTTTACCCACTCTGGCGGTAACGATTCCGGCAAACTGCCACGCAGTAGCCGTCAATCCGATAACGCAAGCCACAACTTTAACACTCGCACCACGGTCTATAGTGCTCACTTCATTGTACATGACTCATTAACGGACAAACGGTGACAAACACGGAAATAGACCATATAGGTGACGCTCGGTTGCGGGTTCCCGGCCCAGTCCTAGACGATTCGCCCCGCCCTACCGCTCTGAGCACGCATACTACAGAAGTAGCGGTCCCCGGCCGGATCGCCTAGGCGAGCCGGCACCCACCTGCCCCGCTACTCCGGACACCGTTTCCGTCTACTTCGGACCCACATCACCTCGGGAAGCCATGAATGACAACAGTGATCTCCTGCCGAACCTGGTCCACGAGGACGCATTCGAAATGCAGATGCGTGGATACAGCCGCCGTCAGGTGGATGAATATATTGCCCGCTGCCGCAGCCAGATCCGCGACCTAGAACAGCGCCTGGCGCGCGCTCTCGACGAGGGCGAAGAACTGAGGCACGACCTGGCCACGGCCCGCCAGCAGGCCCTGGGCGCCAAGCCCGCGCACGAGGAAGTCAGTGAGCGGATCGCCCAGATCCTCAAGCTTGCCGACGACGAGGCCAGGTCGCAGAAATCCAAGGCCCACGAAGATATCGCCCGGCAGCGCAACGATGCTCAGGCGGAGGCGGACAAGGCTCGAGCCGAGGCAAGAGAGCAGGCCGAGCGCATGCTCACCGCGGCCCAGGAGCAGGCCGAGCGGGCGATCACAACGGCGCGGTCCGAGGCGGAGAAGACCCTAACCGCCGCGCGGGCCGAGGCCGAGCACACCACCGGCGACGCGAAGAAGAAGTCGGATACCGCCCTGAACAGCGCCAAGGCACAGGCCAAGAAGGCGCTTGACGAGGCGACGGCTAGGGCCACCGCCATCCACGATGGCGCGGAGCGCCGCCTGAACCTGCTGTCCAACCGGCACACGGAAACGATCAAGCGGCTCACCGAAATCCTCGACGGAGTCTCCGCCCTCGTCGCGGCCGAAACCGCCCGCATGTCACTCGAGGACGAGGTTGATCACGTGACCGCCCAGGCGACCGGCTCGCCGGAGTCCCCGGGTGCCCCGCGTCCGGCCGCGAAAGGAACCGGATCAAACGGCCCGACGGGCCCGGACGGACCTCGCCCGGGCCTCCCGCAACCAGCCACCACCCTGCCCGCCAAGCTTGTCGCCGCTGCCCCCACACAGATGACCCCGGTGCAAAAGGTTCCGGCCCAGCAGGCAGGCCCGGCTCACCCGGGCCAGGCGCAGGCCGGTCCGGCACACCCGGGCCAGGCACCGGGCAGCCAGGCCCAGCCGGGCCAGTCTCAGGCCGGTCCGTCACAGCCGGGCCAGTCTCAGGCCGGTCCGTCACAGCCGGGCCAGTCTCAGGCCGGTCCGTCACAGCCGGGGCAGGCGCAGGACAAGCGGCCCCAGCCACGCACCGGCGCTCTGGATTCCGAGGGCCAGGCCGAGGGCATCCGCATCGTGCCGGCCGGCGACAACTAACCCGTCTGGCCCGGATTCAGCTGACCGGTGTCCAGGCCCTGCGCGAGCATGTCCAGGCGCCGCAGGATGACGCCCTCACGCAGGGCCCACGGGCACAGTTCGAGCTGATCCACGTCCAGCAGGTCCAAGATGGCGTCGGCCACGATGGCTCCGGCCGGCAACTGCGGCGTCCGGCTGGCTGAGACGCCAGGTAGCCGGGCGCGCTCGGCCTGCGACATCGAGGGCAGCCGTTCGGCCAGGGCCGCTACGTCGGCGTGCCGCAGGACACGCTTGACGTAGGGGCCTTCGCCGGACGGAGCCGCGCCGGCGATCCTGGCGAGCTGCCGGAAGGTTTTGGAGGTTCCCACCACGTGATCCGGCGCCCCCAGCCGGAGCATGCCGCCGGCTCCCCGGCCGATCTCCGCCCGCACATGCTTGCGCAAGCGGCGTATCTCCTGGCCTGACGCCGGGTCAGAACTGATCCAGTACCTGGTCAGGCGGCCGGCCCCGAGCGGTAGCGAGGCCACCGCGTCGGGCTCCTCGTCGATTCCCGACGCCACCTCGAGCGAGCCGCCACCGATGTCGATCATCAGCAGCCGCCCTGACGACCAGCCGAACCAGCGCCGGGCGGCAAGGAACGTGAGCCGCGCCTCCTCCTGGCCGGTCATCACGTTGATCTGCGCGCCAGTCTGCTTGCGGATCCTGGCCAGCACCTGCTCGCCGTTCACGGCCTCCCGGACCGCCGAGGTCGCGAACGCGATGATGTCCTCGACTCCCTTGTCCTCCGCGATCCGCAGCGCCTCTTCGACCACAGCCCGCAGGCTGCTCTCGCCGCGCCCGGACAGCGTGCTTCCGTCCTCCAGGTGCGCGGCGAGCCTGAGTTCGACCTTGTGGGAGAAGGCAGGGATGGGGCGTGCCCCCTGGTAGGCGTCGACCACGAGCAGATGCACCGTGTTCGACCCCACATCAAGCACCCCAAGTCGCATACCCATGACGCTACCCTGCTGCTGACAGGAAAGCCGGCCTGGGTGATGACGATCCGCTGCGCCGAATGCGGTTTTCGGCAACCTTTCAGATAATTTATTCCGAACGAACCGTGGTGCGTCTGCCGGGGGAGGTCTTCGCGTGCGGAACGGGGAGGTGTCCTACTGGTGGCAGTCGCGCGGCCGGCCGGCCCGGCGTCCGCCGCTGCCGGGCAGCGCCGAGGCCGACGTGTGTATCGTCGGAGCCGGCTACACCGGGCTGTGGACCGCCTACTACCTCAAGCGAGCTGACCCCGGGCTGCGGGTCGTCGTGCTTGAGGCAGACTTCGCCGGGTTCGGCGCCTCCGGCCGGAACGGCGGCTGGGTAACGGCTACCCTGCCTGGTTCACGCGCTCGCTACGCCACGCACGGGCCGGGACGGCCGGGCGTCCGCGAGCTTGAGCGGCGGCTGCGCGAGACCGTCGACGAGGTGAGCCGGGTCTGCGCGGCTGAAGGCATCGACGCTGGCCTGGTGAAAGGCGGCACGCTCACCGTGGCCACCTCGGCGGCCCAGGACGCCCGGCTCCGCCGGACGCTGGCCGCCGAACGAGCCTGGGGTGACGGGCCCGAGATCATCCGGTACCTGGGCCAACCCGAGCTCGCCGCACGACTGCAGGTGGCGGGCGCGGTCGGGGCCCTGTATTCACCGCACTGCGCCCGGGTGCAGCCGGCTGATCTGGCCGCCGGGCTGACCGAGGTGGTGACCCGCGCTGGTGTCCTGCTCTACCAGGGGACCCCGGTGACGTCCATCTCAGCCGGGCGGGCCCGCACGCCGGGCGGCGAGGTGCGCGCGCCGTACATCCTGCGGTGCACGGAAGGCTTCACGGCGGAGCTGCCCGGGGAGCGCAGGACGCTGCTGCCGATGAACAGTTCGATGATCATCACCGGTCCGCTCAGCGACCAGGCCTGGACATCGATCGGCTGGGACGGCGGCGAGACGCTCAGCGACGAGGCCCACGCGTATATCTACGCCCAGCGCACCCCGGACGGCCGGATCGCGCTCGGCGGCCGTGGCATCCCCTACCGCTTCGGCTCACGGCTCGACCACGACGGGGCGGTCGCGGCGTCCACGGTGGCGCAACTGGGAAAGATCTTGCGCCGCATGTTCCCGGCCGCGACGCAGGCCGGGATCGACCACGCTTGGAGCGGTGTGCTCGGGGTGCCGAGGGACTGGTGCGCCACCGTCGTCCTGGATCCGGCTACCGGCCTGGGCTGGGCGGGCGGCTACTCCGGGCATGGCGTGGCGGCCGCCAACCTGGCCGGCCGGACGCTCGCCGACCTGGTACGCGGCGTCCCGAGCCCGCTCACCACGCTGCCCTGGGTGGGACACCACTCGCCTCGCTGGGAGCCCGAGCCTGCCCGTTGGACGGGCGTACACGGTCTCTACGCGCTCTACCGCACGGCCGACCGGCTGGAATCGGCGCGCCGGTCGGCGCGCACCTCACGGCTGGCCCGAGCAGGCGACCTGATCTCCGGCATCCCGCACTGACGACGGGCACGGGCCCGCCCCCCTTACCGCGAACATAGTCGCGAACAATAGGCTGGACCCATGAAGGCCATCCAGTTTGCCGACTACGGCGGTCCCGAGGTACTGAAGCTGGTCGAGGTCGAGGCCCCGCACGCGGGCCCTGGCCAGATCCGGATCGCGGTGCGAGCGGCCGGCGTGAACGGCATCGACTGGAAGATCCGCGCCGGGTTCATGCGGGAGATGATTCCGCTGCCGCTGCCGGCCGGGTCAGGGGTGGACGCGGCCGGCGTGATCGACGAGATCGGTACGGGCGTGACGGGCGTGGCCGTCGGCGACGAGGTGTTCGGCTCGGGCTCCGGCACCTACGCGGAGTACGCCGTGCTCTCGAGCTGGGCGCTCAAGCCGGCCGGGCTGTCCCTCGCCGAGGCGGCGGGCTACCCGGTCCCGGTCGAGACGGCGATCCGGATCATCAACCAGGTGGCCGTCAAGCCGGGCCAGACCCTGCTGGTCAGTGGCGCGTCCGGGGGCGTCGGCTCCGCCGTCGTCCAGGTCGCCAGGCAACGGGGCATCAAGGTCATCGGAACCGCGAGCGCGTCCAATCAGGACTACCTTCGCTCGCTCGGCGCCGTGTCCACCACCTACGGCGACGATCTCGTCACCCGGGTTCGCGCCCTCGCGCCCGACGGGGTGGATGCGGCGCTTGACATCGCCGGCTCGGGCGTCATCCCCGAGTTGATCGAGTTGACCGGCGAGCCGTCGAAGGTACTGTCGATCGCCGACTTCAGCGCGCCAGAGCACGGGGCGCAAGTCTCCTCCACGTCCACGGACTCCGCCGGGGCGCTCGCCGAGGCAGCCCGGCTGTTCGCGGCGGGCGCGTTCGGAATTCCGGTCGACCGGGCTTTCCCGCTGGAGGAGGCCGCTCAGGCACAAGCGGCCAGCGCGGCTGGCCATGTCACCGGCCGCATCGTCATCACCATCCCCTGACGCCGGTCACGGCTCGGTCACGGCACAGACGCAGAATTGGTTGCGCTCCGGATCTTCCATGACCACGTAGTCGTCGCCGGGCTCCCGGTCGTGACGGATGAACGTGTGGACCCGACGGCCACGGCTGCCCGCCGTGGCCGTCCCCCGTCATACCCTGCCAGCTGGTCAGTAAATGGACTTGACCTTGCTCTTCGCCCGGACCGTCCCGGCATTGCCGCCGATGAACGTGTAAACGTGAAGGTGGTTGGTGTAGTGCAGAGTCTCGCTTGTGCACGAGCCAAAGTGGTATCCGATGGCCACCGCGCCTAGTTCGCTATGGCGGCTATTGTTGGAGTTTGATACCACGGTGACGGCGCCCGCGGCGAAGACGCCGCGAACGGTGTCTACTACGCATACGTTAATCCGGATATTTGCTCCGGACTTGGTATAATTACCCCACGCATCAAGGCCGTGCAGGCCGGGGAAAGAAATGCTGTGGGTGTTGGATTTCATGGTGGCCGCAGAAGCCGGCAGTACGCTAAGGCCCAGCATCGCCGCGGCGGCGGCAATGGTCGTCATTCGTCGCAGCATATAAATCGGTACCTCCATGTTGGCTTGAGGAAAGCCTGAGGCTAGCAGCACCCCAGCCGGGCAGCAACGCGCCGCACGGAGCCCGTAACGGACAGTGGGCCTCGTGGTGCCTGACGGTGCCGCTCACTCTTCCCACACGGGGACGGACGGCAGCCCGCGGACGGCCCTGGCCCGGTCGGGCAGTTCCTGGATGAGCTCGGTCTTGGCCCGGGTGTAGCCGGACGAGGCTTCGTGGCGGACCGCTAGGTCGCTCTTCAGGTCGGCGTACCCTGACGCCGCCTTCGTCGCGACGGTAGAACAAACGGCCGCCCATGCCGGTGTCATGATGGCGATAGCCGAGGAGCCGAAGCGTTTCTGACCGGGCGGTGACCCGATCCAGGGATACGACCGCCGCCATCAGATCGATGACGGGCTTGGCGGGCAGCCCACGCACCGCCGTACTGCCCATGTGCTCGATGGCGGTGAACAACCCCGGCAGGCCGTCCCGCAGCTCCGCGCAGGCCGCCTCGGCGCGGCCCGGCCACGCGTCGTCGTGGTCCACGACCTCGATCGCCATTGACCAACGCTACCCCTCGCCGCGGGCCTGCCCCTTTTGAGCTAGCTCTGGCCACCAAGCAGCAGGAGGGGAAGGCCGCTTTTCTTGGCTACCGTCTCCGCGACGTGACCCAGCCGCGGGCGCAGCACGCCCCCCTTCCCGTGACGGCCGAGGACGAGCAACTCGAACACGTGCGCGTCCGCGTATTCGCACAGCGCCCGTGCCGCGTCAGCACCTTCCGCGAATTCCAGCGTCACCCTGGCCTGGGTGGCACCCGCCAGCGTGTCCCTGGCCCGGCCGAACGATTCTTCAGCTTGATGCCGGTGCCTGGCCATTTCCGCGGCCCGTTCTTCTTCCCCGCCCTCCCCGCGCGGGACCGGGCGCAGCACCGCGAGCGCCACCACCCGTCCCGCTTCGCCGTCGGCGATCCCGGCCGCGGCCAGCAGAGCGGCGGCGGCGCCCGGGGAGGAATCCCAGCCGACCAGCACCCGGCGGAACTGCCCGGCGCTCATCGCATACACCCCATCATGCCATCCAGGCTAATCCGGCCTGACGCCGCCGAACCCGGGCCGTAAGTCACTACCGCCGCGGACCCGGACGGGGAGAGGATTCAGTCGGATGTAACGACAGCGCAACTGGCGGCCCGTCCGTGCCGCCATCATGAGGAGAGAGAATGATGCCTGCCTTCAACGTCGCGGACCTATCCGCGCTGGAGATCCTGGACTCACGGGGCCGCCCTACGCTGGCGGTGACCGTACGGCTGGCGGACGGCACGACCGCCCGGGCCGGGGTCCCGTCCGGCGCCTCGACAGGATCCCGGGAAGCGGTCGAGCGCCGCGACGGCGACCCGGAGCGGTACGAGGGCAAAGGGGTCCTGGGTGCGGTATCAGCCGTCAACACCGAAATCCGTGACCTGCTCAGCGGCCGGTCCTGGGTCTCGCTGGCCGAGGCGGACCAGGCCATGATCGACCTTGACGGCACCCCGAACAAGAGCAGGCTGGGCGCCAACGCCACGGTGGGGACCTCGATGGCGCTCGCCCGCGCGCTGGCCGCCTCGGCCGGAACCCCGCTGTGGCAATGGCTCACGCCTGAGGGTGTCACCCCGTCCCTGCCTGTGCCGCATTTCAATGTGCTCAACGGCGGCGTGCACGCCCCTAACCTGCTGGACTTCCAGGAGTTCATGGTCGCCCCTGTGGGCGCGCCGTCGATGGCCGAGGCGGTCCGCGCGGGCGCCGAGGTCTACAGCGCGCTGCGCCGCGAGCTGTCCAGCCGTAAACTGTCGACCGGACTGGGTGACGAGGGCGGCTTCGCTCCCGAGGTCACCGAGCCAGAAGAGGTCCTCCGCTTGCTGGTGCAGGCCATCTCCGACGCCGGCTACAAGCCGGGCGAGCAGGGCCTGTCCATTGCCCTGGATCCGGCGTCATCAGAGTTCCGCCAGCCGGACGGCCGCTACCGGGTGGCCGGTGACCTGCTGTCAAGCAGCGACATGATCGAACGGTACGCGGCCATCACCGCGCAGTTCCCTGTGCACCTGATCGAGGACGGTCTCGGCGAGGACGACGACGACGGCTGGATCGCGCTCACCGCCCGCCTCGGCAGCACCACGGAGCTGGTCGGTGACGACATCTTCTGCACCAACCCGGCCATCATCACCGCCGCCATCGCACGTGGCATCGGCAACTCCGCGCTGATCAAGCTCAACCAGATCGGCACCGTCACCGAGACCCTTGAGGCGATGGCGATCTGCCGCCGGGCGGGGTACCGGCAGTTCGTCTCCCACCGGTCCGGCGAAACCGAGGACCACTTCATCGCCGACCTGGCCGTCGGCACTGGCTGCGGTCACCTCAAGACCGGCGCCCCGGCCCGCGGCGAGCGAGTCGCCAAGTACAACCGGCTCCTTGAGATCGCTGCCAGCGCGCCCGCTCTCCGTTACGGCATGCCCGTAGGCTGACCAACCAACCCGCGCGGCATCACGCCAGCGCGGTGACCACGGCGATGACGGCGACCAGGGCGACGAGCATGTACAGCAGGTACGCGTCCAGGCGCCCGGACTGGAGGCGCTTTGCGGCTGCCACCACGGCCATGAACAAGCCGAGCGCGGGCCGGTACAGGTAGGTCTCGACCACCTCGATGACGTCGGAGGCGTAGCGAAGATGCGCGGCCGCGTCCGGGCTCAGGTCAGCACGATCCGGGGCGCCAGAGCCAGGGTCGCCGCCGTCGTCCTGCATCATGACCTCGCGCAGCTCGGCGCGGGTGTGCAGCAGGCCGGCCAGCACCCGGCGCGCTGGGTTGGCGTAGCCGAAGGCGGTGTAGGAATCGGCGCCTTCAACGCCGATCGTTGCCGAGTGCCAGGCCGGGACGCGGCGCACCCGGAGCAGCCGCCGGCCCGACAAGGCCCACGACAGGAGCCCGACCAGGAGCAGCATCAGCGGCATCTCCACCCATAGCCACGACGGCGACAAGATGGAGAACCCGGCGAACACCGGTTGCACGATCCACGGCGACTTCAGCGCGCCCATGGTGACCGAGGCCGGGACCGCGGGTGACAGTCCCGCCGCGATGACGCGGATCTCCAGCGGGGTCACCGCCGCGGTGGCCAGGCAGCACACCGCCAGCACGCCCATGGCCGCCCTCCCGGCCCAGCCCCAGGGGGGCCGGGAGGGAAGGGGGGGGCGGGCAGCCCCTCCCCGGGGGGGTACGGGGGGGCGGGCAGCCCCCCCGTGAGCAGGGGGGGTCTGGGGGGGATCGTTCCCCCCGAGGCAATAGAGCCCGACGATGCGGACGAAGGTGACGCCGGCGAAACCGACGGTGAGGGCGACCGCGGCACCGGTCAGGGCGAGCACGAGGCGGTAGCCGAGGCCGGGCACCCGGAACTGCTGCATCAGGGATTCCAGCAGGAACCACTCGGACACGAAACCGGCCGTGGGCGGCAACCCGGCCAGGGTCAGCGAGCCCACGGCCAGGCCGAACCTGCTCCACGGGGCGCCGCGCCCCCCTCTGCTTCCCCTGACGCTACCGCGCAGTTCCTCCAGGTCGTCGCGGCCCGTGGCGGCCTCGATCCCGGCGACCGAGATGAACAGCAAGGACTTGGCCGCGGTATGCGCGACCACCTGCAGCGTGGCGGCCAGCAGCCCGGCTGCGACCAGGCGCCGGTCCCCGGTCGCCGCGCCGGTGAGCGCGACGCCGAAGCCGGTGACGATGAGCCCGGTGTTCTCGATGCTGGAGTAGGCGATCACCCGGGACAACTGGTTCTGCACCGCCGCGTGGGCGATGCCGAGCAGCGCGCTCAGCGCGCCGAGCACAAGCAGCCCGCCCGCCAGCCAGCCCGGCGGCCGCCCGAGCAGGGCCAACGTGCGCCACATGCCGTAGAAGGCGACGTTGACGCAGATCCCGGCCATGATGGCACGGGCCGGGCCAGGGGCGGCGGCGTAGCCGCGTGGCAGCCAGATCTGGAACGGCACCAGCCCGGCTTTGACCGCGAACCCGGACAGCAAGAGCACGTACGCGGTGGTGCGCGCCGCGCCGCCGGGGGCGTGCACGAAAGAGGCCAGCATGATCGAGTGCGACCCGGTCGCCAGGAGCAGCAGCCCGGCCAGCAGCGCGGCCCCGCTGACCTTGCCGAACGCGAAGGTGATCTGGGCCGCACCCGGCCGGCCCGGCTTGTCCCGCTCGGATCCGGCGAGCAAGTAGAAGGCGAGCGTCAGCGTCTCCCAGCCCAACAGCAAGGTAAAAGCGTCCCGCGCCGTCATGATCACGGCGACCGCGCCGAGCGCCTGCGCGTAGCTTGCGCCCAGTCCGCGCCGGGTAGCTGTATCGGGCCGGGCGGCCCAGTCAGCGAACGCGACGGAGACGGGAATCGCCGCGCCGAAGGTCAGCACGAGGAACAGCCCGGACAGCCGGCCGGCGGACAGGGCGGCCGCCTGCTGGCCGGGCACCGGGTCGCCGAGCCAGCCCGCCACATCGAGCCGGGCAGGCCGGCCGGCCAGGGCGAACCCACCCAGCACGGCCAGGCACGCCGAGCCCGCCGCGCCGAGCAGGTACACCGGCCAGGCCGGCAGGAACCGGCGGCCGGCCAGGTCGGCCGCGGCGGCCAGGGCCAGCAGGATCAGCCCGGCTGCGAACAGCCCGCTCACTCTGCTCCCCGCTTCCCGCCGTCGGCCAGCTGGCCGACCGCGATCAGCAGGGCATTGAGAAGGCCGAACGGGCTGGGCGGTGAGCCCGGCAGCCAGACATCGACCGGGACGATGGCTGCGATGCCCCCGCTGACCGCCTCGCTGTCGGTCAGCAGGCCGCCGCTGACGGCGTCGGCGCCGGCCGCGATGACGACCTTCGGATCGGGCATGCCGTCGTAGGTGGTGCGCAGCGGGCCGGCCATGCCGCGTGCGCCCGCGCCGGTGACCAGCAGCACGTCGGCGTGCCGCGGGCTGGCGGTGAAGAACACGCCTAGCCGGTGGATGTCGTAGACCGGGCCGAGCAGGGCCTGGATCTCCCACTCCTCGCTGCCGTCGGAGCCGGCGTCCACGTGCCGGATGTGCACGCTGCGGCGCAGCGCGGTGGTCCGCTCCCGCAGCCGGGCGCGGGCTGTCTCGACCGCCTCGTCGGTCTCTTCGGGCACGATGAGGGCCTCCCGGGTCAGCGCGGCCGCGGCTGGGCCGGTCGCGCCCTGGGACCAGGCGAACTGCCCGGGCCGCTCGGCCACGCAGCGGCCGCACAGGATGCACTTACCCTGGTCGACCCGCACAGGTTCGGCCGAGATCGCTCCGGTCGGGCAGAGCGGGCTGGGGTCTACCGGGTTGATGGACGTCAAGGCAAGCGCCGGGCCGCGCCAGCTGTCGGCGTAGGCGTCAGGTTTGCCGGGCCAGCGGGTGGTGACGACGCCGTCCCGCAGGCCGCGGAGGACCCAGAGGCTCACAGGGCCACCCCCGCTACGGATAGGCCGAAGCTCGCCTCGATGAACGGGAAGTCGGTCAGGATGTCGCCGGCGAAGACCTCGTGCATCAGCACCAGATTGTGAAACGACGCCGACCTGGGGTGGCAGCGGACGATCCGGCCGGCGTCGATCCGCACGTCGTAGGTCACCTCGCCTTGCGGGGCCTCGGCCCAGCCGACCGCCCGGCCCGAATCGGCACCGCCGCTGGCGGGCTCGCAGCTGAGGTGGCGGAGATCGGAGGACCGTTCGGCCAGATCTTCGGCGACCTGCCGGAGCAGAGAGAAAGACTGGTCCACCTCGTCCCAGCGGACTCTCAGCCGGGCCGTTGCGTCACCGGCGATATGACTGCGGACCGGCGGGACGGCCAGCGGCAGGTACCCGTCGTAGGGACGGGCGAGCCGGGCGTCGTCGGCGTATCCGGCGGCCTTGCCGACCGGGCCGAGCGCCCCGTGCTGGCGCGCGCGCTGCGGCGTCAGCGGGCCGGTGCCGCGCAACCGGTCAAGGAACGAGGAGGTGGCCATCAGCGCGGCCGCATCGGCGGTAACCGCGCGGCGGAGCTTGTCGACCTCGGCTCGGATCTCGGCGGGTGACAGCCGCGGCGGCGCGCTGACCCCGCCGGGCACCACCACGCCGCGGCCGAACCGGCTGCCGCACAGCCTGCTGACCAGCCGCAGCACCCGTTCCTTATGCAGGGCCATCCGGGCGGTGGCCACCGCGAGCCCGGCCGCGTCGGCCAGCCGGACCGCGACGTCGAGGTGGTTGGCGATCCGCTCGAGCTCGGCGTGCAGGACCCGGACCAGGGCCGCCGCCGGGGGCGGCTGGCAGCCCGCGATCCGTTCGACCGCGTGGCTGAAGGCCAGGGCGTGCGCGACCGACGCGATGCCCTCGGCGCGCTCGGCCAGCAGCACCCCGTCCGCCACCGTCATCCCGGCAAACCGGTTCTCCACCCCGCGGTGCTTGTAGAACACCCGCATGTTCAGGTGCGGGATCGCCTCACCGGGGGTCTCGACCAGGTATTCGATCGATTCCATCACACCGGAGCGGACCGGGCCGTGCGGGATCGTGAAGATCCCGTAGCCCGCGACGTGCCGGGGCAGCGCATAGTCGGCCGCCAAGCCGGGCCGGATAAGAGGCGCCAGCCTCGGGTGCCCCTCCGGGACCACGCCGAAGCGGTCATGCAGCTCGCGCTCGTACCAGAACGCGGCGCCCAGCCGCGGGGTGAGCGCGGGATAGCCGTCCGCGCCGGGCGGCACAGGCGCTTCGAGTGTGTCGATGCCGCCTGCCGTCGCGACGTGCGCGGACAGTACCAGCGTGCCGCCCTCGGCTCGGCTGCCGAACAGGCCGGCGAACCTGTCCCCGGCACCGATCCTGGCTAGCAGCTCATGCCACATCGCGGTGACGTCCGGCTGAGTGATCGTCATCGTGCCGCCCCCAGTTGAGTCACCGCACGGTGGATGAGGCCGGTCAGTTCGGCCGGGGGATGCAGGCCGAGTCCGAACAAGACCGCAACGCCCGCGACGACCGGGAGCACCATCCAGATGCTTGGTTCGCCGCGGCTCAGCGCGTGAGGGGCCGGGGTGAACAGCATCCGCGTGGCCGAGGCGGTCAGGCCGAAGAACGCCACCGTTATCAGCAGGATCAAGACCGCCGCGGCGGCGTAGTTACCGGAGCTCAGGCCGCCGTAGACGATCTGGAACTCGCTGCGGAAGATACCCGACGGCGGCATCGCCGCCAGCGCGAACACCGCGAGCAGGAACAGCGGCCCGCTCCACGGCAGCACGCTCAGCCCGCCGCGCAGCGCGGAGATCTCCTTGCTGCCGAACTTCACCGTGAACACGCCCGCGCCCATGAACGCGTTCCCCTTCGCGGCCGCGTGCGCCAGCACGTGCAGCATGACGCCGGCCAGCGCCACCGGCGCGCCGAAGCTCACTCCGATAGCGAGGATGCCCATATGCTCGACGCTTGAGTAGGCCAGCAGCCGTTTGATGTCCCGCTGGCCGAAGACGTAGAGCGCGGCGAGCAACAGCGAGGCGACCCCGAACACCAGCAGCGCGTCCCGTGGGAAGCCGCTGCCCAGGCTGGCCGCGGCCACCTGGTAGAAACGCAGGATCGCGTAGAAGCTGACCGCGAGCAGCGACCCGGACAGCAGCGCGGAGATGGGCGTGGGTGCTTCGGAATGCGCGTCCGGAAGCCAGGTGTGCACCGGGAACAGGCCGACCTTGGTGCCGTAGCCGAGCAAGGCCAGCAGGAAGGCCAGCCGGACCGGGGTGTGCGGCAGGTGCGCGCCGGCCGCGATGAGCGGCCCGATGTCCAGGTTGTAGTGCTCGCCGAGCACCTGGGACCCGGCGAAGTACGCGAACACCGTACCGAGCAAGGCCAGGCCCAGGCCGGCGCTGGCGATCAGCACGTACTTCCAGGCAGCCTCGGCGGCGCCGTCGGTGTCCTCGATCGCGACCAGCAGCGCCGAGATGACCGTCGTCACCTCCACCGCGATCCAGAGCAGAGCCAGGCTGCTCATCAACGGCGCGGCCAGCATCGACCAGGCGAAAAGGTTCAGGCCAGCGTAGAAACGCCTGGCGTACAGTTCCTCGTGCCGTTGGGTGTAGCCGACCGCGTACACCGCCACGGCCGCGTACAAGAAGCCGGTGGCCAGCAGGAAGATCACGCTCACCGCGTCGACCCGCAGGTAGGACAGGTAGCTGAGGTCCCGGTGCGCGGCCGCAGGGACAAGCGCGAGGACCAGCGCGAAGCACGCGGCACCAGCCGCCACGGTAGACGCGGCGGCCACCTTGACGTACCGGGCCGGCAGGACGGCGCAGGTTATCCCGGCGGCCAGCGGGACGATCAGCAGGGCGAGCACGACGGCGATCACCTTCTCACCCCCGCAGCCTGGTCAGGTCGGCGGTAGACAGCGACTCGGCCCGGGAGTGATGCGCCCGGATCAGCATCGCGAACACCACCACTGCCACCAGCAGGTCGAACAGGAACGCGGTCGCCAGGATCAGCGGAAGCCCGGATGCCACCACCAGCGCCGCCAGCGAGATCGCGTTCTCCAGCGAGAAGAACCCGATGGCCTGGGACGCGACGTCCCGGCGCACGATCATCAGCCCGAACGCGACCAGCACCATCGCGCCCGCGATCGCGAGCGCGGTGGCGGGCGCGGCGGGGCCGCGGATGCCGAGCGCCCCGAAGCTGAAGAAGCCGAACGCGGCCAGCACGATCCCGGCCAGCACCGCGGAGGCCGGGCTCAGCGTGTGGCTGCCCGCGACGCCGAGCGGCTCCTCCCCGGCGCTGAACGGCTCCTCCTCGTCCCCGCCGGTGCGAGCGAGCAGGCGGCGCAGCACCAGCGGGACGGCCACGACCTTGAGCGCGGCGGACAGCGCCGCCAGCGCGTACAGATCGGGCAGGTTCCTGTCCGCGGCGATGACCACCGCGAGCACCGAGATCAGCGCGGACTGCGCCGCGTAAAGCCGCACCTGGTCCCGGGCCAGCGCCTGGCGCAGCATGCCGAACTCGATCAGCAGCATCACCGCCGCGATAACGTTCGCCGCGCCGGCGTAGACGCCGGGCGCCTGCACCGGATCCATCAGCCACCCCCTAGGTACAGCGTGAACACGCCGAGCACGGCGAGCAGGAACGCGCCTGCCACGAACTCGGTGATCTTGAACAAGCGCAGCTTGGCGAAGGAGTTGTCGATAACCGCGACCACGCACCCGACCGCGGCGGCCTTGGCCAGCAACGCCGCGACAGCCAAGATGACAGCACCGAGGTCCCGGCTCGAGGCCAGCCCCCAGGGCGCGAGGAACACGTTGGCCAAGATCGTGTACAAGATCAGCTGCTTCAGCTCAGAGCCCCAGGTCAGCAGCGCGAAGTACGGCCCGGAATGCTCGAACGACCGGGCGTGTTCGATCATGCCGAACTCGATGGTGCCGGTGTGCGTCTCCACCGGGATCCGGCCGGTCTCGTACAGGATCACCATGAACAGCGCGGCCGCGGCCAGCAGGTGCGCCGGGCGGATGATCTGCCCGGCGCTGAGGCGTACCGTCGCCGCGAGCGCGTACGGCAGGTCGGTGCCGGTCAGCAGGGCCACCGTGAACACCACGAAAAGCACCACCGGCTCGGTGATGGCCGAGAATGTCTTGGCCCGGCTCGAGCCGAGCTGTGCGTACGGGCTGCCGGTCTCCAGCGCGGCGGTGGCGATGACGAAGCTGGCCAGCGACAGCAGGAACCCGCCGCCCAGGATGTCACCCATGTAGCCGAGTGGCAGCCCGTAACTGGTCAGCACCGGGATCAGCAGCGGGATGGTCAGGTAGGCCGTCACCGCGATCAGCGGCGCCGCGAGGAAGAACCAGCTCGCCCCCTCCGGGGCCAGCGCCTCCTTGCGGAACAGCTTGGCCAGGTCGTAATACGGCTGCGCGATGCGCGGCCCCCGGCGCCCTTGCAGCCGCGCCTCCACCTTGGCGATCACGCCGGTGATGCCGGGCGCGCCGAGCGCGACGGTCAGCACCTGCAGCAGCTGGATGAGGGGTATCGGGAGGGCCACGCTCACCGCGCGGCCCCTTGATGATGGCCAGGCGGTTCCGGTGCGTCGCTCATCTGATGCCTCCTACCCTTCATGTCCCGGACACGGGGTAGAGGCCATCAGCGCGACCGTGGCCGTGCGGTTATGGCGAGCCTCATCGCCAAGACCTTATTGTTCTACACGCCGTGCCCCGCCGCAAACCGCGACCGGTGGAAGATGGAGGCATGATCGGCGACCGGTGGGGGGTGACCGAGAGCGAGACGTTGCGCTCCTACCCGTGCGACGCCTTCGTCACCTCACCCGCACTGCAGGCGTGGCGGGGCGTGCGCGTCGAGGCGCCTGCCGCGGTGGTCTGGCCGTGGGTCGCGCAAGTGAGGCTGGCGCCGTACTCCTACGACTGGATCGACAACCGCGGCCGCCGCTCACCCCGGGAGCTGGCAGGCCTGCCTGAGCCTCAAGCCGGAGATAGGTTCACCACCGCCGGCGGACGTGCGCTGGGCCGGATCGTCTCCGTGGATCCAGGCGAGCAGCTGACGGGCGCCATCATGGGCGCCTTCATGTCCTACGTCCTCGTGCCCGCCGACCCCGGTGGGACACGTCTTCTGCTCAAGGTGGTCATGCGGACTACCCGCTGGGCCGCCCCCGGGATATCCGTCGGTGACCTGATCATGGCGCGCAGGCAGTTGCTGAACCTGAAGCAACTTGCCGAGCGTCACCAGCGCCAGGCCACGGCTCCGGCTTAGTGCGCTGATGGAGACCGCCACGCACAGGCTGCACCGGCTGACGTCCTATCAGCCGGGCCGGGACTGGGATGCGCCGGTGGATGATCCCGGGGTGCTCCAGGATCTGCAGGTCAATGACTTCGGCCGGCTGCCGTGGTTCGTGAAACGGTACCCTGGGGGCCTGCCTCGCATCCCGTTGCCCCGGGAGCTGCCGCAGGCGCCGGCGCCGGCCCTGGCCGTGCTGGCGGGCACGGCCGGAGTCAGCCGGGCGGCGCTGGACCTGGCCCAGCTGTCCCGGTTGCTGTACCTGTCGGCCGGGGTGGTGCGCACCATGGAGCGGCCCTACGGGATCCACCCGTTCCGCGCGGCCGGGTCGGCCGGCGGCCGTTTCCCGCTGGAGGTGTACGTCGCGGTGCCGCCGGGCGGGCCGCTGCCCGCGGGGGTGCACTGGTATGACCCCTGGGACCATGCGCTGGTGCGGGTCGGACCCCCGCCGCGTGCGGGCGGCCCGGCCGTGGTCGTCACCGGCGTGCCGTGGCGCACCGGCTGGCGTTACCGGGAACGCGGCTACCGGCACGTGTACTGGGACGCCGGCACCATGCTCGCGCAGCTGCTGGCGCTGGCCGACTCGGCCGGCCTGACGGCCGCGCTGTATACCCGTTTCCCGGACGCCGGGGTGGCGGCCCTGGTGGGAGCGGACCGGGTGCACGAGCTGCCGGTGGCCGTGATCGGCCTGGACGAGGCCGCTCCCGCCCTCCAGGCGGGCGGCCGGGCCGCGGCGGGGGAGGTGGACGCCGCGCCGGTGGAGTTCCCGCTGGTGACTGCGGCCCAGCGGGCCGGGGAATGCGACCGGCTCGGCCGGCCGTGGGACCGGGGCGGTCCGGTGCCTGTGCCGGTCCTGGCTTCGGCGCCGGTGGACAGCGTCATCGCCGCGCGCGGGTCGCAGCGGCGGATGGACCAGACCCGCGGCCTGTCTCGGGACCTGCTGAGCACCTGCATGGGCGTGGCCGTGCGGGGCCTGAGACTGCCCCACTGGGTCGTGGTCCACGACGTGGCGGGCCTGCCGCCCGGCGTGTACCGCTGGCCCGCCCTGGACGCGCCGGTACGCGCAGGCGCGCTGCGTGACGAGCTGCACCGGGTATGCCTGGGCCAGGCCCTGGCCCGCGACGCCGCCTTCGTCGCCATCGCCGCGGCTGACCTGGCCGGACTCAGCGACCAGGAGTACCGTGCGGCGCACCTGGCTGCCGGGCTGGCCGAAGGCCGGCTGCACCTGGCTGCCTACGCGCTCGGTGCCAGCGCCTCCGGGATGACCTTCATCGACAGCGAGGTGCCCGCCGTCCTGGGTAAACCCCTGGATGCCCTGCTGTTCACCTGCGTCGGCGTGCCGCTGTACCAGTCCTCGCCGGCCGGCCCGCCTGGCGCGCCGACCACGGTGCGCATGGTCCGGCCTGCGGGCTCTCAGTGAGTATGTGATAAATACTTCAGGCTCCGGCGGCCCGTAGGGCAAGGGCGGCGTCAGACGGATCAGGTCCAGCGTGATCCATTTACCCAACTCTTCTCAGTAAGAGGGCTAAAGAGGGGCCCGCGAGGTAATGCTCGCGGGCGCGAAGCCATGCCGCTCGTAAAAGCGCTGCGCTGCCTGGTTGGCCGCGTAGGCGGTGACGCTGGCCTGCCGTGCCCCGCGTTCGCGGGCCCAGGCCAAGAAGTGCTGGACGAGCAGGCTGCCGACCTGCTCAGCTGACCAGAGATGGCGGTGAGTGCTCCAACGTGCTTGACCCCACACACCAGCCGGCGTCGTCATGGCACACCGGCAGTACCGGACAGGAGACGGGCAGGTCCAGCCGTATCGGCCCGGAATCGCGAGGTGAGACACCGGGGACGACAGCGGGGCGACCGTCGGGATCACCGGGATGGCGGCGCTTGCCCAGGATTCCTTCCGTCCGATCGAACGGGCCGGGCCGCTCGATGCGAACCACGGTCTGCCGCTCCGCCCGCCACAGCACTCCTTCCCCGGCCCACTCGAAGGCCAGCACCCGTCCGGACAGCGCAACGGTCAACGCGGTGAAGCCGCGACCGGCGGGCAGCCCTGGCAACCTCCGGCTCGAGAGGGCGTGGAAGCCGCACGTGCACCCCGGATCGGGGGCGTCGTGAGCGCCTCGGACGCCCCGAAACCGGCACTTGGCCCTGGCGTCAGCCGGATAGCCGGGACCGCCCGTCAGCGGAACAAACAGATCGCCCGCTGGCCGGGCCAGCTTGTGGGCCCACACCACCCACAGCCCGGTCACGGTCGTGGTCAGATGCTCTTCGAGTTCTTCGGGCAGGCCAGGCCGGGCGCTGGTCCCGGCCACGAAGTCCGCTACCAGGCGATCTCCGCTGCACATGGCGACCTCTTCTCTCAAGTAGCTAACCCGAGGGTAACCCTGACCGGGGAATCCAGCACCCGAGATTCCGTACTGCACCCACCGGCGCCTTAGATCCGGCCAGTACAGCTCCGGGGGCGCAGGGCACCCTGGTCAGGCGCCGGAGCGGGCCGTGTGGGCCAGCAGCGGGACAAGGTGCGGATCGGAGGCGGGCAGGCGCACCTGCCTCGGCGGGCCTTCGTCACTGAGCGCACCGGTGTCGCCGGAGGCCGCGACCACCGTCCCGGTTTCCCTGAAGTCTTGAGCCCTGCTCTGGTCACGCTCGTGCTGGCCGCCCGGGAAGTACAGTCGTTCGGATGGGCAACGGGCGTCGTACCCAGAAAGCCCCGGCGGGCGGCCGGGCCCGGCTGGGGCGGGACTTCTGGTTCTACTTCAGCGGCCAGGCCGTCTCTCAGCTGGGCGGCTCGTTCACCACCTTCGCCTTGCCGCTCCTGGTGTTCAAGCTGACTCACTCTGCCACGAACCTGGCGTTGACCACCGCCGCGGAGTTCGTGCCCTACTTGCTGTTCGGTCTCCTGCTCGGCGCGGTCGTCGACCGGTTCGACCGCAAGCGTCTCATGCTAGGTAGTGACATCGCCCAGGCGCTCGTGATCGCCGTGATCCCCGTCCTGGCGATCAGCGGGTTGCTGCGGGTCACGGACATCTATGCCGTGACCTTCGTGCAGTCGACGCTCGGGATCATCTTCAACTGCGGAGAGTTCGCGGCCATCCCCTCGCTCGTCGGCGAGCAGGAACTGGTCACGGCCAACGCTCGGATCATGGCGACAAACAACGCCGGCCAGATCCTCGGCCCCGGGCTGGCCGGCGCGCTCGTGGCTTTCGTGCCGGTAGCCGACCTCCTGTTCGTGGACGCCGGATCCTTTCTCCTCTCGTCGGGCTGCCTGGCCCTGATCCGCTGCAGCTTCAACGCCGCCACACCGGCCAGACGCCCCGCCGGGTCAGCGATCCGGGCCCTACTCGCCGACGTGCGGGAGGGCTTGGCCTATGTGTGGTCCAACCCGGTACTGCGCTCCATCTCGATCATGATGGCCCTCATCAACCTCGTCGCCACGACGGCCGACTCCCAGCTCGTCCTCTTTGCCCGACGCGCCCTGGACGCCACCAACTCCGAGATCGGCTTCCTGTATGCCGCTGGTGCCGCCGGCATCGTCGCGGTCAGTCTCGTTGCCGGGCCGATCCGCCAGCGTGTCTCCTTCGCCGTCACCGCCCTCGGCGCCCTCGTCCTCGCCGGGTTGACCACGACCGCCATGGCCCTGGCCGGCTCCTACGCGGCCGCACTGGTCTTGTGGGCGGCGTCATCGGGCTTTGGCATGCTGCTCAACATCAACACCGTCGCCCTGCGCCAGGCGATCGTCCCGCCCCGACTCTACGGGCGGGTGGTAAGCGTCGCCCAGGTCCTGGCCTGGTCGGCCATCCCCCTCGGATCGCTCGCCGGGGCGGTAGCCATCAACCTGAGCGGGAGTGTCACAGGCGTCTACGCCGTCATCGGCGGCCTCACCGCCGCCATCGCCCTCGCCTTTGCCTTCAGCCCAGTCGCACACGGGGACCGCTACCTCGCCGAGGCGGCCGAGCGGCGGGCCGGCTCCGCGGGCGCTGGACATTCGCCTGGGCCTGGGGCCGCCGAGCGCGAGGGCGCCGGGCATGGGCCAGGATTCCCCGGCACCGGGCCTGCCGGAGGATCCGCCGACGCTGGCCGAGGTGCGGACGGGAGCAAAGAGGTCCGCTGACACGAGCTGGATCGCCCACCTCGGCACCGAGGGCCGCCCGGCGTAGTACTGGGCCCGAATCACACGCGCAGGTCGAAGTGCCTCAGGCCGTGCCGCGGTCCTCGGCCCGGGCGCCTGCCCCGCTCATCACATACCGGCCACCGCAGACAAATCTCTCGGCCGCGATGTAGCGTGTACGCCGCCTGGCTCTCCGGGAAGTGATGACGGCTCTCCCAAAGCGTTGGCCGGCCAGAACCTGCCTGGGGGAGGAAACCCGATGAGCCACCTGAGTCTCGAGCCAGCTCTTGTGCAGCCTCGGCGCGGCGCCCCTCTATGCGCCCCGCTTTGGTGAAGGAGGATCGCCAACATGAGCTACGGACATTCTCCCGGCGGAGAGCAGGAGAGTCCCGCCGGACAGGAACCGGGGTTCGGGCCACCACCTCCCTACCCAGGCCAGGCCGGGGCCGCAGGCCCTCCCGGCTGGGAACCGGGGCAGCAGGCATCGCCGGGATACGGTCAGCCGGGATACGGCATGCTCCCGCCAGGACCACCGCCACGTACGTATCGGGCCTGGGGGATAATCGCCGTCATCTGCGGCGTACTGTTCAACTTGATTCTCGGCCTGCCTGCCGCCCTGGCCGGCCGCAGGCACAGCAAGAAAGTTACCGAGCTGTGGGCTAGCGGTAACGTGCAGGCCGCCATCGGCGCGTCACAGAAGGCCCGCACCTGGCTGATTGCCTCATCCGTGCTCGACGCGATCGGGCTCATCCTGTTTGTCGTGCTCATCACGCAAACATCAAGCTCGCAGTCGAACTTCAGCAACCCGTCGGTGGTCGCGGCCTCGATCAAGACTCAGATACAGCAGCGGATCAGCAACCCGTCCAGCCAGTACTACGAACCGGGCGTGACCCTCACTTCCGTGGTATGCATGTCATCCGGCACCAACACCGATCACTGCGTCGATACGTTCTCCAACGGGCAGACCGCCACGGAGACGGCCGTAATTTCGGGAAACGGCACAAGCTACACCACTCACTAACCTGATGGCTCTGGCGTCTGATGCGGCCCAGTTGCTCAAGCGGGCGGATGCCGGGCCCGAGCATCGTGGCTTGTTGCGGCTCCGCGCCCCGAATGCGGCATAACCAGACGCGGCGAACCGAAGCCGCCATCCTGACTGATGCAGGTGCCTCCAGTACCAGCATGACCGTCTTCTTCGCGGCATGGCTCTGTGACAAGCTGGCCGTAGCAGCCCCAGAGCGGGCCGCACATGGTAAGAGGAGTGCGTTATGAGCGTGTACAGGGTGACCGAGATTATCGGGACAAGCAGCACTTCGTGGGAAGACGCCGCAGCGGAGGCGATCAGGACCGCCGCCGGGACGCTCCACGATCTGCGGGTGGCCGAGGTCGTCAAGCAGGACATTCACCTGGACGATGCCGGGGCGATCACCTATCGCACCAAGCTCCAGCTCTCCTTCAAGTACGAACCCGGCCAATGATCCCAGGTCAGCCGCTCCCCGCGCTGGCGCGTTGAGCGCGCCAGCTTTCGGGAGCCGATCCTGCTGCCATGCCTGAATGACCCTTGCGCACGCATCGTAAACGGCAGGCACACGTGTCCGATCTGGGCATGTGCGGGCGTTTTGAGCACAGGACATCGACGAAAAAGGTGCAGGGCCGGGTCCTCGCGACCTGGTCGTTGTTCCCGGCCACTCAACCGGCCTTCCGCCGGCTGGGCTGCGGCAGATCCGGACGATGCCCGTACACAGCGCCGCTGCCCGCAATTCGGCGGCGGGTCTTCGCATCGATCACGATTCGAGAAGCGCCCGCGGCCGCGGCAGGCCTAGCCTTCGTTCAACCGGCCGGTATCGTGCTGGGAGCTGTAGGGATCGAAAGGTAGGGCGGCAATGTCTGCGAAGAGTTCCCAGACCGGGTCCAGCGGCTTTACTGCCGCAGAGCGTGCCGCGATGAAGCAGCGCGCCGCAGAGCTGCGCGCTGAGGGCAAGCAGGGTGCCAAGAAGGCCGGCGGGCTGGAGGCGGTCCTCGACGCGATCGCCAAGATGGCACCCGAGGATCGCGCGGTCGCCGAGCGCGTCCATGCGACGGTGAGCGCCACTGCCCCGGAGCTGGCGCCGAGGACCTGGTACGGGATGCCCGCCTACGCCAATGCGGAGGGCAAGGTCGTCGTCTGCTTCAAGAACGCGGGCAAATTTAACACCCGGTACTCGACGCTGGAGTTCCAGGACGCCGCAAACCTTGACGACGGGGATCTGTGGCCCGTGTCCTTCGCGCTGCACACGTGGAGCCCTGCGGTAGAGCGGAAGGTTGCCGGGCTGATGAAAGCTGCGGTTTCCTGACCGGTGCCGTAACCGCTGCATGGAGCGTTCGGTAGCGGTACGCACGATTCCGCCGGCCGCTGCCGCCGGCTACCAAGGCTTCGCGGCTGCCGGCCGACCACCCAGGCATGGCGGGTCCTGCGCCAGCAAGGCGCAGCTGCCGCGAGCTCGTCCGGCTCCATAATGAGCTCATGACCTGGCTAGGGGCCAGCGCTGTCCGGTGGGTGAGCGACGAGCCGTACCCTGGCTGGGTTGAGGTTCATCTCGATCTCGCCGACGGCACCGTCGCGAAGCTGCCGTACTATTCGTAAATGGTGACCGAGGAAGACATCCGCCGGGTCGCCCTGTCCCTGCCTGGGAGCGTCGAGAAGCCTTATAACCGGCTCCCCTCATTCCGAGTGCGCGGCACCTTGTTCCTCCGCATCCACGAGCTGCCCGATGTGTTCTTCGTCCGCTGCGCCGGCCTAGAGGAGCGCGACGAGCTGCTCGAGGCCGAGCCGGGCGCGTTTTTCATCACGCCCCATTACGACAGCTACCCGGCGGTCCTGGTCCGGCTTAACCGGGTCGACCTCGATGAGATGACCGAGCTCGTGACTGAGGCGTGGCGCCTCTGCGCTCCGAAGCAGATGCTCGCCGCCTATGATGCCGAGCACCCGCCCGCTGAGTGACCGGCGTGAACCGGTGCAGTCCGAACCCGCCTGAGCGCGAATCGCGGCAAATGAGTTGGTTCCGCGAGGCAGGCCCGAGCGGCCGCATGAATCCCGGGGTCAGCGTGAAGAGACGTAGTGGACTGCGTGCGGTGAAGGCCGGATGCGGCAGCGGGGACTCCGGCCGTAATCGGTGCGTCATAATCGAGTGATGCGCGCCGTGCTCCGGGTGTCCAGCCGCAGCGTGGACAGCTGGTGCTCGCGTGCGTGATCTTCCAGGCAGCGGAGAAGCCGTCCCCGCCGGCGAGCTGCGGCAACGACGAACACCCGGGCCACCTCGGCGCCCGCAGTGTCACCCGCCGCGCCTCGTCAGCCGTTGGAGGCGTGATCGTGATGGCAGGACCTGGATACCAGACCACCACAACAGGATCGCAGGCTCCAACCTTCATCCGCACGCACCTCGCGGCAGCAGAGGACGATTCCGCGGAAGCGGTTGCCGACCGGGCGGTCGATGACCACGGTGCTGTCGTGAGGACCGCATTCGTGTTCTGCGGCAGGCAGTCCGCAGCGGATGTAGGCTCATGCCGCCGTTTCCTGTGCGGAACTTTTTTTCTCTTCAGGAAACGCCGCAGAAGAGGCAGGCTGCTCGTCAGCGTTTCCGCGGAAACGGCTTGTGAAGCTATGCACAAGGCGCCTCCGCGGAAACGCGACAGTGCGGGCCGCCCGGTCCGCGGCATGAGCACGCGTGCACGTTGCCGACTGGCGTGTGTAAGTTCTGCAGGTTGGGTCGACCTATCTTGAGGCCGGTACCTTCGGCTCTGGGCAGTGTCAAAAGATCACGGGAGGCGAGTTCTTGTGAAGCCGGTACTAGAGGGCACGGTCGCGCTGGTGACCGGGGCTTCGAGCGGCATCGGCGCGGCCACGGCCGCCGCGCTCGCCGCCCAGGGCGCGGCCGTGGCGCTGGCGGCGCGGCGCAGGGACAGGCTGGAGGCGCTCACCGCCGATATCCGGGGTCAAGGCGGCACCGCGCTGGTCCTGGAGTGCGACATCACCGACCAGAAGCAGGCGGCCGACGCCGTTGCGCGCACGGTCGCCGAGCTGGGGCGTCTGGACACGCTTATCAACAACGCCGGCGTGATGCTGCTCGGCCCGGCGGCCGGCGCGCCGCTGCCGGAGTGGCAGCAAATGGTCGAGCTCAACGTGCTCGGCCTGCTCTACTGCGCGCACGCCGCGCTCCCCCATCTGCTCCGCGCCGCCGGGGACAGCCCGCGCCAGGTTGCCGACATGGTGAACATCAGCTCGGTGGCGGGCCGGGCCGCCCGGAACGGCAACGGCGTCTACTCCCTGACCAAGCACGGCGTCGGCGCATTCAGCGAGTCCCTGCGCCAGGAGGTGACCAAGCGCTACGTACGCGTGTGCCTGGTCGAGCCGGGCGCGACCGCGACGGAGCTAGCCGGCCACAACCGGCCTGAGGTGCTCGACAGCATACGGAACCAGTTCGGGCAAACAATGCGGGCCGAGGACATCGCCGACGCGATCACCTACATCGTGACCCGGCCGCGGCACGTCGCGGTGAATGAGATGCTGATCCGTCCGACCGAGCAGGAGCGATAGCCGGGCGCGCCCCAGTACGTGACAACCACCAGTGGACCTTAACTTCCCGGCATTGCAGCTAGCATGCTGTGGTGGTGGGCGGTATTGAGCTGAGTGACGCGGGCGCTCGTGAGCGGGTCCTGGCCTGCGGGCCGGCCGGGACATGGCAGAGCCTACGCGGTTCGGCTCGGATTCTGGGTTTCGATGAGGTCTGTTTCGGCGCGGACGGCTACGGGACGGTACAGCGCTACTCGGGTATGGGTGATTCGCTGCTCCGGTTCCGCTGGCGGCTGCAGGGCCCGGGGGTGCTGGAACTGCAGGGGCTCAGTGTCAGTGAGCCGGATAGCGAGGATGGCGGCTGGAGACAGTGCCGTTCGATATCCAGCCGCGAGCCACCGATGTAGGCACGTTCTGGGCGCTATGCATGGATTGGTGGATCGGCTGGCTGGATCCGTTGGTACCGGTCGGCTGAGTTCTGGCGGTCAGCGGCCGGGCTGAGATGGGTCCGGGTGCTGTAACCGGTGCCAGCCAGCAGCCCGGGCAGCGGATGGCGACCGTCGCGAAGGCCGCGGTAGCACGACGGGCCGGCCGCGCGGTCGCGGGGTCGCGGGGAAACCGATGTGCGCATGCTGGTGACGTGGTTCGATGACGCACATGGCTCATGATCTTGTCCGCCCTCCCAAGGCGCGTCGCGGTGAGCGCATCGCTGTTCTGTCACCGTCGTTCGCGGCGCCCGGAGCCTTTCCCGCAGTACATGAACAGGCGATGCGCCGGCTCACTGAAGTGACCGGCCTTATCCCGGTCGAGTACCCGACAACTGGCCGTGCCCGAGGGCTTAACACACAGGGCGGTGATCCTGCACTCGCCGTGCATCGTGCTGTCGCCGCGCACGGTGAGGGAGAGGTTGGTGAACCAGTGGTGGAGCTCGGGATACGCTGCCCACGTCTTCTCCAGGAAGGCGCGGATCGTGCTGCTCCCGTCCAGCACCGGGCCTGGCGTGAAGCTGAGGACGCCCCTGGGGTGCCAGGTCCCTATCGCCCGGTCCAGGTCACGGCTATCTATTCCGTGGCAGAACTCGGCTGCGAATTGGCGCCGGCGCGGACGGATCAAAGTACTGCGCCGAGTGACCGGGCCGCCGGAGTCGCTCCAACGTCGGCTTGGTGAATGCCGGGATTTCCGCGCCGAACTGCGCCAACGCGGTGTCCTCCACAGCCATGCGGTCTGCAAGACCGTCGACTTCTCAAAGGAGCACGCGATACTACGGATAGATGGCTTCCCGCTGTCCCTTCGTGCGGTGCATAGTCCAGAGCAGGCCGGCGAGATGTTCGGGGTCGACGGTAGGCATCTCCCAGACCGGGTCGCCCGCAGCTTTGGCCTTCTCCATCTCGGCGTGGAAGGCACTGTTTTTGATGGCTGCACCGACGTAGAGCATGCCGACGTAGACGCCTTTCCCGGCTACCTCGGCGTGCAGGGCCTGCAGGTAGTTGCGCTGGGCGGCTTGTGCAGGACTGGGGCCGCTCATGTTCGGCAGGCCCTGCACGGTGCTGCCGCCCTGCGCGGTCAGGATGGCGCCGTCCCCCCGCTCGAGCATCTGCGGCAGGAACTCCTGCACGAGTGCCAGCATCGTGTAGAAGATCAGCGGCATGAAGTTCTGGGCGTGCTGTGGGGTCAGGTTGGCTGCGGAAACGAACCCGGTGTCTGGGGTGGGTGCATAGTAAAAGGCGTCGAGGTTGCCGGCCTTAGCGCGAATCTGCTCGGCTAGTCGGGGCGTGGCACCGGTGTCGGATAGGTCGGCTGTGATGACGTGCGCAGTTGCCCCCGCACTGGTCAGATCCTTCGCCAGACGGTCAAGTGGCTCCGAGCGGCGACCCACCAACGTGACGGCGTAACCCCCTCGCGCATAGTGACGGGCGACAGCCTGGCCGAGGCCGGGTCCGGCTCCGAACACAGCGATGGATTTGGACATAAGAATGCTCCGATGGGCAGTTCGACCACTACTCCGACCTACCTAAGGCCACATTTACCTTGTCGTCAAGTGATTCAATGAGGTTTTCTCTCAGCAACTTTCATGTGAGTCGCTTGTTTTCGAATAGCGTGAGAACAAGGGCTGCCCGCGTGATGAGTCCTATCTCGCTGGGGCTCGCGGTGACGTTCTGGAGCGTCTTCCAGCGCTGGGAAAGCAGGGCGAAACCCCTTTCCCCCAGGCATCGTGCCGAGCTGAGCAGCATATTTCTGGTACGCGCGTTAATGTCCAGCTCTTTCACGCCCTTCGGCTTCTTCACCGGGGTGAAGAAAAAGCCGTGACCTGCGCCTTCGTACCCGCAGTCGGCTAGGCCCGGCATCTGGCCCCTATAATTCCGCAGCACTGGCAGTACCGTTTCCCAGGCGAGCTGGCCGACCGTGCGAGGAAACACCACCGCCGGCCTCTCGTCGGCCGAAGGTCCAGTCGTGGTGACTTGCGCCAGTTGCCCCGCTGCCGGATCGCTGACAACCGGCGTACCAGAGAGTCCTCGAAGGAAATCCGGGGAGGCGGTGTCGGATCGGGGCAGAGGTGTTCGTAGCAGGGGTGAAGGGCCGCCCACGAGGGGCGCCCTGACCACAGGAGAGGATCCGTGATGCAGTACCTGGTTTCCGTGATCGACGACACGGCCGGCCTCGCCACCCCGGACGAGATGGCGGCCACCGACGTGTTCTACGACTGGCTCCAGGCGGAGGGTCACTGGGTCTTCGCCGGTGGCCTCGCGGCGCCAATCTCGGCTACCGTCATCGACAACCGGGATGGGGCGGCGATGTTCACCGACGGGCCGTTCCTGGAGTCGAAGGAGTACCTGGCCGGCTTCTGGATCATCGAGGCCGCCGACCGCGACGTGGCGCTCAAGCTCGCTGCCGAGGGGTCGAAGTCCTGCAACCGGAAGGTCGAGGTGCGGCCGTTCCTGTGAGCGTGGTCGACGTCCGGGAGGCGGTCACCCACGCCCACCACGAGGAATGGGCGCGGGTGGTCGCCACCCTGACCAGGCGTTTCGGTGATCTCGGCATCGCCGAGGAGGCGGCGGCTGAGGCGTTCGCGACCGCGGTCGAGCGGTGGCCGGCCGATGGCCTTCCCCCCAACCCCGGCGCCTGGCTGACCACCACCGCCGACCGCAAGGCCATCGACTGAATCCGGCGCGAGAACAAGCGCGGCGACAAGCAGAAGGAGGCTCAGCTGTTGTACGACGACGAGCCGCCCAAGCCTCCCGGCGCCATCGAGGACGAACGGCTCCGGCTGATCTTCACCTGCTGTCACCCGGCGCTCGCGATGGAGACCCGCGTGGCGCTGACGCTGCGCATGGTCGCCGGCCTGACCGTGCCCGAGATCGCCCGTGCCTTCCTGATGCAGGAGACCGCCATAGGGCAGCGGGTCACCCGAGCGAAGGCCAAGATCAAGGCGGCTCGCATTCCTTACCGGGTGCCGTCCGCGGAGGATCTCCCGGCGCGCGTATCTGGCGTACTCGCCGTCCTGTTCCTCGTCTTCAACGAGGGCTACCTGGCGACCGGCCCCGACACCGATCCCGTACGTCACGACCTGACCGCCGAGGCGATCCGGCTCACCCGCCTGATCCGCGCCCTCATGCCGGAGGACGGTGAGGTGGCCGGGCTGCTGGCGCTGATGCTCCTCACCGAGGCCCGCCGCGCCGCCCGGGTTTCGGCGAGCGGCGAACTGGTCACCCTCGACGAGCAGGACCGTGGGGCCTGGGACGCGGCGCTGGTCGCCGAGGGTCACCGGCTGGTACGCGAGCGCCTGGCCGCCGGGTGGCTCCGGGTCGCTACCAGATCCTCGCCGCGATCAGCGCCGTGCACACCTCCGCTCGCGACATACGCGACACCGACTGGTCGCAGGTCGTCGCCCTCTACGACCAGCTCGTCCGCCTCGACCCCTCGCCGGTCATCGCCCTCAACCGGGCCATCGCGGTCGCCGAGCTTGACGGCCCGGAGGTAGCACTGGCGGCCGTCGACCGTCTTGGGGACAAGCTGGCCGGCTATCACGCCTATCATGCGACCCGCGCCGACCTGCTGCGCCGGCTGGGCCGCAGCCAGCAGTCGCGCGTGGCATACGGCAAAGCCATCGAGCTGGCAGGCAACACCGCCGAGACCGCCTCCCTGACCCGCCGCCGCGACCAGCTGGGGTAGCCCGCGCGAATCCCGATCGAAACCCCGTGCAAAGCGGCGGCCGGCCCCGATGGAATACGCGGCGCGGGCCAGAGGCAGGTGAAGCATCGCGCTTCGGGACCTGCGAACCAGACACCACGATCGAAAACCGGCACAACACGATCAGGAACCAGCCTCGGTCCACCCCTGAATCATCGAGGACCGGCAGGCCGGGATGGATGTCGCGCAGGGCCGGAACGCTGGCGATGGTGCGCTGCTGATGGTCGGTAACGGTCGATTGCGTTCCTGCAGGGGAGATCCCATGAAGAAGTTTGCCTTTGGCGTCGGTCGCCGCCGGGCTGACGCTCGCCCGGCTCACGCGCAGGTTCTCCTCGCCAGCCCTGCCGGACCCCGGCCCGTTGCCGACGTCGGTACCCGTCCCCCGTGCCGAGCCGCCCGATGACATGGACCTGATCGCCGTGCCGACCGGAGTCAACAACCGGGCGGTGGCCGCGTACGCCTACCGGGGCGGCTCGGTCTTCGACCGGCGCGACTTCTATATCGGCGCGGCGCTCATCAAGCACCCCTGCGGCGACCTCCTCGTCGACGCCGGGTTCGGCCGTGACATCGACCAGCAGTTCTCCGCCATGCCGCGCTACTTCCAGGCCATCACCAGATACCAGCTGTGGAAGCCGGCCGCCGGCCAGCTGGAGGCAGCCGGCTACGACTTCGGCCGGCTCAAGGCCATCCTGCTGACCCATGCGCACTGGGACCACATGAGCGGCATGCCCGACTTCCCTGGCCTGCCGATCATGGTCACGGCCCGGGACAAGGCGTTCTTCGACAAATCGCAGGCCCTCGGACACGCCGGTCCCCCGAGCTTCGGCCCCCCGTTCACCCAGACCCCGTTCAACTGGCAGGTCTTCGACTTCGAGGGCGGACCGTACCTCGGCTTCGCCCGCAGCCACGACGTCCACGGCGACGGGTCAGTCGTCTGCGTGCCCGCACCAGGCCACACACCAGGCAGCATCATTATCTTCATCACCCTCCCGCAGGCCGTGCGCTACGCCTAGTCGGTGACCTGGTATGGCAGCGCGAAGGACTGACAAGACGCGTCGAGCGGCCCTGGCTGATGAAACTGCTGGGCGACACCGACCCCGACGGGACCCGCCAGAACCTGCTCAAGATGATTTCGGTGATGCAGCGCATCCCCGAAATGATCGTCGTCCCGTCCCACGACCAGCGGGCTTACGCCGAGATGGCCAGGCTCCCCAACGTCACGACCGAGGGCCTGCTCCTGTAGCGGCTCACAAACTCCACCGGCAACGGAAGCGGCAGCACCATCTGCCCCCAGCGGGGCTGCCAGCACCCGGACTAGCTGCCGGGTCTCAACTCGACCGCACTGGCGGCGTGGCCGGCCGTTAACGCCACGCCGCGCCGCGGTGCGGCCAGTCAGTCCACCACGGCGGCCGTGGACTGCGCCACATAACCCCCGGACCCGGCGTGGTGCCCCGATGACAGGGCCAGCATCGGCACAACACCTTGAGGCCAACCGAGCCGTCGGTTCCTTCCACACCGGACTGGCGGCTCGCAGCGGCCATATGCTGGCAGACATGACCATTCAGCGGATGGACAACGTCGCCATCGTCGTCGACGACCTAGACGCCGCCGTGGCATTCTTCACCGAGCTCGGCATGGAGCCAGAAGGCAAGGGACAGATCGAAGGCCCCTGGGCGGACCGCACCGTCGGACTCGACGGCGTCCGAAGCGAGATCGCGATGATGCGGACCCCGGACGGCCATAGCAAGCTGGAGCTGACCAAGTACCACGCCCCCGCGGCGGACGGCGCCGAGCCGGAGAACCCGCCGCCCAACACGCTGGGCCTGCATCGCGTCATGTTCGCTGTCGACGACATCCATGACACCGTCGCCCGCCTGCGCGCCCACGGCGCCGAACTCCTCGGCGAGGTGGCACAGTACGAGAGCGCCTTCCTGCTCTGCTACCTCCGCGGCCCCGCGGGCATCATCGTCGCCCTGGCCGAACAGGTCGGCTGACGCGAGCCTGCTGCGGGACAGCGGACGAACCCTGATCGGCGCGCGAGGACGAAGTCCTGTGACGACTGTTTGATCTCGCCTCGCGCTATGCCGATCATCCTGACTTCCGGCGGCTCGCCTGAGACAGCGCCAGCCACGAGCAGCGCATGACGGTACGATTGAGGACGTTCACCCACAGTGCGCCGGGAATTATGCGCCCGCGCACGCGTTAACATGAGTGGTACCCAAAGAACCGAGCCGGTCGTGTGACGGCGACTTCCCCGTGCCGTGGTCACCAGCCCACCCCCCTCCCGCGGATCCGGGTCCGCGTGAGACGCTTGTCAAGGCCTGCTGCGTCGATCCTTGGAGATCCGCAAGCCGGCTCGGCGTTCGAAGTACCAGGCCCTGTGCCCCGGGACGTTCCTCGCCCGGCCGCGGGACTGTGCGGCATGCTGCCGTGGCCACCGTGCCCCGGCATTCCAAAGGAGAAGTCTGTGGCTCGACCAGGCCAGCGCCAGACGGGCGCTCGCCGTACCGCCCCGCGGAAGCAGCTACGCGTCCCCCACCGCGGCGACGTCGTCTCGGTGCTCGCCGAAACCGCCCGTGAGGTCGAGGCGGCTGCCCGGCGCGGCCGCGTGACGCCCGCCGTGCGTACGAAGTTCCAGGCCGTCGCCCTGCTGCTGCGTGACGAGCGCGCCCGCGTCCGGGCGGCGGCCGGAAGCGACAGTCATCGGGCCGAGCAGCTCAAGCGCCTGGACGGCATCGCGACCATCCTCGCGACGACCGCCGTCCAGGACGCTGGGCTACTGGCGCTGCTCGCCGAGGGCTCCGGCGTCTCCGACGCGGCCCGGTCGCTCAAGCGGGAAATGCTGCAGGATCTCGGCATCGCGCCGACGCCCGAACAGACCGCGCCGGAGGAGACCGCGACAGCTTCCGCCGGTTCGGAGCGGCGGGCCGTGCCGCAGTCGGTGATCTCCCGGCAGCTGGCGAACCCCTTTCTCGCCCCCGACTTCTCCGCCGTTCCGCAGCTCACCTCCCGTCCGCGCCGCCTGGCCGGCTGGGAACTGCTCGGCCCGCTGCTGAGTTCCTTCGAGCGAGCCGGCGGGGGAACCCCGGCGTGCAGGGCGCTCCCGGCGCCGACGGCACGGTTCACCCCAGCGGGCCTGGAACTGATGCCGCACCAAGGGCAGCTGGTCGCCGCGGCCGCTGCCGGTCACCGGACGTTCCTGCTCGCCGATGAGCCGGGTCTGGGCAAGACGGCCGAGGCGCTGCTCGCCGCGGAAGCAGCGAACGCCTACCCGCTGCTCGTCGTCGTGCCGAACGTCGTCAAGACGAACTGGGCCCGTGAGGCGGCCCGCTGGACTCCCCACCGCCCGGCCACCGTGGTGCAGGGCGACGGCGAGGCTGTCGACGGCTTCGCCGATATCGTCGTGCTCAACTACGAGGTTCTCGACCGTCACCTGGGCTGGCTCAGCGACTTCGGCTTCCGCGGCATGGTCGTGGACGAGGCTCACTTCATCAAGAACAAGACCTCGCAGCGCTCGCAGCACGTCCTCGCGCTCTCCGACCGCATCCGGTCCCGTACGGACCGGCCTCTGCTGATGGCGCTGACCGGCACCCCGCTGATCAACGACATTGAGGACTTCCGGGCGATCTGGCAGTTCCTCGGCTGGATCGACGAAAGCAAGCCCCTCGACGAGCTAATGGACGCGCTAGAGGACACCGGCCTGACGCCCGCCGACCGGGGCTTCTACCCCGCGGCGCGCCAGTGCGTGATCGACCTCGGCATCGTGCGCCGCCGCAAGCTCGACGTGGCCGCCGACATCCCGGCCCGCCGTATCGCCGACCTCCCCGTTGAGCTGGACGAACGAGCCGGCCGGTCTATCCGGGCGGCAGAACGGAACCTCGCCGGCCGGCTGGTGGCGCGGTACGAGACCGCGCTCGCGAACCGATCCTCCGACGCCGGCGCCGGGGGCATCGACCACGACCTCGTCCGCTGGGTGGCCCGGTCTGAGCTGAAGGAGGCGACGACCGCGCAGTCCGGCGAGAACGTGTTCACCATGATGCGACGCATCGGCCAGGCGAAAGCCGAACTGGCCGCGGACTACGCGACGCAGCTGGCCCGCAGCGCCGGCAAGGTCGTCTTCTTCGCCAAGCACGTCGACGTGATGGACGCCGCTGAAGAGACCTTCGCCCGGCAGGGGGTGCGCTTCTCCTCGATCCGCGGCGGCCAGACGCCCACGGCGCGCCAGGCGAACGTCGACGCCTTCGTGAACGACCCGGACGTCACGGTCGCGGTATGCTCGCTGACCGCGGCTGGCGTGGGCCTGAATCTGCAGGTCGCCTCGAACATCGTGCTGGCCGAGCTGTCCTGGACCGACGCGGAGCAGACCCAGGCCATCGACCGCAGCCACCGCATCGGGCAGGCCGAACCGGTCACCGCGTGGCGCATCATCGCCGCGCAGACCATCGACGCCCGGATCGCCGGGCTGATCGACGGCAAGGCGGGGCTTGCCGCCCGGGCGCTGGACGGGGCGGACCAGGAGGCCTCCTCGCCGGCCGGCGTGCAGCTCGAGGCGCTGGCTGCATTGCTGACCGATGCACTGCGGGCGTCTTCCGGACATGGCGGCACCCAGGGTTCCTGACCGTCAGGATTCCCCAGGCGAGACTGTGTCCGAGGACCAAGGCCTGCCAGGTGCCACAGTGACCGCATGGCCGACTTGCGGCAGATGAGCGCGTCCGATCCGGACATTCGCTTGGCAAGTCGCCAGACATCCGGCCCGGAATGCGCGCCAGCAACGGGGACGGTGAGGTCAGCGAACTTCGGTATATTCGCTGCGGTCCAACGGCACGACGTTGGTGTAGCCGCTATCTCCTGGCTCTGCGATGTCGATGTACTGGCTGCCGTCCAGTGGCAGAATACGGAAGCTGCGCCCGGAGACCAGCTTGCGCAAGTGCCGCATCCCGCTCATGCCCGCGAGCGCGACAGCTATGGCGGCGGCCAGAACCGAGCCGCCGAACAACGCGAGCCCGCCGACGACATGTCCCAGCATCATCATGACCACTCCAGCCAGCAGCGCCACAGGCACGGCCGCCACCAGCAGCAGCGCGAGCAGCGTCACGGCGATCACGGCCTTGGCCGACCTGTCCGACGTCCGCTCCCCGTACCAACCGGTCATCACGCTCACCTCTCAGGGCCCAGAGCTCTTCACGGGACCAGACCCGCCGAAACGACACGATATGTCGCATCCTCTATATCAACGCGCCTCTCGATCGGAATCATCCCGTGACTGTTCGGCGCGCTGACCGCGGGCGGACAGCCTGCCACCGGCAGTATTCCCAGCCCGGAGACGGTCGGATATATGCTTCAGCCCCGACGCCGGGCTAGAGGTCTTCCATGTCATGCTTGACGCCGCTGAAGACGTCCTATGGCAGCGCATACGGGGGGCTCCGCTGAAGCACAGCCCTGCTCGGCTGCCTGTCAGGGCTGGAGGCACTCCAGGTCTTCCAGAAGGCTCGAGTGCATCGGCTCCCAGCCGAGCGCCTCCCGGGTATGGGTACTGGACGAGGGCTGGTCGATCGCGAAGATCAGGCCGAGAGGGCCGTAGGTCTCCTGTGCCACCGCCTCCACTGGCAGACCCAGCCGCCGGCCGATGACCGCGGCGATATCACGTACTGCGTCGCCCTCGTCGGCCACGGCGTGCCAGGAGGTCCCGGCCGGCGCCAGCTCCAGGGCCAGCCGGAAAAGGACTGCCGCGTCGAGCGCGTGCACGGCCGGCCAGCGCTGGGCGCCGTCGCCCGGGTAGCCGGACACTCCGGTCCGGCGCGCGGTCTCGGTCAGCAAACCAGCGAACCCGCCCTTGCCCTGGTTGTGGACCGTGCGCGGCATGCGTACGGCCGTGCTCCGGACCCCTTGCGAGGCTAGGCCCAGGACCGCCATGACCGAGCGGCCGCGGCCGCCGACCGGCCCGTCGGTCGGCAGGGGGTCGGCCTCGGTGGAGACGCGGCCAGGCACCCACGGCGTACCCGAGACCGTGACGAAGGGGCAGTCGCTGCCGACGAGTTCCTCGCCCAGGGCCGCCAGGGCGGCACTTTCCTCGGCGACCGCCTGCGCGACGGCGTCGGCGCTGCTGAAGTCGTTGCCGAATGCCAGGTGGATCACCCCGTCGGCCTTAGCAGCGCCGGCGCGGAGGATGTCCAGGTCGGCGAGACCTCCCCGGAGCGTCTCGGCGCCGGCCGCCTTGGCGGCCAGCGCGGATGCGTCGGAGCGGGCGAGCGCGAGGACGGTGTGGCCGTTGCCGAGGAGCTCGGCGACGACGGCGGAGCCGATCAGGCCGGTGCCACCGGTGACGAAGACGTGCATGGAGCTCTCCTGGAAAGTGATGGGACACTTATCTCATGACCTTACCAGGGTGACGGAACACAAGTCCCATCACCTAGGATGGGCCCATGGCTCGGTGGGAACCAGGGGCGCGCGAACGACTCGTCGTGGCTGCCGTCGACCTGTTCACCGAGCAGGGGTACGACGCCACGACGGTCGCGCAGATCGCCGAGCGCGCCGGGGTCACGAAAAGCACCTTCTTCCGGTACTTCCCCGATAAGCGCGAGCTATTGGTGGCCGGGCAAGAGACGCTAAGCCGGCTGCTAGCCGAGGGGATCGCCCAGGCGCCCGTGAGTGCCAGCCCGCTCGAGGCGGTCGCTGCCGGCCTCGAGCGCGCATCGAGCGCGATGGGCCCGATGAACCGCGAGCTCGGCCCCCGCCTGAAGGCGGCCGTCGCGGCCAGCGCCGAACTCCAGGAGCGTGACGCCCTCAAGAGCGTCAGCCTCGCGGCCGCCATGGCAACTGCCCTCGTCGCCCGCGGCGTGCCCGGCCCGACCGCGCATCTCGCGGGCGAGCTGGGTGTCCTCGCGTTCAAGCGGGGCTTCGCCGAGTGGTCCGAGGGCAAGCGTGACGCCAAGGACGAGCTCGCGCAGTACACCCTGGCGGCCCTGGACGAACTACGGGTAGCGAGCGCGTCGCTGGGCTGACCAGGCAACCTCACCCACTCATCGGCGGCGAGCGAGGCGACAGCGTCGATCACATCACCGCCCGGCGGCTGGCCATCTGGCTGGAGGTGAACCGCAGGTTGATCCGCTATCCGTGAATGATGCAGCCTTTTCTTGCAGTGCGTCCCCGCTGACCGCCGGAAGGAACGCTGCGAACATGCGACTGTCAGCGAGTGGCGCCGTGATCGGCAGCCGCCGCGCCGCGCAGTCTATCCCGGAGTGCGGTGGCTTCTGGGCAGTCCAGCTCGTCGAGAATGCCCAGCGCTTGCTGCCAGGCATCTTGGGCGGCGATATTTTTGTCCGCGGCGTGGTAGGCGTCGCCGAGTTGGCTGAGGGATCGGGCGGCCGGGAGGAGGTCTCCGATCTGGCGGAAGAGCCCGTTAGCCTGCCGGAAACTGGTGGCGGCCTGGTCGTGCCCACCGAGCTGGTGATAGATGTAACCCAGGCTGTCCAGGGTGTGGGCCTCCAGGTAGGGATCACCGACCTGGCGGAGCAGATCCTGGGCCCGCTGGCAGTAGGTGAGGCCCGGCACGAGGTCACCAAGCAGGGCATGGCTATATCCGGCGTTATTGCAGGCCTTGGCCTGCAGGGTCAGGTCTCCGGCCGCCTCGGCCAGCTCCAGGCCGCGCAGGCTGCTGGCCAGCGATTTGGGGACCTGCTTGTACTGGACCATGGCGAGCGCTATGTGGGCGCGGGCCTCCGCCGCCGGGTCACTCAGCCGCCGGGACAACTCGGTGGCTCGCGCCAGGTGCGCGCGGGCCAAGCCGGCCTGCCCCAGGCGGTGCCGGATCTGGCCGAGGTGGAGGTGCGTTCTGGCCAGCCCCGGCAGGTCGTCCAGGCGTTCGGCGCAGGCGAGCGCGATGTGCTGGTAGGAAATCAGATCATGCCAGTGGTGCTGGGAGGAAGGCAGATCATGCCAGTGTCCGTCGCGATCCAGGACGGTCAACAACGTCCAGGGAATCAGCCGAGCGTGGTCGTCGAAGCCTTCGCTGGCCGCCTGCCTGGTGAGGGCCAGCAGGATCTTGTGCTCGGCGCCGAACCAGGCTTGGGCCTGGCGGCCGCCGGCGATTCGCTCGGGCGACACGCCAAACGGCGGCGGCTCCAGGGCGGGCAGGTCGTGCGCCGGGCATAGGGCCTGCGCCGCCGCCGCAGCGGTGTGCAGGTAGTGGTCCAGCATCCGCCGGGCCGCGGCCCGGCGGCCGAAGCTGGATTGGCACGCCCAGGCCTGGTCTGTCGCGTAGGCACGAAGCAGGTCGTGAAGGACATAGCGGCCAGGGACATGCTCGGTGAGCAGGCCGACGCCGGCCAGTTCCCGCATGGCCGCCTGGGCCTGCGATAGCGGCAGGCCAGCCAGGCTGGCGGCCGCCGCCGCGGAAACGTCCGGGCCCGGGTGGACGCTGAGCAGCGGGAACACCCGCGCCGCCACCGCGCTCAGCTGTGAGCAAGACCAGGAGAACACGGCCTGCACATCGGATACGGCATCGCCGGTGCTCAGCGCGCCCAGCCGTCCCCTGGCATCAGCCAGCTCGGCGGCGAGCGCGGCCAGTGACCATCCCGATCCCGCCGCGCGAGCGGCCACCACCGCCAGCGCCAGCGGCAGTCGTGCACAGAGCCGGACCAGGGCTGCCACCGCCTGCGGCTCAGCGGCCACCCGGCCAGCACCCAGCCGGGCCGACAGCAGCTCGGCCGCCTCGCTTTCATTGGGCACATCCAGGAGCAGCACTCGGGCCCCGCCGACGGCCAGGCCGGCGAGCGAGCCGCGGGTCGTCACCAGCACTAGGCAACCCGGTGCACCAGGCAGCAGCGGCCGGACCTGCGCCGCGTCCTGGGCGTTGTCGGCCACGATCAGCATTCGCCGGCCGGCGAGCAGGCTCCGGTACAATCCGGCCTGCCCATCACAGTCCGCGGGGATCCGTTCCGGTGTCATCCCGAGTGCGCCCAGGAACTGGCGGATCACCTCGGCGGCATTAGCGGACCGTCCGGACGGGTCGTAACCCCGCAGGTTCACATACAGCTGACCGTCGGGGAACCTCCTGGCGACCCGGTGCGCCCACCGCAACGCCAGGGCAGTCTTGCCCACCCCGGGCATCCCGCCGATCGCCGAAATCACCACCGCTCCCTCGGCCTCATCCCCGGACGCCTGCTCCAGCCAGTGGTCTAAAGTAACCAGTTCCGCTGTCCGGCCAACGAACTGGGCCAAAGCCGCTGGCAGCTGCCTGGGCACCACGATCGGCTCACCCGCTACCTGAGCCCGCCCCGCAGCTCGGTCCTCCGTCCCATCTGCCTCCGCCGGGACCAGCAGGCAAAGCCGAGCCGCTTGCACCAGCTGGTCTGCGGCCAGGTCATCCAGGTGAAGGGCCTTGGCCAAGAGCAAGGCCGTTCGCCGGTTAGGCCTGCGGGTCTGTCCGTTCTCCAGGTATCTGATGGCGCGGACGCTGACATCCGAATGCTCGGCGAGTTCTTCCTGCGTCAGGCCAGCCGCGACACGGAATTGCCGTAGCGTATCCCCGAAGACGCTCATCTTTAGAAGATTACCGAGCAGGACGAAATGCGTCCATATCGAACGCCCGGCAGCGAGCTCGGCGAGCGTCTGTGCCCAGCCGAGCGAGCGGCTGACGACATCGTTCCTTGTGGTCTTGCCCTTTCAGGTCTCCGTTTCTGGGAGCGAAACGGGAGCGACCACCTGCGCGCACTGGTTATCTTGAGCTTTTCGCGTCAGCCGGAGCTGTGACCTGCGCCATCGTCGAGTTGCGGGTTGCGGAGTTCGATCTGGCCGCGGCCGTTCAGGAAGACGCCGAAGATGATGCTAATGGCATCGGCCGGGACCTGGGCGGTGACCTCGTGGCGGGTCCAGTCGCTGGTTCCGGTGACGGGAGCGAAGTGGTTCTCGGGATCGTGCCAGGGATCCGGTGGGGCCGGTCGCCGTCCTTGGCGGGGGATACGGAGCACCAGTCCGGCGCGGTCGGCGACGTCGGTGGTGCGCAGGTCGCCGCGGAAGGTGACGGCGCGGCCGCGGTAGTCGTCGGGTTCGATCTCCTGGCCGAGGACGGCGAATCCGGCGGGTCCGGGCACGGCCGCTGCCAGGATCGCCCGCCCGTCTTCGGTGGTGCAGGAATAGTCCTGGTCGTGGGACCCGGTCACCTGGCGCAGGAAGGTGCCATCGAGCTGCCATCGGTGCAGGCCGTCGGTGAACGCCATGTTGCGCGGCTCGAACCGCGTGTGCTCGGGCGGCCCGGGGGGTGCCTGCTGGCGGCTGCGGAACGGGCCGAGCGGGTCGGGGCCGGTGACGGGCTCGGCGAGCCGGTCCATCACCGGGTCGTCGACGGCCAGCGGCGCGCCGGTGATGACCGCCAGGGCCAGGCCGTCGGCCAGGCGGGTGGTGACCTGCCGGGTCCCGCCGGGCACGGCGATGTCTACCCGCGTCGCGGCCACCGCCGGGCCCAGGTCGGTGACGGTCACGGCGGTCACGGTGACCCCGGCCGCGTGCAGCAGCTGGCCGGTCATCTGCCCGGCGTCGTCTTCGGGGTGTTCGGCGTCGCGGTCGTCGGAGCGGGCGAGCAGGCGCCAGAACCAACCGTGGGGGGCGGGCAGCCGGACCGGCAGCGCCCGGTGCCCGCCATTGCCGGCAGGCACTGTGTCGGCGAGCACCACAAGGCCGGCTGGCTGGCGTCCGGGCGAGGGGTCGGCGTGCGCGATGCGGACAGCAGTCATGGGGGTTCTCCGGGAGGTGGCGGGGATGAGGTCGGGGCGGTGCGCGGTGATGTACTCGCGCAGCCGGCGGCGGGCCTTGTGCAGGCTGGCCTTGGCGGCGCCGGGCGTGCCGGCGATCTGCCCGGCGGGCTGGTCGGCGTAGTAGAACGCGGTGACGGCTTGGCGCTGCCCGGGGGGCAGGCCGGCCACCGCGCGGCCCAGCGCGTCGGCGCGGTCCAGGTCCTCAGCCGATGGCAGGCTGCCGGCCGAGGCCGGGTGCAGGTTCTCGGGCCAGTCGCCGAGCAGGGTCAGCGGCGGGCGGCGCCGCTGGGCGCGGCAGACGTTGGCCACGATGCCGCCCAGCCAGCCGGCGAACCGGCCGGGGTCGCGCAGCCGGTCCAGGGCGATGAACGCCTGCAGGAACGCGTCCTGCACGGCATCGTCGGCGTCGTCTGGCTGCGGGCACAGCCGGGCCGCGCGGGCGCGCGCCATCGGCAGGTGCCGTTCGACCAGCAGCCGGAACGCCGCCGGATCGCCGTCGCGGGCCAGCCGGACCAGGTCGCCGTCTGAGATGTCCATGCTCTGCGTTACTCCCGGGTTCCCGGCCGGGCCGGGGACAGTTCCCCGTCGCGCAGCTCGATCCGGCCCCGCCCGGCCAGCGAGATGCCGAACCGGATGATGCCGGCCTGCCGGGGGACGGGCAGCGTGACCTCATGCCAGGTCCAGTCGCTGCTGCCCGGGCCGGTCAGGCTGCTGCCGCCGCGGTCGCGCAGCTGGCCACCGGGAGGGTCGACGGGCCGGCCCGCGGCCAGATGCAGCCCGGCCTGGCCGGCCACGCCGGCGGTGCGCAGCTGCCCGCGGAAGGTGACCGCGGCGCCGCGGTAGTCGTCGGCGTAGATCTCCTGGAACAGGACGGCGAACCCAGAGGGCTCCGGGACCGCGGAGGCCAGCACTGCGGTCCCGTCTGCGGCGGCGCGGGAATAGTCCTGCCAATGCGGCCGGCCGGCCGCCAGGAAGCTGCCAGCCAGCTCCCACCGGTCCAGGCCGCCGGTGAACGCCATGTTCCGCGGCTCGAAACTCTGCCGCTGCCCGGGAGCGCCCGGCCGGACGGCCCAGGGCAGCAGGAACGGCGCATGCACGTCCTCGCCGTGGACCGGGACCGCGAGCCGGTCCATCACCTCATCGGTCACCCGGACCGGCGCCCCGGCCACGACCGCCAGTTTCAGGCCGTACCCGGCGCTCACCGTCACATGCCGGGTTCCGGCGGCTGTGGCCAGCTCGACTCGCGCCGCGGCCGTGTCCGAGCGCAGCTCCGGCACATCCTCGCCGGCCGGCTCGATGTCCACGGCGGTCACCGCCACCCCGGCCGCGTCCAGCAGCCGGGCCGCTGTCTCCTCCAGGACACCGGCCAGCACGGCGTCCCCGGCAGGCCGGTCCAGCAGCCACCACAGCAACTTGAAATCCAAACCCGGCAGCCACAGCGGCACCGCCCGGTGACCGCCATCCTCGGCAGGCACGGTGTCGGCGAGCACGATGAGCTGCTGGCCGTTCACGGCACCGCCGTCCGGCGGCGATCCGGTCCGGGGATCAGCAAGCACGATGCGGACAATCGTCACGACGGTCCTCCAGGAGCAGCAAGACAGCGACTGGGCCCCACACTCCTTAGTGTCCGACGACCACGCCACGGGTTACCCGCCGCCGGCCGATCGGGGGAACAGGCAGTGCCGGAGCCAATCCACACGACGGGACGGCCCGGGCGGTTGTGCGCTTAGCGCGGCGTACAAGATGGCTCGCTGCACCGACTGCTCGTTCTCCACCGCGAGCAGCGCGGCAAGGGCGGTGATGGTGCCCTGCAAGCGCGCGTCGTTGGTGCCGCCGACCGCGGCGCTGAACCGCCGCGCAGCGCGCACTACGCCATAATCCCGGTGGAACTGGTGGCCGATGGCGGCGACCAGCTCTTCGCTGGTCCCGGCCGGATTCCGGTCGCGCCAGGCCGCGACTGCGGCGCGGGCCCTAGCCAGCAGCTCAGGCGTGTCCTCGCGGTATCTCACGGCGGCCTGTGCCTCCCTGTCGACGACGCGTCTGCCTCCGTGACACGGTGAAGAACGACCAGTTCGGATCATGCGGTACCCCGCTCGCGAACGCCGTACCTGGCGCGCGGCCAGCGGGACCGCGTGTACCCTCCTGCGCGTGTCCCGCACGCCGGACTCACGCTGCAGTCGCGCCCGGACCGTAACCCAGGGCCGGCGAGTGACCATGCCGGATGTGTTCAGCGACCCGCCCGTGCTGCACACCGAACGCCTCGTCCTGCGGCAGATCACCGAATCGGACGGCGAGGGACTGTTCAGCATTTTCGCTGACGATCAGGTCACCGAGTTCTACGCCTGGGACAGGTTCACCGACGTCGGGCAGGGTCATGAGCTCGCGGCCCGCACGGCCGGGCAGTTCCGCCAGCGGGAGGCGATCCGGTGGGGGCTGGTGCTCCCCGGCGCGCCCCACATCATCGGCACCTGCGGGTACACCGGCTGGAGCCAGGAGAACCGCTTCGCCCTCCTCGGATACGACCTGGCCCGGGACTACTGGCGTCGTGGCCTGATGTCCGAGGCCGTCGCGGCGGTCTTGCGGTTCGGGTTCGAGCAGATGGCGCTGCATCGCGTGGAAGCCACCGTGCTGACCGGCAACACCGCGTCGGCCGCGCTGCTCAGCCGGGCCGGCTTCCAACGCGAGGGAGTCTCCGCGGAAGCGGCTTGTGAAAGCATGCACAAAGCGCTTCCGTGGAAGCCGCCGGAAGGTACCAGCGCCCGGCCTGCGGCAGATGAGGACGTTGCGCGAAGCGGATCAACTATTGCTAGCCAGTCGTCTGGGCGGAGTATTACCGGGCCTCGCGCGCATTCGTTCGATCATCGTGGCCATGAGGAAGACAAGCGGAGCTGCTACGGAAGCCAGGCACACCGCTATGAGCGGGGCACCCGGCCTGGGCTGGATATCCGTTCCGGGAAGTGGCGGAGGTGGATTGAAACGGAGCGATTTCGTCATGTGATGCCACCGGAAAATCTCGAGATAGATGGTGTGCCAGCTGAATATCCAGACGATTCCGCTGATCCGTCGCAGCCATCTCATCGGCAGGTTTCCGGTAGCTGACACTGCTGCAGGGGTCTGGTCTATCACTGGCGACGTCCGGCGTCCGCGCATACGGACAGCATGCCTGTCCGACTCCATCGCATCGTCGTTGAGGCTCACGATCTGCTCGGGCTAGCCCGGTTCCGGACGCAGGCACTCGGGCTGGAAGGTTCTCTGCGAGCGTGAGGGCGAGATCGTCATCGGGACTGACGAGAACGCGCCCGTCGGCATGTGCTTCATGCCGGTCACCGATCCGAAGACGGTAAAGAACCGCCCGTACCTCGACCTGGCCAGCAGCGCGCAGGACCGCGAACAGGAGACTGAGCGGCTCTCGCGTCGGACGCGGGCCGGGTCGGCATCGGGCAGACTGGCGCAGAGTCCTGGACGGTGCTGGCCGACCCCGAGGGAAACGAGTTCTGCGTGATACGCCCGAAGGAGGCGCTCACCCGGTAAGGCTCGCGCTCGCTAGGCGCAGATGGCCCTGTACGCAGCATGAGAGTAAGTGAGGCGCGATACTTCTCAGATGGGGATCTACGCCGAACTCAAAGTGCGCGGCCAGGTTCTCGTCCTGGCGGATCCGTCGGGTGGCACGTTCAACGCCGCCGGCGACTTCGGCCGGCTGCTGCCGGTCCCGGAAGAAGCCTTTCCCGTCCTTGCCCGGGTAGAGCCGTACAGCGATGTCGTGATCTCGGGCACCGACCTAACGGCCTTGGCGTCTGAGGTGGCTCAGCTGCTCAAACGGGCGGATACCGGACCCGAGCATCGTGGCTTGTTGCGGCTCCGCGCCCTAGCTGTGGCGGGGCAAGGCGAGCCGGGTGCCGAACTTCGGTTCGTCGGAGACTGACTGCGACTCCGGTAGACGAAGGCGGCACGCCCCAAATGCGGCATGAGCGCGCATTCCGTGGCCACGGAAGATGCAGCATCATGGCGCCATTGCCAGAATCTCGTCACGCAACCGGGTCAGGAGGCTAGCGTGATCCGGGTGTTCCTGATCCGTCATGGTGAAAGCGAATCCAACGCGGGACTGCCCTCCGCGGACCCGGGCTCGGCCCCGCTGACCCTGGACGGGCAGCGGCAGGCCAGGCTGATCGCGCAGGTACTGGCTGACGTCCCGGCCCTGATTGTGACATCGCCCTACCTGCGGGCCCGCCAGACCGCGCAGCCGACGATCAGCCGCTTCCCCCGGGCCGTGTGCCAGGAATGGCCCGTCCAGGAGTTCACCTACCTCGGCGACCTGCATAGGCGTACCACCACAGCCGGGGAACGCCAGCCATACGCCCAGGCGTACTGGGATCAGGCCGACCCCCATCACGCCGGCCCGGGAGCCGAGTCCTTCACCGGCCTGCTCAGCCGCACCGCCGGCTTCCTGGACCGGCTCAGCGCGCAGCAATCCGGGCCGGTCGTGGTGTTCACCCACGGGCTGTTCATGCGCGCCGTCGCGTGGTCCCTGCTGACCGGTATCACCACCCCCAGCCAAGAGCAGATGCGCAGCTTCCGCCGCTTCGCCAACCACTACCTGATCCCCAACGCCGGCGTCATCGAACTACGCCAGCCCGGCAACGACCCCCCTGCCCTCCTGGGCGGCTCCACCATTCACCTGCCCGCCGCCCTGACGCCGCGACCGCGATGAGACGAATGGCCGTCATCGCGGCCTGCCTGCTTCACCAGCCGCGCCCTGCGGCGCCTCCTCGCCCCCAGCTAGGAAAGATCCCCGGGGAAATGTCCGGCGGCCAGATCAGCTACGACCTGCGCAGGCTGCGCCCACCAGATCATCGAACGCATCCCGCACAGCCGCAACTTCCAGCTCACCGCCGACGGCCAGTTCGGACCGGCAGACGCCGGTCGCCAGGAGCACCTCGATGATCGCGGCGTCCCGCCGGGCACCGAAGCTCCGGCCCTGGCAGGCCCGCGCAATGCCGAAAGTTCTTCGCTGGTGAACACCGGCACCAGGCGCGGCTTAGCCGTCGGCGCCCGCAACCCTGACGCCGGATCGGTACGGTCCTCCTCGGCGGCCAGCCACCGCAGGAACCGCCGCACAGCCCCGGTCACCCGTGGACCGGCGTAGCGGAAGAAGACGGCGTCGAAGGGGCAGTGACGTTCGATCCGTGATCGCGGATCATGACCGTAATGTCCTCAAGCCGCTTGCCGAGTGTCAGGGCGAAGGCCGGCCTCACTCAACTACGGCAATGTCGGCTAGCCGCCACGTGTCCCAGGCCACCGGCCGTTCGGTATTGCAGTGCGCGCATGTGGTTGCGAGTTCGGACCGGTAGGTCGCTCCGCAGCTGGAGCAGGTCCGGTTGGCGATCGCCGCACGAGGATCTGTCCGGGTGCCGGGCGGCCGGGTGAATACGAGGTCGTACTTCCCAGCCCAGGACAGCCACGACAGGCCAGGGACGGAATTGCTCATCCGCTCGCTCATCGCCCCGCCGAACGACACCGCTAGCGACGGCAGGCTGGTGGCCGATGCCATAGCGGTCTGGCCCGGGGCGCCCGGTGCGACGACAGCGCGCAGCTGGCTGAACGAGACACGGATGCACGCGCGCTGCTGGCGCAGGTCGAGGCTGATCAGCTCAGGGGCCAGCGCTTGGTAGTCCACGGGAAGCCGCGCCTGGCGGCGCGAACCGGCGCGGCTGCCCTGCTCTTGTATGCGCTGCAGCCGGGCGGAGCGCGCGGAGCTCCGCGTGTAGCGGCCGAAGAACGTCGACCAGAACGACTGGGCCACGAGGTAGCGGATGGCCTCCTCGTCGCCTGTCGACATCGCGGCGAACATGACCAGGCAGATCAGCTGCGAGGCATCAAGCAGCAGCTGCTCGTCGAAGTACGGATCGGCATGCCGGGCCTGCGCCAGGACGGTGGGCAGGTTCGGGTCGGCGGAAAAGGCCGGCGCGGGCTCCATGCGCTTGCGGCTCTGCCTCCTGCCGCGCAGCACGGTCAGGTAGATCAGCATGCCGAACAACACCGCGAACATCAGCGCCCAGCCCGCGATGACGACAACGACCAGCACCCCGACGGCGGATCTGGCCGCATTCCCCGCACCGGCCGCAAGCACCATCCCGCTTACCATGGCTCACGCTGCCAGGAGACCAGGACCCAGTCGTCATTTCCGGCGGTGACGACTCCCCTGCAATACCGGCATGCCCCGCCGGGATCGAGGTCGAGGTGCGCGCCGCACGACGGGCAGCGGTTGGCTGGCAGGCCGCCGGAGGCCGGGGTGACCGCGCCGGCGGAACGGGCGAACGTCAGGTCCTCCGACCAGCTAGCCACCTCAGGGCCGCCGCGCAGCGTGAGGCCGCTGTGCTCGTGCCGTTCGATTCGCCACCCCTCGCAGTGCACCCGAACCCGCACCTCTTCGACAAGCTGGCTCCGGGTGACCCCGACAACAGCGGCGCCGACCGCCCGCCACGCGCCGGCGCAGGATACTTCCGAACGGGCCCGCAGCTCGAGCAGGGCCTGGTGAGCACGGTACAGGCCGTTCGCCATGAAGGTCCGTGTGCAGGTCGCGTCGCCCGAGACGAGGCTCTGGCAGTTCAGCGCCGTCGCGGCGACGGCCCAGTCCGTCAGCGCGGTGACGCGAAACCCCGGGTCGCCATTCGCGATGGCCGCACCACCGGACCTGATGACCGCGTCGCCTGGAACAGGCGGCAAGATGCCATGCCCCCAGCGTGCTTCGTCGCCAGCGGTGATATCGACCGACGAGCCGTACCGGAATGACTGGCGGCCTGACTCCACGAGTCGTACCAGCATCATCGGCAGTACGAAGATCGGGAGCAGGAGGATTATCAGGAGGAAGAGCAGGATCTTGAACAGGGCGAACGGATTTGCGCAGCCCCGCCGGCCGCCCAGGCTGTCCGGGCTCGTGATCGAGCCGCTGGTGGCCCATCGTGACACTGCGGTATAGGCGAGGAAGAGCCGCTCGGGGAGCGGGAACTTCTCACGGTCGGCGGGCATGTAAGTCGTCCGCGCGGGGGTGAGTCGGCATGTCGCCATTATTCGCATGAACGCACAGTCCCGGGCAACCGTCGCTTGGATGAGGAAGGCAGAGTCGCGGCGAAGGCTCAACACCACGTACTTAAGGGTGAGGGTCCACCACGGTCCGGACGGGCTGCAGTAACAGCAGGCCAAGCCATGAACTTCCCGGAAGCCGGCTCTGAGCGGACTGACTAACTACACCTGGCGAATGAACGCTCCTCTGGCGAAGGTAGAGCTGACGGGCGTGCCGGAGACGGCGCTGTGGAACCTGTACCAGCGTGCGTCCGCAGCGCGCGCCGGGCACCTGGACGACCCGCGCGCGGTCGAGGTGCTCGTGCGGCTGGACTACCCCTTTGAGCGGTTCGACTTGCCCTACCGTGGCCTGGCGGCGAGGCTGCACGCGCAACGAGTGCGCACCGTAGATGCCGCCTTGCGCCAGGTGCTGTCGGGCGCCCCGGACGCCACCGTGGTCGCGCTCGGGGAAGGGTTCGAGACGCAGTTCTGGCGGGTGGATGACGGGCGGCTGCACTGGCTCACCCTCGACCTGCCTGAGGTGGTGGCGGTGCGGCGCGAGGTGCTCCCCGACGGCCCGCGCAACCGGACGCTGGCGGGTTCCGCGGCCGACGCGCAGTGGACCGCCCAGGTCGACCGGGAACGGCCGGTGATCATCACGGCCCAGGGCCTGCTGCCGTACTTCGAGCGGGACGAGGTGCACCGCATGCTCACCGCCTGGGCTCGGCTGCTGCCCGGCGCGTGGCTGCTGTTCGACGCGGTGACCGCGCATCTGCAGGCGGTCCGGCGACGTAACCCGCTGCCGGACGGGTACCGCCCGCCGGACTGGACCTGGACCGTGGACACCGGTGAGTTGCGCCAGCTCCGCGAGCTGCCCGGCCTAAAGGATCTGCACGAGGTCCCGCAGGCGGGCGGTGACAGGTTGCTCGGCGTGCTGAGGCGGGTGCCCGGCCTGAAGAGCCAGCTGCCGGCCTTCCCGGTGTTCCAGGCGAGGCTCGGCCTCGACGCCGCATAGCTTGCCACGTCGCTTTGATGAAGCTGCGACCTGGGGCTTTGAGGGCTTTTGGAGACGGATGGGACTCCTGGCAGGCGTTGGGTGTCTGGTCCAGCGCCCATCACAGGAGTCCCTTGTGCGTTCTTATCTGCCTGCCGCCGTTGATGCAAGCCGGGTGACGGGGTTTCCGGACGCCGGGACCCCGGCGGGGACGGTCGTGGTCCGGGCCGCCGGCCTGCGGGTTCAGGGCGTGACGGTAACGGCTGGGGGGGCAGGTGCCGTCGGCGGGCGAGCTGGCGGTGTTCTGCCGTCCGGTGGTGACCGCGCCGGCCGTGGTGCGCCGGGACGGGACGGTGCTGGCGGATGGGTGGCTGCCGGATTTCGTGCGGCTCGGCGAGCTGGAGCGCTACCTGGGCGACGGCGTGATTGAAGCAGCCGTGGACGCCGCGCTCACGGAAGGACGGCTGAGGCCGCGGCAGCGGATCATGTCCTATCCGCTGGTCATCCGGCTGATGATCGCGATGACGCTGATGCCGCCTCATACTGCGAGGCGCTGCGCGGGGTTGCCGGGCTGCTCGCGGACATCCCGTTCACCCGGGAATGGCACGTCCCGACAGGAAAAGTGGTCACGGACTGGCGGCTCCCGGTCCCGCCGGACGTGACGGAGAGCATCTTCTGGCAGGCGGCCGGGCCGCTGATCGGCGGCGGCGAACCCTCAGCGGTGCTGCTGGCGGGCATGATGGTGCTCGCCGCCGACGGGATGCTGGTGAACCTGGCGGACACGCCGGCGAACCGGGCGTTCTTCGGGTCGACCGGGACTGCCGATGATTCCTCGCCGTTCCCGCAGTTGCGGATTGTCGCGGTGACCGCCCGCGCCGGCCGCGCCATGCTCGGGGCGATCCTCGGCCAGGCCGGAACCGGGGAGCAGACCCTGCTCAAGCGCCTCGTGCGGCGCCGCCCGGGCCTGTTCGCCGGCCGCGTCGCCTGCTTCGACAGGAACTTCCCGGGCTATGCCCTGATCACGGCGATCCTGGCCGCGGGCGGGCACGTCATCGCCCGCGTGAAAGAAGGCATCCCCCTGCCCTTCGATGGGCCGGACCGCGGCTGGCTGCCCGACGGATCCCGCATGACCTGGCTGAACGCGCCGTCATGCCCGCCGCGGACGGGACGGAAGAAGCCTCCCAGACCTGCACCGTGATCACCACCCTCCTCGATCACCGGGCCGCGCCCGCCAACCAGGTACGGGACACCTATCTCACCAGGTGGAGCGCATCGGAGACCACGTTCGGCGAGGACAAGACGACTATCACCGGCGCCGGGAACCGCACCAGCGGCCCGGTCCTGCGGTCCGGCTCGCCGCGGCTGGTCATCCAGGAAGCCTGGGCCTGGCTGACCGCCACCCAACTCGTCCGCGCCAGCGCCGCCGCCGCGCTCCGCACCGAGGCTGCCGCAGCCCGCGCCCTGCGCCGCAGGTCCCGCGCCCCGGTCACCGCCGATGAGGAGCCTTTTACCGCCGGCCTGCACCACGCCATCCGGTCCATGACATCCACGCAGGTCACGGCCTCATCATCACTGCAGGCACTCACCGCCGCAGCGGACGCCGCCGCCCGTGACTGCCTGCACACCCTCAGCCTGCCGGCCCGGCAGCGGCACTCAAAACGGGCACAGAAAGCACGGCCGAAATTCCCGCACGCCACCGCCACGAAGACAACCGTCACCGGAAAACCCCAGGTCACTGTGTTCGCGCCCGGCTTCTCCTAGCCGCTATCCCAGGCACAGCCGTCAGGAAGGAGGGACCGCCCCGCGCATGCGGGGCCGCGGATCGTGGAACCGCACGCCACCCCCGCTGCGGCACGCGGGCCGCAACAATGCCCGCAACCCGATCACGCCATCAAAAAAAACAGACTCAAAGAACGACACGGAACACAAAGGCAGTAACACCCCGGAGCAATCAAAACGCCTAAAGTACGCGGTGTTGCGGCGAAGGCTGGCGCGCTGCTGGGTGCTCAGCTGGGCAACACCAGCCTGCCGGGACTTGGGTGATTATCGGCGCCGTCGCTGGTTACCTTGCGAGTGACGTGTGTGGCGGGGTGGAGCGGCGAGGACGACGGGCCGGTGAATGGCGGCATGCCGGATTCATCCAGTGTCACCAGGTGCCCGGCCTGCGGCCAGAGCGCAGGCAGCTGTGTCGGCAGTGGACATGCGGGCGCACCGATTGCCCGTTCTGCATGCGCGGTTCGGTGCATCGTAACTCTCATCGTGGCTAGCGGACGGTTGGTTGCGTCGGCAGCGCACTGTTATCCCTCGCGTCTCGGTCGTGCTTGCCGTCTCGATAGCGGTCGGCGAATTCGGAGCTACACCCGTCGGCTGGCCAGGCCCTGACGGTGACGTTGCCAATGAGGCCGGTCCTGTACTGTCACGCGCCTAGGAACTGGCCTCCTCCTCCAAGGCGTGGACCATGGCGGTCGCGGCTGCGCTCGGATTGTCATTGGTCGCCGCCCAGACGGCCCGCCGGAGCCCGCCGGTGTCGTCATGGACCGGGATCCAGCGCACGCCGCGCGGCACCGCCTGGGCGGCGATGCCGGGCGTCAGGGCGATCCCGAGACCGGCGGCGACGAGCCCGAGTCGCGTGGGCCAGTCGCGGGCTGCGAAGGTGATCTTTGGCTCGGCGATGCCGGGCCACGCGCCGAACTCGGGGGCGTCGCCGGAACGGGGCCCGACGACCCACCCCTGGTCTGCGAGCTCGCCGGGCTCGATCCGTTCCCGGACGGCGAAGGGGTGTGATTCCGCGACCGCGACTCCGGCGCCGCGGGCGCTGGGCAGCGCGGTGAGGCGCAGGCCCTCGAGGTCGTACTCCGGCAGTCCGTCGCCGGTCGCGACGATGGCGACTTCTATTCGTCCGCGGCGCATCGCCGCCAGCTGCGCCGGCGTGGGTGCTTCGAAGAGCTGTACTTTGAGTCCAGGATGCACGGCCGTGAGCCTGGCTATGGCGCGCGGGAGCAGCGCCGCGGTGGCCGCCGGGAAGCCCGCGACGACCAGGCGGCCGGCGAGACGATCGCGCATGCCCGCCAGTTCCTGCGTGGCGGCCGCGATTTCGTCCAGCACCTTGCCGGCGTGACGGGCCAGCGCCTCACCGGCCGGTGTCGGCCGGGTCCCTCGAGCGTGCCGCTCGAAGAGCGGCGTACCCACGGCCTTCTCGGTCACAGCGACCTGGCGCGACACGGCGGACTGCGTGTAGCCGAGCCGCTCGGCGGTCGCGCTGAAGGATCCGGTGCGGGCCACTTCAAGGACGACGCGCAGACCCGTCAGCGTCAGATCCGTCACCGCGCCAGTCTACTCAAGGTATGAGCATTTCGCATGGCTGGTCTCAGTAACTCTCGCTTGTGTGATGCCTCTGATCCTGCCAAGGTGAAGGAAGGGGAATGCAAAGAAAGGGAGACGACATGACCAACGCGAGCATCCGGGACGAGCTGGTGGCGCGCTTGGTGCGGGCCGGAGAACTAGAGATCTCCGGCGAGAGCCAGGAGGAGGTCGACTCGTACTTCGACACCGAGAACTTCGCGTTCCACGGACCCGACGGATTCGACAGCGACTACGCAGGGCTCACCGAGTACTTTCAGTCGATCCGCGCCGCCTTCGAGGACCGCGCCATCCGGCGGGGAATCATCGTCGCCGAGGGCGACCTCATCGCCTGCCAGACCTGGATCGAGGGCACCTTCACGGGCCCGTTCACCCACTCACCCGTGGGGAAGCTCGAGCCGAACGGAGCACGGGTCGTCTGGGACCTCATGAACATGTTCAGGTTCGATGACCGCGGACGGCTCGTCGAGGAGTTCGTGAGGACCGACAACCGAAGCCTGCTCCGTCAGCTCGGGGCCGAAGTCGCCTGACGGCCCCGATCGGCGCTGCGGCGAGCCCGTCCCAGGCGCGGTCAGCGCGTCGCAAGGCGGCCCGATTCCGCCCGGCCATTCCGTGAGATCAGGCGCAGATCACCCATTCCGGTACGCCTGCCTTCAGCGCGGCGCAGAATGCGAGATTCGAACGCGCGAGGGTTGTCCCACACGCTTTCCAAGTCTGCGCATTAGCGTCTGCCCTGGCCTCACCACCCTCTACCACCTGCAGCAGGGGGTTGGCGGGTGCCGGGTGATGTGTTAATTGCGTTGGCGCAGTTTGCCGGTCAGACGGTGGCGTCTGCGGCGGTTACGGATGCGTGGGAAGCGGTCCGGGGCCGGTTCGCCCGGCGGCGCCCCGAGGTGGCCAGCGAGCCTGTCCGGCTCGTCCCGCGGCCGGTATTTCTGGCGGGCCGCGAGTGGCTGCTAGCTGAACTAGACGCCCGGCTGGCGGGCAAGCCGGGGCAGTCCGGCCCGCGGCAGGTGGCCTTGTGCGGGCGGGGGGCGCGGGCGGCCCCGAATACAGGGACACTCTGACCGCCCGCCATAACCTCGCCTACTGGCCGGGGAGGCGGGGATGCGGCCGGAGCCCGCAACCAGTTCGCCGCCCTGCTGCCCATCCGCGAGCGGATCCAGGGCCCCGAGCACCCCCGCACGCTGGCCACCCGCCAAAGCCTCGCTTACTGGACCGAGCCGGGCGTGGGATACGGCCGGGGCTGGGGACAACATGTGAACGGCTGACAAGCAGGCGACCGATCAGCCGTGCCCTGAACAGGCACGACATAGCGTTACGGGCAGATCTGAGCGCATATCGGGCGTGTTCAAGCGCTCTCGTGGTTGCAGATTGATTTGTTCTGTATGCCATCGCCTTCAGTATCGAAGTGCCCGCTGACCGTGCATATCGGCGGGGACTGTGCACGCTGCTTCATGCGAGGTCTGATTACGCAGCGCGAGAAGAACCGGCGCCGACCCCAGGCTATCAGCGTGCCAAGAACCCCCAAGCCTGCCATACCAAGATTCTTTACAGCGGAAAGGGTCAGCTCGCCGCGCTATTCGCGGAATCGGGTCAGATAGCCCGAAGATGATCAGCGCCAGGCCCTGCCGTTTATGGAGGGAACTGATAGGCGCGCTCACCAGCACGGGAGGGCTCTTCATGGATCACCGAGATCAACGGGCCCTCCGGCGCATCAGCCGCGCCGGGCCCGCGCTCTCCTCGTACTTCCTTATGAGACCCAGATCACAAATGACTTTGAAAATCGCAGCTCAAGCCACGAAGAAAACGATTACGTCCAGGTCAGCGGGGTCAATGCTGAATCCCGGAGGTTGACAGCCGGTGGTTGCTGCCTGTTAAGCTCAAGGCGATTCATAGCCGGTACTCTTCCGGTTAAACGTCCATATATTAAGCGCGACAGAGGACTCCTTGGCACCAGGCCGGAGTACGTGTGTCCATGCGCTGGTCGGCGGAACGCCGACGGCGACTGGCCGGTCCGGGATCCGCCAGAATGGCAGGGAAAGATCCTCATCAACCTCAAGGTCGCCATACCACTCACGACAGGAATCCGTCTCGGGCAAAACCCCGCCTAATTAAGCGGAGAGTCCTAAGCAGCCGGGCCCATTGGCGTTGAGCCTCCCAGCCTCACAGCAACTGCATCCGCAATAGTCGTTCCCGATGAAGGGAAGAGGAGCACGATGGCAGGCCCGGGAATTACAGTGTTCGAATTACAGTGTCCGGGAATGATCTTGTCCGGGAATGATCTTGCGCTGCCTGGAAGGGCAGCGACAGCGACCAGGAGCTGTGTGGTATCCGGCGCTCGACGGGTCGAGCTGGCCGGCGTCGGCGGTGATTCCCGTTCAAACTGGCCGGAATGAGCCGGGGAAGACAAGCGTAAACAGCAAATGCGCGTTCGGGATCGACGCGATCCGGGCACACCCGCGGGTCCTCGGCGCTGCCGCCGGCACTCCAGACGACGAGGCGACCGGCACCCGGGCATGCCAAGGCATTGCACGGGGCGAGGAATGCTACGGCCGCGTGCCCGCCGCCGCCAGGTCCGCACCATGCCTGCCCGCCGCGACGGCCGCCGCGTTCGCCTGGCTCAGCGAGAGCATCTCTGCCGAGGCCGGCTGGCTCAGCAAGCTGGCCGCCGGGTATCCCGTCGCGCCCGGCGCGCGACCTCTGGCCGGACTTCACCGGCCACGGCGCGTGGATGCTGGTCACCGCCCGGAAAGGACCGGCGGAGGCGCTGACCGCGCGCGACGCGTG